>JGI12448J12851_1000740_pt1 | contig 11492 bp, 13 predicted proteins | sample A23M2SouthBayCA_FD_12851 | JGI IMG/M metagenome (IMG submission 12851) | reverse complement strand
TGCTTGACCAGCCGCCGTTCCGTCTCTCAGGGGGGGAAAAACAGCGGGCTGCCGTGGCGAGTGTCTTTGCGTTCGATCCTAACGTGCTGCTGCTGGACGAACCATTTGGAGCCGTCGATCCTCAGTATCGGGAACGTATCCTTGATCTAGTAACTGATCACGAGGGGACGCTTCTACTGTTCACACCGTCGCTTGATATGGTGCCTGAAGTCGCTGAGCGGGTGATCCTTGTCGGACAGAACGGCTCGATAGTCGCAGACAGATCCGTTCGGGAGGTCCTGACGGACAGTTCCTTGTTAGCGGAGAACGGGCTTCGGCCGCCAGCCCCGGTAGAGATGTTCGAGGGGGTTCTCGATAGAGATGAACTTCCGTTAACCGTCTCTGAAGCACGACGCTATCTCCTGAAGAAGAAGCAGTAGATGACTTACTATAGTAGACGTTAGAACTAACTACGTGGAAAGTAGCATAGAAACATGGCTCGACTAGAGCATGTGACGGTCGAGCAGTTACACGACGCGCTTGACGACGTTGACGGAAAGCGACCGATTCAGCGGATTCTCGCTGCAATTTCCTACAAGGACGGCGTCACCCAAGAGACGTTGGCCGAACGCCACGGTGTCTCACAGAAAACGATCTATAGCTGGCTCCAGCGATTCACGACAGAATCGCTCGACGAAACCACGATCGCACAAGCAGCCACCGACGACGACCGCCCAGGCAGACCACGCCGGTTCACCGATGCAGAACAAAATCAGTTAGAAGAACATCTTCACGAACCACCGGCTGAGGTAGCTAGTGTCTCGGTTGATGTGTCGGAGTATGAGCTTGATCGGCTATTAGGCCAAGTAAGAACGTAGTCCCCCCCGGAGGAGGGAGTGGTAGAAAGAGGGCAGTATCTCATGTAGTGTCTGTGCTCCGGATACACCTCGTTCTCGAGTGCTGTGTAGATGGGTGTGGGACGGTGTTTGTCGGTTTTCCCGAATTCGTGAGTGAGCTCGCGGTGTTCTGTCTTACTCTCGACCGCTAGATACAGATGATATACCTCCCTAGAGGGCGTGAGTATAGGTGGCCGAAGGATGGGGGAGCCCCCCACCCCTCTCATGGACTCCGTCGACGGGCGGGGGAACGGACTGCTCAGGGTTCGCATCAAAGCCTCACCCAAAATAGACAATCGATATCTCTGACAAAGGGTTGCATGGTCAGTGTGCAACGGTTACTCGGGCTCAACGACAACGTCACACCTTGGACACTCGGCCCAGATGCCTGTCGACCCGTCGCTTCTCTGGTATTCGACGAGCAAGAACGTCGTAGAAATGACCTTACCGCACGTAGGACACCGCCCGAGTATCGTCTCATTGGTTTTCATGACGAGGGGGAAGGGAGCGTGTGACAGGTCCCTTCCGTCTCGGTATTCTACCATTTCTACCTTAAATTAAAGGCCAACATATGAAACCACAGTGTGTATCTCATTGACACTTCTTGTCTGCTCATGAATATTCGCGGAGCGCTTTCCCGTCTCCTTTCAGGTGACACCACAGCGGTGATCAGAAAGTGTCGTCAGTGTGGCACCACTGTCGACCCAGAGACAGAGGTCTGCCCCGAGTGCGGGTCTTCCAGGTTTCGTCAGTTCGAGATTGGGTAATCGTCACAAGCAGACTAATGACCGACCCGGAACGCAACTTTCCGATCCTGATTGAAGCGGGAAGGGACCATGAAATTGGGAGACACGTTCGAATTGGGGGGACAGGAGGTCGACGAACGTGCTTCAATAGATCAATAGAGATACCAAGACTTCATACCATTGGCATATTGATATTTTTGCCGTCAATATCGGATGTGACCGAGATTGAAAAGGATGGCAAACGAAGACCGAATTACTCGGAAGGAAGACAAACTCTAATTCGTCCTTCGCAATCGGCGAAGACTGTCGTTCCTGCATAGTCGAAGCTGACTTGGACTCGTTGCGAGTCACTTGTGTCTTCGAGCATACTAGTCAAGGCGTCAGTGTCTATGCTGTCCTCCAGAGGCGGGAGTTCCAACTCGGGCCGTCCTTGAATGTCGGAGGTCAATTCAACGATATGGACGCAAAGTTCCTCGGTATCAGCCTCCGAGGGGAGTTGAACGAAGTGGGGCGTGGCTTGAGTTTGTGGGTCGCCCATACTATACCCAAAATATGCAGACTGTTATTTAATAGTGACTTTAGACGGAGGAGCTCTTGCGTTGAGGGGAATACCCCAATTATTTATCAAATTGGTCGACTGCGGCCACCCCGAGTCGAGCGTAAGCTCGGACACCCACTGAGGGAATGATTCAACGATGATCCACTAAATGCAATCGGTCATCTCATTTTCCACCCCTCAGGTGTAACCCCGCCCACTCTGCTAAACACAGACCACATATTGATCAACCACAAGAATTGTACAAATCCTCTTGTTATGGAACTCGTTCTGTTATCTCGGCGCCTTCTAGGGCCACGTACATTTCCCATACAACTGGTCGCTATAGGGCAGTCTTCACCTTTAACGGGTTATTAGTTATGCGTCTGTATGCCGTGCGTCAGACATGGCCGTAGAACAAGAGTCCTACTTCGTGTGTCCAGGATGCGGATCCGAGAGACGGTCGGATACTGTTCCCTATGACGACTTGGGATACCCCGTATGTCCGACATGTGGAACCGGGACTCAAGGAACACCCCCCGCCTAAGCCCGCTCATCCACTGAAACCAATCTCAGTTTGAAGTAGATGACTACCTTACGATTGTTCAGCCACCAGGGGGGTCGGGGTAATAGGGTTTCAGCAGAGCCAGCATTCAATGAGTTTATGACCTTCCAACGACTAATCAATTTGTGAAAACATCCGGTGGAAATAATCTATCTTCGGGCGCAGTGACGCTACTAGGATGGAGCAACTAGCAAAATGGGAACCAACCACGACCCGAAGACTGTGCTTCTCACGGGGGTCTCGGTGGGGCAGGCAATCGAGGATCACTGTCAGGAGTTGTTATTTTCCAGAGATGACGCGCGTCCCAACGTACTCTGCGTGAGCCTCATCAATGGGCCTGAGCAATATCTCGCAGGGTGGGACCCCGCCCAATTCGATCAGGTTCATGACTTAGTGATGTTGGCCCCCGACGCAAGCGTCCGTTCAGCTGCAGGCGCCGACGCAGACTCAGACGCCCCTTCCACCAACTACGAGCACGTTGTCCTTGACGCGCCAGGGAACATCCCTCTCCTTGGGAGCAGAATCACCGACATCCTCTATCGCTGGGAGAAGAATTCGAATCCGATTCAGGTGTGTTTCGATTCACTCACCGTACTCACTCAATTCACCAGCAAGGACGCTGTATCTCGGTTCGTGCACGTCCTCCGTGGGCACCTGCTCAAAGTCAATGCCCACTCCCATTTCCACATCGATCCCCACGCCCATGACGACCAGGAATTTACTCAGTTCCTATCGCAATTTGACGACGTTGTCGATGCACAGGGTGACAGCACTCGTCTCTCCGGGAGCGATAGATAAAGAATGAAGACATATGGTCACTCATATTATCACGACACCGCTTTATAGAATGCGTGCCTCAGTATACCATGGTCAGTCGAGGAGAGGTACTGGTCTATCGTGTATGCACACCGGTCGTTGATGCGGAATACGACTTCGAGAATAATAGTTCCGCTACAGAGGCTATTGTATCCGCTCTGGCGGACGCTGTCGGTGTTGAACCGACTGACCTCCCACCGCTGACCAATTACGTTGACCCGAACGCCCTTAACGCGCTGATTGAACCTTCTGATGGCGTCACGAACGGTGACACGCTCCTCAGTTTTCGCGTAGACACGTGGAATGTGTTCGTCCGCTCTGACGGTCGTATCCGCGTCTGTGATGCGACTCAACCCATCGAACCAGAACCAGTCTTTGAGTCCACCATCGCCTAACACGGCTTCTCTATGTGGCCAGTGCTTCTGATTCATTCGCATACCTACCCAACGGCTGTTTCAGCAACCAGAAAGCGAACTAATCGGATAAATTCGAGCTACACTACTTCACTTCAGAAGCCAGTTTCTGTGAGAGTTGTTCACCGACGTACTGGTTCTCCCACCACCGTCGATCCCGAAGCTCTTCTCGTCCCTTCTTAGAAATCTCGTAGTAGTTCGTGCGTCGATCGTGCTGGCCTTTCGTTACCAGCCCTTCCTCAACCAATGCGTCTAGATTCGGGTAGAGGCGGCCGTGGTTTACCTCCCCGACGTCGGCGCTGATCTTCTGCTTGATGTCTTGTCCTGATGGATGGTCGCTGTCCCCGATAACGTACAAGAGGTCTCGCTGGAAGCCTGTGAGCTCAAACATGGTGAATCGACTTGTACGTCTCATTACATGCCTATTGTTAGCAACCAACAAATACGATAAAGCCAGCACTACTGATTGGATTAGTTACGTGTCAGGTACGTACCGCCCCACTGCGGCTCTATAGTAACCGTTAGAACTTTTTGCCCATAGATTGTTGCAAGAGATAGTGAATCATCTCGACGAGATTTCCGTCGAGGATCTGCAAGACGCCCTCGACAACGTGGACGGAAAGAAGCCAACGCAACGGCTCTTAGCGGCCATCGCGTACAAGAACGGGGTGACGCAGACCGAGTTAGCTGAGTGGTACGACGTACAGCGGCGGACGATCTACAGCTGGCTCAAGCGACTCGACACAGACGAGTCGCTTGAACAAGCCGTTACTGACGATAAACGAACTGGGAGAAAGCGAAAGCTTTCAGAAACACAGCAAGAAGATTTTGAAGCGACTGTTCACGAACCACCTGAAAAAGTCGGCATCGACGCGCCGGCGTGGACGCCGGCGCTCGTCCAGCAGTTCCTTGACGAATCGTACGACGTGGAGTACTCAATCCCGAGTTGCCGGCGGTTGTTGCAAGAAGCGGGATTGAGCTATCAGAAACCACGCCGGAAAGCCGCCGAAGCTGACGAAACCGAGCAAGAGGAGTTCTACGATGAACTCAAAAAAAGCGGCGGGAGATGGACGCCACCGTAGTCTGTATCGACCAAACCAAGAAATCCGTGCAAGTGGAGTCGCGTGCAGCGTGGTTTCCGCGCGGCACGCGACCCTCCGTCGAACTCTCTGGCCAGCGCGACTGGACGTGTCTGCTGGGCGCGATCACCGAGGACGGTGATCGCTTCTTTTCTCGGTTCACTGAGTACGTCTCCGCTGAGCACGCGAAACATTTCATTTTAGCGTTATGCAAAGAATTCGAAGATAACTTGATCGTCGTCCTCGATGGAGCCCCATTTTTCTAGGCGTCGGCCGTCACGGAACTGGCGGCCGTGACGACCTCACCTTCGTCACGCTTCCATCGTACTCGCCGGAGGTAAACCCGGTCGAAGAGTGTTGGAGACAGCTTCAAGCGACTCTTAGCAACCGGTTCTTTGACTCACTTGAGGAGTTAACAACAGCGATTGATACTGCTCTCGAGCAACTTTCGGTCCCAAAGGTGAGTATCTACTTCTAACGACTACTATAGGTTATCGGGGGTCGCTAACCTCTGCTAAGACAACTCCCCGTTCGTTTATGATATCTCCACCGTGCTCCAAGAAACTCTCAAGGGCCAACGAAGCTACTGGGGGTGTGATATGTATTCGAATATATAGAATCTGCGGCCGGTGTTACAAGAATAGGGCTGTAAAGTGGTGGGGAATTATTTCATTCCTCGCTAGCTACTGGTTCGAATAACACGAAGCCACGACCGTTTGAGTGGGTAACTACGGTTGGGGTGTCAATAGTCGGGAAACCATGTTTGTACAAGGTTCAGCTCGCCATGTCGTATCATCTTACTCTTTGGCCGAATCAAAGCGGTGGTCCGGGTCTCAATACACCGTTGAAAAGGGAGTGGGTTTGGCTCCCGACGACCTCATTCGAAATATGCGAATGTTCTTGCAGGACGGCAGCTTTAACTTACCCGCAGACCCCCATTTGGGCAAATGGTCGCGAAACAACTGACAACGGTTCACCACGCCTTTGATATACTCGACTGGCTCATCAAGCACGAAGAAGCGACTCCATCGGATCTGGCTGATTCCCTAGAAATGCCAATCAGCACTCTCCACGGATATCTAACCACTCTCAACGACCGCGGCTTGGTGGAAAAAACAACCGATGGATATCGTGTCACCTCACAACTTTTAGAAATGGGGGCGCGCGCTCGAGAGAATATGGACCTTTTTCAGGTAGCCAAGCCGATCGTTGACGATCTCGCCGATGAAACTGGCGAAACCGTTGGTCTTGTTCGTGCCGAAGGGTACTATCGGGTGATTTTGTATCACGTTCAAGCAAATGATCAGTTGGACTTCGATCCACCGCTGGGGAACAAACGGCTATTGCACCTCGCAACCTCGGGGCTCGTCATTCTCGCCGGTCAATCCGAAGATCAGTTTGAGAGTACCTTACAGGAGATATCCAAAACCAACCCACCGGAATTCGACATAGAGAACGTCAGGAAGCGTGTGTCCGACATTCGCGATGAAAAACTCCCAGTGTTCGATCGGTACTGGGAACAGGGTGTTTGGGTGGCGGCTACGCCTATTCGTACCGACGAACGAGTTCATGGCTCGGTGGTACTCCTCGCCCCAAAAAATCGTGTTTCTCAGTCAGAACAACAGGAAGAGATGAAGACAAAGTTACTTGATGCGTGCAATCTGATCGAGATCAATCTTTCAAAAATACCACCCTCTGTCTAGTCGGTGACGTCAGTTAGTTTCGAGACGACTTTTCGCACAATGCGCCATCAACAAGATTCTTGAATTCATCCACAGTAATGTAGCCGCGTGCGATGAGTTGATCGCTCAGGCGACTCGAGACTTTGTTCCAGTTTTCCTCGTTGTCCTCGTATCCCCACTCTTCGAGAAGATTTCGGGTGTAGGAGCCCATCTCAATAGCATCAGGAATCATGTTCTGTTCCTTCGTCAGTTGGTTGGACCCGATCACGTTCTGGAATGGCCTGTCCAGGAGTTCGCCGGAGATTGCCATCGCCGCTTCCGACGGGTCGTCGTCCGTCTCTTTATGCCCCAATCCTTCCTCCTTGTTGATTTGCCATCCAATTATTGGCCTGTAGGGGGTAAGATCGAAATTCATCACCCGCTGGACATAATTGGCAGTTTCGTTCAGCATCCCGAGGTCGATTCCATGGTCCCAACCGTATGCCTCGAAAGTACAGGCAATCTCCTCAAGGGCGGCCGTCCCTGCACGATCACCAACACCCGCAACGGTACAGTCGATGTAGTCTGCACCACCTTCGGCGGCAGCAATAGAACTGGCGGTTGAAAGGCCTAGGTCATTGTGATGCTGCATATACAGGTCGAAGTCGTCATCGATTTCCTTAATCTTGCTACAGAGGTAGCGAGAGACCATAGGATGGCTATTCCCTTTTGAATCAAACATGTAGACCCCGTCAGCGCCAGCCTCGAGCACTGCTTCGCTGAGCTCGACAGTTGCTTCAACTTTGGACTCTGGCGACGGGATTGAGACGACAAGTTTCGGAGGGTTGTCCCGGGAACTGACTACCTCATTGGCATAATTGACGAATCGATGAATATCTTCTTTCAGCCCCTCTTTCTGATGTTCCTGTTCCTCGCCAAATACCGGATGGTCCTCCCATGCCAGGCCTAGGAGAAAGCTATCGAATGGGAGGTTGAGGTACGTCTCGGTCGCGTCTTTCCAATTACCGTTTTCCTCGAGGGGATATTTATACATTATAGCCTTATAGAAGAGATTCGCCTCGACCCCCTCTGCACGAACTGTTTCGACGTAATCTTCAAGGACGTCAACTGGCTGTCCGACAGGATTCTGAATTTCATCGACGCCCATGGCATCAAGCCGTTTCGTCAACTCGATCCACTCGTTCCACCCGAAATGGCGGCCAACCATATCTTCTCCCTCCGTAAGGGTCGCATCGATAATTTTGATTTCACGGTCGTTTCTCGGGATATCCTCGCTCAAATGTTCCCAGTACGCTCTCGGCGAATGCCAACGGCCAGGCTGATGCCAGGGTCTCTCGTTACCCATACAGGCAGCACCGATCACAAGGATAAATATGTTGTGTTAATATTAATAAGTAAAATTTATATGGGTTGGAGGAAATGGCAAAATGATGTCACCGCCTCTCACACGCAGGCGAGCTTTGGGTAGCATAGCATCAACGACATTACTCGCAGGTTGCGTTTCTGGGATCCCTGGCACCGGAGACAACTATCCCTCAAAGCCGATCACCTGGGAAGTTCCCGCCTCCCCCGGTGGCGGCGCAGACACGTACGCCCGGGCTATCGCCCCGGGGCTAAGCGAATCCTTGGATGTCGAAGTCAGACCGAACAACACTCCTCCAATCTCGCAGATGCTGGAAAGGAATTGGTCGAAAGACGAAGGGTACACGATCTCCAGTTATGCGACAGCTATTGGCGCCGCTCAGCTGGTCGAAAACGGTAAGGACTCAAAGTGGAACGCTGCAAACTGGGCGCTCATTGGTTCGCCTATCGAAGCCCCATTCGCGATCTATTTCAGCACTGAGTCTGACGTCGACTCATGGGAGGATGCAGTTCGACAATCTCAGGAACAAAATCGTGTTTTCAATTTTGCGTCAGTTCTCCCTGACCCAATTATCTATTACTATCTCGATTCGCTAACTGATTTGAAAGTGAAACAGGTCACAGGATTCGATGGCACCTCGGACATGATCTCTCAGATGGAACGAGGCCAAATCCATCTCTCACACTTCCCGATCTCGAGTGCGATACCGTTCGTGCAGGAAGATATCGTGAAACCAATTCTCGCCAGAAAGCCGATCCCCGAGGTGGCTGTCTCGGCTTACAAGGAAATGGGATACGAAGGGGTTGCCCCCAGACCTGAATCTGTAGGCCTCTCCGAACTCAGGAATTTGCTCGTCCAGTATCGAGCCATTATTACGTCACCTGATATTGCGACCGATCGACGTGATGCGCTTCGAGATGGGTTCTGGGAGGCGATAACTTCCGATGACATTCAGAAATCACTACGTGACAAAGGGCGGCCGGTAGCACCAATCAAAGGATCTGAATTGAACACGAAATTAATTGAACTGGCAGATTCGTTAATTTCTGTTGCTGAGGACGTAGGCTACACGGATCGAACTAGTTAACTGTCATGGGGTTAGTAGAATTATCGCAACTGTTTCACCTGCAATCAGTCCCTTTTCTGCTGGAACAGGAATATCAGCCAGTTTTTGAAGCCATATTACGGTCGATCCAGGAGGGGTTACTAAGTCCCAAGAGTATTCTAATTATAATTGCCGGGACGCTTTTCGGACTATTCTTTGGGGCCCTTCCTGGTTTTGGGGGCCTGATTGCGATGGTTCTTGTGCTTCCACTGACGTTCGTATTATCTCCCGTCGAAGGATTCCTTCTGATTGCATCGACCCTCGGTGGTGGTAATTTCGGCGGCTCACTTCCTGCAATCACATTAAATATTCCCGGCGGACCCGCGAATATCGCGACAACCTGGGATGGGCACAAGTTAGCCGAGCAAGGTGAGGCAAATCGAGCTATTGGTATCTCTGCAGTCGCATCTGCTACTGGTGCAATTCTTGGCCTGCTTCTTCTGATCATTCTTCTTCCTGTGCTGCGGAAAATTGTGCTTCTCTTCGGTCCTCCAGAAATTTTCACTATCGCCCTTGTCGGCTTATTCATCATCGGATTCAGCGGCCGCCGCCGACCAGTTAAGGGGACAATCGCTTTACTGGTGGGCCTCACGCTCGGAATGGTTGGTGTTCACGGTATTACAGGTGTGGATCGATTCACCTTCGATCTCCCCATTCTGGTTTCCGGTATCTCGATCGTCCCCGTTGCAGTCGGGTTATACGCAATTGGGGAGGGGGCTAAACTTGTCTTACATAAAGAAACAGTCGTCGGATCGAATACATCAATCAGGTCAAAATCGAATGCGATTACCGGGGCAGTTGACGTTTTTAAAAACTGGAAACTTGTGATTCTGAGTGCAACGATCGGTTGGATCGTTGGACTGGTTCCTGGAGTTGGAGGGACACTCTCGAACCTGTTAGCATACAGTCAGGGTCGCTCACTCTCCGACAATCCCGATCGCTGGGGAACAGGAATTTCAGAGGGTATTATTGCTCCAGAGGCTGCTAACGACGCGAAAGATGGCGGTGCGATTATCCCGACGATTACATTTGGAATCCCCGGTAGCGGTGCACAGGTGTTTTTCCTGGCTGGAATGACTTTCAATGGCCTCTATCCGGGCGCAGACATGCTTGTCGATAATCTGCACATCACTATGACCATAATTTTCGGTCTAATCGCATCGAACATCATCACGTCGTTAATTGGCATCATCTTGAGCCAACAGTTTACCAAAATTACGTTTCTCCCTACTACACCAACGGCCGGCCTTGTGATGCTCATCGCAATCCTTGGTACTTTCTCATTCCGATCTAATCTGTTCGATATCTATCTGGCGTTCATCTTTGGGGCTCTCGGCTACCTGATGTGGCGGTATTCCTATCCGCGTATCCTGATCGTTATTGCGTTAATACTCGGACCTATCGTCGACACAGCATTCTCTCAATCCTTGGCATTGTATGGACCGGACTTTGTCTTTAGACCAATTCCACTGCTCATGTTGATCGTCTTGGCAATAACGATCCTCATGTCGTACTCGCCAGCCTGGATGTCCTCTACCCTTAATATAGGAGGGCGATCATGAGTAAGGAAGATTATTTCGGCCTGGGACTGCCAGTAGGAACACATCTACTTGAGCTAATGATGCTGCTCATTCTACTTGGATGGAGTACGTATGTCTTCGTTGAGGCGCTAACTTTCGACGAGTTCGCCGCCCGGGGACTGCCGATTCTGGTGTCACTTCCTCTCATTGGACTACTTGTACTTGAGATCGCCTCAAACTTTTCTCCGCGGGTCGCGACTCTCGTGGATCGGTTCCGCCTCGAGGAATCAGTAAACATTGAGGAAAGCGAAAATAAATCCAATGCAAATGAAGTTGCTCGGTTCTTCGTTTCACTCCTCTCTTTCGCCGTTCCAGCGACGTTGTTTGGACTCTTCATTTCTATTCCCGTATATTTGATCGTGTTCTCTCGACTCTTTGATATACTGGGTTGGAGGAAGACCCTCATAGCAACACCCATTATTTGGTTAACTATTTCACTCATTTTCGGTTATTTCTTCAACATCTACGCTCTACGAATCCCGCTGCCTGGATTGGCTTGAGAATGGTCCAGCGCGTAGGGTGGTGACGAAAGGAAACCTTCGACGCTGGCGCCACCAGGGGCTTGATGAAATTAGCTGGTTGGATCTCGAAATCGTCTCGGATGATCTGGTGTCCGAACTCGAACCCATTTCTGAGCAGAACAGTAGGCGCTAGGATCGGATCGACGAACTCCTAGTGGATCGTACACCTCCTTGCGTTATAGCATGTGGAACATCGACACGAGCAGTTTCCG
>JGI12448J12851_1000730_pt1 | contig 11616 bp, 8 predicted proteins | sample A23M2SouthBayCA_FD_12851 | JGI IMG/M metagenome (IMG submission 12851) | reverse complement strand
GGGGGGGGGGGGTGAGCTGTTCCCCCCTCCGATCGACGCTCCGGCTCCGACGTCGTTTGAGTAGCCTCTCGGTTGGAGCCCGGTCACCAGGTATCTCCCTGGATTGCCGCTGGTTTCACTCGGGAATCTGAAACCACTCGTACGCGTGGGTGTCGAAATCGAAGATGGACCCCGGGGGTCGGGGGCGACGAGCCATTGACTCTTCGCTACTCTCTGGAATCTGAAACCAGCCACACGCGCGCGATTTAAGTTTGAGACTGAGTAGGGGGAGGGGCCGACCACAGAGAGCGGCGCGAACGGGGTGCGCAATCACTATCGAAGTCCGTCGAGCAAGCCGTCACGATCAGGAGGTGGGAACCTGTCGATCCGCCGGTCCCTCAGTCAACCCGGCAGTATCTGTCTGAGATTTGACGAGGTTCGTACGCGCGCGAATTAAGTTCAAGAGTGAGTACCGGGGGCCCCTGCCTCGGTCGCCGTTGGCCTGAGAGTATATCAGCCAGCAGTCCCCCGCGCGCGTGTCGACTCGGTGTGATAACCCGGGGGTCGACGATCGTGCGTATACCACGGGCGCCGAGTGCGATCTCCCGGCGTCAAGTGTAGGGGTTGTGCGGACGTGAGACGGCGAAAAGCGGGTTTACGCCGCTTCTCGAATCGGTGCGCCGTCCTCGGCGAGTGGCGGGAACTCCTCGCCGCCGAAGTAGTCGTGTACGACGAGCGCCGCGTTCGAGGCACGGGTCATGGCGACGTAGTAGAGGCGTCGCTCCTCGGCCCCGGCGCCGTCCTGAAAGCGTTCGAGCTGGCGGTGGGTGTAGGCGGGAAAGACGAGGACACACGGCGCTTCGAGCCCCTTCGCCGCGTGGATCGTTCCGATCCGAACATCGCCGGGTGCATGGGTCGCGTCGCTTTCGAGCGCGCCGGCGATGAGCTCCCGGCGCCAGTCTTCGACGGTCAGCTCCCCGACGAGTTCGCGTCCGGTGTCGGCGTTCGGGAACCAGTCGGTGTATTCGTCGGCGAGTACCTGGCGCCCATACGCCGGGTCGGTACCGGAGAGACGATCGCGTTCGGCCAACCGTTTCGGTTCGCGCCTCGCAGGCGCGTCTGTCGCGTTTCGGAGCAGTATCTCGGCGACGGGGACGGGGAGAGAGTCGTCCTCGTCGAACGAACGGAGCGCCGCGAGCAGTGCGGGCGCTGGGTGATCCCACCGACGGAGCGGGCCGTTAGGTTTGAGGTCGAGATACGGCACGCCGCCCTGTCGAAGCCCCCAGGCGAGCTTTGCGGCCTGGCGGTTCGTACGGGTCAGAAGGAACACCTCGCCGTACTCGTCGACGCTCTCGCGGACGAGATAGCTCAGGGCGTCGGCATCGGGGGCTTCGAGGTGGTCGACGCGACCGCCGTCGCGCCAGGCAGTGACGCGGCTCACGTCGTGTTCCGCCGGCGGTTCGACGACTGGCACGGCGGCGTCGACGACGGCCTCGGGACAGCGCTTGCTTTCCTCGTGGTGGATCGTCTCGTCGGCCGGCGTCTCACGGAGATGCGTCGGATCGGCGCCACGGAACCCGTAGATCGCCTGATGCACGTCGCCGGCGATATATACCCGCTCGACACCGGCGCTGTCGCGCCACATCTCGTAGAGGTCGTACTGCAGGGGCGAGAGGTCCTGAAACTCGTCGATGAGCAGGACACTCCCGGGCGGCGCGCACCCGGCTTCGAGTGCCGCTTTCACGTAGTCGTCGTCTTGCATGAGGTCGTTGCGCTCTTTGAACGCCTCCCACGCTTCGAGGACGTCGAGAATCTCTGGCGGAGCGAGGTCGACGTCGAATGGCGCCCGGTGGTACTGGTCGAGCGGCCAGTCGTTGCTCTTGACGTAGTCGTAGAGGGCCATGATCCGGTTCCCGATCGCGACGTCGACCGGTTCCCCTTCGCGAAGCTCTTCGATCGGGTCGCGCTCGTCGGTATCGTACTCGATGTGGGGAAAGTGCTTCCTGAAGAACCACGCGAAGTAGCGGGCGTCCTCGTCGTTGGTCTTGCGAATGATGAGCTGGCCCTCGCTATCGAGGTCGTTCCGGTTGCGCAGTTCAAGCACGTCCTCGATGAGACACGACGAGAGAGCAGCACCGTGGAGTGTTTTCACCCGCTTGTTGAGGTCCTCCTCGTCGGTATCGGGATAGACACCCGTAATCCGGCGAAATGCGTCTTTCCGGGCGCTCTTGGTGAACGTCAGAAAGAGCAGGTCGCCGGGCTGGGTGTCGTACTCCTCGGCCTCACGTTCGGCGAACTGTAGCAGTTTCGTGGTCTTCCCACTCCCCGGCGCGCCGAAGAGTTTGGTGACGTGTGCTCGCTCGCGAGGCTGGCCGCCGTCGGTCATGAGCCGGCCACCGTCGGTGCGAAGGCCGTCCGGTTTGTCGGGACTGTCACTGTCGTCAGCGCTACCGGTACCGCCGTCCTCGTCGTCACCGTCGTCGCTGTCGTCGTTTTCGGTCCGATGAGCACTTTCGAGCGAGTGCGGCGTATCCTCGACGTTGACCGGCCACGCCCGGCGCTGCTGGCCGGCGATCGTCTCGCGGCGGGCTGGCCGGAGCAGCACCCCTTTCTCCCGGAGCGCTCGGGAGAGGTTGACGTCGCCGACGTCCTCACGGCGCTGCCAGTCGACGACCTTCTGGCCGGGTACGAGGATCGCGTCGGTGTCGCCGTCGTAGTCCTCGGCGTAGAAGCCGTTGCGGTCGTTCCAGGTGAAGCCCTCTTCGTCGGCCCACACTTTCATCGTCGTCACCCAGTCGATGAACTTGTCGACGGCCGCCTCGAGCTCGTGGTCGGGGTCAGGCTCGCGGGTGTCCTGAATGTCGAGCCAGTAGTCGACGAGGTTGAACCACTCGCCTTTGTCGAGTTCCGTTTTGGTGTAGAACTTCGCGAGATGGGCGTTCCGGAACGCGCCCGCGTTGGCGTCGTTGAAATCGCCCTCGCTGAAAGTGATCTCTCGCTTCTCGGTGACGGGGCTCTCCGACGGTGGTTCCAGCGTGACAACCCACTCGGCGCTGTCGGCCGCCGGGTAGCACACGACGTCGACGGTTCGGTCTCGAAGCACTTGCTCGCGCTCGGACCGCATCTGCTCTTCAAATTCGGCCTCGTTCTCCTCGGCGTCGACGCTGGCCTGGTTGATCGCATCTTTCACACCCTGGGAGAGCGTGTCCTGGTCGACCCCGGTGAGCGCGTCGCTCACTCGACCGGCGATCCGGCCGCGCTTGGTACCACTCGTCCAGAAGCCACGTTCCTGTGTCTCGCTGTACTCGCGCTGGCCGTTCTGTTCGATCGCGAGTCGCACCTCGCTCCCGTTGATCGGGATGAGATGCAGCTCGATATCCTGTGCTTCGAGGATATCGTAGACGGGATAGGTCGGCCCGGTGTCGGCGTACTCCCGCCCGTGGTCGAGCCCGGCGTCCTCGATCGCTTCGAGGGCGTTGTTGTAGGTCACCCCCCCGGGGAAGCCGAGGTACGTCCCACCGTCGTCGCCCTCGCGTTCGATGAACGCATCAGGCGGGCACACTTCGAGCGCGACCGCGGCCTGCCGGACGGCCCACAGCGGCATTTCGTCGTACTCGCCACCGTCGCGACGCTTCGAGCCCGCTTCCGGCGTGTAGACCGGCACCTCGTAGCCGGCGTTTCGGAGCGCGTCGACGGCGTCCCACCAGTCGGACCCTTCCAGGTCAGCACTCGCGTCGCTGAGGATACCCTCACCGAGCGCGATCGCCTTCGCGGCGTAGCCCCCGCCGCCCTGACCGGGGTCGCCGAAGGTGTTCTCGCCCTCGTCGACGTAGCACGACGACCCGCTGTCGCTCGTCCGCCACGACGGATCGAACTCGGTGATATCGCTCGTCGAGCGCCCGGTGTCCCACTGGTCGGCCGCGTGGCGTTTCACCACGTCGGCGGTATCGATCGCGTCGACCGCGTCGTAGATGTCCTGCAGGAACGGCGTGATCGGCTGGCCTTCGAGGTCACCGCCGAGTTGTTCCATCCGTTCGGCACGGCGCTGTTTCGCCTCACGGCGCCGGCGTTCCGCCTCGCGTTCGGCCTCGCGTTCGTCTTCGACCCACGCCTCAAGCGCCGCGCGCCAGTCGTCGTAGTCCTCGGTGTACTCGGGCCAGAGCTGGCCGACGAGCGTCGCGACGCGGTCGGTGTGCTCAACGGCGGTGAACGCCTCACTCCACTCGACCGTCTCGGTGACGAGGTCCTCGTCGACCGCTTCGAGTGGCGTGTATTCGTACCGGAGATCCACGGTATCGAGCGGCGTCACCACGGCGTCGTGGTCGGTGTGCAGCGAGAGGGGCGCCTTGTACTGGCGGTTCTTGTTGTTGACCCAGTCCGGATCGATCACGTCGGCGGCGCCGTCGACGCGAGCGTTCACTCGGCGCTGTGCCTCTCGAAGCCAGTCGTTCGACCGCTCGATGAATGCCTCCATGACCCGGGCGCGAGCGTCGGCGTCCTCGAAGTGGCCGGCGACCGGGAGCGTCGCCTCAGGAGCGCCGAAGATGTACGCCCCACCGACGCTGTCAAGCGCGTAGACGGCCTCGCGACCGCCGTAGAGCGTAGCGAACTCCGAGATGTACGCTTCGAGCGTCCGCTCGATCGTGTCGCGCGTGTCTTCGTCGAGATTCCCCCGCTCCGGTTTGATCGCGTCCCGGAGGTCGATATCGCCCCACGCCGGCACCGCGCGAACGTCCCCGTAGCCGGGCATGGGATCCTCGCCGTCTTTCCAAGCCGTCGCCTCGTCGTCGCGGTCGTACGTACACGGCCGCTCCGTTCGCGTCACGGCCTCGTCCTTGTAGGTGGTGACGGCGTAGAGACTCCGCTCAACGCGGTCAAGAATGGTTTCGAGGTCGCGATCAAGCGTCGCGACTCGGCCCACCTGGTCGAAGCCGTCTTCGAGCAGCTCGACGTTATCGGTGTCGCGCTTGACATACCACCCGTAGTAGTCGTTGAGCCCGATCGTCGGCGAACCGTCGAGTGTCGCGAGCGCTTCGAGTGCCGGCGCCACCCGTCGGTAGTGATCGCGAACGGCGGCAGTAGAGAGATCGTCCCTCTCAGGCGTAGAATCAGCCACATCGCCGGGCTGTGGCGGCGTTTCGGGGCCGCTTTCCCCGGGGTTCGACCGGGAAGATCCTCCGTCCGCGACGGCGCTCTCGCCGTCGACGAGGCGTACGGCGATACTCCGGGCCTCCTCGGCGTCGACGTCCTCGGGAAGCTGGTCACTCGCCTGTGCGACGAGGGCAGCCGGTCCGATGTCGCCGTGGGTGTGCTCGAGCTCGCGGCGAAGGATGTCCTCAACCGAGGAGGTCACTCTCTCACCCCCTCTTGGACCGCGGTGTGACTGGCGAGCGGTGCGTGCAATCTTCTGTCCTCCGATTCACCGTTCATTGCGTTTGCGTTCCGACAACTCGACCCCCGAGGAGGTCGCGGCGAATGGCGCGGCCGCTGGGCACGGCCACGAAATCTTTAAGCCGTCCGCAGAAGGATCCGTAGTTACAGGACCGACGCGAGGGGTGTGTCCGGCCAAGACTTTCCCTCTCGCGTCGGGGCGGATCCTTCCGCAGTTGTTTTCTCTTAGTTGCTGCTCTGTCTTGTCCTGCGGGTTGGACGGGAGGGGTTTTAACTCTGGCCACAGTCATGGCGCACCTCCCCGACCGGCTGGCGGGCCGCCACTTGCACCGGTCGAGCCGCCCGCACCGCCGTTCCCGCCACTGCCGCCGCCACCGTTCCGGCGCCTCAGATACGCGTAGCCGACGACGAGACCCGCAGGGACGACGGTCAACCACAGCGGGGCACCGCTGCCGGACCCTGGCGGGATGAGCGCCCCGCCGCCCCCGCCACCGAATCCAGCACTCAGTCCGGCCTCGAAGCCCGTACTGTTCCAGCTATACGTGTCGTTCCCGGTTCCGGCGGTCCCGTTGAACGTCGGCGGCGCGATCGTCGTCGCGTTCTCGCCGGGCGGCGTCGTCACGTTCGACCCGTCGGGGAACTCGCCCACCGTCCCGTTCGGGTACGTGGTCTGGGTCCCGTTCGGGAACTGAACCGTGGTGTTGTCGGGCCACGCGGGTTCGCCGACGTTGTTGGGGTCGACGAATGCGTGGTCGCCAGCGGCGTGGCACCCCATGTAGTAGCCCTTGGGTTCGTCGAACTCGATCGTCCGGTCGACGTGGACGCCCCGATACGTGAGATTGAACGTGAGATATTCGTTCTCGTAGTCGGGATCCCAGAACTCGACGCTCAGTCCCTGTTTCGTCCCGTTGGCCGTCGGGATCTCACAGGTCCCGATGAGTTCGAATCGCTCGCGGTACGGTGTCTGAGTCGGCGGGCCGCCGTCATCGTCGTCGAGCGTCCCGACCGGGCTCGCTGTCGGGAGCGGTGTTGCGCCGGGCGGGGGTGCGGTGCCCGTCGGCGTGGGCGCCCGTTCCCGACAGGCGCGACTTGCGAGTTCGTTCCGTGCGGCGTCGGTCTCGCCGGCGAATGGTGTCGAGACCGCGAAGAAATCGAACCGGTTCGATTCGGACGGGTTCACACCGGTTAAACTGAAGCGAGCGCGGTCGGTCTCGATATCGACCCGGGTCGTCAGGTCGTCTGCGGCGGTTATCGTCGTCGTGGTCTTGTGATCAGAGGAGAACGTGGAGTACGAGGTCCGGCGCTCGGCGACGGCGCCGCCCGCGAAGTCCCGCGGATCGTCGGGGACGTCGACCTGGTGCCAGATGGCCCGTGCGCCGAGGGGGTCGAACGTCGCCGAGCCCTGGTAACAGATCTCCACGGTGTAGTCGTACTCGGGCGGTTCGGGGGTTGGCGTGGACGTGGACGACGAGAAAGTGATACTACCGGTGACAAACTGGTCCCACCTGTCGCCACCATTTGCCAACAATTCAAACTCTGAAGTGTCAGATCCGTTATTCCACATATCCAGACCTGAATATGAATCCAATTCGTTCCCTTCAGAGTCATACAACTGAATATCAACTGTATTGGACTCATAATTCAATTGGTACTCATAGATGACCCACTGGTTCGTTGGTATATTGATCCCGGTGTCAACATCCACCCCATTATGACACGAGAGATTCCCAGATCCAACATCACATGAGACCATATCGTTCGCGTTATTATTCGTAATGCGATGGGCGGTATTGCCCGAATTTTTGTAGTAGAACGCAAACGAAATGCTTGATGGGGATGATTCAGACACCGATTTACTAATCCGTAGGTTATCTGAGCCGGTCCCCGTCCTAATTGCGTATTGTCCTTTCCACGCCTCCTCAGTGATCGACACCTTAGCAGTATCCCCACTCCAGCCGTCAAACGTCCCATCTTCGAAAGCGTCAATAACCGTATCCGCCGCTTTCGAGGGGTTTACCGGCGACATACTCTCTCCACCGAATTGCACAGACGCAATTGCTGGCGTCAGCACGAGCGCGAACAGCACGACGACGAGCGCGCCACGCCGGAGCGCCCGCCGGTCGACGCCGGACCAGTACCGCCGGGCCGCCACCTCGACCGCGCCGACACGCTCGACGACCGAACGCACCGGCAGGCGAGCGAGACACCCAACTGCCACCGCCGCCGTAACCGTGATCGGGACGAATTCACCCACGCCGGCGCCGGCCAGCAGCTCGACCCGGAACGCAACCGGAAGCGAGACGAGGACGTCGGCGACCGAGATCGCGCCGACGAGCGCGGCGCCGACAAGCACCACGCGCGGGGCGATATGTCGCACCCGACGGTAGACGGCGAACGACGCGTGGACGGTCGCGACCGCGAGCACGCCTGTGATCGTCCACCCGTAGGTCGTCGCGAGCCACCGGGTCGCGGGGTTGGTCTCGACGGCGCCGGCGTTGACCGCCAGTACCGTGAGCGCGAAGGCGGCCACCGTCGCCACCTGAGCGAGCGCCTCGGCAAACTGCAGGTGTCGGGGCGGGTCTCCAGGCGGCCGCACTACGAACCACCTCCCCAGAACCGCCGAGCTTGACGGTCCCGCTTACGCTCGCGAGCAGCGAGCCACGCGGCGACGGCCTCGCGGTGTTCCGGTCCGGCGTCCGCCCATCTCAGGATATATTCTGGCTGAGCGTCGGGATGGGAGCGCTCGAAGCGCTGCAGGTGCTCGCCGTCGACACCGAGACGCCGGGCGAGTTCCACCGTGTCGGGCGCCTCGTCGACGTCGAGCGACTCGTCGACGCGCATCTCAGTCGTCACCTCCCTGGTGGGAACTGATTGCTGGGGCGATTGCCGCGAACCCGGACGTCGAGCGAGCGTTACTCCTTAGCTTCACGACGCCTTTCGGCACCGTCCCACCCACAGCGACGATATCGCTGTCAGAGAACTCGCCAGCGTGGAGGCGTTTCGCGGGAACGGCGCCCTCGCCGGGCACCCGGGCCTGCCCCAACTCGAAAAGCGGGTGTGCCAAGAGCCGTTGCATGAGCCCGCCGATCTCGACGTAAACCCGCGCACGCTCGTCGGCCTTCGAGAGCGTGAAGGTGATCTCCTTCTCGGCGGGTTGGAGTTCGTAGTCCTCGCGAACACGCTGGCGCAGGTCGGGGGTGTTCAACACTCCCGCTTGCTCGCGCGTGGCACCCGACCCGCTCAAGAGTCGTCACCTCCCTCACCGCCGCCGAGCACACGGAGTCGGTCGACCGGGAAGTGGTAGGTGCGGAGGTCGCCGAACTCCGGCGTCGCGAGCAGCGCTTCGATATCCGCCTCGGCGGCGGACTCACCCAGCGATTGAGTGTAGACGCACTCGGCGACGGGCGCCGCCTCGTCGTAGTCCTCGTTGTGGTCGGCCACGGTTTCCTGGCCGTCGATCACGTGGTTGAACGCCGCGGTCCGCGGGAAGACGTCGACGACGACCAGCTCGGCGTCGGTCTCGCGGTCCTCGGCGCGTGCGCCGACCTCCGGGACGTCGTGACTGGCGAGGTCCGGCACCACGACGTTCTCGGGGTTGATGCGCCGGCTCACGCGCGGCCACCTCCCAGGAACTCGGCGGCGAGAGGCTGTAGCCGCCCGGCGAGAGGCCCGTCGACCTGGCCGTCCGGCGCGATCCGGTGCTCGCGACCGAGCTTCTCGACGACGAGCACGGCGTGATCGGCCTCGCGCTCGACGGCGACCGTCGCACTCTCTGCGAGACGCTCCCGGAGTGCCGCCTGCCCGTCGGTGAGCAGGTCCTCCGGGTCGGCGTCGTCGACGCGATCGAGGCGGGCGGGCGGGAACGCGTAGGTCGCACAGCCGGCCTCACCGAGCGTGAGCGGGTCCTCGCCGTTCCAAGTCGGGTGCGCCGTCGCGAGTTCGTCGGCGAAGGCGACGACGACCACCTCGGCGTCGGCGTCATAGCCCGGGTTATCGTCGGCGACGGTCACCTCGTCGCCGCCGTCGACGTAGGCGATCCACTCGTTGGCCGGCACCGGCGGCCGGTTGACGACGACCGCCTCGTTCGGGTCGGGATCGTCGACGTCGACGACACGCGCACCCAGCTCGCGAACGTCGGTCTCGTCGGTCACTGGCGTTCACCCCCGTCGGTGACGGCGCGATCGTCGGGGAGTGGTGCGCCCTGGTTGCGGTATTCGGCGCGCCAGTCGGCAGAGGCGTCGCGACGCTCGCGGGTGTAGGCGTCCCGCCGTCGTTCGGTTCGTCGGTTGTTACGGTGTCGCTCGTAGTGTGCTTGCATTTCGGTGGGTCGTGTTGCGGATCCACGGGAACAGCACCCGAGGATAGGACACGACGGCGAGAAGAGCCGACTATGCCGGTTTGTCAAAGGAACCACCGTAATCCATATGGTCCCGGGGTATCTACGTCGGCACAGACGGCGTAACTGCCGTCGGAGATTCAACTCCTACGTTGGCTCCGACCGCCAGCTCCGGATCCCGTCCGCACTTGGTACCTGGGGAACGGGCTCCGGCGGCCTCGTCGGGGCCCGCGTTATTACACCCATTTAGCTTTGAGCGTCGCGTCCGGGGTGCGTTCGTGCCGACCCACGCTCGTCGGGCTCGCAGAGCGCTTGGTGGCCAGTGGTTGTGTTACCCCAATCCCAGTACCCCCTCCATCAAAAATGTACCGACACCCGAGATGTTCTACGTCGCCAGTTTTATTTTGGGTGTATGCGTGATGTATACGTACATGAGCCCCGAAAATTCGGACGAAAAACGGAACTACACCGAAACCGTGAGTACGCGAGTTTCTTCTCGGACAAAGCGACGGTTTGACCGATACAGAGAGGCAAACGAGTTGGCGAAGTCTCAGGCGCTTCGGGAGCTCATCAGGAGTGGACTCAAAGGTGAGGAGACGTCAGCACGCCGCGACCTGGCCGATGTGGCCATCTCGTTTTTCATCGGCGTCTTTGCAGTCTCTATGATATCCACCTACAGCCTCCGCACAGTTGCCGTGGCTGTCGCTGGGGGGCTTTTCGTCGCGTCGATCGTCACCGCCCTCAAATTCGGCCGCTACGACATCCGGATCACTATCATCAACCGAGAGAAGTACCCCGAAGATGCGGTTTCAACCGGGTCGGGGATATCGTTCGCCTCGGAACCGAGTCGCTCGACGTCGCCCACTGTCGCGGCCAAAGAGTCCGAGGAGACGTAGCCGCGGTCGCCGACTTAGTCACCCAGAGCCAGGCGCGCACCCGACGGTTTCAGCGAACTCCTCTTTCAGTTGCTCGTAGCTTTCACGCGAGCGGACGTTGTGCCTCTGCATGTGACACCGCCAGCACAAGGTGAGCAGATTCCACAATCCGTGCGCTGACTCCGGGTCGTCGAAGGTCCGGTAGCGGATGATATGGTGAACGTGGATACCGCGCGCCTGCAGTTCTCGGTGTTCCTCATCGGTGAGCCCGCAGTCCTGGCACTCGTATCCGTCCCGTTCCAACGCCTCTTCGCGAGCGGTGTCCCAGCCGCCACGATACACGCCAGGGCTACCGCCAGTCTCCCCGGGCTTCGCTTTGTTTGTCCCGACCCCGGCCGCTCGCTGTGCGTCGATCCAACCACCGAATCTGCTCTCGTAGGTGCTCACCGAGATCTCGCCGTATGCTTTCATATCCGTGGTCCGGGGCGGGTGCCACACCTCGTCAGCGACTCGGCGCATTTCTTCAATCAGTTGCTCGCGGGAGTATTTCTTGGACGTTGGTCGCGGTCCGAACCCCGCGGCATCCAGGGCATTCCGCCAGGACCCGTAGGCGTTGGTGTACGGTTCCAGTGAATACGGCCCGTCGTTGATCATTTCGTCCTCTGTCGGCGGGATATCGCCCTCGGCGAGCTGGTGAATCGCTTCCAAGAGCGAGATATCCGACCCGTCCTCATCGTGCAATGTAGTCCGGTGAATCTTCCAGGCACGGCGGCTGTCAAACTCTATTTCGCACACCTTGCACTCAGTAGGGTGATCATCGTTGAGCCCACCAGCCGCGAGCGCCGCCTCCCAATTCTCGAATTTCTGATGTACCGCCGACGCCGAAATATAATCGATTTCGCGGCGAATTTCGTATGAACTCGGTGCGTGGCCGAGGTCCTCGGCTGCGCGTTGTAGCCGTTCCAACACCACCTCCCGAGACAGTGAGTGATAGCGGCCTTCGGCCGCCGGGTCGTACCCCGCGGCGTCGAGCGC
>JGI12448J12851_1000717_pt1 | contig 11726 bp, 12 predicted proteins | sample A23M2SouthBayCA_FD_12851 | JGI IMG/M metagenome (IMG submission 12851) | reverse complement strand
GCTGGCCGGCGTCACGTGCCTGGATGGTCAGGCGAGCGGGAAAACCCTACCGGCGCGAGCGGGCAGCCGCCAGAATTAGGCTCCTGGCGGCCGCGCTGTGGGTATGCTCACGCTCGTCGTCGACATCGACTCGCTGCGGCCGGACCACGTCGGAGCCTACGGCTATTCGGAGCCGACGACGCCGAACATCGACCGGCTGGCCGAGGACGCCGTCCGCTTCGACCGCGCCTACGCCGCTAACTCACCCTGTATGCCCGCCCGGGCCGGCTTCCTCTCTGGTCGCTACGGCATCGCCAACGGCGTCGCTACCCACGAAGCCCGCGCTCAGACGCTGGCTGGCCCGGCGGCCTGGGAGGGCTTCGACGGCGAGGACAGCGACTACTGGACGCTCCCCGAGACGCTCTTTCAGGATCGGACGCGGGCCTGTGCGGTGTCGTCGTTCCCGCGTCATCCCGCTCCCTGGTTCTACCACCTCTGGGACGAGTTTCACCAGCCACGAGAGCCCGCGGGTGAGGGCGAGTACTTTCAGACGCCCCGCGCCGAGACGGTCGCCGACCGCGCCATCGACTGTCTGGATCGCCACACCGAGGAGGATCTCTTTCTGTACGCCCAGTTCTGGGACCCGCACACGCCGTACAACCGTAGCGACGAAGAGATCGCCCAGTTCGACCCGCCGCGTCCCGAATATCCGACCGACGAGCAGATCGCCAGCCAGCAGGCAGACGATCACTGGCGCTGTGCCAGCCAGCAGGGGATCGAAGACGCCGCGGACTTGCTGGAGACGCTGGCCCACTACGACGCCGAGATTCACTACTGCGACCGCCACGTCGGGCGGCTACTGGACGCCCTGCGCGAGCGCAATGTCTACGAGGAAGCGCTGATCGTCCTGCTGGCCGACCACGGCGAGGAGTTCGGCGAGCACGGCCTGTACAGCGAACACTGGAGCACCCACGAAGGGACACAGCGGATCCCGCTGCTCGTGAAACCACCCGGCGGAGCCCGACAGGGGACGAGCGACGCGCTCGTGACGAACGTCGACCTCGCGCCGACGATCCTGGACTACGCCGGCCTCGACCGGCCGGCCGCCTGGCAGGGCCGATCTCTCCGGCCGCTGCTCACCGGCGAATCGACACGATGGCGCGAGCGCGTCGTCCTCGACCACGGCCTCTACACGGCCCAGCGCGCGGTCCGCACCGACCGCTGGAAGTTCGTCCGAACCTACCACGACGGCGTCTGGGACCTGCCGGAACGACAGCTGTTCGATCTCGACGCCGATCCCCACGAACAGACCGACGTCGCCGACGCACATCCCGACGTGGTCACGGAGCTCGAACGGGCGATGGCCTGCTGGGCGGAGACACACGTCGGGCGCGAGGAAGACGCCCTCCACGCCGTGGCGAGGGAGGGACCAGCAGGCCTTGCGTGGGCCGACGAGGAGTGAACGCAGCCGGGAAGGTCAGCGCCTGTCGACCCTGGCGATGGCCTGGGCTACCGCCTCGTCGTCGGCGCCATCCGCGGCCGTCGACCGCTGGCCCGACCGTCGATCGGCGGCGTGCGCCGCTCGGCCACCGCCTTCGCGAGCGGCGACCGCGGCAGCGACGGTCTCGTCGTCGGCACCGCGGGGCTCAGCATCGATCCCGTGGTCGTCGGCGTCATCCTCGGTTTCCGAATCAGCCGCGACCCACGTGAGCGAACGAGAGGGCGGTCGCTCGCTTCGAGACTCCGTGGCCGCCGCACGGAGATCCTCCTGCAGGGACTCCACCCACGTCTCGAAGGGCATTAGCCACACCCCTCGGAGGAGGATCGCCGAATCGGTCGGAGACGATACTCGATCGGCGTCGTTCGATTGCAGTTGCGTTTGCTCACACCCACCAGTCCCCCAGGGCGGGGACAGGTGAACAGACGGCCCCAGAGCCCCTATCCTCACTGCCTGAACTACCCGCTCACGGTGTGAAGACCCGATTAGATCGTGAGAGTCAGTCGGACCGCTGCCGGACAGGTCCACCAGCGACGCCGCGTTCGACGCGAAAAGGGGCACAGAGGGGGAGACTGGGACGTAGCAGGAGCGTCACCAGCCACTGCGTCGGTATGGGCACCGTCCCACCGGAGCCACGGGCGCGACGGCCCGAGATCGATGGGGGTGGCCGCACGGCCGGACCGCGGACGTATGGATGACAGTGTCGGGGAACACTCGGGGGGTCCTGGCACACGGCGACCGGCTCGCGCGGATCGTTCCACCCACCGTCGCTCCAGCGACGGCACCAGACGAACCGTGGGTTCGTTCGCCCCTAATCTCACCGCCTGACACCCCCACTCACGGCGTGAGCGAGACGTGCGACGAGGGGTGGCTGGCGGCCGTGCTGGCACGGACCAGTGGCGTGAGCACGCGTGGTGCAGTCGAAACGAAGGTCGTATGCCACTCGCCGCTCTAGCCGTGCCAATCAGATGTCGCGGAAAGACGACTACTACAACAGGGCCAAACAGGAGGGCTATCGCGCCCGGTCGGCCTACAAGCTCAAGCAGTTAGACGAGACAGCGGGGTTGTTCGGCCCGGGCAACACTGTGATCGACCTCGGAGCCGCGCCCGGTGGGTGGCTGCAGGTCGCCGCAGAGCGCGTCGGTCCCGAGGGGACAGTCGTCGGCGTCGACCGCCAGCGGATCGACGATCTCGAGGATCCCGAGGCCACAGTTGAATACGTCCGCGGGGACATGACCGAAGACAGCACGAAAGCCGAAATCCGCGAGCTCGTGGGTACGGGAGAAGAGACCGGCGGCCCGGCCGACGTCGTGATCTCGGACATGGCACCGAACGTCACCGGCGAGTACGAACTCGACCACGCCCGGTCGGTCCACCTCGCCCGCCAGGCCTTCGAGGTCGCGCTCGACCTGCTGGACTCGGGCGGGGACTTCGCGGCCAAGGTCTTCGACGGCCAGGATCTGGACGGCTTCGAGGCCGACGTCGAGCAGGAGTTCGAGTACGCCCGGCGGGTCCGCCCGGACGCCACGCGCGACGAGTCCTCGGAGGTCTATCTCGTCGCGAAAGGACGACTCACGGCCCCAGTTCGGGAGGGCGACACCCGCGAAGTCGAGATCGTCGACGTGGGCCGGGACGGCGACGGGATCGCCAAGATCGAGGGCTTCACGATCTTCGTCTCGGGCGTCGAAGAAGGTGACGTGGTCGAGATTCGCGTCGACGACGTGAAGCCGCGGTACGCGTTCGGCCAGCCGGTCGAGTGATCTCAACGGTTTTGTCCGTTCAGTCCGAACAGTGAGAAGAGTCGATGTCCAGAGCCGTCGCACCGGTCGTCTCGACGATTCTCATGGTCGCTGTCGTGGTGATTCTGGCGGCCGTGCTCTCGGTATTCGCACTCGGGTTCACTGAGGACACTGGCGGTGAGGCACCCATCGTCGGCCAATCCAGCGGGGCCTTCGAGGCGTTCGAGGACGGCTCGGACGAACAGATCGTGACGATCCGCCACGTCGCCGGGGATACGATCCCTGTCGAAGAAATGGAAGTGGCAGTCAGTGCGACCTGCAAAGGGGGGACAAAACGAGGACGGCTGGTCGAACTGCCGGTCGACGGTTACTACGGTAACGCCATCGGAGAGCAAAACGTCGAGGGTTCGGACATCTTCGATGGATCGTACGGACAGTTCTATGGTGACGTCGGTGCGCTTGACGACGACACGTTCACCGCTGGCGAAATGATCCAGTTCCGGATCGGGAAGGGCGACTGCGAGGTGCCCGACTCAGGCACAGTCACCGTCCGGGTGATCCACGTTCCGACGAACGCCGTCGTGATTACCCAGGAACTGACCGCACGATAGTGATCACAGCGCATCGGTGATCGCCGGCGCGACGCTGACCTCGCTGACGGCGCGTTCGAGCGTGTCGGTCCCGAAGATCGAATCGACGCCCGCAGCGGAGAGTTTGAGGACGGCGTTGCGCGCGAGCATCGGGTGGACGCAGGTGACGAACACGCGCGCTGCGCCCAGTTTCTGCAGTACGCCGACTGACTCGGACATCGTCGAGCCAGTGGCGATGATGTCGTCGGTCAAGACCACGTCTCGACCCTCGACGACGGCGTCCCGCGGCTCGATCTCGACCTCCGTACTGGAGTGGCGAGTCTTCTCGAAGAAGTCGATCGCGCCGCGGCCGTAGGCCTCGCTGACGGTCTCTGCGATGTCGACCGCGCCCTCGTCCGGCGAGATAAAGACTGGGTCGGTCAGGTCGCCGGGCAGCGGCTCTGCGAGGCGGCCGGCGGCGTCGACCGACTCGGCGGGCACGTCGAAGCAGTCGGCGACGGCGGGCTCGTGGGGATTCACGGTGAGCACGCGGTCTGTTCCGGTCGAGATGGCACGGGCCATCGCACGGGCCGAGACGGGTTCGCCCGTCTCGAACGCGCGGTCCTGGCGGCCGTAGCCCATGTACGGCAGGACGGTGGTGATCTCGGAGACGCCGGCTTCACGGAGGGCGTCCTGCAGTTGCAGGAGTTCGACGTGGGCGTCACTGCTTGGCGTGGCGGCGACGACGACCGCGCGCTCGGCGGCCGGGTCGGGCACGCGCACGTGCAGTTCGCCGTCGGGAAAGCGGTCGTACTCGACGCGGGCCAGCGATTGGCCGGTGACGGCTGCGAGTTCGGCCGCCAAAACTTGCGACTGGGAGCCGCTGACGATCATGTGCGGTCGCAAGCGGCCGGGCATAAACCCGTTTTCGGTCTGAAGAGGGTATGGTACTCCCGGTCACTGGACAGCCTCGATCGCGCCGGCGTCGAACTCGATCGACCGGACGGCTGGCGCAGCCACGACCGCGATGGCGAGTTCGAGGCCACCGACCAGGACGAACGCCGGGAGATACCCCCAGACGTCGGCGGCGACCCCGCCGACCAGAAAGCCCGAGAGGAAGCCGAGGCTGCCGAAGACGTTGAACCCGCCCATGGCCGTCCCCGACTCCTCGGGATCGGCCAGATCCGAGACCAGCGCCATCGTCGTCGGCGAGACGAGCGCGCCGAAGACACCGACGACGACCATCAGCACGGCCGCCAGCGGGTAGACCGGCGCGAGCCCGACTGCGACGATTCCGAGGCCGTAGGCGATCGACCCGCCGACCACGGGGAGGAAGCGGCCGATCCGGTCGGACCACGAGCCGAACGGATACTGCAACAGGGCGAAGGGAACGAAAAACAGCGCGAGCGTCAGCCCGACCGCGCCCGCGTCGAGGCCGAACGCCTCCCGGAAGTAGAAGACGCCGACGAGCGAGAAGAAGCCGGCCGTCATCCGGTCGACGAACCCGAACGCGTAGGGGATCGCCAGCCGGCGACGAGCGCGGAGACGAGTGAGCAAACCTGTTGCACGCCGAGCAGAGCCGACCGCGCGGTCGGGGACCGTCGCGACGACGGCGGCAGCGAGGGTCAACACCGCGGCGCTGGCGAGTAGTGGTGCGAGCGGATTCACAGTCGAAAGCTGGCCCCCGACGACCGAGCCCAGCGCGGCCCCGAGACCGATCGCGATCCCGGCCGCACCCATGTTCCGCCCGTGGCTCGCAGAGAGGTCCATCAGCATCGTGATCGACAGCGAGAACGCGCCGATGGTCAGCGCCCCGCCGAGTACCCTGACGGCGAGGACGGCGTCGAATCCCAGTCCGAGCGAGGGAAACAGCGTCAGTGAGCCGTAGCAGGCCGCACCGCCGAGCGCACCCACGACGATCCAGGGCGTCCGCCGGCCCGAGGCGTCGCTGAGCGAGCCCCAGACGGCCGCACAGGTGATGAACGCCGCGAACTCCGCGACGAGAAACCACATCCCGGCCTGAATGTCCCCCGGCGCACCGAGTGCGACGATCAGGTCTTCGAGGCCGGGATAGAGGAACGTCTGGGAGACCAGCACGCTCCAGACGACGACCGCGAGGCGGGCGCGCTCGCTCACGGGGACGTCCATACCCGTCGTTCGGCCCGATCCGGATAAAACGCGTCGATCACGCGGCAGAGACTACTGCTCGGGGACGGCCAGCGCGGCCGTCTCGGGCAGTCCCAGCGAGCGCGAACGCCACCCGCTCGCGCCGTCTTTGGCCGCGACGGGATCGACCAGACACGTGCCCGACTTCGTGATTCCAACGACGCCCCCATCTTTGACGTAGCCGACGTCGACGATCGGCTCGTCCGTCGGAACGTCACGCTCGCGCCAGGAGCCGCCCTCGCGGGTGTACAGCGCGTCGGCAGTCGCGGCGTGAGCCTGCTCGCCGGCAGCGCTCACGACCCGAAAGTCACCCTCTAGATCACGGGTCCAGCCCGGGCCGAGGCGGTAGAGGCCCTCGCTCGTCGCCGCGTAGGGCGTCTCGCGCCCGACGACGTCGAAGGCGTCGTCTAATCCGACGTGTTCCAGCGTCTCGTCGACCCGAAACACGCCCTCGAAACTCGCCACGAGGTCGCCGTCGATCGCTCGCACCGACGCGACGGTGCCCAGCGGTTCCCAGTCGTCGGTGAGCGCGTAGACCGTGCCGTCGGGGGCTGCGGCCAGCGGCGCGTCAGCGACCCCCACTGCGACGGCCGGGCCAAAGTCCAGGGATTCGACAGTCCGCTCCGGGCCGCCGGTCTCGATGGCGAGGACGTCCTCGTCAGTGGCGACGAGCACGCGCGTGCCGTCGGCAGCCACGTCGTGCGCCTCACAGCGATGTGCGAGGCTGAACTGGCCGATGCGGTCGTTCGAGACCGACACCGCCGCGACGCCCAGGCCGGTCGCGACGTACAGGTCGGTCTTCCCTAGCGTGTCGGCGTAGATGCGGTCCTCCTTGATGTCACCCATACGCGAACGCGGGCGGCCGAGCGTCGAAAGCGTGTCGACATCCAGCGCTCAACGTCCCGAATACGTTCGGTTTCNGCCGTGAAAACGGGGTATCAGGCGATCGTCTTTCGGTAGGAGACCAGTTCGGTCCCCAGGTGGACGTCCCGGTCGGCCACCTCGTAGCCGTGGGACTCGAGGAACGCCTGAGCGGACTCGTTGAGGCCCATCTCGTCGATGATGGTCGCCTCGTAGCCGGCCTCGTCGGCGCGTTCTTCGAGTGCGTCGAGGATCTTCGTTCCGTATCCCTCGCGCTGATAGGCCGGATCGACGCGGATCCGACGGAGAACCGCCGTCTCGTCGTCCAGGCGCTCGAACGCCCCGGTCGCGACCAGATGGCCGTCGTCGAGTCCGACGAGGAACTCCCCACCGTCTTCGAGATACTCGCCCTCGACGTCGTCGAGGTCGGCGTACATGTTGGGGTGCTCAGACTCGGGGTGTTCGACGTCCCACGACCACTTGTCGTGAAGGTTGCGCACGTCTTCGGCGTCGTCAGCCTCGTAGCGACGAACCGTGAAATCGCTCGACATGGGAATCACCCACACTATGTGACCGGGGGCCATTAAAACATCGTAATCCGCGATCGTTACAGTTCGGTGAGGAGTATGGGCCGACCATTACAACCATCGAGAAACCGAATCGGTGTTTTCCGGCCGTGAGCGCCGCTCGCGCCGGTCAGTCGGGGAGTGCGGAGACGAGCCGTTCGAACTGTTCGCGATAGTAGGCTTTCGCCCGGGCTTCGGCGAGGCCGCCGGCGTCGCTGAACGCGCGCTCGAAGCCGGCCATCCGCCACAGTAGCGTCGAGAGCTGATAGAGGGGCCGGCGACGCTCGTAGCCGTCGTCGATGGGGAACTCGTGGAACTCCCGGTAGCCGTCGTGGAGTTGCTCACGGAGGCTCGCACGCACTTCGGGATCGCGGAACACCGAATCGATAAAGAGGAACTCAGTCTGGGCGACGTTGTACTCGGGATGGCCGGCCAGGGCGTTCTGCCAGTCGAGGACGGCCGTGATGGGCTGATCGGCCTCGTCGTTGTACATCAGGTTCGCGGGCCGGAAGTCGTCGTGGACCAGCCGCGGCGTTGCGGTCGTCGGGATGGAGTCGATCGCGCCGTCGATGGCCTGCCCGGCCGTCTTCGAGAGGTCCGCAAACGGCGTCGACTCGAGACGGTCGAGGTGGCCGCGGGTCAGATCGTCGAAGAACTCCCGCCAGTCCCAGGTGAGGTTCTCGACGACGAGCCGGTCGTTCTGCAGGCCGAAGTAGCCGAAGCCCTCGAAAGCGATGTTCGAGTGGAGTTCGCCCAAGATTTCGCCGACCTGGGTCATGATCCGCGAGCGGAGATCGGCGTCGAGTCCGTCGAACTTATCGGAGAGGCTGTCGCCCTCCATGCGCTCGGTGACGAAGTAGGGCGGGACGTTCTGTTCGGGATCCTGCTTGAACACCAGGATCCGCGGGACCGGGATCTCGGTTCGGTCGGCGACGTACTCGTGGAGATACGGTTCGAGTGCGAAGTTGTCGCCGTTGGGCGGCTGGAACTTCACGACGACCTCGTAGGTCTCCCCGCGGTAGTTCAGCGTCACCAGATAGACGTCNGTCTGACTCCCGCCGGTCGGCTGTTCGTAGCTGAAGTCCTCGTAGTCCGGNCCGGACTCCTCCAGCACAGCCTCGATGTTGGTCGCGGGAGATGACACGTGNCTACATACGCGGACCCCCCAAGTGAATGTTACCCTGCCGGACCGTCCCGAATTCGGTGGTCGACCGGCTGTATTGCCGGTCGGTACGTAGTAGTCGTCGGCTGTACTACCGATCGATACGGGATCCGTCGACTCGCAAAAGTTAAACGCGCCCATCCGGAAGGACAGCACACCATGGCCAGTTTCGAGAAAGCCGAGGGTCGAATCCTCGACAAGCAGATCTGTATGCGCTGTAACGCTCGCAACCCCAAGCGCGCCGATAGCTGTCGCAAGTGCGGCTATCACAACCTCCGTCCGAAGGCCAAAGAGCCCCGGACCGCTTAACGCTCGAGGACGAACGCCGAACCCGGAACTTCCGGGCCGTCGTCCGCGCCGGGCGCACCGACGACTGCGAGTCCCGATCCGAGTTCGACCGCCACGCCGAAGCGACCGTTCTCGGTTGGCGTCGCCGCGCTGTAGCTATTGCTCTCGGTCCATTCGGTGCCGTCCTGTCGGAAGACGACGGCGGAGCCGGCGCCGTCGACGTCGTCGACGTCGTGATTCGGCGCGCCGACCAGCGCCGTCCCGCCGTCGAGTGCGACCGCGAGCCCGAAGGCGTCGTTCGGTTCGATCCCTTCGGCCGCGAGTTTCGCCTGCTGTCGCCACCGCCCATCGCGGCGCTCGAAGACGTAGGCCGACCCCGCACCCTCGAAACGGCCGTCACCGACCGGATCTTCGTCTCCATAGGCCCCGACCAGCGCCGTCTCGCCGTCGAGCGCGACGGCCTCGCCGAAGCGGTCCCAGGTGTCGGTATCGTGCGGCCAGAATTTCTGCTGCTGACTCCAGGTCTCTCCGCTGCGTTCGAAGACGTACGCAGCCCCGGCTTTCTCGCCGCCGAGTAGCGTCGTCGCCCGTCGCGCACCGATCAGTGCTCGATCGCCGTCGAGGTCGACCGACCGCCCGAAGTAGTCCTGTTCGTCGCCGTCCTCGGCGGTGAGTTTCGCCTGCTGGCTCCAGCTCCCCCCTGTGCGTTCGAAGACGTACGCCGCCCCGGCGGAGTCGCCGTGCGGATCCTCGTCGTTGAACGCGCCGATCAGGGCGGTCCCGTCATCGAGCGCCAGCGAGTAGCCGAAGCGATCGTATGCGTCGCCGTCGTCCGGCACGAGTCGGGTCTGCTCGGCCCACTCGCCGCCCGCTCGCTCGAAGACGTACGCCGCGCCGGCCGCGTCGGTGTCGGGGCCGTCGCTTCCGGGCGCCCAGCCGTACGCGCCGACGAGTAGCGTGTCGCCATCGACCGCCAGCGCCGAGCCGAACCGGTCGCCGGTCTCGCCGTCGGACGGGCCGAGCGTCGCCACGCCGGTCCAGTCGGCCCCGTTCCACTCGAAGGCGTCGAGGCGACCGCTCTCGTCGGAGCCAGCGCCCGGCGCACCGACGAAGACTGCGTCACCGATGGCGGCCGCACTACCGAAGCCATCGCCGGGAATCCCGTTGGAGGCGCTGAGCGTCCCCCCACCGGGCGGGTCGGGTGTCGACGTCGGTGTGGGGTCCGCGGTCGGACTGTCTGTCGTCGGCGCGTCTGACGATGTCGGGTCGTTCGTCTCCCCGTCACCTTCACAGCCGGCGAGTGCGCCGGCGAGGCCGACACCGAGCAATCCGAGCAGGTCGCGTCGCGAGCGTCGGAGGGCGTCCATCACCCGGGACAACCCGGCAGGCCGGCAAATGTCTTTCCCCAGGTCGTCTGTCGGGTCGCGACGCGGTCAGCTATTTACTCGTTCGAGATACTGATTGACGACGATCTGTCCCTTCGCGGTGAGGACGGGAGCGTTCTCGCCGGACTCGATCAGCCCCTTCTGGTGGAGTGCGTGGAGGATCCGCTTGACCGTCTGTGGCTTCTTTTCGAGGACGCTCGTCAGCGAGACGTCCATGTCACCGGCCGAGTACAGCGTCGCCAGCGTCTCGGTCTCGGGTTCCGAGAGGGAGAGCTGCTGGAGGGATTCGAGAACCGTGTCGTAGGTCTGTCGCAGGTATCGGCCGAGGATAGACAGTTTTCGCGGGGAGTCGGTCGCCGCCAGCGTCGTCAGCGCCTCGCCGGTGTCCACGTGGCTGACGACCAGCACCGGCCGGTCGGTCCCGTCGACCGCCCGCGTCTCCCGGTCGAAGTCGACGATCGACGACAGGGGAATCGTCACCGGTCCCTCGTCAGTGTCGAAGACCACGCCGCCGGATTTGAGCGTGAGCAGGCCGCCCTTGAACGCCGTGTCGAGGACGCGCCCGCCGACTTTTGCCGGGTGTTGCAGCGTCACGCGCGTCCCGTTGAGCAGCGCCTTGAACAGCACCGTCGTGAATTTGCCGATCGTGGCCTCCTCGGCCGCGACGACGGCGGTCGTCCGGCTCGTCTCGTTCTCGTAGGCGACGGTGACGGGCGTCCCGGGGATGGCGTCGAGCATCGCGGCCTCGTTGCCCGAAGCGACGTCGAACACCGCCGACAGGGGAATCGTGACTCGATCGTCCTCGCTGGCCGCGAGCACGAGGCGGTCTTCACCGAGGACGATCCGCCCCTCTGCCGGGCCGTCACGCTCGGAGCCAGCGACGCTGAACCGGCCGGGGAAATCCGCGAGGACCGACGACATTGAGACTCGTCAGTGAGTTCGCCAGTGTACTATTGAAATTTTGGTTCCGGTTCTCACTCGGGATATCGCGGCTCAGCCGGCCCGCGCTCTGCGTCGGCCTGTCTCCGCGCTCACTCGGGATACTTCGGCTCGCGCTTCTCCGCGCGTTCGAGCGCCGTCGCGACGACGTCCCGGACGTCGCCGTGGAAGACGCTCCCGTGGCCAGAGTACATGTGCTCGACACCGTCGGGCATTCGCTCCAGGAGGCGCTGGATGCTCTCGATCAACTGTTCGCGGGACTGGCCCGGGCGGTCGGTCCGGCCGAAACTGCCGTACTCGAACGCGCCGTCGTCGTGGACCACGACGTCACCGCTGAACAGGGAGGCGTCGCCCACGAGCGAGACGTGGTCGTCGGCGTGGCCCGGCGTGTAGACGACCTCACACACCTCGTCGCCGATGGTGATCGTGTCCCCGTCGGCGAGTTCGTGCGTCCGGTGTGGGTGGTCGGCGTAGGCGTAACAGTCGGCGTCGAAGGCGTCGAGGACGGCGTCGAGTTCCGCGACGTGGTCGCCGTGCTGGTGAGTCAGGACGACCGCGTCGAGTTCGTCGGTAT
>JGI12448J12851_1000716_pt1 | contig 11774 bp, 13 predicted proteins | sample A23M2SouthBayCA_FD_12851 | JGI IMG/M metagenome (IMG submission 12851) | reverse complement strand
CGAGGGACTCCTCGACGGCGACGAGCCAGTCGAGGCCGATTCCGCGACGGGCGGCGAATCGGACCCTGCCACCAACGGCGACGCGGACGCCACCGACGACGGCGAAGCTGCCCTCACAACCGACGACGATGAGAGCCCACCCACCGCAGACGACGACCTCGGCAGCGACGTCACCGTCGACGGCGAGGAGTCGTTCGAGGGCGACGAGGACGATATCCTCGGTGGCCTCAACGTAAAGACGACCGAGGAAATCGAAGTTCCCGACCGACTGGTCGATCAGGTCATCGGCCAGGACCACGCCCGGGACATCGTCAAGAAGGCGGCCAAACAGCGTCGCCACGTGATGATGATCGGCTCGCCCGGGACCGGGAAGTCGATGCTCGCCAAGGCGATGAGCCAGCTCCTCCCCAAAGAGGATCTGCAGGACGTGCTGGTCTATCACAACCCGGACGACGGCAACGAGCCGAAAGTCCGGACCGTGCCCGCCGGCAAGGGCGAACAGATCGTCGACGCCCACAAAGAGGAGGCGCGCAAGCGCAACCAGATGCGGTCGTTTTTGATGTGGATCATCATCGCGATTGTCATCGGCTACGCGCTGTTCTTTGCAGGAAGCCTCCTGCTCGGCATCCTCGCGGCCGGGATCATCTATCTCGCCTTCCGCTACGGGGCCCGTGGCAGCGACGCCATGATCCCCAATCTGCTGGTCAACGCCTCCGGCCAGCAGACCGCGCCCTTCGAGGACGCGACCGGTGCCCACGCCGGTGCGCTGCTGGGCGACGTCCGCCACGACCCCTTCCAGTCCGGTGGCATGGAGACCCCGAGCCACGACCGCGTCGAGGCCGGGGCCATCCACAAGGCCAACAAGGGCGTGCTGTTCATCGACGAGATGAACACGCTGGACATCCGCTCCCAGCAGAAGCTGATGACCGCGATTCAGGAGGGTGAGTTCTCCATCACGGGCCAGTCCGAGCGCTCCTCGGGCGCGATGGTCCAGACCGAGCCCGTCCCGACGGACTTCATCATGGTCGCGGCCGGGAACCTCGACGCCATGGAGAACATGCACCCCGCCCTGCGCTCGCGGATCAAGGGCTACGGGTACGAGGTGTACATGGACGACACCATCGAGGACGAACCGGAGATGCGCCGCAAGTACGCCCGGTTCGTCGCCCAGGAAGTCGAGAAGGACGGCCGCCTGCCCCACTTCACCGAGAACGCCGTCGAGGAGGTCATCCTCGAAGCCCGCCGCCGCGCCGGTCGAAAGGGCCACCTCACCCTCAAACTGCGTGACCTCGGTGGCCTCGTCCGCGTCGCTGGTGACATCGCCCGCGCCGAGGACAAGGAGTACACCACCCGCGAGGACGTCCTCCAGGCCAAACGCCGCTCGCGCTCGATCGAACAGCAGCTCGCGGACAACTACATCGAGCGCCGCAAGGACTACGAGCTCACCGTCAGCGAGGGCAGCGTGATCGGCCGCGTCAACGGCCTCGCAGTGATGGGCGAGGACTCGGGCATCGTCATGCCCGTCATGGCCGAAGTCACGCCCAGCCAGGGTCCCGGCGAGGTCATCGCCACCGGGAAACTGCAGGAGATCGCCGAAGAAGCGGTCCAGAACGTCAGCGCGATCATCAAGAAGTTCTCCGACGAGGACATCTCCGAGAAGGACATCCACATCCAGTTCGTCCAGTCCTACGAGGGCGTCGAAGGTGACTCCGCGTCCGTGACTGTGGCGACCGCGGTCATCTCCGCACTCGAAGACGTCCCCGTCGAACAGGACGTCGCCATGACCGGCTCGCTGTCGGTTCGCGGTGACGTGCTCCCCGTGGGCGGTGTGACCCACAAGATCGAGGCCGCCGCCAAGGCCGGCATCGACCGGGTCATCATCCCCGCGGCCAACGAGCAAGACGTCATGATCGAAGACGAGTACAAAGAGCAGATCGAGATCATCCCGGTCCAGCACCTCTCTGAAGTGCTGGAAGTCGCCCTCGCGGGCGAACCGGAGAAGGACTCGCTGGTCGACCGCCTGAAGTCCATCACGGGACAGGCCCTGGAACGCCAGGTCGGCCGCAGCGGCTCGCCAAGCCCCAACTAGATGGCCCCCCAGTGGGCCGCCTTCGTCGGGCTCACTGGTCTCGTTCTGACCGCGTTTCTCGGACTCGCGTGGATCTCACAGCAACTCATCACCGAACAGCTCCCGCTCTCCGAGCAGGTCACTCCAGCCGGCGTCGATCCCAGTATCTCTTCGACACCACAGCCCGTCTCGACGTCGACCGCGACATCTCCAGCAGGGGTGCAGTCGGTCTCGACCGGCGCGTTGCTCGCAAACGTCGCCGTCACGCAGGGACTGTTCGGCGTGGTGCTGGTCGGCGGCGCGGCCGCCTTCGCCATCCCGGCGTGGGCGTTCGGACTCGGGAACGACGCCCTCACACTCACGAATCTGGGGTGGGGTGTCGGACTCGGCGTCGGCCTGTGGCTGGCCAGCGAATTCGGCAGTCGCGTCGTCGACGCCGCCGGGATCGAGTACGACGAGGGGCTCCGCGANCTACTCGCACCCGACTCCCGGGGCGGCTGGGTCGTCCTCCTCGGGCTCGTGCTGCCCGTCATCGCCGGNGTCGAGGAACTGGTCTTTCGCGGCGCGGCCATCGGCGTCGTCGCCGCCGGACTGAACGTCTCGCCGTGGACGATGGCCGTCGTTTCCTCGTTCGGATTCGCGATGGGCCACGGCGCGCAGGGCCGGGCAGGTATCGTCGTCACTGGCATGTTAGGATTCGTGCTGGCGACGGCCTACGTACTCACGGGGAGTCTCCTGACGGTAATCGTCGCGCACTACCTCGTCAACGCCCTGGAGTTCGTCGTCCACGAGGGACTGGGAATCGCAGAGTAGAAGCGTCGACCGACGCGCGGCCTATAGCCGTTCGACCTTTCTGAGTTGCTGGACGACGCCCGGCGGCGCACCGCTGGGGCCGTCCCTGACGCGATGATCCGGGATGAGAAGCGGCGCGGGATTTGCGTCCAGCGCCGTCCGCACCTGCCGCCGGTCGTCGTCGTCCTCGGGGTCGAGTCCGGCGGTCATCCGCGTCAGTTGCTCGACGCTGACCTGCTCACCGTAGGGAATCTCCCGAACGGCTTCGAGCACATTGCGCTGGTCTGTGGGGACCGTGAGCGCGACCGTCACGTCCGCGAAATCGTCGTCTTCGCCCTCGAAATACGCCTCGATCCGGTCGAGTAGCGGGTGATCGGTCCCCGCCTCCGCGTCCGGTGTCCCTGGAAACGACACGGCGAGGACGCGCTCGCCGGCGGCCCCGATCTGAACGTAGCAGTCGAGCAGGTCCGATTCACGTGCGTAGATCCCGGCAGCGTCGGTCATGTCTGGGTGGTCGAGCGTGACGGACTTGAAGCTGGCCGTGAACCTATTCTTGGGTCAGTGCATCGAGCGGCGCAGGCTGTGTCGTGAGGTGCGTGTCTTCGAACCCGCTCGAATACTTCAGCCCGTAGCCGACCGCGCGGTCGGCGCCGATGTGGCCGGCCCAGATCAGCGCGAGGAGGACAGCCATCGAGACGTCGGCATATATTCCTGCCCCGCCGAGCGCGGCCGGGAGAACGTACGTGTGGGCAGTGTTGTAGCTCAGTGCGCCGACCTTCGGCCCGGCGAGATAGCCGACCATCGCCAGGTCCGGCGCGAGCGCGAGCACGACCAGCAGCCACCACGGGCCGCCGAGGGTGAAATAGACGGCGAGCGCGCCGGCGAAGACAGCCAGTCCTTCCAGACGAAGGTAGGTTCGCGGTTCCATAGCGACCGACTCGGTTTCGATCGGGAAAGAGCCACCGCCAAGAGCAACGCTTAGGGTGGCGGGGCTGTCACCTGCTGGCATGCCGAGTGCACAAGAGCTCGCGGATCGTGTCGAATCAGGCGACCTCCGTCTGTACGAACTCCAGGATCACGCCGACCCCAAGACGGCCGCCGAGGCCCGTCGACTGCTGTTGAAAGCGGAGACCGACGCCAACCTCGACACCGTCGCGGACTTCTCGTTCCCGGCCGAGCGCGCCGACCCCAACATCGAGAACATGATCGGGGCCGCCCAGATCCCGATGGGCGTCGCCGGGCCGGTCCCGGTCGACGGCTCCGCTGCCGACGACGACTTCTACGTCCCGCTCGCGACGACAGAGGGGGCGCTCGTCGCCAGCGTCAACCGCGGCATGGCCGCCATCCGGGACGCCGGCGGTGCCAACGCGGAAGTCCTGAAGTACGGGATCACCCGCGCACCCGTGTTCTCCGTCGCCGACGTCAAGGAGGCCGCCGACGTCGTCGAGTGGGTCGAGGACAACGAAGACCAGATCGAGGAGGTCGCAAACGCCACCGATCCCCACATCGAGTACCAAGAAGTGACACCGTACGTCGTCGGCGACAACGTCTACCTGCGCCTGCACTACGACACCGGCGACGCGATGGGGATGAACATGGTGACCATCGCCTCCCGGTCGGTCGCCGAACTGATCGAGGACGAGACCCCCGCCTCGCTCGTCGCGGTCTCGGGCAACCTCTGTAACGACAAGAAGCCCGCCGCCATCAACGCCGTCGAGGGGCGGGGCTACACCGTCGCCGCCGACGTCTTCCTGCCCAGCGACGTGGTGGAGGACCGCTTCGGGACGACCGCCGAGGCCATCGCCGAGGTCAACACCCGCAAGAACCTCGTCGGGAGCGCGAAAGCCGGGGCGCTGGGATTCAACGCCCACGTCGCGAACATCCTCGGCGCGGCGTTCCTCGCGCTGGGCCAGGACGAGGCCCACGTCGTCGACGGCTCGAACGCCATCACCAGCGTCGAGGCGCGCGACGACGGGCTGTACGCCTCCGTGACCTTCTCGTCGCTCCCAGTCGGGACTGTCGGCGGCGGGACCGGCCTGCCGACCCAGAGCGAAGCCCTGGACGTGCTCGGCCTCGCAGGCGGCGGCGACCCCGTCGGCACCAACGGCGACGCGCTGGCGGAAGTGATCGCGAGCGCGGGCCTCGCTGGTGAACTCTCACTGCTGGGTGCGCTGGCAGGTCGGCACCTCGCCAGCGCGCACGAGGAACACGGGCGGTAGACCCGTCCCGACGGCTGTATCGACCAGCCCGCCGTCCCGAGAAAGGCAATATATTTACTGCCGGTGGCGTACCATCATTCAAAAAGGGCCGAACAGTCGGGGGTGTACGTACTCTGCCTTGACTGCCATACCTACGTGTAGGTGGCACTTCCGACCCTGTCTACCGATGGCCCCGACATCCGTGTCTGACATGACTCCGTGGGGGTCGCGGGTGTCACCACACTTCTCACGGGAACGAGACGGAATCGGTCGGTGATAGAGTAACTGTTAGGCGTCTCGGCGGCCTGGCTCCAGTATGACCGACGCCGCGACCCTCGCCGCACGCGTCCGGGACGGCGACCTCCGCCTGTACGAACTCGAAGACCACGCCGACGCCGCCACCGCCGCCGCGGCCCGCCGCCATCTCCTGGCCGAAGAAGTCGGTGCCGACCTCGACACCATCGCAGACTACGCCTTCGACGCCGCTGTAGCCGACGCCAACGTCGAGAACATGATCGGTGCGGCCCAGATCCCGCTCGGGATCGCCGGTCCGCTTCCGATCGACGGCGAATGCACGAGCGACGCCGTCTATCTGCCGCTCGCGACCACCGAGGGAGCCCTGGTGGCCAGCGTCAACCGCGGTGCGGCAGCGATCCGGGACGCCGGTGAAGCGAGTACACGCGTCCTCAAGCGCGGGATGACGCGCGCACCGGTCTTCTCGGTCGCGAACGTCGAAGAGGCGGCCGCAGTCGCAGACTGGGTCCGGGCCAGTTTCGACGACCTCGCCGCCGCGGCCGAGTCGACGACCAGCCACGGCGAACTACAGGAGGTGACCCCCTACGTCGTCGGCGACAGCGTCTTCCTTCGGTTTTCATACGACACCAAAGACGCGATGGGGATGAACATGGCGACGATCGCGACCCGCGCGGCCGCTGAAGTCGTCGAAGAAGAGACGCCGGCGTCGCTGGTCGCGGTCTCGGGCAACCTCTGTACCGACAAGAAGCCCGCCGCCATCAACGCCATTCAGGGCCGGGGCCGATCCGTGGCCGCCGACGTCTTCCTCCCCAGTGAGGTGGTCGAGGCCCGCTTCGGGACGACCGCCGAGGCCATCGCCGAAGTCAACACCCGCAAGAATCTGATCGGGAGTGCCAAGGCCGCGAGTTTCGGCTTCAACGCCCACGTCGCCAACGTCGTCGCCGCCGCCTTCCTCGCGACGGGCCAGGATATCGCCCAGGTCGTCGAGGGAGCCAACGCGATCACCAGCGTCGAGGCCCGCGAATCAGGGCTGTACGCCTCGGTGACGCTGCCCTCACTCGCGGTCGGGACCGTCGGCGGCGGGACGAAACTACCCACTCAGTCCGAGGCCCTCGACATCCTTGGGATCGCGGGCGGTGGCGATCCGCCCGGCAGCAACGGCGACGCGCTGGCGGAGGTCGTCGCCGCCGGCGCGCTCGCTGGCGAACTCTCGCTCCTGGGGGCGCTCGCCGGCCGGCACCTCGCCAGTGCCCACGCCGAGCACGGCCGCTGAGCAGGTCACTCCTCGCCCACGTAGTCGAAACTCTCGGCGAGGACGATCAACCCACCGACGCAGATTCCGAGGACGCCGATTGCGAATGGGATCAGCGCGGGCGTGACGAGATAGGAGACGCCGAGAAAGATCGCACCCACCCCAGCGAGAATCTCACCCATGCCGCGGTGGGTGTCCTCGATACGGAGGTGGCCGACGCCGACGCCGGAAAAGCCCGCGCCGAGCAGCCCCATCGCTGCGACCCCGAGATCCGCGTCACCGACCGTGAGCGGGCCGACGAAGCCGTTGGCGACGACGACTACTCCGGCGAAGACGCCGAAGAGGCTGCTCAACAGATCGAGCCACACCCGCTGGTTCGAGGCGCTCATCGACCGAATCCTCGCGAGCCACGGGCTTGAGAATGGCGGTCCCTAGCCGGCTTCGCCGTCACCTTCGAGTTCCGTCGCGGGTTCTTCGCTCGCCGAGAGGAGGTCCGCGACGAGGGCGAGCTGATAGCCGCCGCTGGCCAGTACCGCGAAGGCGCCGGCGGCGACGAACAGCCGCTCGGACGAGCCGTAGGGCGCGAGCAACGCCAGGACGATCCCGGCCCCGGTCACGAGATGGCCGACGCCGCGCTTGGGAATGCCGAGCGCGACGATGTCGTAGAGGCCGGCGATCCCATAGGCGAACGCACCGACCACGAGAACGGCCACGACCAGCGTCCCGGTGAGCGCTTCGAGGCTGTCGGTGAGGACCAGACCCACAAGCGCCAGCCCGAGCAAGAGGCCACCGACTGCTGCACCGGCACCGAGTACCAGATCGCGACGACTATCGGAAAGCGTCGATGCCATTGTCGGCCCTTCGACGCGAAAGCATTTGATACTGCCGGCTGCCCATCCACGTGACTGCGACCGGGCTGCTCGTCAGAGCAACCGATACGTCCCACGGGACTCCGAGACCTCACCGGCCCGGACGAGCTTTTCCAGGGCGCGCTCGACGTACTCGGTGTCGACGCCGTGTTCGCTCGCGTACGCGAGGACATCCTCGGTCGTCGGCTCCTCGAGTTCGGCCAGGGCGTCCCTGACGACCTGCTTGCGGCTCCGGGAGCCGCCCTGTCCGCGCTCGGCGCGCTCTCCGGCAGCGGTCGCCTCCTCGGGGTCGATCCCACTGGCTTCGAGATAGTCGGCGTCGTCGACCCCCGCCTCGTCGAGGTAGGTCTCCATGGTCGCGAAGTCGTCGAGGTCGGCGAAGGCCTCGGCCTGGCCCTGGCGTTTCGCCAGCATGGCGGCCCGGACCTGCTTTGCGTGGTCGGGGTCCTCGGTCGAGACGAACTGCTTGAGCCGGGCGAATTGCTTCCGGCTCCCACAGCGAGGGCACTGGGTGGTCTCGGGCCGGCCCTCGACGACCCAGAGCGCGCTGCAGTCGCTACACCCCACGACGGCGTACATACCCGAGCGTAGACGGCCGGCGTCAAGAAAGCGTCGGGCCATCGCTTAAGTCCGTGCCGGGAGTCGATCCGGTTATGCAGACAGCCGCACCAGCCGACGGCGAGACGGTCGAGGTCGTCGACGGCGTCCACCTCACACAGCTCGGCGCGGGCGAGCAGATGAGCGTCCAGCACTTCCACATCGAACCCGGCGCGACAGTTCCCGAACACAGCCACGAGCACGAACAGGCCGGCTACGTCACGCGCGGAACGTTTACGTTCGTCATCGACGACGAGGAGTTCGTCATCAGCCCAGGCGAGTCCTACGTCATTCCTGGGAGCGTCCCCCACGAGGCCGAAAATCGGAGTGACGTCCCGGTCGACGGAATCGACGTCTTCAGTCCGCCCCGAACCGACCCCGACTGGATGGACTAGACGTCTTCGGCGTCCGGAGACGGCTGCTCGTCGCGGACGAGCCGGGCACAGTAGCGGATGTCGGCCTCCGGATCGACGAGGTGAGTCCGACGACAGAAGGCGTCGACCGGCTCGCCAGTCGTGGCGACGAACTCGCCGCCGTCGAGCAGTCGCTCGGACTGCTCGAAACTGCCCAGGTGCTCGCCGTCCCAGATGTATCGCGTCCGGATTCTGAGACTGCCGTCCGACTCGCTACAGAAGAACGACCGCTCGACACGAGCCTCGCCGGCCTCGTGCACACCCTCGTACTGCAATGCTGCACCGTCCTCGATTTCGACTGCGGTCGCCGGCTGGAAGGTCGAGGTGACGTCGGCGTCGGGGACCTGATCCCGACCCTCGGCGGCGGTCCCGTCGAGACAGAACTCGATATCGTCCTTGCGGTGCAGATAATGGTGGTCTTCACAGAACGCCAGTAGTTCCTGACCTGTGTGTCGCACTCGCCGGCCATCGTCTTCGAGCAGCCAGCTCTCGTCGACGGTCGTCACCGTCTCCTCGCCGTCGACGTAGGCCGTCTCGACCGCCAGCACGCCTTCCGAGAGATAGTAGGTTCGCTCGATTGTCGCGTAGCCGTACTGGTGAGTCCCCCGAAAGAGGGGGTCGCCGTCGGCAGCAGCCACCCGGGGGCGCAACTGCTCGAAGTCCGATCGAACTGCCGACAGCGGCACGTCGACACCCATCACTCTCTCCTGGGCGGTCGAGGAGCAAAAACTACCCGGCTCTCACAGTTCCTTGCGCATCTCGACGTGCGGGATCCCTGCTTCTTCGAACTCCTCGCCGACCTGCTCGTACCCGACCCGCTCGTAGAACGACGCGGCCCGCGTCTGGGAATGAAGGGCGAGCCGGTCGACGCCTTCCTCGCGAGCGATCTCCTCGATGCGACCCATGATCGCACGGCCGAGTCCCTCGTCGCGGTAGTCGACCAGCACTGCGATTCGCTCGACTTTACCCGTCCGGTCGTCGAGTGTACGGAATCGACCTGCACCGACCGGCTCGCCGTCGTCGTAGGCCGCGAGGTGGATCGCCGTCTCGTCGTGCTCGTCGACCTCGATCTCGGGGTCGACGCCTTGCTCCTTGACGAAGACCGTCTTCCGAACGGTGAGGGCGTCCTCGTAAATCGACTCCGAGCGGCCGACGCGGATCTCCCGCTGCATAGTCGTCGGTATGGGCCTCGGGCTGAAGAGCGTGACTCTCCGGGCGAAAATAGTTAGCCCACGCCGCCCGAGGGTGGGGATATGGACCCACGAATCCGTGAACACGCCGAGATCATCGTCAACCACTCCATCGACTGCGAAGACGGCGATCACGTCGTTATCGACGCCCACCCCGTCGCAGAGGNCCTCACGACCGCCCTCGTCGAGGCCGTCGCCGACGTCGGCGGGCACCCGCTCGTGATNCAGGAACGGCTCGGCCAGCGCTTCCGCCGGGCGTATCTCAACAACTACGACGGTGAGTTCGAGACGCCCGAACACACCGGCGCCCTCTACGAGGCGATGGACGCCTACATCGCGATCAAGGGCAGCGACAACGAGACACAACTGAGCGACGTCGACACTGAAACCAAGGCCGACTACGAGCGTGCCTACGAACCGGTGAGAGAGACGCGCCTGAACAAACCCTGGAACCTCACGCTCTACCCCGCGCCCGCCAACGCCCAGGTGGCCGAGATGGCCACCGAGGAGTACGAGAACTTCGTCTGGGACGCCATCCTCAAAGACTGGGACGCCGTGCGCGAACACCAGCAGGAGATGGCCGACCGACTCACCGAGGCCGAAGACGTCCGCATCGTCTCGGGCGACACCCTGGACGTGACGATGTCCGTCGAAGGCAACAAAACCCTCAACGACTACGGCGAGGCCAACCTCCCCGGCGGCGAGGTCTTCACCGCGCCCAAAAAGTACAGCGTCGAGGGCGAGGCGTACTTCGACATCCCGATCTACCACGAGGGCCACGAGATCGCGGGCGCACATCTGGTCTTCGAGGACGGGAAAGTCGTCGAGCACAGCGCCGAGAAGAACGAGGACTATCTGACGGACATCCTCGACACCGACGACGGCGCCCGGTACCTCGGTGAACTGGGCATCGGGATGAACCGCGACATCGACCGCTTCACGCGGAACATCCTGTTCGACGAGAAGATGGGCGACACCGTCCACATGGCCGTCGGCCGGGCCTACCCCGAGACGGTGGGTGAGGACAACGAGCAGAATTCCTCGGCCGTGCACGTCGACATGATCGCGGACATGAGCGAGAATTCCTACATCGAACTCGACGGCGAGGTCGTGCAGCGCGACGGTGCGTTCTGGTTCGAAGACGACTTCTGAGTTCCCGGTGCTGCCAGTTTCACGTCTCGTGGTACCGAACGACACACATTACTCATAGTGGTCCCTTACGCACACCCATGGAGGGACTCTTCTGGCTGGCGTTCACCCTCGTGCTCTCCGTCTTGCCGTCACTGCTGTTTCTGGGACTGTGGCGCGGACTGATGGCGTTGCGGGACGACGAACTGGTCCAGCGACTCGACGCGGAACACTTCCCGGAGACGACGATNGCCCCGCGGCCGACGTTTCTCGGCAAGGATATCGAGGCTGTGTTGTCGATTCGAGGGCCGAGAGGTGGCNCGGAGTGCCCGAACTGCGGTGCGCAGAGCGCCAGCGGCGTGGACTACTGTGAGCAGTGTCTGGGCAGCGTCGAGTGAGAAAGTGTTCGAACCGCGGTCGCGGTCCAGCATACACCGACCACAGGGAGGCGTTTTTCCGTCAGAGCGAAGCTCTGACGACGTCAACGTCGTTACACACCGTTGACCACCGGAATCGCCCTCGCAAGGCGATTCCGGCTTTTTCCCCAAGTTTTTCTCGCGAGCGGTGCCCGCAGCGAGCGCGTTCATGCGCTCGCGAGGACACCCGAGCGAGAAAAAGTGGTTTAGAAGTAGTCGATCATCTCGGGCAGTTCCTGCTTCATGCCCTTGCGCTCGCGGATCTCGGCAATCTTCTCCGGCTGGAGGTTGTCGGCCATGACGCGGAAGCCGGCGTTCTCGGTGTTCCAGGAGGCGCGGCCTTCCGTGGCCGAGCGGATGTCACTGGAGAAGCCGATCATCTCGTCGACGGGCGCGATGCCCTCGACGACCATGAGGTCGCCTTCCTGGTACATGTCGTCGACGCGGCCACGGCGGCCCTGGATCTCACCCGATGCGGCGCCCATGTGCTCGTTAGGGACGTCGATACGGACGTCCTGAATCGGTTCGAGCAGGCGGATCTCGGCGTCCATCAGGGCGTTGTGGACGGCCTGGCGGACGGCCGGGATGACCTGGGC
>JGI12448J12851_1000689_pt1 | contig 12021 bp, 17 predicted proteins | sample A23M2SouthBayCA_FD_12851 | JGI IMG/M metagenome (IMG submission 12851) | reverse complement strand
CCGCCACTACGACGACGGCGCTCGCGCCCACCTCGCGACATCGACATCTACAACCTACTCCTGATATCCCTCACCAATCAAACATACCTCACCTAGACACCTCCCTCGCAGTTTAACCCACCCTCACTCCCCCTAATAATCGCGGAGATTTACGGAGGTGAGAGCCATCGACTTATGGGCTCCTCAGCACCGAGAAACTACAGAATCTTCCTGAAACACCTGCGTAAACAGCACATCTCCGACTCGAGCAGAATTTACAGAGGTCCACAACTGGAGTTTACAGAATACTAGAATATATTTCGGCTCAATCACGCGGTTCGTTACCGACTTCGTCGAACGCACGAACTATTTTCCACGGAGCTGCCGTGAGACACAGGCGATGAACAGGTCAGAAACAGTACTCCATATTTCCGATGGGAACCATATCACGCTGCCATCACGGAGGAAACACTCAGATGACAACGTTGTCTCCCGACTTGACGTCATCTTTGTCGAGGCGCCGTTGGCGGAACGGCCCGGAAACCTCGAGCAACTTGCGAATCTGATCACGGTGCCGCTACTGATCATCGCGATCTATATGATCCTTCTCGGTCAGAAACTGTTCAAGCTTGTAGGTCTCCACGATGCCCATTTGGTCTACGACTTAGCCGAAAAATACGACGCAGACATCGTTGAGGTGGATGTCGATCTCTTTGGTGTGATCGGCGAGTATCGGACGCTCTGGATGCTGGTCCACCACGGTATCCTGATATTGGCGATATTCGCTCTGCCGAAGTTCGCAGAGACTTTCCAATGGCTACCGATTCCCGTACTTATCCCCTCAGTTGGGGTTGCTGCAGCTGTTCTGATTTTCGGTGCGTTCGCTACCGGAACCATGCCCGTTAGAGATACGCAGATGGCTCGTGATGTTGAAGAATATATCGACGAGTATGCTATTGAGGATGCACTACTTGTTATTGGGGCGCTTCATCGTGCCGGCGTAACAGACCGTCTTGAAGACTCGAACCGGATTCAGATAGTGCAAAGTGGCAATTAGAGAGCCAGGTTGAGACACTGGAAACTGCTACAAACAGCTGGTGGATATAGAGCATCAGAAATCACCGTCGGTTTCTTATCGGATCTATGACGCGTTTTTTAACGGATTCGGGTATATTGCTGAGAAAGACTTCTTGTTCATCTGTATCAATTGCGATCCCTTCAGGCCGTAACTGTAGGTAGGTCAATTCTTCAGTATGTCCTGTGGAGATGGTTTTGATTTCGAAGCCATCAGGCTTTAGATCGATTTTGTACTCGCCGCCTCGCTGTTTTCCGACGATATCAATGAAACACCGGCTGCGATCTAGATGCACCAGCGGTTTCTCAGAAACGTTGTATACCGAGTCATGATTTCTTGTCGGTGTTCGCCAGTCAACCGTGACGCCCCTGTATTCATCAACTCTGTCGAAAAACTCCTCAATTACCTCTACGACTGTCGACTCAAAATCGCCTTCATCAATTGCTTGGATTTCTTGTTGGTCCCACGTTACCATTATGCCAGTCATATTTGCTGATGCATCCTTCCACTCTAATGAATTTAGCTCTGATACAGTAGACTGTAAGATCCTCTCGGGAAAGTAGTGACTCAACAAGTTAGACAGCTCTAAGATGCGTCTCGAGGGTCGTAGTAGTCGTCGGTCAGCTGGAGTGCTTGTCCAATAGTCCGTTCGTCATACAACTTCTCCTCCGAAACAAGACTCACCCACTCGGCTCGATTTCGATCCGATTGTCGAACCAGCCGTTCTATTTGCTCGCCATCGCCACCGGTCCAATACGCAAGTTGGCTACAGAACGCGACGTCAGCCTCTCTTTGGCTCGCATACCCCGCACTACTGCCAGTCCATAACCGCCGGAAGACATCACCAGCGGGCCCGTACTGTGCCCGTTCGATGACTGCGGTATCACTCAAATCAACGTCGACACCGGACTCTGATGGTAGTCCACCGAATTCCTGAATATCGACGGCAGACAGCGTGGCTGCAGCTTCGGCTGGGTCAGGAGCTCCTTTCCACGCCTTGTAGACGGCCCGGAGTGCCGCCGTCCGCTCGGTAATCGTCGCCGATGTCGACGACAACTGCTCGCCCGTGATTGGGATATGGAACTCCGCATCACAGATATTGATCGGCCCGGAGGTCCAACTCGGTGGCTGCCCCGCAACGATAATCCGAATGCTTTGGCCGCCAGATACAATTTCGGTGTAGGAATCAAGCGTCTCAATCACCGTCTGGGCCCAGTCATCGAGATCGCCCGTCTTTGGGTCGCGACAGCTGCCGAGTACGACGCCAGTGAATGGGTCATCACGAGTCGGGTAGAAAGCGAGTCCGTTGACATCCATCTCGGAAGCCGTTGCCGCGGTGTATGCATCTTCAAAACTGCCCCAGGTCATTTCATCATCAAAGGTTGCGCGCTCGCCAGTGGCCGGATCGATTGGTGTAAGCCAAATTCCGTCTGCTGAGTCATCAGTGTCAACTGCACGCCAGCAGACCCACTGCTCGCGTTTGCGAAGCGCCTCGGGAACTGTCTCCCAATCGGGAATGTGTTCATTGAGCATCGGTATGACCTCCCTCTTGATGGCCGGGACGCCTCGTCTTGTCCGAACTGGGCCACAGTCCTGTAGAGCGTCGATACCTGGAGGGCGACATTAGTGAGTAACAGGACCGCATGGAACTTGTACTCTCTGGGGGCGGAGAAGTCCCACACTCGATCATAATCGGGATAACCCCGTCTACTAGCGGAGAGAATTCCGATTGTGAAATCCTGTTTTAGCGCCTTATCCGCAGAATACCCCCGAAATTAGAGGGTGAATCGGAGCTAGGAAAGCTGACGAGGAGCTGACTGAATTGATTATCCGAGAGCGACCGTTACAATATCTTGATACAATACGCTTGATTCTAAGAGATCTGTATCCAGATATCTCGGGGAAAGATCGCTTACTCGAGCTTATTTCGGGGTTCAGGATATACCTGCTGTGTATAAGACAATAGTAATACAGAGAATAGGGTGGAAAACCATTAAGTTCAGACAGAACATCCGTTAGAGTAGGCCGTTGGGAATGCGACGTTGTCTGGTGAGAGCCCGCACAGAGTGCCGTGGACGCCTACTTCTCGAACAGGGCCCGGACTCACGCCGAGGAACTGCCACCCGTAGTGATCGAGAACCCACCACACTACACAATGAGTACCAGCGATTCCGACGACACTGACAGACTCGAACAGTATATCCGCGACGAGAAAGGGGACCTTCCCAGTAGCGAGAGCATAGTCGCGCTCGCGAACTGGCTCTACGCGAACGAGTATTTCGAAACCAACGATCGCGTCGCTCCTACAAGTACTCTCAAGGACACCCTCGGTGAGCGGCTCGAATATGGGGTCGACACGGTCCTTGACCATCTTGAAGAGATTGACGTTGTCGCTGAGGTTTCGCGTGGTAGTGGACAACTGATCCTACACGAACGGAAGAACGAGGATTTCTTCGACCCAAGCAACCGGGATATGATTCCACTTCTCGAAGAAGAAGTCTCACGCTTCCTCGAGGACCTCCAAGAGCAGGAAAGTCAGAAGCTGGAATCCGAAGATACCAGAGACGACGAGACGCCATCGGTCGCTGATGGTGGTGAGCCTGAAACAGATGCAGAGAACGCTGAGGGGGAGGACGTCGACGAGAGCGAAGCCAGCGATGAGGGAGACACAGACGATGTGCCGACGACGCTCCGCGCAGTTGCCGCGGCTGCGCTAGACGTCAACGTGCCTATCGAGGATGCGCTCACGAATCCCACGGACCACATCGAGAGAATTGAGCGGTTTGATGATATAGTCTCAGCGATTATCGAGAGTGACGAAGTAAGTCGCCGGCGTGAGTACGAGCCGATGGGGTGGCGCAATACTGCCAATAAGTGGGTGCTGACGAGGACAGCGAAAGCTCGGAAGGAGAACGAATCACTACCGGGCTGAATGGCCCAGTATTACGGGGTAGTCGTTGGATTTGAGGAGAACGGCTCTCACTATGAGGGGGAAACACTCCGCTGAGCTACTCGTCCGACCATTCACTCACTGGCAACGGAATCGATCAGCGTCCACTCAAGCTTGTGTAGCTGTTCAGCGACATCGCTGTCCTTGTTGATCTGGTACAGCGGGCTCCCACTGATCTTTCGAGTCTGTTCTACGACCTCCATCGCCTGGAGATCCTCAATATGGTCGTACACGGTGCTACGACTCATCCCAGCCTGCTCGGCGATCTGACTGACGTTGATGTCACGGCCTTCGCTCAGGAGGACAGCAAGGATCTTCACTTTCGGATGATTTCCGAGGAGCTCCGTTAGCGCGGTCTGTTCTGCGAACGATCCGCCCCCGGGTTTTACGTCTGGGTTGGTCGCCATGGGTGTGGATATGATGCGGATAGACACACCATCACCCCCGGACATCGAGTTGATACAGGTGGTGGGTTTAGCGGTGGCCGGTGGGATTACCGGTGTGAATCTATCCGAGCTTGGGTGTTGTTTGATCTGAGCTCACGAATACTGTTACACCAGTATTCGCGAGTCGGGCTCTGTCTACACATTACTGTAGTGTACTGGATGGTATAAGTGTTTCGCAAAATAGCCAGATGTTGGAGTATAGAAATACAAAATCGTCTGTTTGAAACATCAGATGTGGATATCAGATACTCATCTCTGTTTGCCGAAGATAGAAGAGTGTTGTTTCAGCAAAACACTTATGTGCGTGCGCGTTCTAGATAAAGCACTGAGTTGATACAGGTATGAGCGACTGGAAAACTGTTCATCTGACCGTGGTAGCGAAGATGGTACGGGTGCCTGTGGTGGGGTCTCACCACAAGCAGAAAGACACCATCAAGGGATGGTGCGGGGGTTTCGACGGCGACGTCGTCGACGGCGCGATCGACGATCTTGTCACCGATCCGACTGCGCCGCTTCAGGAGAAGGGGCGGGGGACAATTCAACTGACGAGCGTCGCTGACGCCAAGCAGTTCCTCGAACAGCACGACGATGATGATGAGTTCACGTGGTTCACCTGATACGGTGACAAGATCGAGCTTACGGAGATGCAACTGACTAGTCAGCGTGGCTACTATGCAGATGCAGATTCTACATCTACCCTGATGACTGAAGAGAGAACCCGAGTCGATTTCAACGCCCCGAAGCCCCTCATCGAACGTGCTGATAGCGTCGGTGAAATCCTCGGGATCTCTCGGACTCGCCTTCTGATTGACGCTCTGGAGGACAAACTCGCCGCCCTCGCCGACGACGAGGAGTTCCGCCAGCGCCTGAACAGGGCCTATTACGACGGTCGTGTCGACGGCGACACCGTCGAAGCAATTCTCGGTCGTGAAGAAGCGATGCGGCTGAAACTCCTTCGAGAGTCGATCGACCAGACACTAATTATCCCCCAGATCGAGGGCGACCTCCCGAGTGACGATGCCTTCTACGATGGAGAGATCTCCGAATGGACAGACTCGAGCTCGTCTAATTCATCTGATGACGAATCACACTCCTAACGACGTCGAAGCTATATAATTATCTATAGGAAAAAGAATAGGATATCATATAGGCAAGCGAAGGTTGTTTCGGGGCAGAGACTTCTGTCGACTATCGAGAACTCGAGAGTCCAACGAACTGAACCGGACCTCCCCACGAATTACCCTGCTATACAGGCATTTGGACATCAGCCAGAATTGCGGACTGTTCTTGGAGGTGCTAACCTCAGCTGCTGAGTTGTCACATCTACGCGACATCATCAATTTCTTCGAGGGCCTCCGTAGCCACGTCGCCCAATTCCCCGGCCTCGATATGTGAGTATCGTTCGCGAACCATCTCTTCGGAGTTATCGAGATACCGGGCCGCCACCGTGTATCCGAACGCGCGGACAAGCACCTCACCCATCCCTCGGCGACCGCCGTGCGGAGCGAGGTAATTGTGTTTTGGATGGTCGATGTCGATCTCTGCGGCCTTCGAGAGTCGTTGGAGAATCGACCGTGCGCCGTCCGTCGTGATCGACGGCGGCCGAATATCCTCATCGAGCGCCAGCAACAGGTCGCGAGCGTACTCCGCTCGGCGTTCAGCGATTGCTTCGGGGCGTTCCCCTCGTTCGGCTAGCTCTTCCCGGACGAGCTCTGCGAGCGTCCGTTGGTCGAACGTCGGAAACACCGGCCAGCGCTCCGTTGGTGGGTCCATCAGCTGGCGATAGCTCCGGAGCGGCGAGATTACTGGGTCGGGAAGGCTCGCGGCGTCCCACTGCTGTTTCTTCCGGTAGACGTCCATACTCCCCTCGTCGAGCGAGAGGTCCTCCCAGCGGACGCCGCGCCGGCGCGGGTCGTTCGGGTCCCGGAGTAGCTCCCCGACCCGAACGGCGGTGTAGGCGAGGACGAACACCAGAGCCCGGTCACGAGCCGCTTTCAGCGCCGCGTAGCGTGCTCTCTGCTGGTCGAGTGGGTCAGTATCCTCTGGGAGTGTCGTGTACGCCTCGACGGCGTCGCGTGCCCGTTCGTCGACGTGGCGAGTGAGGGCGTGGCGCTGTTCGGACGTCCAAGCCTGCTGGTCGCCGGGCTTGCGGCCGTCGTCTTCCGGCAGCGGCGCCATCGCACTCGCCCGCTGGGCGTAGTGCGCTTCGAGATACCCTTCGTTGACACACCAGCCACACCACGCAGAGATATAGCGATAATAGGTTTGGACGGTGTTCTGTTTGAGGCCACGGTCACCAGCGAGATGCCGGGCGTACTCGCGGAAGACACGTTCGTCGAGATCGTCGAAGGTCGGCTCCCGGTCGACGTCGTTGGGGACGATCCCAGTCCAGTCGTCATCGCCACGGTCGCCGGCGGCCCACTCGGCGAACCGCTCGAGTTCGCGAGCGGCGTTCCGTCGGTAGTTCCCGCCGTCGCCGCCGCGGCCTTTCCCCTTGTCCTGGAGGTAGCGCTCGAAGGAACTCGTGAGCGGTGTCGAACCATCGCGTGTCGACGAGGTGTTCTGATTCATAGGTTTCGTCACGGGAGCAAGTGGTCATCCAGAATATCACTGCAGTCAATCGGAATCCCCTCCCACGCAGCCTTCACGGCGTTGTATCCGGTCCAGCCCTCACGTTCTAACAGCTCGCCGCACGCTTCGCAGAACTCACGACGCGAAATGATGTCGTTGTCGTAGAGGATATAGAACAGAAACGGCGGTGTCACAACACGGATATCTTCGGCTTGGTCGTCGACAGCGCGGCGAATCGAACGCCGGCCCGCTGCGTCCATCAAAATGACGTAGTCGATAGCCTCGGGATTCTGTACCACTTCCTGTCGGAGCGATTCCTCGCCGGCGTCCGCTCCGTGGGGCCGGGGGACGCTCGTCACTGGGGTAAGCGGTTTCTCGTCATCTTCGAGCGCATCGAGCGCGGTACGGCTCCCGTAATGAAGCCGGTATGGGCGACTCTCCTCAGGTGCAGTCTCGCGCGTATTCTCGACGTGCCGCTTGAGTTCCTGTCTACAGACGTTCGTCGTCGTGAGACCGACGTGTTTCGTTATTTGCGTCCACAAGGAGCTATTCGCAACGGCGATCAGCGTGTCCGTATCTACGAGGATCGGATACCGTGTGTCGGCGCTAGCCATTTAGACAAGATAGTCACTGGTGTCGTCGTCGGCAGCCTCACGGAAGGCATCGATGTCCTCCTGGAGCAGATCGAACTCATCACCGAGTAGCACGCGGGCAGCGTCTTCGGAGAGCTCACCAGCCGAATAGCGTTCATAAATCGCGATCTTATCGTCGTCCGTCATCGCTCGCCGAAGCATCTGGGTGAGTCCCTCGCGTGCGAGTTCACTAACGTTGATTCCCCCCAGATGGACCGAGTCCAGCTCAGTAGCCGCCTCTTTGAGCGGGCCAGCACGGAATTTGATCGTATCATCGAGCGATTCTTGGCTCATACGCGGGTCTACGTGGGCTGGGATGTTAGTTGTTCCCCAATGTGTGAACACGTTGGTACAGAAATTACCGAGTCAGAAATCTGTGTAACTTGCCTCCAAGTTAGAGACGCGTTCGTGACACGGCATAGTCACCGTGAGACGGACCACTGATTTATATTGATTATACGTAGTACGGCTTCCATATAAGTACCCTATATGGATCGAACCTCACCGGTCTGTTGTGGGGGCGAGGAAGTCCCACTCACGAACGGCGAATCCGACGATCTCGATACGGCGCTGAAGGTGTTCCCATTCACGGGCGATTTCACGCCGTCGGTCTTCCTCATCGGCTTCAAGCGTTTCGTCGACAAGCGTCCCGCGAAGCTGATTCGGTGATTCGACATCGAATTCGTCTTTCCAGTCACTGATTTGTGCTTTCAGATCGGTGAGCCGTTCGGTGAGGCCTTCGGCGGTGTGGTCGCTATCCCGAAGGCGTATAGCCTCCGTAATCGCTTGACGACGATAATCGGGGAAGTATGTCGTGTGGGCCCCGGTATCGTTACGGTGGAGGATGCCGCCGTCGACGAGCCGTTCGAGGACGCGCTTGGTCGGCCCGTGTGACCAGTCCGCCTCGGAGGCAATCCAGTTCGCTGTCCGCGGCTCTGATACCTGCCGGGCGACCATCCGCACCCGGTCTTCACCCGTGGGTTGGCGTTCCATCGAGTCCTCGAAACCTGATTCACCTCCAGTCATAGAACACCGTTCGTACTTTGTCGTAATATAGGTCAGAGGAATCCGGTCTATCAGGAAAACGGCCCTCGCCATCTCCATGGACTCGCCTGAGACGGCCCAGAGAAATCTCAAGCCCCGTTATTGGCGGCTCTACCTCAGGTTGAGCGTCTTTCTGAGCCAATTGTAGCATTCGTGCTTCCCCGACGGCGGCGGGGTACTTCAAAGTGATCGTGATTATCGAAATAATCACTAACATCGCGTATCGCAGTAGTATTGGAGGAATATGGGGTTTAGGACCCTGAGACAACGGAATACAAGAGTCCAGCTAATTTATAAATCATATTTCACTATATATTTTCGCGGCCGCGCGGAGTTGAGACGATACAGGTTATAAAAAGGTGAAAGATGGAGCTCACCGATAGTCCGAAATCGACCGATATGGAACGTAGTAGCCAATCTCGTCAATCCATGTCGACAGCCACTCGTCAGCGGTCGATTCGTTGAGCTTACCAGCATCAATCGCAGCCAAGAGCACACCGACTGATCCGACAACGGTCACACCCTGTTCTTTGGCGAACGATCGAGCATCCCCGTCATCGGTCAGCAGACGGCCGTCGTGTGCATCCGCCACGGCAAACGCTTGGGCCTCGCCGGCATCGAGATGGTCACTGACGACCGCCTCCCTATTTGCGACCGTCTCCGAGATAGGCACGACTGGAATCTCGTCGTCGAGTATATCGAGTGCGGATTGCAGATACGGATGATCGTCAACGGCGTTTTCGAGTTCCTCGCGGACGACTGGAACCGTACAGATTCCAGAGAGTCCTGCAACCACCCACAACCGGTCGATATACGCAAAATTCGAGAGGACAGTCGTGTTCAGGACGCTCGGGTTCGCTGGAATATCGTCACCTGTCATTTCGCAGGCGAATCCACGTCGTCCGAGTCCTCATCGTCGAATTCGAGTTCGCGTGCTGCCTCCACCTCGTAAGCTGCGTCGTCTTCGTCAACGAGTCCGAGGCGGAGGTCGACGCCGTGCTCGCGGAGGATGTCACGCATCGTCCAGCGGTCGACATCAGCGAGTCTCGCAGCATCACCGAGTGTAATCCGTTCGCGTTCGTAGAGGGCGACCGCAGCTGCTATCCGCTCGTTCTCGTGGTCCTCGAAGTATTCACGAACGAACTCCCGCAACGCATCGCTCTTGCCTCCGAACACACCAGCCTCGACAGCACCCTCAATCAGGAGGTCGAGATCGTCAGGATATGATCCGGTGATTCGTGCCATCGTTCTATCCGAGACTACGACTTCATACTATTTATGAACTGCGCCAGACTGCCATATTCGTTAAGCTGACCAGTCTCAACTACTGCCACCGCACGGCATCTCCCGTCGTTAGACCGGCTGAGACAGAGCGCTCACTGGTCGTCCTCGGTATCGACGCTTGGATGCGCCTTCTCGGGCGCGTGTTCACGCCAAGCGTCCTTGTCCTCCGGTCCGAGCTGTTCGTTAAAGAGGGCAGTCGCCCGCTCATACCCGCTATATCCCTCGAGGCGTTCTTCGTCGTCCGTCACTGCCCAGTATGTTGCTTTGTGCTCGACCAGCTCACGATCCTTCAACCGAGAGAGTGCCGTACTAACCGGGCCTTCGTCAAGACCGGTCTGAGACGCAATCTCGCGGGCCTTGAACGCATAGTCGTCGTTTGCTATGAGGAAGCCAAGAACCTGATCAGGGACCGAAAGATCCGCGAGCTCGTCCTCGCTCGTGTTCTCGAATGTGTCTCGGTCGATGGACATCGTTGAAAATAGTACGCAGTCGGCTGTAAAGAGCGTTAGATGTGAAAGTCACGAAATTTTTTGAAGGTGAATCACTGGCAATCGCGTAGACCGTATACATCCGAACAGCCAGTCTCACCTACTGTCTCTCCGGGAGAGCTCCTCGTCGTCCGCGTCGCCATCACTGAATTCGAGTGCGTTCGCTCCCTCTATCTCAATCGAGAATCGAATCGAACAGGCGCCGATACTCATCAAGCCACTCGATCTCGTGGTATGCCACGTCGTTCTGAATGTCGTATTCAAGCGGGAGTGGATCCGAACGGTGGATCGTGAATGTGAGGTTGATTTCGACACAGGGGCCGTGCTCTGAGACGCACTCGAAGCCATCGTCAGCGGGGTAGACAACACTAAACCAGCGAATCTGGAACCCAAAGTGGTCACACACATCTCTGACGACGGCAGCGTCACAATAGGGCGTATGGACCCACAGTTCCCCGCCAGCGTAGGCCTGATCTTTGACACACCAGACTGCATCAAGGGAGCGGAGAAACTCGGCAGCGCGATTGTAGTGCGCTTCAGTCAGGCGGTCCCACCAGTGGTACTCCTCGACGTCGTCAACGAGGAGCTGGAGGCAATCTCCACACACATCATACGCCCGCTCACCAAGAGAGACTTCGTGGAGTTTGTCGTACTGGGTGGTGTCACACGCATCGCACGGCGGGGAAGCACCACTACCCTGGCATCCAGTAGATGATCGTTGTTCGGTGTGGTTGGAACACCCGCTGTTTGCACTCCCTGGCTTCTGAGATTCGTTTGAGTCGGTATTCTCGGTCATTGGTATCTAACCGAGAACCGTCAGTCACGCCGTGTGACTGGGCTCCCGGCTAGCACCGGACCGGCGATCGGCCAGTCATCTATCGCCCCAGAGAGCAGGTTGGTGTAAATAGTTTCTGTGGGTCCAACCGAGAACACCGGCCAGCGTCCGGCTATCGACGACAGCCGATATTAGAGCAATAAACGTCGTGTGCAACCGCATCTTGGAGTGTGACTGGCGTGTCTGTGGGTAACACACCCTGACTAATTTTAATACAATTGCCACGATATTCCAGGTTGACGTCCGAGACACCCCTCAAACCGAGAGAGTTCAACACGATGATCATCACTCGCCTCACCCCGCGGCGTGCTCGTTCTCGCTTAGCCGCGGGTCCCGTGTTCGGCGAGTGCCTACAAGATCAGCGTGCGAAGAGACCGGGCGCAAACCGCCGGATCCACGTCGACTTCGAATACGAGAGTTCGACGCAATCCGGCAACGGCCGGACACTCTCACCCGCATAACTCGGCCCCCATACGGACTACCCGTCAGGGGTCGGGGAACACGGGATTGCCGCCTGCTTGTGCCCAGTACTCGCTCAGGACACAGCCTGAAGCGAGTGCGGGGGGCCAGGCTCGCGGCTGATTGGTTTCCGTTCGTTCCGATACAGGAGCGAGCGGACTCCGTCCGCGCTGAGCGTACGGAAGTCGGTAGCCAACAGCCCCGCAGCGAGAGCTGCGGCTACGTCGAGCCCCGGAGTCTCCGCTGGCGAGGGACGTC
>JGI12448J12851_1000682_pt1 | contig 12092 bp, 18 predicted proteins | sample A23M2SouthBayCA_FD_12851 | JGI IMG/M metagenome (IMG submission 12851) | reverse complement strand
GGCCCGGTCGAGGGCGACGGCCATACCCCCTACCAGTTCGACGAGCCGATGACCGAGGAGGCGGGGCTGGCGAAAGGGCGAGACGCCGGGTTCGCAATCAACCACCTCCAGCCCCTCGACGCGGACCTGGGCGACACCGGACTGTCGGATCTGGTCGGCGGGAGCAACGCGCAGTACGACGCCTTCGTCGAGGTCGAACGGCGGTGATCGAGATGCCACTCGATGCCTCCGACGGAAGGGCAGACACGGGACACGCGACGAACGACACGACCGAGAGTTCGGTCGCCCGAGCCCGCGCGACGGTGTACGGCCTGCTGTCCGGGGTGTTCGACGGCGACGTCGAGACGCTTTCGAGCGCGCTCGAAGACGGGACGTTCACCGAACTAGCAGCCGCGCTCCCGGCCGAGATGCCCACGGACACACTCGCTCGGTCTGATCTCGACGCCGAGACACTCAAGATAGGCTACGACAACCTGTTCGTCGTTCCGGGACCGCACTACGTGCCGCCGTTCGCGTCTGGCCACGCCGACGATCCCAGCGAGTCCTTCGAGTCGGACTCGCCGTACCACGAGGTCGGTCAGGCGGGCGAGCTCCTGGGCGACCCCGCCGCGGCTGCCGCACGTGCACACGCGGCCGTTGACTTCGAGCCCCAGCGCGGTGACGGCATCCCCGACCACCTGGCCGCCGACCTCGAATTCATGCAACTCCTGTGCGAGCACGAAGCGAGACGACTACAGGCCGGCGAATCAGACGACGAATTAGCGGCTGTCCGCGAACTACAACGGGCCACGATCAGTCGACTGGCATGGCTCGATACGTTCCACGAGCGTGTCGCACAGCACGACACGGCCGAAGGTGTCTACGCAGCTCTCGCACGGTTCGCCCGCACGTTCGTCGCGTGGGACGCCGACGAAGGAATCGGCTCGACGAACAGCTAGCTGTAGCGGCGACGCCCGCGAGAACAGCAGTAGTGGCGCTTCCGACCACCAGCCGATTCAGAGTGTGTCCTGTCAGACACTGCGGCTGTCGAACAGGCCGTAGGAGTTGTCGCCTGGAGGGCGACCCTCTCTGAACGTCGTCGGACGAGCGGACCGGTAGGTGAAACCGGTCACGACACAACTGTCTCGACGGCTCTCCGATCGGTTCCGTGAGAAGTTTTGCGAGGGAAGATCACTCCGAGAGGATCTTCCTGCACTGTTTGCGAGGGGCCGTAGTGGCCAACAGTGCGAGGGAAGGGATTTGAACTACGCGGTCGGCAAAGCCGCCCTCTCGTTCAAATCCTTCCGTGTGCATCTTGTTCGGCCCGTTTTGGGCCTCACATCGATGCGAGGGAAGGGATTTGAACCCTTGGACCCCTACGGGAGCGGATCTTGAGTCCGCCGCCGTTTCCAGGCTTGGCTACCCTCGCACCTATGTCGTGCATTGGTTGGTACTTCGAGGGCGTATAAACCTCCTGCGGATTGCGTCATTGCTCTCGCACCCGATTCAGGACATCCTCGAGCGTCTGTCTCCTCAGCCGCGACTGCACTGTCGCTCGGTCGCCGTCGAACTGATAGCGCTCGACGGTCGTCTCCGAGTCGCCGCTCCCCCAGGGTGCGGCGTAGGCGACGGCCACGAACGCCGTCCCGACGGGCTTGTCGTCCGTCCCGCCCTCCGGGCCTGCGATGCCCGTGTTGGCGACCCCCCAGGTGACGTCTGCGGTGTCTCGGATCGCTCTCGCCAACTGAGCCGTCACCTCGGCACTGACCGCGCCGTACTGGTCCAAAGCCTCTCGGTCGACCGCCAGCAGATCCCGAAGTGAGTCGTAATCGTAGGGGACGAGCACGCGATCGAGGACGGCACTCGCGCCGGGCGTGGCTGTCAGCGCCGCCCCAACACGGCCGCCGGTCACGGTCTCGGCGACGGCGACCGTCTGGTCACGTTCCTGAAGGCGGTCCCGGAGGTCGCCTGCGAGGTCGTCTTCGGCAGTGTCGTCCATACGCCAGGACGGGCGGCGAGACAGGTCAACGTTGTCCCTGTCGGGGGAGCAAAGCGCGTGGCGGCAACCCCGTTGTGGCTCCGATATCCTCTTAAGTAACGGTCGAGTATACGTCAGTAATGATAGAGGCCACGAGCGCGGGAGCCATCCTCTTTCGCGATACGCGTGGCCGGCGGGAGTACCTCCTCCTGAAGAGCCGCCCCGGCGACTGGGAGTTTCCCAAAGGCGGGGTCGAGGGCGAGGAGGAGCTTCAACAAACCGCCATCCGCGAAGTGAAAGAGGAGGCCGGAATCGAAGATTTCCGGCTCTTGGACGGCTTCCGAGAGGACTACGACTACGTGTTCGAGGCGAACGGTAACACCATCCACAAGACCGTTCACCTCTTCATCGCCAGATCCTTCGAGGCGAGCGCAGAACTGTCGAACGAACATCGCGACCTGCAGTGGCGCGACTACGACCAGGCGATCAACACGATCACCCAGGACGGACCCCGAGACATCCTGGTCGACGCCCACGACTTCCTCGACGAGAAGCAAGAGGCGTCCGACGAGTAACGCTGACGCGACGCGTTCGGCCGAGCACTCAGATGTTTCGGCTGTCGTCGACGTAGACGCGCTGCTGGTCGATCAGGAGCGTGATCTCTTCGAGCACCGCGTTTCCGCGCCTGTTCTTGGGGATACGGAGCTGAAACTCGACGTCGCCGTTCGCGACGGCCCGGACGTCCAGTTCCCAGACGACGTCCGCGACCATCAGCGTCGTCTCCCGGAACACGGGGGGATCGTCGTGGGTGATACAGTGGAGCACGCCGACGCTTCCCGTCTCCATCAGCCGAGTCTTGAGCGCGTCCAGCACCTCCTGGTAGGCCTTGCGGTCGGCCGTCCGTTCGAGTGGGTTCGTCGGATCGACGACGACGTTTCCGGAGCCATCGATCCGCTGGACGGCCTCGTAGACGTCGTCGAGCATCCCGTCGTCAGTCAGCGATGCCACCGAGTAGGTGCGACTTCCCGTCAGTTCGTGGAGGAACTCGTTTTCCATCGAGACGCCACTGGCGACATCTTCGACGATCACCGTCGACTCGCTATCGGCGAGCACGTCGAAATCCGACTCGATCGCGCTGGCCGAGCGCAACGTCGTCAGGTACAGCGTCGAGCGCTCGCGCATCATCTGCGCGATGAGAGCGTGGCTCTGTGTCGCGGGTGCCGTGACGATCGCCATCAGATCACCGGGATTCAACCCACCGTTTAACCGCCGATCGAGGGTCGGAACCCCCGTCGAAAGCTTCTCCCCCATACCATATCCTTCATCATTTTAGATTATATACTTTCCCAACAGGTTCAGGGAGTCGATGGCAGGAATTATTTTCCTCCGCGTCGGGATGGCGGGTATGGACGTACGCTTGCTGGAAGCCACCCAGAATCCGGAGGAACTCATCTGTCGGGCCGCGCGCAACGACTACATGTCGGAGTTCGTCGCCGACCAGTCCTTTGAGGAAGTCATGGACAGTATCGACGGCGACTCCCTCGAAGAGAAACAGGAGACACTCATCAGCCACCTTCTGAGTCACGGCCACTTCGGGCCGTTCGAGCACCCCCAGGCGACCTTCGCCATCGAGGGTGTCAGTCGCTCCTGTATGGCCCAGATCACCCGCCATCGCCACGTCTCCTTCGACGTCCAGTCGATGCGCTACGTCTCCTTCGACGACGTCGACCCCGACGACGTTCGCGACGGCGAACTCGTCGTCTTCCCGCCCTCCGCGACCGATCCCGACTGGGTCGGGCGCAACCAGAAGACTGGCCAGGTCGACGAGGAGACCGTCGAGGAGCGCGAGGAGATCTTCGCTGACACCGTCGCAAACGCCGTCGAGTCCTATCAGGAACTCCTCGGTCTCGGTATGCCGCCCGAAGACGCTCGGTTCGTCCTTCCGATCGGGACGAAAGTCAATATCGTGATGTCGATGAATGCGCGAATGTTGATGCACGTCGCCGACATGCGTGCCGCAGCGGACGCCCAGTGGGAGATCCGGCAGATGACTGAGAGTATTCTCGACCTCGCCGAGGAGTGGTGTCCGATCACCTTCGAGTATTACAACGAGAACATGAAAAACCGGAAGAATCGACTCGCACCCTAAAGTCGGGGTGGATGTCTCGACGGCTGGCTCGCGGGCGCTCTGGTGTGCGAGAAGTTCAGACGGAAGTAGGTCCGACTTTTATCAGCTGTCCGTCCCTTTACTCGCGTATGTCGAAGGCAACCTTCGAACTGTTCGAGGACAGCGAGGGCAAGTACCGCTGGCGGCTGGTGCACGACAACGGCAACATCATCGCAGACAGTGGTGAGGGGTACGCGACCGAGCAGAAAGCCCGGCAGGGACTGGCCAGTGTCAAAGAGAACGCACCTGGGGCTGCTGTAGTCGAAGTCGACGAGTAGGAACGACTGTCTCGACGGCCGGCCCGCGAGCAGTCTCGTCTGCGAGCAGTCCAGCCGGGAGAGGACTGCTGTCTCGACGGCCGGCTCGTGAGCCCTCTCGTGGGCGAGCACTCCAGCCGGGAGCGTATTGCTGTCTCGATGGCCGGCCCGCGAGCAGTCTCGTCTGCGAGCAGTCCAGCCGGAAGAGGACTGCCGTCTCGACGGCCGGCACGGCTGCGTATTCATGTACAGGCAGAGACCAACGGAGAGAACCGACTCGCCAGACTGATCAGTCTCCCTCGGCTTGCTGGTCGTCGAAGGCAGCGACGATGGGCTCCAGGATCTCCTCGGCGATTGTGTATGGGTCGTTTTCGCGAGCGACGATACGGTCGACAGCCGTATCGAGACCGCCTCGGCGTTCGATCTCGGCTTCCACTAGCTCGTGGACGTCCTCGCGCAGCAGCGTTCGAATCTCCTCGGCGGTCCGCAGCCGGTCGATCTCGGCCCGCCGACCCGACGTGTCGAGATAGTCGGCGTGGTCGGCGAAAGCGTCGAGCACCTCCCGGACGCCCCCGCCGCGGTTGGCGACGGTTTCGACTATCGGTGGCTGCCAGCCGCCCTCGATGTCGCTGTCGGACGCTTCCAGACCGTGGGAGTCAGCGATTCCGGGTCCTTCCTGGAGCATCTCACGGAGTTGTTTGACCGTGCGATCAGCCCCCTCGCGATCGGCCTTGTTGACGACGAAGACGTCCGCAATCTCCAGAATGCCGGCTTTGAGCATCTGGATGTCGTCTCCGCTGCCCGGTGGAACGAGGACGGCCACCGTATCGGCTGCCCGCACGACGTCGATCTCGTTCTGTCCTGCGCCGACGGTTTCGATGACGATCTTGTCCTTGCCGAACGCGTCGAGTGCTCGCACGGCGTCCCGCGTGGCTGTCGAGAGTCCGCCGAGCGATCCCCGGGTGCTCATCGAGCGGACGAACACGTCCATGTCGCCGACGGTCGACCCCATTCGAATTCGGTCGCCCAGAACCGCGCCGCCCGTGAACGGCGAGGATGGGTCGATCGCGATGACGCCGACTGTCTCGCCCTGCTCGCGATAGGCCGCGGCGAGCTTGTCGACCAGCGTCGACTTGCCCGCGCCGGGACTCCCGGTGATGCCGATCACGTCCGCGTCGCCGGTGTGTTCGTGAAGCTGGGCGACCAGTTCGCGGTAGCCGTCCTCGCGGTTCTCGATCTTGCTGATGACCCGGGCCAGCGCGCGGTGCTCGCCGGCCAGCAGCGACTCGACTAGATCCATCCTCACCGCTCCGGGACGTTCGCGCGGATGTACTCGACCAACTCGTCGGTCGAAGTCCCCGGGCCGAAGATCTCTGCGACTCCTGCTGCCTTCAGCCGGTCTTTGTCGTCGTCTGGCACGATTCCGCCGACCAGCACGAGGGTATCCTCGAAGGCGCCGTATTCTTCGAGCCCGTCGATCACCTTCGGGACCAGCGTGTTGTGCGCACCCGAGAGGATCGAGATCCCGAGGACGTCGACGTCCTCCTGCACTGCGGCCTGGACGATCTCCTCGGGCGAGCGGTGGAGCCCGGAGTAGATGACTTCGAATCCAGCGTCCCGCATGGCGCGGGCGATGACGTGTGCGCCCCGGTCGTGACCGTCGAGTCCAACTTTGGCGACGAGACAGCGGATCGTCCGCTGGGCGGCGTCGGCGCTCATGCCACGACGTACCACGCCCCGACAGTTGACTGTAACGGTGCCCCCTGACTCCCACTCCAATTCAGTGTGGTATGTTATCAACACACAACCGATAAGTCCGAGTCGAGCCTACAATCCGGTGATGGCACGCTCGAACTCTCTATCCGACAGCTGTCGCTCGCGACCGCACGGCACCCGAACCCGACAACATTGCTTTCGAGACCCGTGCGATCCACGGCGGCCAGGAGCCCGATCCCGAGACCGGCGCTGTCATGCCGCCGGTCTACGCCTCCCCGGCGTTCGCCCAGGACTCACCCGGCGAACACCATGGCTACGAGCATTCCCAAACCGGCAACCCCACGCGGACGGCCCTGGAGGACAACCTCACGAGCGTCGAAGGCGGCTCGCACGGCCGGACGTTCGCCAGCGGAATGGCCGCAATCAATACGGTCCTGAACCTGTTGGAAGCCGGCGATCACGTCGTCGTCGGCCGGGACGTCTACGGCGACACCCACCGGCTTTTCACCCAGGTCTACGAGGACTACGACCTCCGTTTCTCGTTCGTTGACGCCACCGACCACGACGCCGTGGCCGACGCGATGGGCGCGCACACGGAGCTGGTCTGGATCGAAACGCCGACCAACCCGCTCATGCGCGTCCTCGATATCGAGGCGATCGCGGCCATCGCCCACGAGTACGACGCGCTCGCGGCAGTCGACAACACTTTCGCGACACCGGCTCTCCAGCGCCCGCTCGAACTCGGCGCGGACGTCGTCGCCCACTCGCTGACGAAGTATCTCGGGGGCCACTCGGACGTGGTCGGCAGCGCGCTGGTCACCGACGACCCCGCGCTGGACGAACGGCTGGGATTCTACCAGAACAGCGTCGGCGCGACGCTGGATCCGTTCGCCTGCTTTCTGGTCCTTCGCGGCACGAAGACCCTGCCCGTCCGGATGGAACGCCACTCCGAGAACGCCCGGAAGCTGGCGAGTTGGCTGGCGGATCATCCGGCAGTCGAGAGCGTCCACTACCCCGGCCTCCAGTCACACTCTCAGCACGATCTGGCGGGCCGGCAGATGGACGACTTTCGGCGGCATGGTCAGCGTCGAGTTCGACGCCTCGCTCCCGGCGGTCGAACAGTTTGTCTCCAACACGGAGACATTCACACTCTCGGAAGGTCTCAGCGGCGTCGAGAGCTTGCTCGAACACCCGGCGACGATGACTCACGCCGCTGTCCCTGCCGAGGAACGCCGTGAGACCGGGATCACAGACGGGTTGGTCCGGCTTAGCGTCGGCCTCGAAGCCGTCGCAGACCTGCGAGACGACCTCGAACAGGCGATCGACAGGAGTCTTCGTCGATAGTGCAGGCCAGGCGAGCGCCGCCGGACGGAGTCCCCACTGGACGGTAGGCGGCACCAACGACGAAACGCTTTCTGCGACGACGCCCCTATGAGAGGTATGTCCGCGACGGTTTCGACACCCGACGAGGACGAGATGTGTGCATACTGTAGCTCGCGGATCTTCGATCACGACCCGCTCTGCGTCCGTGACTGCACCGACGATTGTGGCTCACTGAAGTACTTCTGTAACTACGCGTGTCTGGCCGTCTTCATCGAGGAACACGAGTTGACGACGGGCGACGCCTGTCACTGGTCGCCCGACGAAGAGAACTGCTGTTGATCGAGTGCTGGATCCTGCATCTCGAGTTCGTCGCTCGGGTAGACGCGGTAGGTCCGTCCCTGGCGCTCTCGGTACAGGAGTCCGCGCTTTTCGAGGTCGCTCACCGTCTGACTCACCTTGCTCTTCGAGAAGTCCGAGCGGTCGCGGAGTTCGATTTGGGTCAGCCCAGGAGAAGTGAGAACTGGTTCGAGGACCCGCCGTTCGTCTTCCGGAAGCAAGTCTAGCACGCGCCGCTGGCTGACTGTCTCCGATTCGCCGCTACCGTTAGCTCGGGCGCCAGCGTCTGGTGCCGTCGGCTCTCCGCCGAGCGCCGAGTCGTCGTCGGTCACCTCAGAAACACTCGGCTCATCGACAGCGGCGGCCGAGTCGGCTCTGGCCGCGTCTCTCTCCGGGGGAACGTCGGTTCGAACGGCGAGGTAAAAGACGCCGACGACGGCAGTCGCGAACAGCGTCCCGAGGACGTACACCAGCGGATCAGTCCCGTGGACGGCGTCCATCGACCCTCCCATCATCGATCCCATCCGATCGACCGATTGCTGCTGTCGATAGGCGTCCCAACTGAGGGCACCGCCGACGATGAGAATGCCGACGACGAGCAGTCCGACGCCGAGATCCGTCTGCCGTCGGTTCACGCGTCCCACCACCCACGATCTCGTTCAGTCATACTGTGTCGTTGGCGTGCCAGGTACCTATCGGTTTTGATACTCTCGGGCAATACTGTGCGCTGTCGTCTCACGGTACTGGCCCGGCAAGAGAGGACTCAGAGACGCCCCTCCGAATTCGGCCGCAGTGAACGGTCTGACCTGAAGGAAACGGTTAGATCGGATTAGAAACGTTCTCGAACGTTTTCCTGCTTCTGTTCACGCCCACAGTGATAACCCTCGACCGGTGCTACAAAGGACTGAGGAGAATCACTATGCCCACAATCGAACTCGGACGGTGGCTGCTCGTGGCGGTCGTAATCGTCGGACTCGCGTTCGCCGCGACCGTCGTCAGCGCACACGGGACCGACACGACGACCGACCACCCGTACAACACGACGACCGACCACCCGTACAACACGACGACCGACAACCCGTACAACGGAACGGAGGCCCCCCCGTACAATGGGACTGCTGCGGAGTGGGAGATCTGGATGGAGAACCACATGACAGAACACGTGGGGTCCGGCTCTGTCGCGTGGATGGAGTCACACATGGGCGTCACTGTCGAGGAGATGGCACAGCACATGGCTGAAGCGAACTACACCGGCCACGGCGCGGGGTACCTGCACCACGATCATGCCAGTGGCTACGGGACGCAGGACTTCGGTCACGGCGGTGGCTATAGTGTCCACGACGACACCCATCGGGACGATACCCACCGCGGCGGCTACGGGATGACCGGTCGCGGCCACGGTTGCTGATCGACTCTAACGGGAGCGTTCGAAGATTACTTTCCACAGATCACGATGACCCAACTCACTGCTCGACACGCTCGCACTGCTCGCCGAACGATGATCACGNCTGTCGGCCTCCTGGCCACGGCGACCGGCACCGCTGCCGCCCACGGGAGCGGGAGCGGGAGCTACGGCGGTGGCGGCATGATGGGNGGTNGCGGGGGGCTGTTCGGTGGCGCGATGGGCCTATGGGGACTCCTCTGGATGGGCCTATTAGTGGCCGTGCCTGCGTACCTGCTCTACACCTTCGTATCACGCGACCGCGACAGGTGGGCCGACTCACCGCGTGCCGTCCTCCGGGAGCGCTACGCCCGTGGAGAACTCTCCGACGAAGAGTTCGACCGGCGTCGTGAGCGACTTGACCGGGCCGAGTAAAGCGGACTCACGGCATCCCGAACCGAACGTCTGTGGGGAGTTGACCGTCGTCCCGATGTACAACCAGAATCCACACGGGTAAGTTCTGCTGACAGTAATGTAGTGTATAGATTATGTCATACAAACTACTGTTTCGGTCGACTTCGAGACTGCCGTCGAGACGACGATGGCGGCACTGAAAGACGAGGGCTTCGGTGTCCTCTGTGATATCGACGTTCAGGCGACGTTCGCGGAGAAACTCGACGAGGAGTTCCGGGAGTACCGCATCCTCGGTGCGTGTAACCCGCTGCTGGCACACGAGGGTTGACCGAAGAGATCGAACTCGGTGCGCTTCTGCCGTGCAACGTCATCGTCTACGAAGCCGACGAAGGCACGACCACGGTGAGTGCGGTCGATCGACGGCAACTCGTCGGAATCGCCGACAACGAGGCGCTCGATTTTATCGCCACCGAGGTTCACGAACGGTTCGAACGCGTTCTCTCGGCGGTTTCGAAGACGCTCGACGCCTGAATCCGCGTCCTGAATCACGCGTCGGTGGCATCGGCTCGGAAGACTGGGGCGGTGTCGCCCCCGACGTCCCACATCCGAGCGAGACGGAGTCGAACGCGGACGAGTAATTCACAGTGAGGCGGCCGAATTAGCCGTTCGGTGAACGTGTGGCGTGACTACTCGATTTCCAACTGGCCACTTCCGCTTTCCCCCTCACTGTCGTTCTCGTCCCACTCGAGTTCGAATTCGACGCTCAGTTCGGTCATGTTGCCCGCCGGGCCCTCGCGTTCGACTTTGACTTCGAAGGTCGGTCGGGCAGGTGGATTCAGGGTTACAGACTCCGAGCCTGCTTTCAGGGTGATCGCGTTTCCGTTCTCGAGGGTGTCCGCGACGTTCCGGAGGTACGTTGCGATCTCTTCTCGGCTCTGGTCGCTCTCTGAGTTGAACAGGACTTCTTCAGGCATACAGGTGATAGTAGACGGCCTGGACGGATAAGTGCGGCTTCCGTATCGGGTAGCGGCGCAGCACAGTCGTCAGAGCCGGCCTCGCTCTCCGAGACAGCTATCGGTGTCGCTGAACTGTGGGTCTGGTATCGACCATAGATCTATCTTGTTAGAGCGTCAATATTACAGGATGGCAGACGACAAGAGTGGTCGAGACAAGCAAGCACGAGACGCTGAGAGACGCCAGCAAGAGCGTGAGATTGCCACAGAACTGGAGCGCGGCGACGAGACTGAGCCATCGGTAGACCCGGCGACACTCACGGATTTCGAGGGGGAACTCGATGAACTGACCTTCCCGGCGACGGGGACCGATGTCGTCGCAGCGGTCGGCGATCACGGGCTCGAATCTGCCGGTGAGAGGTACACTATCGAGGAACTAGTTCCGGAGAGCGACGAGGAGACGTTCGACTCACCAGACGCTGTCCGCGTGCAGGTACGACGGCCGACAGTTGCCGCGGCGATGAAACGGATCGTCGAAGCCAGCACGACCCTTCGGAGTACGGATCTCAGTTGGTCACAGCGCAAAGCCTACGAGATGACCTTCGAGGAACTCGAAGCGATCGACGCCGATGACGACGACGAAGGGATTCGAGTTATCCGCGATTGGATCACCGACCGAATCCACGACGAGGAACGGCTCCCGTCGTCTCGGGAGGTACGTCCGAGAAGCGGCGAAGTTCTGTCGGGCGAACGGCTATCAGGTCCGAAACGACGAGTGGCTCGGAATATAGATCGACGATTTGGTCGGTCGTGACGACGACTGTCGTGGTGCTCCGATGTAGTCGAGACGCCCCCTCGGTCCGATACTGGGTCTTCGAGCGCACCATCTTTCGTAGAGCCACTATGGGCTTTATTGTGATCGCAGTGAAATTATTGGCATGGCGCTCGAGATCGAGGTCCCTGAATCACCGGACCTCTCGAACCGAGGAATGCCGCGTGAGTTCGAGTGGGGAGATGAGACGCTCGGGTCAGAGGACTTTTACCGTGAGGATATCGAAGATCTGCTCCAAGAAGGGGCGTGGAAAGAGGGCTTCAACGAGTGGAGCGAGTACACGAATCTCGACGACGAGCTGGTTCGAATCGTCAGCGACCTCGGCCTGTTCCAGGCGTTCGACTTTTACTGGGACCCGACCGAAGACCGCCTTCGTTTCGACGCGCCGACGATTCCGGACGACTGGCGGGAGCGGGACACGACTGCGTCGCTCGACTCGAGCACGGTTTCGATGATCGACGGCGAGCTAGACGACCTCGGCCGAGCGGTACAGGAGATGCTAGAGGACTACCTCGACCGGAACGGCGACGCGTCCGATTACGGGTGGAGTGAGGGGACGGACGGCGAACGCGGGAACTGAATCCAGTCGCTACAGTCCGTCGAGGGCGTCCCCCCGAGAGCCGTTCGTCTCGCCGTGGGGATCCACTCACTTCGGAGAGAGGACCACCTCGCGTGGCAGGGACACAAATCACGGAGCAGCTCGTGGACAGCGTCGTCGACTCGATAGCGACGTATCTGTAGTAGTTCTGAAATGTA
>JGI12448J12851_1000681_pt1 | contig 12098 bp, 11 predicted proteins | sample A23M2SouthBayCA_FD_12851 | JGI IMG/M metagenome (IMG submission 12851) | reverse complement strand
GGTCTCGTCGCCGGTGGGATCGTCGGCGCGTCGCTCCCGCTGATGGCACTCGCCGTCGGTGGGCTGACGACGACAGCGAGTGCCGCGTTGCGAACGCGCCAACACGCCGCTGCCCTGGGTGCGGGACTCCTGTTGTTCGCCGGGATTCCAGCGACGCTTCCCCGTGCGCTGGCGTTTGTTCTCGCTGTCGTTTTGCTCGTCGAGACGACGACCGGAGGTGCCGGCGATGCCTGAGCGCGACGGCGATCACCGGTCACCGCAGGCCGACGATCTGTCCGAGAGGGAGGGCAACCATCCCGAAGTGACCACCAGCAGGGCGGACGTGACGTTGGGGCAGGCCAGCGAGGCCGACTTCGCGGCGGCAGACACCGATCCCGTGGCCGACGAGAGCGAGCGAGCGCTGCTCGACCGTCTCGACGCCGACGCGGCGACCGAGCGCCAGCGGGCGGCTCTGGCGCTTGCCGAGCGCGATCCGGGCGAGGCGGCGATCGATGCGCTCGCCGATCGCACGAGGGACGATCCCGAAGCCACTGTCCGTCAGTTCGCCGTCGAAGCGCTTGGCGAACTGGCCGAGTCGACGCCGGACGCCGTCCGGTCTGCCTGCGACGACCCGGATCCCTGGGTTCGAGCGGAGGCGATCGTCGCGCTCGATCATCTGGATCGGGAGGGCCACGCCGACCGGATCGTCGACGCACTTGATGATGAGCACCACGCTGTCCGGCGGAACGCCGTCATCTCGCTGTGGAAGGGCCGCGGCGAGGACGCACTGCCGGAGCTGCTCGGCCTGGTTGACGACGAGTCCGATCGCGTTCGGGAGTGGGTCGCGGAGCTCCTCGGTCGGATCGGCCATCCGGACGCCGAAGACGCCCTGACACAACTTCGGGCGGACGACGAATCGATCGTTGCCAAGACCGCCGCGAACGCACTCGATGGGGACGATTCGATACCGGGACCGCCTGGCGGAACCGCCCCGGACGGGACTGATCCATCGGGAACTCGCGACCGATCACCACAGCTGTGAGCCGATCTGCGGAACACGGGTTACCACCACGGAGCAATGACAACCGACACCATTTCAGCCGAAGTCAGGCGATCGATCGAGACGCTCACTCCCGAGGGAGCGGGGACGCCGGTCGAGTTACTGTTCGTCGGTGAGGGGGCCGTGTGGCTGGTCGTCGATCCCGACCGGATCGAGAGTCACGAGGCGATGATCGACGTGTTTCGAGCCGTCGAAGACGTGCCCGGCGTCGAGACGCTCTACGTCGAACGGAGTGACGTCAGTCGGTTCGAGGACGAGTCGCTTCCCTAGCGTCAATTCAGGTCGAACATGTTCGGGACGGTCGACTTGGACAGCGAGGCGTACAGGGTACTATGGATCGCTACAGCACTCGTACCGTCGCTGTGTATCGACTCTCACGGGTCGGCCAACCGGGGGGAGAGAAACGTGCGGCCCACTGACATCGACCCGAGTGAACGCCCGATTGTCCTCATCTGGGAGCTCACCCAGGCGTGTGATCTAGCCTGCAAACACTGCCGTGCCGAGGCCGAAGACCGCCGTCACCCCGACGAACTTACGACGGAAGAGGGCAAGCAGTTGCTCTCGGATGCCACCGAGTTCGGCGATGAACAGCTGGTCGTCCTCTCGGGGGGCGACCCGCTCTACCGGGACGACGTGACCGAACTCGTCGAATACGGGACCCAGCAGGGCCTCCGGATGACGCTCACGCCGAGCGGCACGGCCTCGCTGACGCCTGAACGCATCGAGGCGCTCGCCAGCGCTGGTCTCCGGCGCATGGCAGTCAGCCTGGACGGGCCGGATGTCGAATCACACGACGAGTTCCGCCAGGAAGCGGGGAGTTTCGAGCAGACGATCGCCGCTGCACGGACCGCTCGCGAGAAGGGCCTCCCACTGCAGGTCAACACGACGGTCTGCGGGGAGACGGTTGAGGACCTGCCGGCGATCCGCGATCTGGTAGCTGATCTGGGCGCGGTGCTGTGGTCGGTGTTCTTTCTCGTCCCGATCGGCCGCGGGACGGTGCTCGATCCGATCTCGCCCGAGCGGGCCGAAGCCGTGATGGAGTGGCTTGCCGGCGTCCAGCAGGAGGCGGATTTCGGAATCAAGACGACAGAAGCCCCCCATTACCGGCGGGTCGCGCTACAACAGCGACAGGCGGGGTCGGGTGGCCGACCGCCCGCTGGAAAGCGTCCTGACTCCTCGAACGGCGATCGCTCGACCGGGATCACCGCCGGCAACGGCTTCGCGTTCGTCAGCCACACCGGCGAGGTGTTCCCGTCGGGATTCCTCCCCAAATCGGCCGGTAACGTCCGCCAGACAAGTGTCGTCGACATCTACCGAAATGCCGAACTGTTCGAGCGACTGCGCGATCCCGACGAACTCTCCGGGAAGTGTGGGGCCTGCGAGTTCCGCTTCGTCTGTGGCGGGAGTCGCTCGCGGGCGTTTGCAACTTCTGGCGATCCAATGGCGAGCGATCCACTCTGTGAGTACGTTCCAGAGGGCTATGACGGCCCACTACCCGAAGGTATGGCGGAAAATCCGGCTGATTGAGTTCCGGTGAATCGTTCGGTCACTCGTCTCGCAACCAGGCCTGTCGGAGGCGATCGACCTCCTCGTCACTGACGTCCTGACTGTTGGCGGCGAACGTAATGTCCGCGACGGTGACCTCACCACGAGCGATTACGCGCTGGAAGACATCGCTCACCACGCGCGCGGTGTGATCGCCATCGACGGGACGCTCGTCCGCTCTGGTCGTGACCCATCCCTCGAACACGAACTCCTCACCATCGTCGTACCGGGGCAGCGTCGCCTCGTAGGACACGGTCGCGTCGACTGGATCGCTCGTTTCGCCCGTCTCGGCAGCCACGTCCCAGATCACGGTGATGGTTCCGTCATTTCGATGCACTGCGATCGGGTCCAGTGAGACATCGACCTCTTCAATCCCGGCTGGAACCACCTCTCGAAGAGACACGCGGCCGGTCATCCCACGAAGCGTCACCGTGACGGGAACGGACTGATCCGGCAGGACGTACGGTCGATCGATCGTCCGCGAGACCATACAGTCGGCCGGATTCGCTGTCTCAGTCCCCACCATCGGTTGTTCCTCTATCGTCTCCATCGCCTGATCCCCCTCGCCCGCAAATCGGGCCCAGACCACCAGCAGGCTCGGCAGGACGAAGACTGCTGCGAGGAACGCATAGACGATCGTGAGCGCAGTGATCAGGCCGAACGACTGGAGGAAGGGCAAGATCGCGACGAACAGGACGGCAAAGCCAGCGGCGGTCGTCGCCGCACTCGACAGCAAGGCCCCGCCGGTCCCGATCACGGTCTCGTGTAATGCTTCCGCAATCGTCGCCGCGTCGTCGAGTTCCTGGTTGAACCGCTCGCTCACGTGCAGGCTGTAGTCGACGCCGAGGCCTATCGTCAGGCCGGTGATCATCCCGGTGACGATGTTGAACGGGATCTCGAGCAGGGCCATCGTCCCGAGAACCCAGGCAAGCGTCATGGCGACGGGAACGATCGTGAGCACCCCGAGCGTGGCACTGCCTTCCGTCACGCGGTAGGCGATCGTCAGGACTGCAAGCACCGACAGGAGCGCGACGATGAGGCTCAAGATCGCCGTCTCGGCGAGTTGGTCGGCGGTGATCTGATTGACGATCACGTCACCAGTCGCGATCGCAGAGACCTCCTCGCCCGCAACGTCGTCAGCGACCCAGTCCATCTGATCGGTGACCTTCTCGCCCTCGGCGTTGCCGTCGACTGTCACGACCATCCGGACCGCCGCGTACTCACCGTCGTCGCGATAGATCACGTCCCCGGCGTCGTCGGGAGCGACGCGATAGAGTTCGTTGAAGACCGCCGTCACGTTCTCGTCGGGGACACCGTCACCGTCGGTGTCGGCGGCTGTGAGTGTGGCGTTGAACGATTCGTTGGTTCCAGCAACATCGTTCATCACTGTGATCGGATCGGCAATCGCGGCGTCACCGCCGGCGTAGGTCTCGGTGACCGAGAGGCCGGTGGCGTTCGCTCGTGCGTCGTCGATCCGATCGAGCGTCCCGGGAACTGTCACGTCACCGCGGGCGAGGATCGTCGCAGTCGTGTCTTTCCTGACGAAGTCCTCGTTGAGGGTATCGATGGCCGTTTCGGCAGTGTAGGTGCCGGGCGCAATCGGTTCGGGGAGGTCTTTCAGCCAGTCGGCCGGATCTTCGGCGAGGAAGTCCGACTGCTCGAAGCTCGCGTCGATTTCGGTCGCACCGTAGGCTCCGCCGGCACTGATCAACAGGGCGACGACGATGACGACGTACGGTGCCGTCGTCGCCAGCGTTGCGCCAGTATCCAGGATGCGATTGATCGGTCCGCGTCCGGTGCCGACCGCCGGCTTCACCCGATCGAAGCCGTGGGATTCGAGTACTCCGTCGAGTTCGACTTTCAGCGCCGGGACCAGGACGCCAAAGACCAGCAGCGCGGCGACGATGCCGATGGCGCTGACGATCCCGAGCTCGCGGAAGATCGAGAGGGGACTCGTGAGATTCGAGAGAAAGCCGATGACGGTCGTCGTGGTCACGTAGACCAGCGCGATTCCGACACTTCCGAGCCCGACAGCCATTGCCCCGGACGGTGAGGTGTCTCCCCCAGCACGCTCCTCACGGTAGCGCATCACGACGTGCAGTCCGTAGTCGATCGAGAGACCGATCAGCAGGACGAGCACGACGATAAAGGGCTGGCTGAACGCAACGCCGGACCAGCCCATCGCACCGAACGTCCAGACCAGAACCAGCCCGATCCCGATGAGGCCGAGCAGGATGTCCAGCAAATCACGATAGACGACAACGAGGACGAACAGGACGAACGCCGCGGCGAGCGGACCGACCAGCAGGACGCTGTCGGTCATCGAATCCATGATCTCCGTCGAGACGATGCCGTCACCGTAGACGAGTACGGACATCGATCCGGCCTCGGGAGCGAGATCGCCAATCGCGGCCTGTGCGTCTTCGATCGCCTCGGGCGCGTCGCCAGGTGCGAACGAGCCGCCGGGACTCTCCTGAGTGACGACCAGTAACGTGGCGTTGACGTCCGTGGAGCCCGGTTCGTAATATTCCGGCATGAACGCCAGCGCCTCGGAGGAACTCGCGTTCTCGGCGAGGACATCCCGGGCGAGAGCGTCGATCTGTGACTCGTTCAGCCCACGGAGCTCGTCGATCTGCTCGTCGAGATCGGGATCGAGGTCGTCAATAGCCGCGCGGTCGTCTTCGAGTGCCGCGTATTCTTCAGCCAGAATACTCTGGTTTCGGTTCGCGACAGTTCCCGTCTCATTCCTGCTATCGGTCGGTTCCGTTCCGTTCGTCCCACGAGTCGCGTTCGCCTGTGAAGCACGTCGCTCCTCGACTGTCTCTGCGAACAGTGTGTAGTCGTCTTCAGTGAGGTTCACGGACGTGTTGGCATCGACACGCTCGAACGCCGGACGGACACTAGCATTCGGATTCGCGACCAGGGACTCCAGCGTCTCGTGGAGTACAGTTTTCGTTTCGTTGAGTTCGCGCTGTCGTTCCTGGATGTCTTCGATCTGACTCTTGCGAATTGACGCCGTCGCGAGCCCTTGTGCGACGCTGGCCGTCGGGGTTGCGTCCGCAAGTGTTTCGTTGACTGTCTCGTTGTTGCGTAATGACTGCTCGTATTCGAGCATCGCGAGCAGCGTCTCCTGGTCGAGGACATCGTCGTTCTGGACGATGACCTGCGCCCGCGTCGCGTTCTCGACTCCCGACGAGAAATTCGCGTCGGCGTAGTCCAACGCGTCTGCTTCGTCGGCGTCGGTCTGGAACTGATCGAGCGACGTCGATCGATCGAGCTTCGTCACACCGCCCCCGACGACGACTGACGCGACGAGCATGACTGCGATGACGATCCGTGCGTTCTTCGCAATAGTCCGGGCAATATCGGGCGTCATCGTAGTGTCCCTCCTGCCTGTCTCGCCACGCTACCGAACGATCGTTCGGCCATAGTGTACCGAACGTTCGTTCGTCAGCTACATAGGTCTTTCCTCGAACGGTTTCTGCGGTCAAAGCGTGTCTCCCACGGTTGAATCCGGACATATTTCACCGATCGCCGAATAATCGTTCGGTATGGTTGATTCTAACGTGGAGGGGTCGCCGTTTCTTGGCGAGCCGGCGGACACACACGAGCGTATCATGCAGGCGACCTTCGAAACGGTCCAGGAGTACGGGTTCGCGGGCCTGTCGATTCAGCGGATCGCGGAGAAGGCCGATCTCAGTAAATCCTCGTTCTATCACTTCTTCGACGACAAGGACGACCTACTGCTCGCGTTCCTCGACGAGATGCTCGCACAGTACGGTGGTCCACTGGAGGGAATCGAGAACAGTGCAGAGCCGCTCGACGTGCTATGGGCGTACGTCGACTTCGGATTGTATGGACTCGCCGACGGAGCCATACCACCCCTCGAAGGCGAGGCAGACCTCCAGTCAGGTCGACCATACGTAGAGCTTCGCTCGCAGGGAACCTATGATGAGTCCTATCGCGATCGGTTCACCGATATGGACGCTTCGATGCGGGAACGACTCGCCACCGTCATCGAGCGAGGGATTGCCGACGGTACGTTCCGTGAGGTGGCTGCCGATCGAACTGCGGAGTTCCTGGTGACCGTTATGTTGGGAGGGCTGTTCCGGCGGGCAACAGCCGATGGCGTTGACGTCGATGCCGTCAAAGCAGAACTCGAGGAAATCATCCAGTTCCGTTTGCTCGCATCGAACTGAAGACGTCATAGCGATGGACTCAATCGGCGATTGATTTCCTGGGCGGCTTCTTTCGTCTCCCCTGAGACCTCTACCGTCCACTTGACCGTGCGGTATTTCACCAAGAGCGTTGTATGTAGCGTTCAGCGATGTCAGCAATCAAGCTAGCCTTCTCCACCGCTACCTAGACAGCTCCAGAATTAGCAAACTGCTCCCCAGAGATCTTTACTAACAGACAATAAATAACAGATATATGTTAAGACGGATTCGATCTTTCTGAACGATCTCCCAGGATGTACCGTCCAGTGCGATCCGACAGGTGCGTCCCGTTCGGGAAGTTTTACAAACCGGATCCAAATCCGAGTAGCCGAGTTCGAGCTGGATATGCACTGGCGAGAAGCCCTCTCAGAATACGCTGAGCAGCACGAATCGCACTGTACGGACTTCGCTCAGGCGGTCCTCCAACGCGCAGAACGGGACGATCTGCTCGCTCGTCAGGGACCCACGAAACAAGAGTTCATCACGTATCTGGAGGACGGACTCGTCGAACGAGACTTCAGAGAAATGTTCTGATCAGTCGCGAAGCTCGGCGACCGACTGACCGACCTCACGGACGTGCTCACTTCGCTCAAGGTCAAGTTCCTCAGCGAGGTAGTCAACCGTTTCTTCCAGGCTCATATGCGAAGAAAGTCCTCGAAGCGGTATAAACCTAGTGCTGAACGCTTCAGCACAGGCTGATTGTGATCAACTAATTCTTCTACCGAATCCGTGAATATCGATAGCTGTCTTTGATTCGGCGATGGTGATACTTTCCGTGAGAGGATGCCGCCATCAGTCCTTGATAGATCCCCTTCGGGACGTTGTAGTATTGATAGACTCGGCCACCATGAAATTCGATCTCGAGGGTATTCGAAATCTGGTCGTAACCGACACTCTTCAGGTTACTCGACGAAACGGGTGTTCGGTTCATAGCTGTGGGATATAGCGGGCTACCGTACTCTTGATACGAGCGAGTAGGCTATCCTCTTTGGACGAGTCAGCACCTTCAGGTTCAGCCTTGTCCTCGGCTGGCTCTTTCTCGACGACAGCATCGAGACCCAGTTCTGCGACACTCCCCGTCTCGACAGTCGACGGCGTTGTTCGATAGAGTCCTGTCTTCGCTATTGGAACGCCACGATCGCCGGCAGCTGTGAACGCCCCATTACAGAACTGGCAGTCGGGAGCAGCCTCTGCGTCGCTCACAAGGCGGTCTGAAGTTGCGCTGTACGTGCCGGTTCGGAATCCGTGCCGGTCGGCGAGGAGTCCCGTGAGGAACCGGTGCAGCGCGAACGTCAACCGTTGTACTGGTTCCTGATTGATCGTGATGACCGACGGTTGCTCTCCGGCAACGAGTTCAAGCCCGTATTCGAGATTGTCTTCGTCTTCGCCTTCGGCATCAATTCGATCTTCGTTAATCGCATCCAAGCAGTCCAGACACGCCCGGTTCGCGCCGGACACCTGAAAGCTGGTCGCGATGCTTCGGAGTCCAGCGTCGTCGTCAACATCGATATCCGTGCCTGCATTGAACAGTGGCCGAAGGTACTGCTGGGCAGCCTCCGACACGAATCGACGTGACGTGGCGGTATCGGTGCCAGTGACAATCACGTCTGCGGCAACGACCTGTTCCAGAGCTCTCGGAGCCTGTACTTCCTCGTGGATGCCGTGAAAGTAGATCGACGGATCAATATCGGAGACAACGCGGCCCAAGACCTCCGCCTTGGGTGCTCCACATCCGTCGATGGCCTCTGCCCACGAAGCTGGGACGACACCATCCTCGTCGGGCATCCGCTTGGGATCACCAGCATCGGCCGGGCGTGCGCCGACGATTCGCGAGCGGTTGGATTCTTCCACGACGTCGGGATCAACGACCGTGATTTCGCTAACGCCGAGGTGAGCGAGCGTCTGGACTATTGGGGCACCGAGTCCACCAGCACCGACTACGGCGACGTGAGCGTCCCGTAGCCGATTGTTACCGCCGTCTCCGTGGAGCAACGCCTGCCGGTCGCGCATCTCGTCGTCATCGTTTGAAACCGGAGGGTGTCGTGAATCCGTCGTCCGAATCCGCTCTAGTTCACGGTCGTGAATAACAACGAGTTCATCAATCGGCGACGCGGCGGCCGTGATCGGCTCATGCCTGATCGTCGGGACGTCAGAGAGCCACGCCCGGCCGGTCAGACCTCCTTGGCCAAAGATGAGGCTTCCGTGCGGACCAGCAGTTCGACCGGTCAGTGATGCCATATGGGCCGGTTCGTTCTCGTCGTCGGTGCCGGAGTAGCACGGCTGGCTCGAGCGGGGATGGCTATGGCACATCAGGAGGGCCATATCGTCGAGATACCGGTGGTCAGTCTCGCTCCCCCGCATCATCGACCGGATCGTCGTGTGATCGAATCGGACGATTCCGGTCGACTGGTCGAGATATTCATCCCGATCCAGCAGGTGAACCTCACGAATGAGATACTCGAAGACTCGCTGCCCACGATGAGTGTACTCCTGTGTACCGGCAACGAGATAGGCGGCATGCTCTTTCGGACACTTCTGCTCTGGACGTACGAGGTGCTCGCGTACCCGCTGGTAGTCGGAGCCTCGGATCCGAACCCGTATCCGGTCAGCGACCGGCCACTCGTGATCAGGGTCTTCTAGCACAGAGCGAAGCCAGTGAGATACTCGCGACTTGCTCCCCGTCGCTCGCTCTCGGCTGCCGTCAGTCTCATGTCCCTGCATAGATGTATTATCGGTGGGTTGATCGACAGCGGGAGGGGTCGCGTCAGTCACCCTGTCGGAGTCGTCCGTTCGCGACGGTCTCCAGATACCACTCGAGATCGGTCTCGTAGGGTTCCCACTCGATACCGTCCAGTTTGTTGATGTGCCAGGAAAGAGCCAACCAGCCCCGGACTTGGTCGTCGCGAGATTTCCGAAGCTCGCCGCCTCCTTCAAGCCGGAGATCCTCGTCGACGTAGACCCAGTCCGGAGCCTTCTGGGGGTAGTTCTCGTGGACGCGGATCATCACGTCTGTCGTGTCCGCACTGTAGGCATCCGACGGGATCTGGTAGTCCCGAACGGTGACGTGGACGAACTGCGCCTCGGCCTCGGTATCGACATCGACCTCGTGGTTTTCTCGAAGGGCTTCGATGTCCGCTGCGAGCACGTCGTCGAGCTGGGTGCTCCCGTAGGCAGTGTCAACGGGGATCGCGTCGAAGACGTTCTCTTCGGCGAGGTTGATGTCGCTGTCTTTGGGGACTCGATCGTCCTCGTCTGGAGGGTAGAGGACGTACTGGTTGGGATCGTACTCGAACGTGCGCAGCAGTTCGATCGGCTCGATGTACTGTTGATCGAGTACTTTCGTTTCCCCACTGACGGTCACCCCGTAGCCGTCAGTCTCCTCGTCGTCCTCATCACCGTCACCTTCATCAACATCCTCGAGCGCCTCGTCAAGACCGTCCTCGACTTCTTCGATGGCCTCTTCGAGTGCTTCGAGTTCCTCGGCGTAGCTAACATCGAACCCAGCCGCGTCCTGGAGGGTGTCGATGTCGTCTTGTGCTGACTGAATGTAGTCGGCCGCCCGATGGAGCGCGTCGTAGCGGGATTGATCCTCGTCGGTGTCTTGAGACTCGTCGATAGCGTCCTCTGCGGCTTCGAGTGCGGCACGGATGTCGTCGGCCGTCCCTTCGTCGAGAGACTCAAGCTGATCGTTCAGTCCTCGGTAGCGGTCTTGGGCATGCTGAGTTGCTTCCTCAAGATCAGTTGGTTGCATGCACTTTCGCCTAACAGCGTCATCCCCTTAAGCACCACGCGGACTCTGCCATCAGTAGCGGCATTGAGCGCATAATCCGCACCAAACGCATAAATAACAGAATCCCCAACACCGAGACATGCGCCCCAGTGAACGAGTCCATATCGCGCCACTCGGGTTCGAGCGCGATCGTGTTGTCGAGGCTGCGAAACAATTGAAAGCTGATCGATTAATCCTACTCGAATGGGGTGAAGGGGAACGGCCGCCATTTGTCGAGGAGCTGTATGAGGATATCGAGGCGGCAGGGATTGACCGAGAGATCCGATCCTGCAACATTTTCGATCTGTATGAGGTTGTCCGGGTAACGGCACGAGAGATCCAACAGCACACAGATGATGACGTGTTCGTGAACATTGCAACCGGGAGTAAAATATCCGCAATCGGCGGGATGATCGCGTGTATGGTAACCGACGCTGTGCCATACTACGTCGAGCCAGAACGATATGGTGAAAAAGACGCTCAACGGGTCAAACCGGTTTCCCACGGGGTGAAGAACATCAAGGAACTGCCGGCGTACCCAATAGATGCCCCCGAGACACAGCTCATCTACGTGATGGAGTACATTTACCGAAATGGCCCGGTCACGAAGAAGGAACTAATCGACTTCGGCCAGGGGAACGGTAAATCAATCCCAGCAGGAACGCCCGCGGAAGGGCTACCATTCATAACGGACCACGAGGCAGACTCAGACCGAGCTCGCTACCGATTACTCGAAACGCACGTACTAGAACCACTGGCCGAGAAAGGGTTCATTCAAACCAAAGAAGTGGGTCGAAGGACCGATGTAGATCTTACCGAGGAAGGAGAAAATACACTTTCCGCGTTTAGACACCTCATCGAAACGTGACCAATTCGCTCAGCCGTCTACCGAATCGACATCTTCGAGAGCTTCTGTAGCGACATCACCCAATTCACCGGCTTCAATATGCGAATACCGCTCGCGAACCATCTCTTCGGAGTTATCCAGATATCTAGCAGCGACTGTGTATCCGAACGCTCGAACGAGGACCTCGCCCATCCCACGTCGACCGCCGTGGGGTGCGAGATAGTCGTGTTTTGGATGATCTATATCGATCTCCACGGCCTCAGAGAGTCGTTGGAGAATCGACCGTGCGCCATCTGTCGTAATCGACGGCGGCCGAATATCCTCATCGAGCGCCAGGAGGAGATCTCGAGCATACTCCTCACGACGCTCAATGATTGACTCCGGGCGCTCTCCTCGGTCAGCAAGCTCATCCTGGACGAGTTCCGCGAGCGTCCGTTGGTCAAATGTCGGAAACACCGGCCAGCGCTCCGTCGGCGGATCCATCAACTGGCGGTAACTCCGCAACGGCGAGATCACCGGGTCAGGGAGACTCGCGGCGTCCCACTGCTGTTTCTTCCGGTAGACGTCCATACTCCCGTCGTCGAGGGAGATGTCCTCCCACCGGACGCCGCGTCGACGCGGATCGTTCGGGTCCCGGAGGAGTTCCCCGACCCGAACGGCAGTATACGCGAGGACGAACAC
>JGI12448J12851_1000680_pt1 | contig 12099 bp, 14 predicted proteins | sample A23M2SouthBayCA_FD_12851 | JGI IMG/M metagenome (IMG submission 12851) | reverse complement strand
AGCGCCGATGGTAGTGTGGGAGATCCCATGTGAGAGTAGGTCATCGTCAGGCTCCTATACCCAAAGCCCCGCCGGCATCGCCGTGCGGGGCTTTTTTTTGTGTGTGATAATGAGGCCATGGATGAACGTCTGCGCCGCTATTACCTGACTGCCCTGGGGATCGAGCCCTGGTGCGCCCGCTGGCCCCTGCCGGGGGCGGCACCATCGCCGGAATCTCCGGCTGAGCCTGTGATGGCGGTCCAGGCTGACGAACCGGTGGTGTCGAAGGGCGTCACCCGCCTGCCGCCCCAGTCAGTCCCTGAGGGGCAGGGTGTCTCTCTGGATGCGGTCCGGCAAGCTCTGGGGTCCAGTGACGACACCGAAACGGCGGAGCCCGCTTTTGAGGAGGCGCCTGAAGCCGACGCCAGTTCTACTTCCGTTGCGGCTCAGCAGGCGTTCGCGGCCATGATCTGGCATGGGGAGCGCTTCAGCCTGGCCGCTTCCGCCGCCGGAGAGTTTCCGTATGAAACCGGGAGCAGGCTGGGTCTCAATATCCTGCGGGCCCTTGATGAGGCCGTGCGGGAAGAGGCCATCTTTTTCCGCTGGCCGCCGTTTGATAATCCTGAGCTCCCCGGTAGTGATGACGGCACCTTTGAGTATGTTCTGGAGCGCCTTATGGGTGGCTCGGCCTCACGCCAGTGGATCATCCTGGGCGAAGAGGTGCGTACAGCAATGGCCTCAGCGCTGTCATCAAAGGGGCATGCCGTGGTGGTGTCTTCGGAACAGACACTGGGTGAGCTTCTGGCGGAACCGGCTGCCAAGCGGGCACTCTGGGAGCGTATGAAGCCCCTGGTGGGGCGGGATCGGAGCGAGTGACCCCCGGAATGCGTAGTCTCCGTCTGGAGCAGAGCCAGCTGTCCATAACCACACTGGATGAGTCCGACCTTCCCGGGATGATGGCTCTGGAGCAGACCGCCTCCCGCCATCCCTGGAGCCAGGGGCAGTACCTGACCTGTATGGGCGCCGAATACCGGTTCCTTGGCGCCTGGTATGGCGATGCCCTCGTAGGATTCATTGTGGACTGGCGCATGCTCGATGAAGGCCATCTGATGAATCTCTGCGTCCATGGGCAGTTCCAGCAGCAGGGAATAGGGCGGTACCTGCTCCGCTATTGGCTTGCCTCCATGCAGCGTGAGGCTATGGCAACGCTGACTCTGGAAGTGCGTGAGTCCAATCAGGCGGCCTACCGGCTCTATGCCAGTGAAGGCTTTGAGGACCAGGGAAGCCGGCCCGGCTACTACCGCACAGCCGAAGGAGCCGAGGCTGCACGCATAATGTCCCTGAGGCTTTCGCCGGTTCGTGCCGGCAACCACTGAGCTGCTACAATCGCCGTCCTTTCGCCGGAGCGTACCAGAGAGAGAGCAGACCCGACGCCATGAGCGATTTCACTGAAGAAGTCCGTAAACGCCGCACCTTTGCGATCATTTCCCACCCGGACGCGGGTAAGACCACCATCACTGAGAAGGTCCTGCTGTTCGGCAACGCGCTGCAGAGCGCGGGGACCGTCAAGGGCAAGAAATCCGGCCAGCACGCCAAATCCGACTGGATGGAGATGGAGAAGCAGCGCGGGATCTCCGTAACCACCTCGGTCATGCAGTTTCCGTATCAGGACAGCCTGGTGAACCTGCTCGATACCCCGGGGCATGCGGACTTCTCCGAGGACACGTATCGCACACTTACTGCGGTGGACTCCTGTCTGATGGTGATCGATGCGGCCAAGGGCGTGGAGGAGCGCACCATCAAGCTGATGGAAGTCACGCGTCTCCGGGATACCCCCATCCTGACCTTCATGAACAAACTGGACCGCGATGTAAGAGATCCGGTGGAGCTCATGGACGAGGTCGAGGATGTTCTCAACATTGCCTGCGCACCCATCACCTGGCCCATCGGCATGGGCAAGCAGTTCCAGGGCGTCTATCACCTGCTCCGGGACGAGGTCATCCTGTATCAATCGGGCCAGGGACATCGCATCCAGGACAGCCATGTGATCAATGGGCTGGACAACCCGGAACTGGATGAGGCGATTGGCACCTACGCGGAGGAACTGCGCGGGGAGATCGAACTAGTCAAGGGGGCCTCCCATGAGTTCGATCTGGATGCGTTCCTCCGCGGTGAGCTGACGCCTGTCTACTTCGGTACGGCGCTGGGGAACTTCGGTGTTGATCACATGCTCGACGGACTGGTCGAGTGGGCACCATCGCCCCAGACCCGGGAGCTCACGCAGCGCCCGGTTGAAGCCACCGAAGAGAAGTTCTCCGGCTTTGTGTTCAAGATCCAGGCGAACATGGATCCGAAGCACCGGGACCGGATCGCGTTCCTCAGGATTGTCTCCGGACGCTATCAGCAGGGCATGAAGATCCATCATGTGCGGATCGGCAAGGACGTGCGGATCAGTGACGCGCTGACGTTCATGGCCGGGGACAGGGAGCGGGCTGAAGAGGCCGTTGCCGGGGATATTATCGGGCTGCATAACCACGGCACCATCCAGCTCGGTGATACCTTCACCGAGGGCGAGAAAGATCGTTTTACGGGCATTCCCAACTTTGCACCGGAGTTGTTCCGCCGTATCCAGCTGCGCGACCCTATGAAGGCCAAACAGCTCCAGAAGGGGCTGATCCAGCTGTCTGAAGAGGGTGCAGTCCAGGTCTTCCGGCCGGTACGCAACAATGATCTGATCGTGGGCGCCGTTGGGACGCTCCAGTTTGACGTGGTTGTGGCGCGGCTTAAGAGCGAGTACGGGGTCGATGCCGTCTATGAGCCCATCAACGTGGCAACGGCGCGGTGGATTACCTGTGAGGACCCCAAGAAGCTCGAGGAGTTCGAACGCAGGAACCAGGACAATCTGGCCCTGGACGGGAGTGACAATCTGACCTACATCGCGCCCACCATGGTCAATCTTCAGTTGGCGCAGGAGCGTTACCCGGATGTGGCCTTCCACAAGACCAAGGAACGGTGAAGCATCCGCGCAGGGGCTGATCGATGCCCACTGTCACATCGATTTCCCTCAGTTTGATGACCGGCGGGAGCAACTGCTGGCCGAATGCGCGGCAAACGGGATCCGCCGGATCGTGGTGCCGGGTACGGTACCTGACGGCTGGCGGAAGATCCTGGAGCTGGCGCGCACCTATTCCATTCTGGCTCCCGCCGCCGGCCTCCACCCGTGGTGGGCGGATGGATCAAGGGGCGACAGTCTTGAACAGCTGGACCGGCTTCTTACTGACAACAGCGACCTCGTGGCGGTGGGAGAGTGCGGGCTGGATCGGAAACAGGGGCCGGCACTGACGCAGCAGCAGTCGGTTTTCGAGGCCCAGATCCGGTTGGCCGGGCGCCATGATCGGCCGTTGCTGATCCACAGCGTGGGAACCCACGACACGGTGCTGGCACTGCTGCGCCGGCTCGGGTTCACCCTTCCGTTCCTGATGCACGGTTTCAGCGGCTCCAGGGAACAGGCCGATGCGCTGGTCCGTCAGGGCGCCTTTATCGGCGTCAGTGGCATCATCACGCACCCACGGGCCAGCAGGGCGCGGCGTGTCATGGCACAGCTGCCTCTTGAGTCGTTGGTGCTGGAAACGGATGCGCCGGGCCTGCCTCCCCACGGAGTGCCTAGGGACAGCAACACGCCGCTGAATCTGTCATGGGTACTGGATACCCTCTGCAGCCTCCGGGAAGAGCCCCGGGAGGAGATTGTTGCGGCAATCCGCGACAATACCCGGCGCCTGTTCATACAACGACTGGACACCGAGGGTTTGCAGAAGCCGGGTGCTCCGGTATAATGCCGCACCTGGCTTTTGGCGGGATCCGCAGCCCAGCCCCGATGCGGACCCGTACGATACCTGGTAGTGATTACACGTCGCGGCCCTCGCAGGACGTGACGTAATAGGTTTTTGATTCAAGGCGGGATTCATGAAAACTCAGAGTGCAAAACCGGAAAGCGTTACACGCGACTGGTTCGTGGTGGACGCGGCTGACAAGACGCTGGGGCGTCTTTCAACGGAAATTGCCCGTCGTCTTCGGGGCAAGCATAAACCGGAATTTACCCCCCACGTGGACACGGGTGACTACATCGTGGTCATCAATGCGGATAAAGTGCGCGTGACCGGCAGGAAGAGTACGCAGAAGCACTATTATCGCCACACCGGCTATCCGGGTGGGCTGCGTTCGATGAACTTCGAGGAGATGATCCAGCGTCATCCAGAACGTGTCATCGAGTACTCAGTCAAGGGCATGCTGCCGCGTGGTCCGCTGGGTCGTGCCATGTTCCGGAAGCTCAAGGTCTATGCCGGCGACGAGCATCCGCACGCCGCACAGCAGCCCCAGCAACTCGAGATTTAAACGGAAGGCGATTATGTCAGCTACTTACAACTACGGTACCGGTCGTCGCAAGATGTCTTCTGCACGGGTCTTTATCAAGCCCGGCAGTGGCAACATCGAAGTGAACGGGCAGTGCCTGGAGCACTTCTTCGGTCGTGATACCCTCCGGATGATCGTCAAGCAGCCTCTGGCTGTTGCCGACGCCGAGGACCGATTCGACATCAAGATCACCGTAAGCGGTGGTGGTCCCAGCGGTCAGGCCGGGGCAGTCCGTCACGGCCTGACACGGGCGCTGATGGATTATGACGACACGCTGCGCCCTGCGCTGCGCCGTGCCGGCTACGTGACGCGTGATGACCGCGCGGTTGAGCGTAAGAAGGTCGGCCTCCGCAAGGCTCGCAAGCGGCCGCAGTACTCCAAGCGCTAAGCCGTCTACGGCGGCTGCCCCCGGAAGGCCCGATTTGCAGATCGGGCCTTTTTGTGTCGGGCACTGGAAGGTTGCAAGCTTGTAAGCGGTGACTGATTTAAATAACATTTGGTCGTTTTGATGCGGGTTGATCGCGACCGAATCAGGAGCCAACCGAGTGTGTCGAATGACCGCCTCGGCACGCGAATGCTTAATGGGAGAAGGCCAGTATGAACAATGGCGACGTGAACCACGGTCGGCGGCGCTTTCTGGTGGGCGCAACGACGGTTGTTGGTGGCGTCGGGGCTGTTGGAGCCGCGGTGCCGTTTGTCAGTTCCTGGTGGCCCAGTGCCAAAGCTGAGGCAGCTGGGGCCCCACGCAGGGTGGACATCTCAAAAATCGATTCCGGTCAGCGGATAACCGTTGAGTGGCGAGGGAAGCCGGTCTGGGTCGTAAGGCGCACGCCGGAAATGCTGGAAAATCTTGAAGGGATCTCAGATCGCCTGGAGGATCCGGAATCAAAAGAGCCCCAGCAGCCTTCCTATATTGAGGGCCATGCCCGTTCGATCAAGCCAGAGTTCCTGGTGGTGGTCGGTATCTGCACCCATCTGGGCTGCTCGCCCAGCTTCCGGCCTACGGAAGGTGCTGAAGGTCTGGGGGATGACTGGCCCGGCGGATTCTTCTGCGCCTGTCACGGATCCAAGTTTGATCTCGCGGGTCGGGTGTTCACGGGCGTTCCTGCACCGACTAACCTCGAGGTTCCGCCGTATCGCTATGAGGATGACGGTCAGACCATCGCCATTGGCCTGGATCCGGAGGATGCAGCATGAATAAACTGATTCAGTGGGTCGACGAGCGGCTGCCGGTTGTGGACGCTTTCGAGCGTCACATGAGCAAGTACTACGCGCCCAAGAACTTCAATGTGTGGTATGTCTTCGGTGTGCTGTCGATGCTGGTTCTCGTCAACCAGCTGCTGACAGGCATCTGGCTGACCATGATGTACACGCCCACAGCCGAGGGCGCGTTCGCCTCGGTTGAGTACATCATGCGGGACGTGGAATACGGCTGGCTGCTGCGTTATATGCACTCCACCGGCGCCTCCATGTTCTTCCTGGTGGTCTACCTCCACATGTTCCGGGGCCTGATGTACGGTTCCTACCAGAAGCCGCGCGAGCTTATCTGGATTTTCGGTATGGCGATCTATCTGATCCTCATGGCGGAAGCCTTCATGGGCTACGTGCTTCCCTGGGGGCAGATGTCCTACTGGGGCGCCCAGGTGATCATCAACCTGTTCAGCGCCATTCCCGGCATCGGTGAGGATCTGGCACTGTGGATCCGGGGTGATTACCTGATTTCAGGAGCAACCCTGAACCGCTTCTTCGCGCTGCACGTGGTGGCGCTGCCGATAGTGCTCCTCGGGCTCGTGGTGCTGCACATCCTTGCTCTGCACGAGGTTGGTTCCAACAACCCTGATGGCATCGACATCAAGAAGAACAAGGATGCTGACGGCAAGCCGAAAGACGGTATTCCGTTCCATCCCTACTACACAGTGCATGACCTGGTGCCGATTGCGGTGTTCCTCGCTGTGTTTGCGATTGTTGTCTTCTACTTCCCGGAAATGGGCGGCTACTTCATTGAGAAGCCGAACTTCCAGGAGGCGGACCCGCTGCAGACGCCGGATCACATCGCACCGGTGTGGTACTTCACGCCTTTCTACGCGATGCTGCGCGCGATCACCTTCAATCTGCTGGGGCTGTCTTCGCAGTTCTGGGGTGTCGTCGTGATGGGCGCTGCCATTGCCATCCTCTTTGTGCTTCCGTGGCTTGACCGGAGCCCGGTGCGGTCGATGCGCTACAAGGGGTGGTTCAGTCGGGGTGCGCTGGCACTGTTTGCGGTCAGCTTTGTAATGCTCGGCTACCTGGGTGCTGAACCGGCGACGCCGATCAAGACCATGCTTGCGCAGATCGGCACAGCCATCTACTTCGGGTACTTCATCCTGATGCCGTTCTACACGCGGATGGAGTCCACGAAACCGGTTCCGGAGAGGGTGACTACCAAATGAAACAGCTTCTGACTGTAATACTGGCTATGTGCATGCCGGTCGTCGCTTCGGCGGCCGGTGGTGGGGGCCACCTTGACAGCATGGAGCCGGACCTGAGCGATCAGGCTTCGCTCCAGCGTGGTGCCCAGATCTTCACTAACTACTGCATGGGTTGCCATTCGGCAGAGTATTCTCGCTACAAGCGGGTGGCGAAGGATCTCGGGATCCCGAAGGAACTGTATGAACAGAACCTTATTTTCACGGATGCCCGCTTCGGGGAACTGATGAACATTGCCATGCCGGAGGAGCAGGCCGCTTCCTGGTTCGGCACGGCACCGCCGGACCTGACGCTGACCGCGCGGGTGAATGGGCCGGATTGGCTCTACTCGTACCTGCGCGCCTTCTATAAGGACGAAAGTCGGCCTCATGGCGTGAATAACGCGGTGTTCGACAACGTGGGTATGCCCCATGTGATGGTCAATCAGGGCGGCCTCTGTGCGGAGCCGCCGCATATCGGTCAGGAACCCGAGGTTGATCCTTCCACCGGTGAGGTGGTTGGGGATGACATCTGCGATGACTGGGCGATTGAGGGCAGCATGGAGCCGAAGGAATTCGATCGGGCCATGTACGACCTGACGAATTTCCTCGTCTATCTCGGTGAACCGGCCCTGATGGATCGCAAACGCATTGGCGTTTACGTGCTGATCTTCATCGGTGTCTTCTTCATTTTCGCGTACCTGCTGAACCGCGAATACTGGAAAGACATCCACTGACGGAATCCGGTATAATCCCGCCTCCAGTGCCCGGTACGTCGTACCGGGCCATCCGTTTTCAGTCCCTTCTTTCCGATCGGCGAACTCATGGGGTAACACTATGGCTGCTGTGACCAAACGGTCCTCAATGACCTTCTTTTCCGACCCGCAGAGCCATTACAGCCACCGGGTGAGAATTGTTCTCGCGGAGAAAGGGGTGACCGTTGATGTGGTCAACGTGGACCCCTCCAACCCGCCCTCGGAGCTTGCCGATCTGAACCCCTATAATGCGCTGCCGACGCTGGTGGATCGGGATCTGGTGCTCTATGAGCCCAATATTATGATGGAGTATCTGGACGAACGGTTCCCGCATCCGCCGCTGCTTCCGGTCTATCCGGTCGCGCGGGCCCAGAGCCGGCTGATGATGTGGCGGGTGGGGCGCGACTGGTGTTCCCTGGTCGACCGGATTGAAGCGGGCAGCAGTGACAAAGATGCCGAGCAGGCCCGGAAGGAGTTGCGGGAAAGTCTGGTGGCATCGGCACCGCTGTTCCAGGAGATGCCATTTTTCCTCAGTGAGGAGTTCACCATGGCGGATTGCTGCATCGGGCCCTTGCTGTGGCGCCTGCCGGCACTCGGGGTTGAGTTGCCGGCCAAGGGCATCAAGCCGCTGGAGCAGTATATGGAACGGCTTTTCGAGCGTCGGGGTTTCAGGGCCAGCCTTTCCGACGCGGAAGAGGACATGCGAACCTGATTCATTGGATCAGGCAGACCGGGAGTGAGTAATGAAATCGAGCCGACCCTATCTGATCCGGGCGCTCAATGACTGGGTCCTGGATAATGACGCGACGCCGCATCTGGTCGTTGATGCTGGCATGAATGGCGTTCAGGTTCCGGCGGATTACGTCTCCAACGGTCAGATCGTGCTCAACATCAGCCCTTCTGCGGTCAAGGAGTTGATGCTGGGTGATGACGCCGTTTCCTTCACCGCCCGTTTTGGCGGTGTGCCGGTCAGCGTTTACGCGCCGGTCTACGCTGTCATGGCCATCTATGCCAGGGAGAACGGGCAGGGTATGGTCTTCGGCCAGGAGCCTGGTGATCCCGAGCCGCCGGACGGTCCCAGTGGGGACTCTGGAAGCCAGGGGGAAGAGGGCGACAGCGCCGGGGATACCGGTTCGAAGCGCCCGAACCTCAAGGTCGTGAAGTAGTCGGAGAGTCAGCCGTCGCTGAACAGGTGCGCCTCGATCTCGGTGCAGAGCGTATTGAGGATCACCACCATCAGTTCGGCGGTGCAGGCGGCCCCCACGTCCGGAAGTGTTATATCGATATCGTCTTCATGGAACAGGGCATGAATGTCCGTCTCCGAACGACCGGTTACCGCGATGACCCGGATGCCCCGATCGTGGGCGGCCTGCAGAGCCTGGATCAGGCTTGAGCGGTTGCCGTCATCCGTCAGGAGCAGCAGTGAATCCCCCTCATGGCCGAGCGCCTGGATCTGGCGTGAAAACACTTCCTGGATCCGGTTGTTGAGGCCAATGGCGGCCAGCGTTGTGGCGTCCGCTCCCAGATTCAGTACCGGCAGTGCCGGACGTTCCGTCTCGTGATAGGCGAGCATGGAACTGGCGAAATACTGGGCGAAGGCGTTGGCCTTGCCGCTGCCGCACACCAGCACCTGGCGTTCACTGAGCAGGGTTTCCACTATGGCACTGGCGGCCTGGCCCAGGACGGGAGCAACGATGCCGGCTGTCTCGCCGATGCATTCCATGTGGTTGGCAATGTGCTGGTTGAAGCGCTGTTCTGTGTCACTCATGGCGTTGCATCAAAGGCATTGGTAATCCATTCGAATTCATAGCGGTGGTTCCGGGTGATGGTGACCGCAAGCATATCAAACCGGCAGAAACAATCGTTCAGGCCGTTACGGTGCAGATAGAATCGGGCCGCCCTGATCAGTTTGCGGCGCTTGCGCTCATCCACGGAGGTGGCGCCATCCACGAGGGCGTCTTCCTGGCGGGCGCGGACTTCTATGAAAACAAGTGACTCCCCGTCATGCCCGATCAGGTCAATCTCGCCGGCGCGGCAGTTGAAGTTGCGCTCCAGGATGCGCACCCCCTGGGATTCGAGATAGTCCGCGGCCGCTGTTTCCGCCTGCCGTCCCTGGCTGCGTGTATCCATCCCCGTCCCTCCAGTTTCCCTTACTTGTATTCAGCCTGCCTGCTGGACTCTTTTTCCGCCTCGGGTAGAGATTTGGGTTCCCCCTTGCGGAACACAGCCCAGTCGGGGGTGCGTTGAAAGCTGCCATTGGCACTGTTGCGGATCATGCCGGTAACACCCTGGTACCGGTAGGCCTCGATCTCACGCAGAAGCTGGATCTGATGGGTCAGGCGGTAGCTGTCGAAGCCGAGGGCAAAAAGCCGGTCGTAGTTGTTTCCCAGGGCCGGAAACAGTGACTGCAGGGCGTCGCGTTCCGGTGGTGCNTCACCCAGTACCCAGGGGATATCGGTGAACCGGATACCATCCAGATCGCTGTCCCTGCCTGGATCCGGGGAACCGCGATACAGCAGGGAACTGCCGTAAACCGGGAGATCGCCGCCGTAATAGAAGGCGAACAGCGGGTTGATCTGGCGGGCGTTCTCCGGAGACGCCAACAGCACGATCGCGTCAATATCCTGGCGGCGGCGTGGCTCGAAGCGCATGGTGGTGCCGGTCAGTCGCATCAGGGCATTGGCGCGCCGGCGGCTCTGGTTGATATTGAAGCCATCCGCCACGACGCGGTTGAGGTTATTGTCTCCGTCATACTGGACTGTCTCCAGCAGGGTGATACCTTGCTTGTCCGCTGCCCTGCGCAGTGCCTTTTCCATCCGTATACCCCAGTCACCTTCGGGCAGGAAGGCAAGCACGTTGCTGTGGCCGTCCTGTTTCAGGCGCTGTGCGATTGCCCGCATCTCATCCTCGCTACCGAGACCGAACTGGAACAGGTTCTCCGGGGTGATGCGCGCATCCCGATGGTAGTTCAGTGCAAGTACGGGAACGGTCAGTGCGGGCAGGGAGGTCAGCTCCTGGACAGCCTCTTTGCTGAGCGGCCCCACTACAAGATCCGGCTCCGTTTCGAGCAGGTCCCCATAGATGCCGCTGAAGGTCCTGGCGTGGGTATCATGGATGCTGATTGCGGGCGTTGTACGGTCAGGGTCTGCGAGATCCTGGTAGTGGGCAGCGAGGAACCCCTCACGCACGGCTTCGCCCGCGCCTCCAAGAGGGCCGCTCAGTGGCAGTGCCAGCGCTACTGACTCAGGGCGCAGTTCATCAAGCTGGCGCAGGAGCGCGAGCTCTCCCGGGAAGGGCTCTGCAGCACTGTGGTCGGGCCATACCTTCTTCCAGTTTTGGATAGCCTGTGAACGGGCTTCAACCTCATGCTGGTCATGGGCCGCGAGGGCCAGGGCAAGCTCCAGCCAGCCGCGTTCCCGGTAGTCCGAGCTGCGCTCGGCCACCGGTTCCAGTTCGGCTCGGGGAACTTCCCGCAGTGCCCCCCAGATGCGCTGATTGAGCGCCGCCGGGGGGCGTGCCTCACTGCCGCTCCAGAGGATCAGGGTCCGGGCATTCGGCAGGTGTCGTTCTGCAAGCTCATAGGCGCCGGCAACCGATTCAAAGGCGCTGGCCCGCTGTTCCGGGGGCAGCCGCAGGGGCAGTTCCGGGTCAAGCTGGTCTGCCAGCCTGCTGGCTGCATCCGTGTCGCCACGCTCGACGGCATCACGGCTGCTCAGCCACAGGTAACGGTCCCGGAGTTCATCTTCGATCTGTTCTGGATCCATTGCATCCAGAAGCGAGCGTGCGGTCGCGTATTCCCCATCAGTCTGCAGCATTTGTGCTGCCTTGAGCTGATATTGTCGGCGAAGGCTGGCATCATTGGTGTCCGCTGCGCCACTGAGCAGGCCCTGAATGGTGGTGGGCTGCTGCTCAGGAGTGGAGACCGGTTCCACGGCACAGCCGGCAACGAACAGCAGCAGGAAAACAGTCAGGACCGGCAAACGGATTGTCATGGGCGTCTCGGCTGGCGTTGTTGCAGGTGATTCGGCTTCATTGGAATCCGGCGATTCTAACAGGTAATGGCAGTCTGAGCATGGCCGAGACTTTACAGAAAGGTACCCTTTATGTCGTGGCAACGCCCATTGGCAATCTGGGGGATATAAGCACCCGGGCAGCCTGGGTGCTGGCGGGCGTCGACCGGGTTCTGGCCGAGGATACCCGACAGACGCGGCGGCTTCTGGAGCATCTGGATCTGCACAAGACTCTGACCCCGCTCCATGAACACAACGAGGATCGCCAGCTCGCCCAGGTTCTGGANTGGCTGCGTAGTGGTGAGATGCTGGCACTGGTTTCAGATGCCGGCACGCCGCTGATCTCCGATCCGGGCTTTGCTCTGGTCAGGGCGGCGCGGGAGCAGGGACTGCCTCTGGTCACGATTCCCGGCGCCAGTGCCGTAACGGCGGCGCTGGCGGTGGCGGGTCTGCCTACGGACCGGTTTGTGTTCGAGGGCTTTCTGCCCCCGAAAGCGGGGG
>JGI12448J12851_1000668_pt1 | contig 12242 bp, 12 predicted proteins | sample A23M2SouthBayCA_FD_12851 | JGI IMG/M metagenome (IMG submission 12851) | reverse complement strand
TTCGAGGAACGTGACCATGCCTGAATGGTCGCCTCGCGAGGGTATGTGTTTTCGGGCCGCAACGAAACGCTTTACCACCCCTCACTGTTAGGAGAGGATGCGGGGTCGTGGGGTAGCTTGGTAACCTTCGGGCCTTGGGTGCCCGTACCCCCGGTTCAAATCCGGGCGACCCCATTTGCTGTCGTGAGCAAATAGGCGAGCGACAGCACTGCAAGAGCGCGGATTTGAACTAGACGAGTCGCAGCGCCGAGCGTAGCGAGGCGACCGTCTTGGCGTAGTTCACAATCCGGGCGACCCTATCGTTTTTCCAGACTGAATCGTGAGGGGTATCGCCACGTTCGGGCGACGATAGAGCGGTCGAATCCCTCAAGTGGCCATCCGACGAATCGACTCCAATGCGCGCGTTCAGGGTCGCCTACGACGGCCGCCCCTTCCACGGCTTCCAGCGCCAGCCCGACGTGTCGACGGTCGCCGACGCGCTTCTGGACGCCCTTCGGGATCTCGGAGTCGCCTTCGATGGCGACGTACCACCGGGATACGCCGCAGCCGGACGCACTGACGCCGGCGTCTCGGCGCTCGCCCAGACCGTCGCCTTCGAGGCTCCAGCGTGGCTTTCCCCGGCGGCGTTCAACAGCGAACTCCCGGCCAGCGTTCGTGCCTGGGCGGCCGCGGACGCCCCAGAGGGGTTTCATGCGACCCACGACGCCGTCGAGCGCGGCTACACCTACTCCCTCTACGCGCCCGAGGCTGCCCTGGCCCAGGCTCGCGAGGCTGCGGCCGCACTCTCGGGCGAGCACGACTTCCACAATCTCACGCCCGACGAGACGGGGACAGTTCGGGACCTCTCTATTTCGGTCGAACGCGAGGATGAGTTTCTCGTGTGTGAGTTCCGTGCGGACGGGTTCGCCCGCCAGCTCGTCAGACGGCTCGTGACGGTTCTCGAAGCCGTGGCGACCGGGGCTGCGACGCTCGACCGAATCGACCGCGTGCTCGCTTCCGACCCGCTGGACGGTCCCGAGGGTGTCGCTCCGGCCCCGGCCCACCCACTGGTGCTGACTGACGTCGTCTATCCGAGCCTGTCGTTCGAGACTGACGCGGACGCGGCCGCCAGCGCCCGTGAGGTATTCGACCAGCGCCATCGCGAGTGGGCCGCGAGAGACCAGGTCGCGGCGTCGATTCGCGACGGGATCTGAACAGGTACAAGTCGATCCAGCCCCGAGAGACGGGTAATGGATCGATCCCAGATGCTCACGGGCGGGCTGATCCTGGCGGCGATGGTGCTCGTCCCCGGGGTCACGAAGTACGTGCTCACCGAACTCGGCTACGCGACCCTCGGGTCGATGATCTGGTACGGCGGCTACGCGACCGGCGTCCTCCTGGTCTGGGCGATGTGGATTCGTCCACTCGATCTCACTGGCCCGACCGAACCGGATCATCCCGGGGAGTGACTTTTGCCCGCGGGGCTTCTCTGTCCGGTATGGCCTCCGAAGACGACGACACGGTCCGGGTCTGGCTCGTCGAACGCACCTACTCCGACGACGAACAAAATCTGATCATCCTCGTCTACGCGACGCCCGACGGCGAGCACTACTTCCGAAAAGAGCGGGCGCTGACCAGTTTCTCGGGCGATCGTCGGGAGACGACGGCTGCTCTCGACGTCGAACCTCAGCAACTCGGGACCGTCGATCCTGACGACCGCGAGCAGTACGCCAGCGAAGCCCGGCGGATGGCCCGTATTCACGACCCGGACGACCCGATCTGAGCTCTGGATGACCTGCCTGGTGACCGCAACGACCTTTTTCGCCCAGCCCTGAGGACCGGGTATGCAACAGCGTGGGATCTCTCGGCGGGAGTTCGCCAAGGCCGCGGTCGCGATCGGTGGGGCCAGNGCGCTGGCNGCCTGCATGGANCGNNANGGNGAGGGGACGCCGACCGTCGACGTTCCAGAGGGGCCAGACGATCTCTCGTCGCTGCCGGCCCGCCAGCACGCCTGGAACGACGCACTGGCGACCGACGACCACGGTAACACGCTCAACGCCCGCCACCACGTCCTCCTGTATCTGGAGTACGGTGGTGAGGGAACACCGACCGACGACGACCGCAGTACCGTCGAAGACGCTCTTCAGAGTCTCGAACACGCCTACGAGCGCTCCAACGAGGGACTGCTCTCGACGATCGGCTACTCGCGAGCGTACTTCGAGCGTTACGACGCGGCCCTGTCCGAGGGCGTCGACCTCCCCCGACCCCGAGCACTCGCGGACTTCGAGGATCCAGATCCCGACGAACCGGACGCGATTGTCCACCTCGCCAGCGATCACGCCCGGGTCGTCCTCGAAGCAGAGGAGGCACTCCGTGGCAACCGCGAACAAGCCAACGGGCGGGCGATGGACGCCGACTTCTCGGGCATTTTCGAGGTGGCGGATCGACGCACGGGGTTCATCGGCGACGGCCTCCCGGCCGAGCACGACGACGTCGATGGCGTCCCCGAGGACGAAGTCGACGAGGACGCCCCGCTCTACATGGGATTCAAGTCCGGCTTCGAGAAGAACCAGGCCACGGAGGATCGCGTGACGATCCAGTCGGGGCCGTTCGAAGGCGGGACGACCCAGCACATCTCGAAGATCCGCCTCCATCTCGACCAGTGGTACGAACAGGACAGTCGCTACCAGCGCGTCGGCAAGATGTTCTGCCCGGCACACGCCGAGAACGGCACGGTCGAAGGCGTGGGCGAGAATCTCGGGACTGACAGTGGGATGGATCAGTGTCCGGCCCACGTCGAGGACGACGCCCGCGACATGGGCTTTGTCGGCCACTCCCAGAAGAACGCCCAGGCCCGCGAGGACGACGCGCCCGTGATCCTCCGGCGGGACTTCGACTCGACCGACGACGGCCACGCCGGCGTCCACTTTCTGGCACTCCAGCGGCAGATCGGTGATTTCGTCGCCACACGGGAGGCGATGAACGGGACCGACGCCGCCGAGGCCGGCGGGGTCGGCACGCGACACAACAACGGGATCTTGCAGTACATGACCGTCCTCCGGCGCGGGAACTACCTGGTGCCGCCACGGGAGCGGCGGTCGCTTCCGCGGCCGGCCTGAGGTGTGTCCGCCGGTCAGGCTATCGACGGCCCAGTGGCGACTCGTTCGTGTGGTACTGGAAGTTGACGATGAAGCCGGTAAACAGCGTCGCGGCGGCGAGATAGAGGCTCGTGAGGATGAGGAGGACGCCGCTGAGGACGCCGTAGACGGAGAACTGACCGGCGTTGATTGCGTAGAACTGGATCCCGGTGTGGATGACGGTCCAGCAGAACGCCGTCGTCGTCGCGCCGGGGAGGGCGTCCCGAGACTTCGTGATGGCCGTCGACGGGAGGACGTACAGCGGGAGAAACATGATTGTCAGCAGGAGCCAGAGACTCCCGAACGCGGCCACGAAATCGAGTGGGCCGCGCCCAGTGTAGGCAAAAATGACCGTCGTCGTCGTGATGGTGAGGATGGCCGCGCCGATGCTGCCGAGGATCCCGATCGCGTCGCGAATCCAGGCGTGAACGCCGGCCCGACTCTCGCCTTCGATCCGCTCGACGACGGCCCGCACGTCGCCGACGAAGTTCACACCACTCCAGACCAACACGAAAACGGCCAGCAACCCGGCGCTGATCCGGTGGGTGGCCGTCTGTAACGACTGGTCGATCAGATCGCTGACTTCCGGTGTGAGAAACGTCGGCGCGATCCGGGCCAGCTGGGTCGTGAGCTGGTCACCGAGGACGGCGACGACCAGGAGCAACAGCGGGACGAACGAGACGAACCCGTAGTACGCCAGCGCGGCCGCGGGGTATCGAATCTCTTCTCGATAGGCGGTCAGGGCGACGGCTTTGAGGAAAGAGGCGGCGTCGCCGACCAGTCCCATGGCCACCCTTGGACGTTACAGATCAAAAAGCTCGGTGGCCAGTGACAGCCGATCGCCACGAAACCACATCGCTATTGTCCGTCTAGCCCCGAGGGCCGACAAATGAGACGGCGAACCTTCCTCGGTGGGTGCGCGACCGGCGTCGCGGCCGGACTGGCGGGCTGTGGCGGACTGCTCGAAGAGCGCTCGACTGACGGGAGCGGAAACCCGTCCGTCCTCGAAGATCGGCCGGACGCGGTCTATCACCCGACCCATATCGAGGGTATGGAGATGATCGGCACCCAGACTGTCGGCGACCGCAAGGTGGGCCTGTTCTACTCCTACGCCCACCGATTCTGGACCGTCACCGGAACCCGGACCAATCTGGCCGAGATCCAGGACGGCCAGGACGTCCACCTGATGGCTTCGACCTGGGATCCCGAGACGCAAACCGTGATTCCCGTGCTCGACCAGCCCACCTTCACCATCACCCAGGACGGCAGCGAGGTCGACGAAAAGCGCGCGTGGCCCATGCTCAGCCAGAACATGGGCTTTCACTTCGGCGAGAACATGGCACTGTCCGGCGACGGGACCTACACCGTCGAAGTCGACGTTCCGGCCGTCGGTGCGACTACCGTCGACGACTTCCAGGGGCAGTTCGGTGAGTCGATTACTGCCGAATTCAGCTTCGAGTACGCTCAGAGTGAGCGCGACGACATTCGCTTCGAGCAGTTCCCCGACCAGCAGGGCTCGAGCGCGGCTGTCTCGCCCATGGAGATGGGGATGTTGCCGCTGTCGTACGCGCCCCGGATGGGGCAACTCCCGGGCTCGCCCGTCGAAGTGGGGAGCGTCGGTGACGCGACGATGGTGGCCACAGTCGACGGGTCGACGCTGCTCGTCTCGCCGCGGACGCCCTACAATCACTTCTCGATTCCCGGATTCTCGCTGTCGGCCACAATCGAGAGCGTCGGCTTCGATGGCCAGCTAGACGACGCGATCGGCCCCGTGCTGGGTGCCCACTACCGAGCGGAACTACCGGAAGCACCGTCGAGTGGTGACGAACTCACAGTCACTGTCGACGGGCCGTGTTCGCTCTCCCGACACGAGGGTTACGAGACGGCGTTCCTCGAACGCGGGTCGGTCTCGAGGACGCTGTAGGGCCGTCGTGTCCGAGTCGTCGTTTCGTCAGACTAGTGTCAGCAGCTATGTGAATGTCTGACGTAGGTTTATGCAGGCAGAGGCTGGGGTAGTGAATATGTGCGGCAACCGCGTCGAGGAACTGGAAGAGCAGGTCAATCAGCTACAGGCGACCGTCGACGGACTGACCGACGAACTCGTCGAGTGCAAGGTCAGGATTCGGGAACTGGAGAACGCGGTCGACGACGGCAACGGGTTCAGCCCGGACGGCGAGCCCGATCCCGAGACCGACATCGAGGACGCCGGACCGGAGCCGGCCGAAGAAGCTAACAATGAGGAACCCGACGCAACTGACGACGAAGAACAGACCGAAAGCGGATCGGACATCATCATCGCGTGACGCCACCGGGTGCCCACCTGGCGTCAGCGAGTAGTTGACCCCCCATGCACATCACAGAGCTCGTACTCGACAACTTCAAGAGCTTCGGTCGGAAGACGCGAATCCCCTTCTACGAAGACTTTACGACTATNAGCGGCCCGAACGGCTCGGGCAAGTCCAACATNATCGACGCCGTGCTGTTCGCGCTCGGACTCGCTCGAACNTCGGGTATCCGCGCGGAGAANCTNACGGATCTCATCTACAACCCCGGCCATGCCGACGAGGAAGTCGAACACGCGGGCGAGCGCGAGGCCAGCGTCGAGGTCGTCCTCGACAACTCCGACGGAACCCTCGATCGTTCGCAGGTCGTCAACGCCGCCGGCACGGAGAAGGTCGGCGACATCGAGGAGATCACGATCAAGCGCCGCGTCAAGGAGACCGACGACAACTACTACTCCTACTATTATATCAACGGTCGCTCCGTGAATCTCTCGGACATTCAGGACCTGCTCGCGCAGGCCGGCGTCACGCCCGAGGGGTACAACGTCGTCATGCAGGGCGACGTGACCGAGATCATCAACATGACGCCCTACGCCCGCCGGCAGATCATCGACGAGATCGCGGGCGTCGCGGAGTTCGACGCCAAGAAAGAGGACGCCTTCGAGGAACTCGAAGTAGTCGAGGACCGCATCGAGGAGGCCGACCTCCGCATCGAAGAGAAACAGGATCGCCTCGACCAGCTCGAAGACGAACGCGAGACCGCNCTGGAATATCAGGAGCTACGCGAGCAGAAAGAAGAGTACGAGGGCTATCGCAAGGCCGCGGAGTTAGAGGACAAGCGCGAGGATCTCGGCGAGGTTCGCGAGAAGATCGACACCAAGGAAGACGAACTCGCAGCGCTGCAGGCCGAACTCGACGAGCGCCAGGGCAAAGTCGTGCGGCTGGAAGACGAACTCGCGGAGTTGAACCGCGAGATCGAACGCAAAGGTGAGGACGAGCAACTCCAGCTCAAACGCGAGATCGAGGAGGTCAAAGGCGAGATTTCGCGGCTCGAAGACAAGATCGCCAATGCGGAAGAGAAACTCGAAGACGCCGAGAACGAACGCCGCCAGTCGTTTGTCGAGATCGACCGCAAGCAGGAGACGATCGACGATCTGGACGGCGAGATCCGCGAGATCAAAGTGAAGAAGTCCTCGCTGATGGCCGAGATCCAGGAGAAAGAAGCGGAGTTAGAGCGGGTCGAAGCCGAGATCGAGGAGTTAGGCGAGGAGTTCGAGGACGTCCGGGAGGAACTGCAGGCCCGCAAAGAGGATCTCGCGCAAGCGAAATCCGAACGCAACGACCTCCAGCACGAGCAGGATCGACTGCTCGACGAGGCCCGGCGGCGCTCGAACGCCCAGCAGGAGAAAGAGGAGGCCATCGAAGAGGCCCAACAGCGGATCCCGGAGATCGAGGCCGAACTCGAAGACCTGCAGGCCGAACTGGAGAAGGCCCAGAAGAACCGCGAGACGATCACCGAGGTCGTCGAGGACCTCACCCAGGAAAAGCGCGAACTCCAGTCGGATCTCGACTCGATCGAAGACGAGATCAGCGCGAAACAGCAGCAGTACGCACAGTTAGAAGCCAAAGCTGACGATTCGGGCGACAGCTCTTACGGCCGCGCGGTGACGACGATCCTCAACGCTGGCAAAGACGGCGTCCACGGCACGGTCGCTCAGTTGGGCAGTGTCAGCGGGAAGTACTCTGTCGCCTGTGAAACCGCCGCTGGCGGGCGGATGGCCCACGTCGTGGTCGACGACGACGGCGTCGGCCAGCGCTGTATCGAGTACCTCAAGTCCCGAAACGCCGGCCGAGCGACGTTCCTGCCAATCACGAAGATGCAGCATCGGTCGCTACCGAGCAAACCCGACCATCCGGGCGTCGTGGACTTCGCGTACAATCTCGTGGACTTCGACAGCGAGTACGCGGCCGTCTTCTCGTATGTCCTCGGCGACACGCTCGTGGTCGAGGACATGCAGACCGCCCGCGACTTGATGGGCGACGCTCGACTCGTCACGCTGGACGGTGACCTCGTCGAGAAGAGCGGCGCGATGACCGGCGGTTCTCAGAGCGGCTCGCGCTATTCGTTCGCGGGGAGCGAGGGCAAACTCGAACGCGTGGCTCAGCAGATCAACGACCTCGAAGATCAGCGCCAGGACATCCGGAGCGACATCCGAGACGTCGAAGACCGGCTGGAAGACGCCCGCGACCGCAAGTCCGACGCCGCCGAACAGGTCCGAGATATCGAAAACGAGATCGAGAAACGCGAGAGCGAGCGCGAGGCCGTCCGCGAGGAGATCAGTGATCTCGAAGCCGACCTGGAATCGATCGAAGACGAACGCGAGGAAGTCTCCGATCGGATGGACGAGATCGAAGCCGAGATCGAGGCCAAAGCGGACGAGATCGCTGAGATCGAGAGCGAGATCGACGACCTCGAGACCGAGATCGAGGATTCGGAGCTGCCGGATCTGACTGACGAAGCCGAAGAGATCCAGGACGAGATCGACGATCTCCAGGGCAAGGTCGACGATCTCGACGCCGAGTTGAACGAGAAACAGCTCGAAAAGGAGTACGCCGAGGACGCGATCGACGATCTCCACGAGACGATCGAGACCGCGCAGAACCGAAAGGCAGACTGCCAGAAGGAGATCGCCGAACTCGAATCGAAGATCGAGGAGCAGGAAGAGATACTCGACGAGAAAGAGGCCGCAGTCGCAGACCTCGAAGACGAACTGGCCGACCTCAAAGGCGAGCGTGAGGACCTCCGCGAGGATCTGAAAGCGGCCAAGAACGAGCGCGACGAGCAGAAAGACGCGGTCGAGCGCGTCCAGAGCAAACTCGACTCCCTGGAGGAGACTGCAGAGCGACTGGACTGGGAGATCGACGAACTCGAGAGCGAGGTCGGCGACTACGACCCCGAGGAGATCCCCGACCACCACACGGTCGAGTCCCAGATCGGGCGCCTGGAGAGCGAGATGGAGAAGCTCGAACCCGTGAACATGCTCGCGATCGAGGAGTACGACGACGTGCAGGCGGATCTCGACGACCTGGAGGACAAGCGCGCGACCCTGCAGGAGGAGGCCGACGGGATCCGCGAGCGGATCGAGTCCTACGAAGCGAAGAAAAAGGAGACGTTCATGGAGGCGTTCGACGCGATCAACGGCTACTTCCAGGACATCTTCGAGCGCCTCTCGAACGGGACGGGCCACCTCCATCTCGAAGACGAAGACGACCCCTTCGAGGGGGGTCTGACGATGAAGGCCCAGCCGGGCGACAAGCCGATCCAGCGGCTCAACGCGATGAGCGGAGGCGAGAAGTCCCTGACGGCGCTCGCGTTTATCTTCGCGATCCAGCGCCACAACCCCGCACCCTTCTACGCGCTGGACGAGGTCGACGCGTTTCTGGACGCCCACAACGCCGACCTCGTTGGCGAGATGGTCGACGAACTCGCCGGCGACGCCCAGTTCGTCGTCGTCAGCCATCGCTCGGCGCTGCTCGAACGATCCGAGCGCGCCATCGGCGTGACGATGCAACAGGACAACGTCTCCGCGGTGACTGGGATCGACCTGAGTACAGGAGGTGTTCCGGCAGATGACTAGCGCGGTTCTGAGCGTCGCGAAGAACCGCGGAAAATGCGAACGGGGAGCGGAGCGACCCGTGAGCAGAGCTGCCCGCAGCGCAGCAAGGGCAGCGGAAACGCGAGCGGGGGAAGCCGCGAGCAGGGAGACGCGAACGGTAGTGAGCGTCTCCGAAAGTCGAGCGGCGGAAGCCGCGAGCAGTAGGACCGGAGGTGAGCCATGACTGAGGAGGATATTCCGCTGAATATCGCAGGCCACGAGGATCGTGACGCACCGGACGAAGGGGACACCGCCAGCGAGGACACCCGTAGCCTCCCGGACGGCGGGACGAGCGTCGTCACCGGCAGCGATCAGGGCGGCCCCGGTGGGCCACCCGGGCCCGAAGGGCCGGGAGAAGACGAGGTCGAACCGGTCGAGGTGCTCGTCCAGCTGGCCGAAGACGGCGAGATCGACCCGTGGGACATCGACGTCGTCCGGGTGACCGACAAGTTCCTCGACGCCCTGGAGGAGGCCGACCTGCGGACCTCGGGGCGGGCGCTGTTCTACGCGAGCGTCCTCGTCCGAATGAAGAGCGACGCGATGCTCGAAGACGACGAGCCAGAGGAGGACGCCTTCGACGAGGCTGACCCGTGGCAGGAGCCGCTGGGCGACGAGGAGTTGGAGGTCGATCCGTTCGATCAACTCGACGCCGAGATGGATCGGCGACTCGAACGCAAGCGCGCCCGGGGGATGCCCCAGACGCTGGACGAACTCGTCCACGAACTCAGAGACGCCGAGCGGGGCAACTGGTGGAAAGAGTCACGAGAGTACGACACCAGCGACTCGCCACACGGCTACTCCCGGGGGACTCAGGAACTCGACTATCGAAGCGGCGACGACCTGCGGATGGACGACGAACCCACCGCAGCGGACGTGACGGGGACGGCCCACGCCGAGAACATCGACGAGATCATCGACGACGTCTACGGCGCGGTGTCCGAACACTACGACGCCGGTCGTGCCGAGGTGCTCTACCGGGAAGTGTCCGACTCGGGAGGGACCCGCGTCGAGACGTTCCTCGGGCTGCTGTTCCTGGCGCACCGCGGCGACGTCCGACTCCGGCAGGACGACCTGTTCGGCGACCTCTGGATTCAGGATCCCGACGCCGAAACTGCCAGCGAGGAAGCTGCCGCAGACTGATTCTCTGCCCACTGTTCGTCGTCGATGGGCGACGGGGAAGAACTATCACTATCTATCACGTATTTTCTGGTATGACACCGGATCGTGTCCGCGAGCGTCTCAAGCAACTCGAAGGCCGGGTCGATCGGGACGAGTACTATCGAGCGCTGGAGTACGTTCACGACGACGGGCGATAATCACAGGAGTGCGCCACTCTCCAGGAGCGCGATCAGGACCGTCAGCGTCGGGATCGACAGCAGCGTCGAGGTGAACACGACCGTCGAGACGTAGGACTCGGGTTCGATCCCGTCGATGTCCCCAGTCGAGAACTCGCCGACGAGGATCAGCGACGTCACCGCCGCGGGAGTCGCACATTCGAGGACGAACACCCGTGCGACAGTCTGATTCGGAGCGGCCGCACCGAGTCCCTGGAAGGCAGCCGTCGCGGCGAGCGCGACACCAACGGCGACGGCGGGCGCGGCGACCATCTTGAGCGCGTTCGCGCGGACGACGCTGCCGAGCGCGGCCCCGAAGTTCGTGCCCGCGAGCTGGATGCCGAGCAGGAGCAACATCACCGGAATCGAGGCGTTGCCGACCGTCTGGATCGTCGACATCGCGGCCGAGTCCGCCGGCGGGAGGACGCCGAGCCACTGGGCGGCCAGCCCGGCGACGACGGCGTAGACCAGCGGGATCGTGAACACGCGTTTGACGCCCGCAAGAGGGCTCTTTCCGGGCCCTCTGGCCGCGACGTAGACACCGATCGTGTACATGAGCACGCTCTGGACGACGATGTAGAGGACGGCCGTCTGCCGGCCGACGGTTCCGAACGCGAAGTCCGAGAGCGGGATCCCGTAGTTGCCAGCGTTGCTGAACGTGCTCGTGAGGACGAACGCGCCGAGCAGTGGTTCGGTGTCGCCGGCCAGCCGGCCGACGCCCTCAGCGAGGGCGACCATCGCGATCGTGAACCCGACGACAGAGATGGCGAGCCACGCGACGGTCGCCCCGCTCAGCGAGGCTGTCGCGACGCTGTGAAAGACCAGTGCCGGCACGAGCACGTACACCGTGATCGTGTTCAGCGGCCCCGGATCGACGTCCTCGAACCGGCCGAGAACGTAGCCTGCGGCAGCGACGGCCACGATCGGCAGGATCGCCGTCGCGAAGATCGAGAGCAGCCGTGAATCCAGAAGCGCCACGTCTGTGGGTGACGCTGCCGGGCGCTTGTGGGTTGCGGATCGACTCGCTTTTTGCCCCCGGCACTCCCACCAACGGATATGGCAAAACAGCCGCACTTACTCGTCGAAGAGGGTGACGTCCACGACCTGGCGCTCGTCCCGGGTGACCCGGGCCGGGTCGATCGGATCGCTAGCCACTGCGAAGACGCCGAGACCGTCGCGGAAAACCGCGAGTACAAGCTGGTCAATGCGACCTACGAGGGCCGCGATCTGACAATCTGCTCGACCGGGATCGGCAGCCCCTCGGCGGCGATTGCGGTCGAGGAACTCGCGGCGGTCGGCGTCGAGACGTTCGTCCGCGTCGGGACGACCGGTGCACTCCAGTCGGGAATCGAGATCGGCGATATGATCGTCGCGACCGGCGCGGCCAAAGACGAGGGGACGACCGCTCGCTACGAATCCGATACTGTCCCAGCGGTCCCGGACTACGAGGTGCTCTCGGAGCTGGTCGACGCCGCCGAGGCGCGCGGCGAGGACGTCCACGTCGGGCCGATCGCGACAGACGACGCGTTCTACGCCGAGACCGAGGAGTACGTCGACAACTGGGAGGCGGCGGGCCTGCTGGCCGTCGAGATGGAGGCGGCCGCCCTGTTCACGCTCGCTCGCCGGAAGGGACTCCGGGCGGGCGCGATCTGTACCGTCGACGGCAATCTCGTCGAAGGCACGCAGAAGGGCGCGACCGACGACGAGGAGTTGCCCGAGAAGGCCAAGAACAACGTCGAACGAGCTATCGGGATCTCCCTCGACGCCGCGACGTCGCTCTGAACCCCTCTCCCGCCGTTGTGGCACTCTCCCCACGAGGGCTTTTTGTGTACGTGGCGGGATTGGCTGGATAGC
>JGI12448J12851_1000667_pt1 | contig 12248 bp, 10 predicted proteins | sample A23M2SouthBayCA_FD_12851 | JGI IMG/M metagenome (IMG submission 12851) | reverse complement strand
TGCCAGTGCTGGGAATCCTGACAGACCGTGGCACGGAATATTGCGGCAAGGTTGAGCAGCACGATTATCAGCTGTATCTGGCGCTCAACGACGTGGAGCACACCAAGACCAAGGCGCGCCACCGCAGACCAACGGCATCTGCGAGCGGTTCCACAAGACCATCCTGCAGGATTCTACCAGCCGAGTCTCCGGCGTAAGATTTATGAGTCACTGGAGCAGCTGCAGGCGGATCTGGACGAATGGCTGGAATACTACAATAATCAACGAACCCATCAGGGCAAGCAGTGTTGCGGGCGAACCCCGATCGAAACACTCCAAAATGGGAAAACGATCTGGAAGGAAAAATTCGTAAGCTGAATTTGACCTGACAGACACCTTGAGAAACCGGTAACTGTCAGATCAAGTCTGGATTACTACACGAAATAGGTGCAACGAGTTTACAGGTTGATCAGTAGGATTACCTGTTAACCACGCTTGTAAAAGGTCTTATTTGAAGATTCTTCACGTAATTGACAGCGGCGGCCTATATGGTGCCGAAAAGATGATACTTACTCTCGTCGCTGAGCAGGTAAAGCAGGGGTATGAACCCATGATTCTTAGCGTGGGAGACCTCAGTGTTAAAGAGAAGGCCCTAGAAGCCGAGGCACGGAGTTTGGGTTTACCAATTAAACCCTGGCGTATGAAGGAGGGGCTGAATTTAGGGGGGACCCGACAAATCGCTGAATGGGCGCAGAATTCGGGATATAAGGTGCTACACTCTCATGGCTATAAATTCAACATCCTGTTCGGGTTAGTAGTTCGAAGTTCCTCTAGTGTTCGAATCGTCTCTACACTACACGGGTACACTACCGTCCATCCGTTTTCCAAACTCTGGCTATACCAAATGCTGGACCAGTGGATGCTTCGGTACGCGGACGCGGTGGTTGTAGTTAGCGAACGAATATGTCCGCGGTTTCTCACCAGATCGTCCGTTGAACTTATCCCGAACGGGATAACCCAGGAAATTCCTTTATGTGAAGTCAATTCCCCTTATCAGCCCAAAAGCAGGTACTTAATAGCCGTCGGCCGCCTTTCTCGCGAAAAAGCCTATGACCTGCTTATCAAGGCGTTTTGTGAACTTGAAGGGCCAAAGGTTGAGCTTGTTCTCGTAGGTGATGGACCGGAAAAGGGGCGCCTGGAAGAGCTGGTTGCGCAGAAGGGCTTCGGTGATAGGATTCATTTCACGGGATATTTACAAAATACTACCGCCCTAATAAAAAACGCGGAAGCTATTGTGATTTCGTCATTAACCGAGGGAATGCCGCTAGTTGTTCTTGAGGCAATGAGGGCGTTGACACCTGTTGTTAGCACACCGGTTGGTGAGATTCCAAAGGTACTAGAATACGGAAAGCTCGGTTATTTGGCCTCTGGTAACACAGTCAACGACATCAGGGATGCGATCTCGAACTTATTGGCCAATGAACTGGTCGCAAGGCATAAAGCGAACGCAGCGAAAGAGGTTTTCAACAAGAATTATACTGCCGTACAGATGGCGGCTCGCTACGCCAAGGTATATGGACGAATGGATCTTCATTGATGACTGGTAATATAGAAAAAATCGGACAAAAAAGGATCTGGTTGACGTGGGAGGTACAAAGGCGTAATTGGAGTATGAGCAGGGTAGTGGGGGCAAAATTATTTGAACTGACTAGTTATCGTTCGCGAATGGTCCGGTATATTGCTCTGGCAATCCGCACCATACAGGTTATCAAGAACGAGCGACCGAACATAGTCTTCGCTCAGAATCCCTCCATTGTACTTTCTTTGTTGGTATTGCTTACCTGTCGACTCGGCTCACACAGAGTTGTGATCGATGAACATAACTCAGGTATTTTTCCATTTGAAGGTAAAAGTGGTTTTCTTAATATTGTTGCCCGTTTCATTGTCCGAAAAGCCGACCTTGTCATCGTTACGAATCAGGCGCTTGCGGATTACTGTCAAAGGCTGGGTGGGAAAGCGGTAATTTATCCGGATCCCTTACCTCGTCTGGAGCCTTTAGATGAGCAAGACAGCCAGAGTCTTGAAGATCGGCCTCTTACTCTAATTTTTGTCTGTACTTGGGCTGAGGATGAGCCCTATAACGAGGTCATTGAGGCTGCAAGATCTTTGGATCCTAAGCATTTCCAAATTTTGATCACAGGTAAATACCAAGGAAAGATTGAGTTCGCTGAGATCCCTGAGAGTGTGAGGTTAACTGGATTTATTTCAGAACCTGAATATGTAGACACATTCCGGAAATCTGATGGTGCGATCATCCTTACGAAACGCGATAATTGTATGAACTGTGGAGCGTATGAAGCGGTTGCACTGGAGGTCAGTGGAATCTTATCGAATACGTCGGTTTTGAAAGAATATTTTGGTGATGCATTTATATACACTCAGAATAACGCTTCTTCAATTTACAGTGCAATCAAAGAATTTTCAGAACGACTGAACGAATTACGGGAATATTTACTTCGAAAGAAAAAGCAGATTTTAGCAGAAGAGCGCGATCGAAATCGCTACCTGGAAGAAGTGATAAAAAACGAACTGTGAATGGTGATTAATAGTCGTTATCGCTTCCATTTTATTGGTGTTTATTATGCTACCCCTTTAAAGGTTTTGTGCGAGGGATTCTAAAAGCTGAACCCCTCTTGATTACCGCAATCGTTTCAGTTCGACTTTTATTGGACAGTGACAGGTTTAGGTGGGTTTGGACACTCCATGCACAGTAACTTACTCGTTGAAAAATTGTTCTGCGCATCAGAAACATGGAGGTAATACTCCCTGTCCATATCAATGTCCGGGAGAGGGGCGGTTATTGTATCGTTTTCCCAAGATTCAGGCGGCAAGTGAAAGATCACCGTCGAGTCGCTCAAACGTTTCGCGTCCGTCAAAACCACACGGGCGTTAGCATTTTCACCTATAGCCACATATATTTCATCTACTACGCGCTGGACATCGGCATCGCCGGGGTTCATCCAAGCAAAAAACTTAACCCTGTCCCAGTAAGGGTATGGTACTCCTTCATCGCTTTGATCCGACATAAAATTGCCATTGCGTTCATTGAGCTCGTACTTTTCTTTGTTCAAAAAAGAGAAGAACCCGGTCGCGTCGCCGTAAGGATCGTCTGGATTAAGCTCGGCATGGAACATTTTGGTGACCCATCCACCGAATACCCAGTTATCCTTGAGGGAGTGTTGCCAATAACCAGGACTCGTCCGAGTCTCATTGCCAGAGATGGTGAAGCTCTTGCCCGTCCACCCCGGGATGTAAAGGTCGTGACCTTGGGGAGACGGCGCAACCAGTGCTGTATTGTCGCCGCGGGATCCAAACATCATCCATGCATCCTTGGTGGCTGAAACATCAGAAAAATTTTTGGGGCCACCGTTTGGTCCTGGAAAATCACCTGCATCTTTAATCGTATACGCGAAATAAACTTCTTGGAAATGCTTTAAACCGTGTACTCCGTTGTTATCTTCAACCCCGAAAAATAGCCGAGTTTCATAGGTTTTTTCTGCGTGACGCGCAAAAACTGAGTTTGAGTTAACACCGCCTCTGCTTGTAGTAACTACGGGACTGTTCGCGTCCTTTCGATAATAGTTGCCAATTTGGGGGTTAAAAGTGGTTTTACCGTCGCGTCGCTCCGCATTTTCAAAGTTGTCATAGAGGGCAACCTTGGGGCCCTCCCCAAACCCGCTGCCCGTGATCTTGAGGTCAGTGTCGGACTGGAGGGCTACTTCGGAAATCGATGGCGCCGCCATTAGCGGGGTTGAGGCTGCAATTAAGGCAGTGGCAGTGAGCTGGAAGAGGGCTGTCTTGTCGAGCAAGGTACGCATTGAGTATCTCCAGTAGTTACTTATCTGACCTTAACTTAGCATGGCACGCCAAGTGCAATTGCTAAAACATGTCCGTATGTTAGGGGTGAACTGGGGTAAAGTGTGTATGAAAATTGGGTTTAAATGCAAAGTAATGTAAAACGGCGCCCAAGGTCTGCTTGCCTCGAAATTGCGCAGAGTAATAAGAGATAGGCGTTAATAGCGGAATGATATAACTGCGGTTATTGGTTAATTTCATGTATGACCAGTAGGCGGCGTCCTTGTTGGACTTATTGATCCGTTTTCCTTCTCTAGACTGGCAGGTTGTAGACGAACAGCTACCCTTACCGAACCCTTTAGTGTGTCCCGCGATTCTGAGCGGGCTGAAGTAATTCGCACGGCATAATAGCGTGGTGTCTCGAAAGCCTGAGTTTAGAATGCGAGTGGTTCTTAAGGTAATTACTGAGACGGGTGGATTAATCGGATTTTTTGTTCGGTAGTGGACCGAGCGCGCGGCTGGAAGATCATCGCCAGCCAGCATTTCGCCGCGGCCCTTGCCAGGGCTTTCAATCGCTTTAGGATAGTTGTCGCTTAATCGACTTAAACTGCTTGAGCGGGGGGGGCTGAGGTGAGTACTGCCCCGCGTTTCAATCGTAGATCTCATGGAGCACTGATTTGACCTTTGTGGTCTGACTTGGGAAGGTTGTCCGGTATATGGGCCGTCTTGTGAATCTAGCGGTGGCGGCCCTCGGGAAACACCTTCCATGCGCTTTCTTGAACCCGGGGCTCCCTCCATTTCCCTTTTCTCGCGGGGTCACAAGGGAAGCTATGTAATGGGGGAAGTAATCACCTTGTCTCTGGGAGCCGTAAGCCGTTACATCCAAGTGGAACCTGAACTCTATTTGTTAGTACTCCTACTCCACAATGAAGCATTAGCTTAGGAGTTTAGAATATTAGTGGGAGTGGGTTAGTTGTTTGATTTGCGAATAGTTTGTGGGATATTCGAAAGATTAGGCGTAACTTGATGGTTTTAAATAAGAAAGGGTTTTTGACATTGTGAGTTTAGGCAGAGAACAGTTTTGCCAACCAACAATTAAGATGCTCGCTGGCTATGGCGGTAGGTTGGTTCAGAGGTATTTTCCTTTTTGGGTTGAGGTGTTCTTATCGAGAAACAAACTCTTCAACCGTTTGTACTCACGGTTACGTGATGCTGTCGTCAGCGACTCCATGAAGATGGTCTATTTCCCGTTGCCCAAAAGCGCGTGTACGTTGTTTTCCACTTTTTTGGCTTTGAATACCGAAGGGTGTGAGGATTTTGACCCGGTTCGGCAGGGGGTTCATGGTTATCGCCTCCGTAATCCGGCTTTGCAGCTCAGAGACTTTCGGGTCCTGACTGATCCTGATTATTTCCGCTTTACGGTTGTCCGTGATCCCCACAGTCGGCTGGTGAGTGCCTTTCTGGACAAGATGGTGAAGCCCCTTGGCGCGGGAACAAGAAGTGATGGGGTAGGTAGTGCGGTCACGGACCTGTCTTTTGAAATGTTGGTAGAATCCCTGTGTCGGATGTCAGACGCCGCGATTGAAAAACATTTTCGGCCACAGGTCGCGTTCATACGTAATGTATCGCTTGACCACATTGGTGTATTTGATGAACTGGAGGTGACCTTTCGGCTGTTCCGTGAACGTTTTGCGATCGATATTGAAGCCGAGGTAGCTGAAAAGGTGCGTTCACCGAAACGTACGCAGTATGCTAAAGATGAGAGCGCTGAGTTTGGTTACTTGGGTGACATGCCGGTTAGGGAGCTTGTTGCGCTGAAGCAATTGCCTACCGCTGAGTGCTTCTACAATGATCGGCTTCACGCTATGGTGGCAGAGCGCTATTCGGAGGATCTGGATATCTATCGTGAAGCCAGGGCGCAGGCAGGGCTGGAGTCGTGACGAGCCCTAACGGATCCCCCTTGGTGTCTGTTCTTATCCCAGCGTTTAACCGCGTGCACTTTATCGAAGAGACCCTGAATTCGGTCCTTGAGCAGGATTACCCCAATATTCAGCTTATTGTGGTTGATGATGGGTCAACGGATGGGACCTATGAGCGGCTTCGTCACTATGCAGAGCAGGGCATGCTCACTCTGCTGAATCACCCGGAACGCATGAATCGGGGGCAATCGGCATCGTTGAATCTGGCGCTTGAAGCGGCGCGTGGCGACTATATTGGCGTCCTGGACAGTGATGATTGTTTTCTACCTGGGAAGCTTCGCAAGCAAGTGGATTACCTTGAGGCCCATCCGGATATTGGGCTGGTTTATGGGATGGGCGAAGCCATAGATGAGGACGGCAAGTGGCTTTATGACATTCACGGGACGGACCATGTAGAGCCTAATGATCCTAACGCCGTTCTTCTGGACTGCTACATGCTCCTCCCTCAGAATTCATTGGTCAGGGCGTCAGTCTACGAGCAGGTAGGTTTTTTTGAAGAGACGTTTCGTGCTTCCCAGGATCACGACATGCTTATTCGTATGGCCGAAGTGACTCGCTTCGCTTTTATCCCGCAGAAGTTGTTCCAGTATAGGCGACATGGTGATTCGATCAGTTCCCGCGGTGCAGAGCGGCGGTGGAAAACAGGATTTGAAATACTGCGCCGAGCCCGGCGACGTTACCCGTACCGCCGGAGCACAATCCGCCGTCGAAGCGCTGTTCTTCATTTTCGTATGGGGCAGGTATGTCTGGATGAGGGCAAGGTTATGACTGCGGTTTCATACTTTGTTAAATCCGGAGTTCTGGATCCGGCGCGTGCTTTTCGTGTCATTTCCGGAAGGGAACGAGTAAGCTAAGTGCTTGCAGTTTGAATGCAGTATATCGACGCTCCTCTTTAATGGCGACACCCATCCCCGTTCTTTTCGTGCTCGATTGTTTTAATGGACCTCGTGCGGGCTCACGTCGCCTCACAGATTATTAGGGGCCAGGAAGCTCGCTTCATCTCCAGCCGGGTGGATGCTTTTTTCCCCTTCTCACGGCTTTTGAGTGAAGGGCTATCGATATTTGCGTATTCTGAATTGTTTGGGTTGAGGAGGTTTCATGGATGTTCTGGTTTTTGCGCGCCATCCAGGGGGCGGGATCCGAACCTATATTTACTACGTCTATAGCGATGAGGTATTCAGTGATACCAGTATCTCCCTGATTACGCCGGAAACCGATGCGATGGATTCGCTTTTGGTCGGGATGAAAAACGTTCGTTCACACGTGAAATGCAAGGAGGGAATGCTGAACCTTCTGGTGTCGCTTTGTCGGACCCTGTTCAGAACGAAACCCCAGCTTTTGCATTCACACGGTTTTACGGCTGGCTTATTGGCGACGATTCCCGCGCTTTTGCTGCGTATTCCCCACATTGTGACGACTCACGATGTTCTGAGGGAGGGGCAGTTCCCGGGGAAGATAGGGCAGCTTAAAAGGCGAGCTATTGGAAGACTTCTCTCATTGGCAACCATCATTAATCCGGTTGGAAAAGATGCTGCCGAAAACCTCGAAGATAATTATCCCTACCTGCGAGGTAGTCCTCGATTGGTGAGCATCAGAAACGGGATCGATGTTGGCTGGTTTCTAACTGACCGGTGCCGGGATGTGAGAGGTGAGGCCGGGGTTGAACAGCAGGATATGCTGGTCGGCTTTTTCGGGCGGTTCATGGCGCAAAAGGGATTCGCTACGCTGGTGGAGGCGGTTGAGCACTGGAACAGCAGCGAAGAACCGCGCCTGCATGTGGCCTGCTTCGGCTGGGGGGGATTCATTCGCGAGGAGCAAAGCGAATTGCAGCGCAGGGGCCTGATTGATTATTTCCATTTTTTTCCTGGAACAGATGATATGCCGCCTGCCTTGCGCGGTGTGGACGCTGTAGTGATTCCCTCTCGCTGGGAGGCATGCCCGCTGCTGCCTATGGAAGCCCTGATTGCCGGAGTGCCAGTGATCGCGTCCCGCTGTATTGGCCTTAACGAGGTTGTCGATAGGACCCCCGCTCTTACATTTGCGGTCGAGTCGGTTGAGGGACTGCTCGACTGTCTCAGGAGGTTCAGGGATGAAAGCAGCGACCTTAAGGCGCAAGCAGATTCCTTCAGGATGGAGGCGGCTGAGCGGTTCGATGTAGGAAGAACCGCCGGGGCATTACATCAACTTTATAAGCAAGTCGCGAAAGATTGAGGGCCGCCATGACTACGGATTACGTGGTAGCGGCTTGGTGGGTCGGAATGAGTAGGGACGCGAACCAACGGTTTATCTCGCACTTGCGTTGGCAGCCGACGACTGATGGAACGGGGAACTGAGAATGTGTGGACTGGCTGGCTTCTGGCCACTGAACGGCGCCAGGGTCGAAGGGCGCGATGCTGTGTTGGCTGCGATGGGCCAGGAACTCCACCATCGCGGCCCCGATGCCCAGGGCGCCTGGACCGATGAAACCACCGGCCTGGCGCTTGTCCATAGGCGCCTGTCCATCCAGGATCTGTCTCCGACCGGCGCCCAGCCCATGACGTCCCCATCCGGGCGTTACGTCATTGTCTTCAATGGCGAGATCTATAATTTCAAAGCGCTGCGCAAGGATCTTGAAGCTTCGGGTGAAGTTTTTCGTGGCCATTCGGACACGGAGGTGATGCTGGCCGGGTTTGAACACTGGGGCATTGAGGGCGCGCTGGACCGTTTCAATGGCATGTTTGCCTTCGCGCTCATGGACCGGCGCGAGCAGCGCCTTTACCTGGCGCGCGACCGGATGGGCGAGAAACCGCTCTATTACGGGTGGCAGGGCAATACCTTTCTGTTTGGCTCGGAGCTTAAGGCACTCAGGCAGCATCCGGACTGGCAGGGTGAGATCGACGGGAGTGCGCTGCCACTGTTGCTTCGTCATAATCTGCTCCCGGCGCCTTATTCCATTCACCGGAATATCCGCAAGCTGCCGCCGGCGTCCTATATTGCGCTGGACCTTAAAAACACCAGGGCTCATGTTTGGCCGGAGCCCAAACGGTACTGGGTACTGGAATCCTTCATCGGTAATCACTGGCCTGGTACGGCCCAGGAGGCTTCCCATCAGCTTGAGTCGCTTCTGGAAGGAGTCATTGGCGACCAGATGATTTCGGATGTGCCCCTGGGTGCATTCCTTTCAGGGGGGGTGGATTCGTCCACGGTGGTAGCCCTGATGCAGAAGCAGGCCTCGCGACCCGTACGCACCTTCAGCATCGGCTTTGACGAATCGGGCTTCAATGAGGCGGAACACGCGGCAGCGGTGGCGCGCTATCTGGGCACCGATCACACGGAACTCTATGTCACGCCGGATGATGCGCTATCGCTGATTCCAGAGATACCGCGTATTTATGACGAACCCTTCGCGGATTCATCACAGATCCCCACCTATCTGATCAGCCGGCTCACCCGTGAGCACGTCACCGTTTCCCTGTCCGGTGACGGCGGCGACGAGCTGTTCTGCGGCTATCCCCGCTACTGGGCGACGGAGCGGGCCTGGCAGGCGCAGTGGGGGATTTCGTCGCGTTTGAGGCGTCTGCTGGCGCGACTTCCGCGCTCCCTTACGGCTGAGCTTATCCGCGCGCTCGCGCCGTCCCAGTGGGGGCGTTCAGCCGGTGCGATCCGGCGCCGTCTGGTGGCCGAAGACTGTATTGCCGGGGCGGGGGATCTGTCCGGGTTCTACCGCCAGCGTGTCTCGTTCTGGCCGGCACCTGGCGAAGCGCTGCATGACGCGCGGGAACCGGACTATGCACTGACCGCCGCCACGCCGGGCGAACTGGGGGACGATCCGCTTAAGACCCTGATGTGGCGGGACCTTAACTGGTATCTCCCGGACGATATCCTCACCAAAGTGGACCGGGCCGGCATGGCGTGCAGCCTTGAAACGCGCATCCCCTTACTCGACCGGCGTATCGTGGAATTCGCGATGGGATTGCCGGCCCATTTGAATTACAGCGGTGGCACCGGTAAGCAGGTGCTCAGGGATGTGTTGTACCGGCATGTGCCCAGGGAACTGATCGACCGGCCCAAACAGGGTTTTGCGGTTCCGGTGGGGCAGTGGCTGCGTGGCCCGTTGCGTGACTGGGCGGAAACACTGCTCGGTGAGCAGCGGCTGAGGGAACAGGGGTGGTGGCGCCCCCAGCCGATACGCTGGCTCTGGAACGAGCATCTCAGCGGGCGCGAGGATTACAGCTTTGAACTCTGGGGGATACTGATGTTCCAGGCCTGGTATGACGAACAACGGAGAACACACTGATGGTGGAGGTGGTGTCATACGGGCCGGAACATTACCAGGGTATCCTGGAGCTGCTGGATGACACGCCCTTCAAGGAGCGGGTCTGGGACTGGCAGTTCAAGGACCGGGCCGTGTGCGACCACTTTGATCCCGTCGTGCTGGTCGATGGTGATGCCGTTGTGGGCTTTAACGGAGTGATGGCGGCACCGCTCAAATACGGCAATCAGTATGTGGAAGGGCTATGGAGCTGCGATTTCTACATTACCGCGAGTCATCGGGGTCAGGGGCTGGGACGCGTGATCAAGGAAGCGCTGATGGAGAAGGCCCCTGTGGTGATGTCCTTCGGGGTAAGTCCCAAGGCGGCGGCTGTTCTCGAACATATGGGATGGCAGTGCAGCGACGAAGTCTGGAACTATCGCCATTACCGGCGCAGCCTGTCATTACGGGATTTTGCGTTGCGGTGCCTGCAGGGGCTCAATAGGTTGCGCGGTATCCGTGCACCAGGCTACACGGGAAATCTTTTTTGGGCAGACTCTTTGCCCGGGCCAGGGGAGGTTGATGCTCTCTGGGAACGCACTGCGCCATCCCTGCACAAGTCGGTCTATCGCACTCACGCATACATGGAATGGAAGTACGAGCGCCACCCTATGGCGCGTTATGCGTTTCTGCTGGGGCGGGATAAGCAGGGCACGCTGGAAGCAGTGATGGTGGTGCGCCGGAAGGGCGAGTCGGTGCGGATCGTGGACTGGATTGGCGATCCGGCCCGTGAGGACCTCGTCGCTTCCATGGTGATTGAATGCCGCCGCAGCTACCAAGATGCCCGCGTATTCTCTGTAACGACCAGCCATGACCGCATGGGGCTATCGCTGGAGAAGTGCGGTTTTTTCAGGAGTCGGACGCAGCCCTCGTTTTATGTGCGCTCCACACTGCCGGGCGACACGAACCCTGAAAAGGGCTGGTTCATTATGGGTGGTGATTCCGATGGAGAGCTGCTTTCGGCGGCGCGGGAAGAGTTTAAAGGTGGAGTGAAGGTATGAGCGAGATACTGCTGAAAAGGCAAGGGCGTTGATGTCGGAGACTCCGCGTTCCGGGAAGGGCGTTGAGCCCCTCCAGGTGGTGCGCCTTTCCGAGCAGTATTTTGCGGATATGGCGTCATCCTGGCAGGAGCTTGTATTTGATTCCGACTCGGATCCACTGTTTATGGGCTGGCCCTGGCTGTACACCTGGTGGGAGACCTGGGCAGAGTCGCTGGGACTGGAACTGGCGCTTTTTGGCGTCTTCACAGAGGAAGGCATGCTCGTGGGACTGGCACCGTTCTACTGCCACCATTTTCGGTTGCCACTGGGGTATGAGTTACGGCGGCTGCATTTCCTTGGGAATGCCTGGCGGATAAGCTCGACAGTGCGTACTGAATACTGCGGACTGGTCATTCGCCGGGGATGGGAAGATCCGGTCGTGGAACAGGTTATGTCGGAGGTCTGTCGTCTCGACTGGCAGGAGATGGTGGTGTGTGACCAGGGTGTCCAGGATCTTCTCCAGTGCCAGGAAACTTTCGATCGTCTCGGACAGACCGTGAGTACCGTTCCAAGGGTGATCGATTCCGGAGTACGCGTGGTCACGGATGGGAGTTTTGAGGACTGGCTCGGGCAACTCGGACGCAATACGCGCCTCAAGATCTATAACCGGCGGAATTATCTCAACCAGCGGGGTGAGTTGAGGTTCCGGTATGTGTCGGAGGAGGAAACGGATGATTTTTTCCGCTCTCTGAACCGTTTTCATGAAAGGCGATGGGGCAAACCCTGTTTTGAACCGGACGCCTTACGGTTTCATCAGCGTCTCCTTGCACGCCTGACGCCGGATAACAGGGCGCTTTCCGTGCTGGAATTCAATGGGGAACCGGTTTCCATGCTGTATGATCTTCGGGTGGGGGACAGCCAGTACAACCTTCAGACCGGTTTCCTGGAATCGTTCGATGCCAAGGTGGCTCTGGGAACCCTGCACCTTGGATTTGCGATCGAGCAGAGCTTCAGGGATCCGCAAGTGCTTTATTACGACCTGCTGGCTGGGCAAGGAAAAAACACCTTCTATAAGAGCCATTTCCAGGGCGAGCACGTGCATTTTCTGACCGTCCAGTATGCGCGCCATCCGGTAATGCGGTACATTTACCGGTTACAGTCCTG
>JGI12448J12851_1000642_pt1 | contig 12615 bp, 14 predicted proteins | sample A23M2SouthBayCA_FD_12851 | JGI IMG/M metagenome (IMG submission 12851) | reverse complement strand
GCTGTCCTTGCCGGTAAAGAAGAAGAAGGGGAGTCCCGGCGAGCGCTCGCGGACGGCTTCGAGGAACTCGACACCGGTCATCTCGGGCATCGAGTAGTCGCTGACCACGCAGTCGAACGACGCTGCTTCGAGTTCCTCCAGCGCCGCTGGTGCACTCGTGACAGTTTCGACGTCGAGCGCGTCGTCTTCGCGTTCGAGGAAGGTCTGGGTCAACTCCAGGACCTCCGTATCTTCGTCGACGAGCAAGACGGTGATCGTGTCGGCCATCTACGGTCCAGTAGGAAGAGGACGGACTTGTAGTTTGACCCTTCATGGCGGTCACGCGTTTCCCTTGCCTGCGTGACCGTGGTGTTTTTGCGCGCGCCCGCCTCAGCGAGCGTATGGACGAGGCCGCGCCGACTATCCTCCTGACCAACGACGACGGGATCGACACGACTGGCTTTCGCGTTCTCTACGATACTTTGAGCGACGTGGGGGACGTCACGGCCGTCGCGCCTGACAGCGACAAGAGTGCCGTCGGCCGCGCCATGTCGAGTTCGGTCTCGGTCGAGGAACACGAACTCGGCTACGCCGTCGCCGGCACGCCCGCTGACTGCGTCGTCGCCGGCGTCGAGGCACTGGTCCCGGACGTCGACCTCGTGGTCGCCGGCTGTAACGACGGCGCGAACCTCGGGGCGTACGTGCTCGGCCGTTCCGGCACTGTGAGCGCGGCCGTCGAGGCGGCTTTCTTCGACGTGCCTTCTATCGCCGTCTCGATGTACATCCCCGTCCGCGAGGACGTCACCTTCCAGTCGATCTCGGCGGAGTACGACGCTTACAGCGAGGCCGCGCGCGCGACCGAATATCTCGCGAAACACGCCTTCGGGGCCGGCGTGTTCGACCACGCCGACTACCTCAACGTCAACGCGCCGATGGCGGGCGGCGAGCACGGGCCGCTGGAAGACGGCGAATACGCGCCGATCGAGATCACCGAACCGTCGACTGTCTATCAGATGGACGCCGTCCGCGAGGGCGACCACGTCCAGTTGCACGACCGTATCTGGGAACGGATGGCCGACGGCGACATTCCGGATCGGGACGGAACCGACCGCCGCGCAGTCGTCGACGGGAAGGTTAGTGTCTCGCCACTGACGGCCCCGCACACGACTGAGCATCACGAGGCACTGGACGCGCTGGCCGAGACGTATCCGGACGCCTGGTGAACCGTTCGAAAACGAAAGAATAGACGCCGGCGGCTAGTCTTTCATCTGCTGGAGCTTGTCCAGTAGTTCGTTCTGGTCGGCGTCGGACTCGAAGTCGATGCTGCCGTCGTGGTCGTTCTCGTGGACGTTGACGGCTTCGTCGTCGTCGTAGTCTGCGTCACTCTGCTGGTTCTCCTGTTCGGATTCGTCGTAGCTCCCAAAGCCCATTGTGAGTACAGCTACCCGAGCCAGCACCAAAAGGGGTGTGACTCTCGCGGCGTGTGACCAGCGTTGACATTCGGACAGGGCCGTGATGGCTGTTGGCGCAGTCCGGAGCACTCATTTCGCGGCGCGTCCGTGTCCCAGTATGAACGACACCGTTCGGGACCTCCTGGCCGCGAACGACGCCCACGCCGCCGCGTTCGATTCGCGATTCGACCACGTTCAGGACGCCCAGTATCCCGACGCCGTCACTGTCTGCTGTTCTGACTCTCGGGTCCTCCAGGACCACATCTGGGGAAACGACGAGCCCGGACAGTTGTTCACCTGCGCCAATATCGGCAACCGCGTGATCCAGCGTACCGACCACGGCGAGGTCGTCTCCGGTGACGTCCTCTATCCGCTCGTCCACACGGAAACTGACACCGCCATCGTCGTCGGTCACACCGGCTGTGGCGCTGTTACGGCGACCTACGATCATCTCACCAGCGGGCTCTCGGACGCACCGGGGATCGAACACTGCATCGGCTTGCTCGCGCCCGCCCTCGAAGCCGGCGTCGACGCGCTTGCCGACGACGTTTCCCGCGCGGCGGCGATCAACCGACTCGTCGAGTACAACGTCGACCGGCAGGTCGATGCCCTACTCGAAAGCCCGGACGTCCCCGATCACGTCGACGTCGTCGGTGTCGTCTACGATTTTCAGGACGTCTACGACGGCCGACGCGGCGAGATCCACGTGATCAACGTCGCCGGTGAAACTGACGTCTCGCTGTTGAAGGACTCGTATCCCGACATTGCCGATCGATTCGACCGGCTGTGGACACCCTGAAGACAGCTATTGCTCGCGGCTGCCCATTGTGACGAGGTCGGCGGCGTCTTCAGCGAGCGCGACGGCGTCGGGGCCGAANGAGTCGGCATAGCGAACGACCAGCAGGAGGACACGCTCGGGGTCGACCAGCCTGTATCCGGACTCTCGCGTCAGCAAACCCGCGGACTCCAGTTCCGCCGCGCACTTGCTGACCGTCGGCCGCGAGACGTCCACGGCCTCGGCGATGTCGCCGCCGGCCGCGTCGGCGTCTTCGAGGAGGGTCAGGATCATCCCGCGCGGCGTCTTCCGGCGAAGATGCGACAGCGCCGCTTTTTCGAAGTCGTCGAATCGACCAGCGGGCACGAATCGGCGGTAGTCCCCGTCTTTGTAGCTCTCGATCCGGTCGTCCTCGAGTAGCTGCCGGAGGTGGTGCTGAGTCTCGCCGGTCCCCAACTGGAGGTCGTCGCGAACCTTCGAGAAGTGCGCGCCGGGAGTCGCTTCGAGGTAACCGGCGATGGCTGCGCGTGCGTCCGACTCGTCGTCGGATTCAGCACTTGCACCCCCGGCGAAGCGGGCGAACGATCCGGCCGTCCCCAACGCGGCGAATCGTCGGAGGGTCGCCCGCTTGCTCTCGTCGACCCCCTGATCGCTCATTGCACCCTTGTAAGCGATCCACGCCTAAAATAACTTCGCAATACAGACCCCGACGGCGGGGGTGTCGCTCGTCTAGCTCGATCGCGGGCTGTCGTCGGAACTGCCGTCGTCGGAACTGCCGTCGTCGCTCTGCCCGGTCCCGTCCTGTTCGTTGAACGTCTCCGAGCCGGGCATGTCCGCGTCCATCTCTTCGATGACCTCGTCCGGATCCTTGATGTTCGTGTCGTCGGCGCCGTGTTTGACGGCCTGGGCCTGCTCTTCCATCTCCTCGACGTCGACCTCGGCCTCGCTGTCGATCTGGCCGAGGATCTCCTCGATGTCGTCCAGACCGAGCATCTCGCGGGTCTCGGCGTCGAAGTCGAGTCCTTCGAGTACGTGGCCGTTCTCCTTGACGTCGCTGCCGGTGAGGTGTTTGCCGTAGCGGCCGATCATCGACGTCAGCTCCTGCGGGAGGACGAACTTCGTCGACTCGCCCTTCCCGATCTCTTCGAGGGTCTCCATACCGCGCTCGATGACAGCCCGCTCGCCCATCGATTCGGCGGATTTCGCGCGGAGCACGGTCGAGATGGCGTCACCCTGTGCTTCGAGGATCTGACTCTGCTTCTCACCCTGGGCGCGGATGATGTTGGACTGCTTCTCACCCTGGGCCTCCTCGACGGCGCTGCGCCGTTCTCCCTGGGCTTCCAGGATCATGGCACGGCGGCGGCGCTCGGCGGAAGTCTGCTGCTCCATGGCCTGCTGGACGTCTTTGCTCGGGTTGACCTCCCGAACTTCGACGCTCTCGACTCGGACGCCCCACTCGTCGGTGGGCTCGTCCAGTTCCTTCCGGATGCGTGCGTTGATCTCCTGGCGCTTGTTCAGCGTGTCGTCCAGTTCCATGTCACCCAGCACTGCGCGCAGCGTGGTCTGGGCGAGGTTCGAGACGGCGCGCTTGTAGTCGTCGACCTGCAGGAACGCCTTCTTGGCGTCCATGACCTTGATGTAGACGACCGCGTCGGCCGTAACGGGAGAGTTGTCACGAGTAATCGCTTCCTGTCGGGGCACGTCCAGCGTCTGCGTTCGCATGTCGAAAGTGTGCGTGTTCGAGACGAACGGCGGGACGAACGCGATCCCCGGCTCCAGAAGCTTGCGGTACTCCCCGAGGACAGTTAGCGCCTTCTTCTCCGTCGCGTCGGTGATCACGACCATCTGCCAGACTACTGCGACGGCGATCGCCAGCAGCACGACGCCGACCAGTAGTAGACTGTCGAACCCACCTACTTGCAGCGGGACCAGTTCGAGCATACATCCGGGGCTTCGGGGTTCCTAACTAAAAGTGTTCGGTGAATACAATTGTCAGGCAGTGTCGAGATCCTGCTCGGGCTCCTCGTCGGCACGGTCGCGCTCTCGTGCCAGTTCGCGATCGATCTCGTCTACTTCGTCGAGATCTTCGTAGTTAGCGACTGTGAGGACGTTCCCTCCACCGGGATCGACGACGATGATCTGCGTGCCTTTCGGGATCGGCTCGTCCATCGCGCGCGCCTGGAAGTTCGGGTTGAAGCCACCCTCGTCGAGTTTGACCTGCCCGCCCGTTCCGGTGACGCGTTCGGTCACTCGCCCCGTCTTGCCCCGCAACGAGTCCGAGTCACTCGTCTGGGCGGTCCCCTTGCCACCGTAGAAGTCGAACTCGCGATAGCCGTACATCGCCACACCGCCGAGGATCATGACCGTCGCGGCGAGGACAAGTGTGGTCGCGAACAGGCCCAGCGATGCCGGCAGGGCCAGTCCCACCAGGCCGGCCCCGAGCAGGGCGATTCCCAGAACGATGAAGTGCGCGCCCGGTGCGAAGGCCTCGGCGACGACGAGCCCGGCACCCGCCAGTAACAACAGCGTCGGCAGATCGAGTCCGAGCAACTCTACCATATCTCCGCGTTCGGTCGCCGGCAGGATAATCCTTCGGTCGACGCCGCTACCCCATCAGGAGGTAGAACTGCAGGAAGAACAGGAGTGCGAGGACCGCGCCCGCGACGACGAACAGCGTCCCCTCGACCGACGGCGAGCCGGCCTCGATGGCCTCGCTGTCGCTGGAGAACGAGCCGAAGACGTTACCGCCTACTGCGCTCTGTTCTGTCTCGTCGGCCTCGTCGTCTTCGAGATCCGACAGCGAGTAGCGCCACTCGCCGTCTTCGTCACCGGGCTGCTCGGCGTTCGCAGACTGGTCGTCGTCAGCCGCCGCGTCGGCGTCTGCTCCAACCTCGCCTGTTTCGAACGACCACCCGTCGTCCTCGTCGTCTGCCATACCCTCTCTCTGGGTTGCGTCCCAAAATGCGTGGCGCTCTGGTCGTGCAGGGTCGTCGCGAACCGCCGAGCGCTACTTCACGCGCGTCCCGACCGGCGCGTCCTCGTGGGTCGTCAGCAGGTCGGCCTGCTCGCCCGCAGCCAGGACCATCCCGTTGGACTCGATGCCGAACAGTTCCGCCTGCTCCATGTTCGCCAACAGGATGACTTTCGTCCCGGGGAGCTCCTCGACGTCGTGGAGCTGTTTCAGGCCAGCGACGACCTGNCGGGTCTCGACGCCGATNTCNACTTCCAGCCGGAGGAGCTTGTCCGANTCNTCGACGTCCTCGGCGGTCTCGATCCGCCCGACGCGCATGTCGATTCCCTGGAAATCCTCGAAGCTGATCCGATCCTCGACGAGCGATTCGATATCCATGCTCTCTGATTCACTGTCGGCGCCTTCGTCGCTTTCGGTTCCATCGTCCTCGCTCTCGGTCGCTTCCTCGACGCGGGCCTGCAGCTTCTCGTTGAGCTGTTCGACGCGTTCGTCCTCGATCTTCTCGAAGAGTTCGCCGGGTTCGTCGAACGCGCCTGGCGGGGCCTCGTGGACATCCGCGACCGTGGCTTCGTGGACGCTCCCGTCTTCTGCGAGCTGGTCCCACAGCGCCGCGGCCTTTCCAGGTGTGAAGGGTTCCATCAGGATGGCCAGCGCTTTCGCGATCTGGACGCAGTCCCGGATGACCTGGGCCGCCCGCTCGGGATCGTCGTCAGTCAACTTCCAGGGCTCGTTACGCTGGATGTACTCGTTGCCGAACGCCGCGAGGTCGACCGCCGCACCGCCGGCCTTCCGGATGGAGTACTCGTTGAGCGCGGCCTGATACTCTTCGACGGCCTCGTCGATGCGGTCTTCGACTTCCTCGCTCACTTCTGCGTCCGGCGTCCCGTCGAAGTTGCGGTGGGCGAACAGGAGCGACCGATAGAGGAAGTTTCCGACTGTGCCCACCAACTCGCCGTTGACGCGCTCGCGGAACTTCGCCCACGAGAAGTCCACGTCCTGCTGGAAGCCGCCGTTCGTCGCGAGATAGTACCGCAGCAGGTCCTCGTGGAACCCTTCCTCCAGATATTCGCGGGCCCAGACCGCCCGATTCCGGGAGGTCGAGAAGCCCTTGCCGTTGAGGGTCATGAAGCCGCTGGCCATCACGGCGCGGGGTTCGTCGTAGCCCGCGACCTTCAGCATCGCCGGCCAGAAGATGGTGTGGTGCTGGATGATGTCCCGCCCGATGATGTGGACGATTTCACCATCTGCTTTCCAGGCCTCTTCCCAGTCGTAGATGTCGGCGCCGACGCGCTCGGTGTACTGCTTGGTCGAGGCGATGTACTCGATGGGGGCGTCGACCCAGACGTACAAGACGAGGTCGTCGCTAGCGCCCGATTCATCGCCCTCAATTTCCGGGTAGTCAAAGCCCCAGTCCAGATCCCGGGTGATACACCAGTCCTGCAGGCCGTCCTCGATCCACTGGCGGGGCTGATTTCGGGCGTTGCTCGTGCCTTCGAGGCGGTCGAGAAAGTCGGTGAGATACTCCGAGAGTTCCGAGACCTCGAAGAACTTGTGCGTGCGGTCGCGGTACTCCGCGGGGTTGCCCGAGATGGTCGAGATGGGGTCCTCGATCTCGCCGGGTTCGAGGTGGCGGCCACAGCCCTCGTCGCACTCGTCGCCGCGGGCCTGTGCGCCACAGTAGGGGCAGGTCCCCTCGACGTAGCGATCCGGGAGGGGCTGGTCGTCCTCGGGGTCCCAGGCGACCTTGATCTCCTTCTCGTAGACGTACCCCTCCGATTCGAGGGCGCGGACGATCTCGTGGGTCAGCTCGCGGTTGGTCTCGTCGTGGGTGTGGCCGTAGTTGTCGAACTCCACGGCGAATTTCGGAAAGGTCTCCTGGTACTGCTCGTGGTACTCCAGGGCGAACTCGGCGGGGTCGACGCCCTGCTGGATGGACTGGACGGCGATGGGCGTGCCGTGCATGTCCGACCCGCAGACGAAGGCGGTCTGCTGGCCCAGGTTCTCCAGGGCGCGGCTGAACACGTCGCCGCCGACGTAGGTCCGGAGGTGGCCGATGTGCAGGTCGCCGTTGGCGTAGGGCAACCCGCAGGTCACCACCGCGGGTTCCTCGGTCGGAAAGTCGGGATGTCCGTCACTCATGGTATCGTTGCCTCCGGGTGCAGCGGGTGTAAAACCCGCCGGTTCGACGCTGGTGTGTCATCTGTCTATTTCGTGGCTGCTGGTCGGTTCGAAGCGGTACAGAACGAGCGGAACGACGTTCGCGTCACGCGGCGGCCGCATGACCGGCCCGGGCGTGACGGTCCAGCCGCTCCCGAAGCGAGCGCATCCGCATCGGCCCGATCTCGGGGCGCGGCCCCGAGCGCGGCTGGACTGGCGGCATCGATTCGGTGTAACGCCCGGCAGTCAAAATGTGTTCTGTTCTCGGTGGCACACAACGCTCTATGATGGCGCAGCCGTGCTCCAACTCCCAGTCTGAAAGGAACGCAGTGTCCCGGGGAGCCAACGGCTCCTCCTCGTCGGAGTCTGTACCGGTGAATCACCGCTATGTGTTAGCGCGAAAAAGCCGACTGGCTGTGAAGACCGAAAATTCAAGACCGTGAATTCACAATGAATTACTATGAGTAGGACCTCCATCCCCGTCGACAGCGAGACAAAGAAGCGACTGGATGAGCTTAAGCAGGATGACGAGACCTGGGACGAGTTCTTGGAGCGAACAACACTGAGCGAGGAGCCGATCGAGAAAGGATTCCTCTCAGAGGAGGGTGCGAAAGAAGCAAAGAAGAATATCAAAAAGTCGCGTGAGAGCTTCTAAAATGCTCTTTTTGGATAGCTCGACCATTATCGATTACAGCAACGAGGTCCCGAGCGTCGTCGAGTACGTAGACGGCAACGGCGCACTGTTCACCTCGGCAATTTGCGTCTACGAAGTCGTTGCGGGCGAAATGTGGGCCACCAACAAGAGTCCCTACGCGGTTCGACAGGGATTCAGTGGTGTCGAATCACTCGGGTTGAACGAAGACATCGCTCTCGAAGCGGCACGAATCCAAAATGAATTACGGAGAGATGGCGACGAGATGGCCGTCCGGGACCTCCTTATCGCCGCTACCGCCCGGTCGACAGGTGCTGAGTTGGTTGTTACCGACGCCGACTTTGAGACCAGCTATCTGCAGGGCTTTGTCGACGTCACGAATCTCACGGTCTGATTCTCCGCGTCGAGATCGCCGCTTTTCAGACGGTGGAAGAACGGGATAGACCCGGAGAGACGCCTTGTTTCTGATGAATGTGGTTCTAGACTTCCAGTAAACATATATGATTAACCAACAAGTAGCAACTACATGAAGACTCGACGGGAACTACTTGCCGGACTCAGCGGAACCTTTCTACTCGCCGGATGCACCAGCAGTAACGAAACTAGCCCGAATACAGATACTACACAGCCGAGAGGCACAACACGAGAACCTACCACAACAACGAGAAGATCCACAACTCAAACACCGAGAGATACTACAGAAACACCTGGAGAAACTCCTGGGGAAACGGAAACACCACACGAGACAGAAACCCCGCCCGAGGAAACCGAGACACCACCAGAAAACACAGAAACACCAACACCAGAACCAGAAAGAAGCTTCGAGCAAATCTACGAAGAAGAAATGGTTCTCACCCGAGAAGACGAAGCCAGAAACCTAGACTGGGACAAAATTAAAGACACACTAGAAAACCGGCACGAACACGACCTAAACAACCTAGAAGTAAACAGCAGATTCATCGAAGACCTCGCCAGGTACACAGGAGGAAGCGCAGAACTCGCATACGGACTCCACCAAGAATTCGACATAGATTCGGACCAGGTTATCGTCGACCACAGAACATTCAACGCCGGACAACAAGGCCACATGACATCAATACTAATACAGAAAGACGACGGCAGCGTCGTCAAAGACCTGTACAAACCACAAGGAACATACGACCCTGAAGACCCTGACGAACCAGAAAACAACTTCCTCTACCTCAGACACAACGAAAACACACCCGAAGGAGGAGAACAAGCACTCACCAACGCATGGAACAGTGAGCTTGGTACTACAGCAGGATTACAATTGAGTAACTGGCTAAAGGCTTCCGAAGATAATGATCGCTGGGATCGAGGAACATGGGAAGCACTAGACGAAATAGACGACCAATTAATTGTAGGATACAATTATGAGGATAAAGGAAAAGTTGTATATACTATGGACGGAGCTATGGCAACTGAACAAACATTAAATCCAAATAATATCAATGATAATCCGAAAACAGTTGGAGTCAAGGCAAGGAATCTAGTGGTTGAGGCAACAGAATTTTATGATGCCAATGTGAAAGAAACAGAAGGAGCTTATATGGAGGTCGACTATGATGGAGAGAACTTCCGGTTTGATGTCGTGGATGAGGAACGACATGATGAACTAGAAGTAAATTATGGAGAATAGGGACTCCTATCCTGTCCTTCCTCTGACCCCGGAGTCTCAGTTCCTCCCCCGTCTGGGAAGTTTTGGAATGGTTGGCTTACCGGGTTGCTGGATGCTGATTCGAATTCTTCTGGTGGTTCCATTGGTGCCGGTGAGTCTCTTCCGAAGTTGAATCTTATTGCTCCTGCATCGTTGAGTCCTTCGTAGATTGTAAGACTTGAGGATTCTTTGAGATTTGCTTTGTTACTTCCCCATTGGTTGTATCGTAGGTTGCCGGCGTAGAACATTTCGTATAGTTGAGACTCTTCTACGTCGCTGAATTCTAGTTCTTGGCTGATACCGAAGTTACAGGTGTAGCTTGAGTTAGCTACAGGATCACTTATCGAAAGATTCGGTATTGTGGTAGCCACATACGTGTCATCAAACACCGTAGGACCATCACTATTCACCGGAACCGACTCACTAACATTCGAAACCAAGCTGGCTAGCTCGATTCCACTTCCATAGGGGGAGAGGACCACTTGGTGTCTTTTGGTAATGTATAATATAGGACTTGAGTGAATCATATCCAGCATACTTGAATCTCGTGGGCCTCTCGTAGTGATTCGATTTCGTCTTCCCAGTTGTGTCTCCGTGTTCGATGAGTTGGCGGCTTCGATTGTCTACCGCTTTTCTTCCTAGCTGGTCGGCCTCCGGGATCTCAGACCGGCCTGTCTCCAGCAGCTGTGAAAGAGACTCGAACGCTTGGTCGAGATCGTAATCGGTCACGTTCTGTGTTAAGTTAAGCTCAGAGCTTCTTGAGTAAGGGTCCGTGACGAAGATATAAGACGCTGTGGTCGCCACCGAAGCGTTTCGATTCCGAGATCGCTGGCTCTGCGGTAGTCTAGTTGTTTACGTCCCGAAAGCGATAGCGGTAGGGCTGGTCGCGGATGACCTCGACGTCGCCGCGCTGGGCGCGTCGGCCGAGCACGGTGGCGATGCGGTGGGCGCTGTCGAACTCCTCGCCGTGCTCCTCAAGCAAGTCGAGGATTTCGCGCGCTGTCAGCGGTTCGTCGGCGTCGGCCTGCTCTAACACCGACCGGATCCGCTCGAACTCCCCGTGACGTATGCGCATACGCTTACAATAGGCCTACTCCCCCATTAAACGGCGTCAGACATCCGTCAGACGGCGTCTCAGCGAAAATCGCACGACGCCGTCCGCCCCTCCATGAGAATCGATGTCAGACGATGGTGTGTGGACGTGTCACACTGGCTGGTCGAACTCGTCTTCGAGGTTACGCTCTGCNCGGTAGGCCTGGACAAAGCCCTCGATGTCGAATTCGGCCATCTGAGTCTCGAATTCACGGGCCATGTCGTCGTTCTCGACGTGGCTGATGGCGTGTTCCATCAGTTCGACTAGTAACTCGACGACGACGTAGTGCAGGCGCTCGGCGTCGAAATCACTGATCCAGACCAGTGCCGCACCGACCTGGCCGTCGTCAGAAACGTCCGCGACGGCGATCTCTTCGGGGAACTCCTCCATGACGCTGCCCATGAGGTGGGGCATCGAGAACTCCTCGTAGTCGTCGTCGGTGTCGATCACGGCCCGGAGCTGGGCGACGATGTCCTCGGGAACGAACCGCGCCAGCGGGTGGACGTCCATCACGATGGCGTGGGTGTCGCCACAGTCACAGGAAAACTCCCGCATACCGAGGTCGAACTGTCGCAGCGAGACGGTCTCGCCGCACGGTAGTTCGAGGTCCGCGCCGGGGCCGCCGGGGACACGTGGTTCTGCCATTGGCCCGGATTGGGCGAGCGAGCGGTTAAATTCCGCGATGGCGATTCACTGTCGAACTCTCACTCACGCGGGTGGAACCGCCTGACGGCCTCGGCCACTGCGTCGCTGTCACCGAGAAACGTCACGACCTCGCCGTCGGCCAGCCGGTGGTCGGGCTCCGGGACGTGGGCCTCGCTGCCCTCGCCGACCTCTGCGACCAGACACCCGCGTGGAATCTCCTTGCGCAGTTCCTCGATGGTCTTGCCGACGAGGTCCTCGGCGGTCACGGTGACCTGCTGGATGTCGTGGCCGTCGCCCAGGTCGTTCATCCAGTGGGCCAGTTCGGGCCGCTCGATCTCGTTGTCGATGGCGTAGGCGGTCGCCATCGAGGAGTCGATCGCCGTGACCACCTCCGAGTCGAACGCCTCGACGTTCTCGGGATCGTTCACTCGAGCGTAGATCTTTCCGACGCCGAACTTCGTCGACGCCAGTTGCGTGATCAACGCGTTGACGTCGTCGTCGCCGGTCGCCGCGACGACGATCTTGGCGTCCTCGATCCCGGCCGCCCGGAGGACGTCGCTCTCGGTGCCGTCGCCCTCGTGGACGGTGAAGCCCGCTCTTCTGGCCTCGGCGGCCGCGTTCTCGTCGTCTTCGACGATGACGACGAACTCTCCTCTCCGGTCAAGTCGTGTGGCGAGCGCCCGGCCGACCCGGCCACCGCCGACGAGTATGGTGCGCATTGGTGTCACTCCGAGTAAGTCGCCTATCTGCCGCGCCAGTCCCGCCTCGATCGAGACGGTCGCGAAGATGACGACGAAGACCGTCCCGAGGAGGACCTGGGCCGCGCTCTCGTTGCCCGCCGTCGCCAGTTCGATCGCGAACAGCGTCGCGACGCTGGCCGGGATGATCCCACGCGGGCCGACCGCCGCGAGGAACAACCGCTCCGGACGGGAGAACCGGCCGACGCCGACGGTCGCGATCATCGCCACCAGCGGGCGCAACACGAGGATGACGACGGCCGCGAGTGCGACGCCGGCGACGCCGAGGTCTGCGATCGCGCTGAGATCGATCAGCGCCGCCAGCGAGACGAACACGAACGCTAGCACGAGCAGGGTCGCGTCCCGGCCGAACTCCTCCATCAACTCTCGCTGTGGCAGGTCGAGATTGCCCAGCGCGATGCCGGCTGTGGCTGCCGCCGCGATCCCGGCCTCGGCGGCGACGGTCTCGGCGAGCGC
>JGI12448J12851_1000566_pt1 | contig 13607 bp, 12 predicted proteins | sample A23M2SouthBayCA_FD_12851 | JGI IMG/M metagenome (IMG submission 12851) | reverse complement strand
GAGCCGACGGCGTCGGGGTAAAAGTCGTCCCAGTGGGTAATTCCCTGCCGCCACAGCTTGCGCTCGGTCTGCTCGCCGACGCCCCTGACCGGAATGAAACTCTGCTCGACGCGCACGATACTACCAGTGAGTGGTGGGCGGTCCTAAAGGTCGCGATGTCTCCGAGGACGTCACAGAGCGGTTAGGCGATCTGAAATGGGATGATGCGTCGTTCAACGATCTGCTGGACCGACGAGTGTGCCCTCGAAGCCGTGCATCTGGACGCACAACTTCGCTCACAGGATATTCGATTGGCCTCCGCTGATCTGCTCAACCCTGCTACTGCTTACGCCGCAGGTGGCACGTTCGTTACCCACAATGCCACGGATTTCGACAAGCCACCGCTGTACGACTTCGTCGATCTCGATCTCGTCGTGACCGATTCAACAGAAGTGTGTATTGCATTTCAACGGAGGTCCGGTAGTACTTTCCAGCCTTTCTTATCTGTTGGTCCCCTAGATTTAATACGATAAAGCACACTAGTCGTATATGCCGCATAAGACGGCACCGACGCGATCCCCCTCCAAGGTGAAGCGCGTCGGTTTAGGCAAAACCCCCGAAACGATGCGGGAGCGCCATTACATAATGGTGTCTCCTTGGAATTAGGCGTTTCGGGTGGTCGCTCAAGATCCATGCTCCGACCGCCTACCACCCTCGACGAAGAACCGACATTCAACTGGCTTAGGAACGGTCACGTTCGTGCCTCACCGAACGATTTGGAGGAGGACACGAAATAGTCATAATCTAGCCGAATATTGAGTTATATGCCTCGGCAATCGCGGCTGTTTCGGATGGAGCGCTGCGCAGTTGAAGTCAGCCATTCTTGGCTGTTGGTCAGACCGAGGTATCGTTTCAGATGGCCCCCTGTGGGCTTCACTTTCACATTGGTATGATGAACCTTATTAGAGAGCCGTATGATTTCGAGGGCGCAATGCTAACAAGTAAACAACGAGCGGTGGGGTGACGCGGGATGCGTGTACTCGTCCGGTTGCGGGCACGAGCCGACGCAGCCTACGACAACGCGTATCATCACAAGCTCCGCGGGCGACTCTGGAAAGCGCTGGACGGGACCGAGTACGAGGCCAGCCACGACGAGAACCGTCCGAAGGCGTTCACGTATTCGAACCCCTTCCCGCCGGGCGACATGGACGAAGGTGACGAGCGAACGCTCCTCGTCGCCTCGCCGTACGAGGACCTGCTGGCCCACGTCGCTGCCGACCTGAAGGACGACCCCGAATTGAACATCGGCGAGATGCCCTTCACCGTCGAGGAGATCACGCCGCTCGCGCCCGATGTCGGCGAACCCGGAACGAGCGGGACCATTTCGACTGGAACCGGCGTGTTGGTTCGAATTCCTCCTTGGCGCTTCGAGGAGTATGGGATCGAGACGGAACACGACGAGGCGGAGTTCTGGCGACCGGAACACACGATGGAGCCGTTCCGGAATCAGATTGAGGCGAATCTGGACAAAAAACACGACCTGTTCTGTCCGGACTACCTGCCCGGGCCGAGCGAGGTCGACGGCGAGTTGTTCGACGGCTACGAACTGATCAAGACCTTCGCGATACCAGTCACGCCGACGACTGGCGAGCGCGAAACGTGGGTATTGAGCAAGTGGCGCTTCGAATACACCGTTCGGGACGACGACCATCGGCGGCACCTGAACCTGCTGCTGGACGTGGGCATCGGCGAGCGAAATTCGCTCGGGTTCGGGTTCGTGAATATCGTCGACAAGACGGAACCGGGCGAGACGGAACTGGAGGGCGAGAATGCTTTCGCCTGAGGAGTTCCGCGAGGAGTACGACGACGAGGAGTTGGCTGCGGAATTACCCGACTCGCCGATCTCGTCGCTCCGGAGCATCCAGTACCTCTACGGGAAACTCTACACACTCGGGACGCTTGGCGGCGGTGACTATGCTCCGTACCTCACTCCGGACGCCGCAGACGACATCATCGACACCGAGGACAGCCTGATCGTTGTCCGGGTAGACGTTTCCGATGACGAGCCGTCACTCGCCGATGACGACCGAGGACCCGTGTGGGTGACACGATACAGCGACGATTTGGTCCAGAGCGTCGCTCACTGCAAATATCCGGCTGCACGCGGGATCGATCACAGCGTTACGCATCAGGCCGGGCAAAACAGCAACCCCGAGAAACTCGCCCGCTACGCGAAGGAGCGACTGACGAAGTGGGCCGTCGATGATGAAGTGCAAGATGTCGCTGATGAGCATGTCGATGGCTGGATCATCAACGCGCTTGCCGCGCTCGGGGAAAATGAAGATACCCTCGAATCGGTCGAAAGCGGTGTCACTGACGCACTCGGTGGCGAATCGACGACGGCACTCCTGACAGTACAGGTCAAGACGGAACCGGATGGCGACTATCGTTGGCCCGGAGAGATCGACGGGTTCATGGAAGCGATGCGACGCCGGAAGCTCTCGAAACTCGTCACGAAGAACAAGGCAGACGACTCTTCGGGTGATGCAACCGATCTTGTCACCGGAAACGGAGCGCGTACTGTTGGAACGGCAGAAGACCCACAGAACTACTTCCTCGGCAAGCAGCTGGAGAAGTTCCCTGGACTCGACATCGAGGAGGCATGGCGCTCGCACCCAATCTCGGAAGATGCGGCGATTACGGTGATGAACGCCGACACGTTCGTCGACGAGTGTTCATATCGGACGTTCGGGGCCACGGTGTATTATCTCCCGTATTTCCAGCGCGTTCCGACGCCCGACAGTGCCAGAGAACTGTACGGGTTGCTCTATCACGCGACGGAAGACGAGGACATGACGCCGGTCGAAAGGGCCTACCAGGAGTTACGAGATCGGGAGAGCGAGTACGAGTTGCGATTTTACGTTTCAGCCGTCATGCCGCACCAGATGTCGAGATACGACGTGTTCGGCGAGACGATGAACGGTCGCCTGCTATATCCGAAGACGTTGGCTGTCGAACACAACAACGTCGTCGATAAGACGGCGGCGTTCCAGTCGGACTCCGGCCGAACGGCTCCGATGCCGACGCACGACGGTTGGGATCTCCTCACTGAGGATAACAACCGACTTCACCCCGTCTCGACTGGCTGGTACTTCCGTGAGACGTTCGCCGAACGGGATGATGACGAAGCGGCCGCTGACGATCCACGAATCGACGCACTGATCGCCGTGCTGAGCGGCGATTCGATTGCCGTCGAGACGCTTCTTGAGGAATACGTCGATCGGATCGACACGGACGAGAACGACGAAACCGTCGAATCGTTCCCCTCGTTCCGCGTCGCCAGCCAGTTCGCGCAACTATGTGCCCTGGCAACCGACGAACTCGATCTGCTCTCGACGGACGATCCCGGGAAGGAATCGATCACACGAGAACCGAACTACGAGGAAGACTCCATGGAAACAGCAGCACAAATCCTGGCGACAGACGGAGGTAACGCCGCCGCGGAGAAGCTAGAGACGTTCATCGAGGACACTCCCGCGCTCGCCCACGATCCGGACGCATCGCTCAACGACCAGCGCCGCGGCGCGTTCCTGCTCGGCGTCCTCATCGGTGAAGTCGGCGGGTACCAGAACTACAGCGAGGAGCGGTCGACGACGCTGATCGACCAGTATCCGGTGAAATCGATCACCCGGACGCGCATCAAGAAAGTCACGCAGGAAGCGATCGGCAAGACGATCACGTATACACGAAACGAGGATCGGACGATCACGCTGTTTGAGCACGTCGTCGAACGACTCCGGGAGACGATCCTGCGTCCCGACCCCGACGAGTGGGAGATCGAAACCGACGACCTGCGGTTCTACTACGCGCTCGGCGTGACGTACGGCATGAACGACCATCCCGACTGGGAACAGACTGAAACCGATACCGAGGAGGAATCCTGACATGACTGACAACACCGACATCGTCGAGAATCGCTCCGAGATCGTCTTCCTGTACGACGCCGTCGACGCGAACCCCAACGGCAATCCGCTGAGTGGTGCTGATCGACCGCGGATCGATCCACAGACCCAGCAGGCGATCGTCACCGACGTCCGCCTGAAGCGCTATCTCCGCGACCAACTCGACGACGACGGCCACGGGGTCTACATCCGGAACGTCCAGGAAGAGGGACTCCAGTACACGCGAGAACAACTCCTCGAAGATCGACTCAAGGAAGTCGATCCTGATGACTACGATGTCGATGAAGACGAGGAGGCCGAGCGGTTCAGGGACGACATCTTCGGGACGTTCCTCGAGAACAGTGCCGACGTTCGGTACTTCGGGGCGACGATGGCGACCGACGCCGACGAGTACGAGGACTACCTACCGGATCACTTCACTGGCCCGGTCCAGTTCTCCCCGGGGAAGACGATGCACGCCGTCAACGAGAACGAGGAGTACGACAGCCTGACGAGCGTCATCGCCACCCAGGAGGGCAAAGAACAGGGCGGGTTCGACCTCGACGATCACCGGATCCAGTACGGCCTCATCCGCTTTCACGGACTCGTCGACGAGCACGGTGCCGAGGACACGAAACTGACGCGAGGCGACGTCCGCCGACTCGACACACTCTGCTGGCGGGCGATCAAGAACCAGACGATCAGTCGGAGCAAAGTCGGTCAGGAACCCCGACTGTACTGCCGCGTCGAGTACGCCGAGGAAAGCTTCCACATCGGCGGCCTCGACAAGGATATCAAACTGGACGAGGACGAGTCGAAGCCCGACGAAGAACTCCGGAACGTGAGGGATCTCACCGTCTCAGTCGACGCGTTCGTCGACCGCGTTCGCAACGCCAGCGACCAGATCGAGCAGGTCCGAATCGTCGCGAGCGACGTCTTGGACGTCTCGCACGACGGTGAAACTGGAGGGCCGGAGGTTCTCATTGGAGCTCTCGAAGACGAACTCGGCACGGACGCGGTTGAGGAGGTCAACGTATACGACGAGTACCGGAAAACGCTGGCCGACGCCAGCGAGTGACGATGACTCGGCAATCGCTGGACGAGTCGGTGTCTGAAGGGTCGACGGAGCGGATAGTCCCTGAACGCTGTCTTTCCCTGACAGTCCGAGGTCCATGGGGCCATTTCAGGCGTGTCGAAGGCAACATCGTCAAACAGACGTACCGGATCATCCCTCGAACGACGATTGCAGGCTTGCTAGCGGCCGTGCTCGGCATCGGTCGAGACGAGTATTACGACCTGTTCGGTCCGGACGCGTCGGCAGTCGCGATCGAGCCAGTCAGAGAGCTCCGGACGGTGAACATGCCGATGAATACGCTCTCGACTGCCGCAGGCGATCTGACTTCTCTCAACGGTCGAGGGAAGATCAGCATCAAGCTCCCCGATCCGACGAACCTCCGGCAACAGCACAACTACGAAGTGTTGGTCGAACCGGCCTACCGGATCGACGTTTGGTTGAGTGACGCCGATCGGTTCGAAGAACTCGCATCGATGCTCGAAGCCGGGAAATCCCATTATGTCCCGAGCCTCGGACTCTCTGAACACCTCGCTGACATCGAGTTTCATGGCGTGTTCGACATCGAACCGATAGATGAGGGGGCCGAACGAGTCGAGATCGATTCCGCAGTCCCAGGCGGTTTCGACGACGTGATTATGGACGCCGGCCACCGCTGCCAGATCGAGGAATCGCCGGCATTCATGACAGCTGACCAGGGTGGGCGGACGACGACCGCGTTCACGACGTACGCGTACAATCCTGACGCAGGCCCGCTTACAGTATCTGGTGCGGATGCCGCCCGGGTCGGCGACCGAACGGTGGTGTTCGTCTGAGTGAGTCGTCCGTATTCACATCCACCAGAGGACGGGCGGGAGGGAACGCATCTCCTCGATCATCTGAATGACGTCGCGTCCCGGGTCGAGTATGTCGTTCCGGAAGACGCCGAAACGCCGTCCGGAGAGTCCCTCAAGTCGACCGTCGAGACGCTGGGGTACGTCCATGACTTCGGCAAAGCAACGACGTACTTCCAGAAGTATCTCGAAACGGGTCGGTCACCCGACGACAAGCGACTACGCCATCACGCGCCGCTCGGTTCGTTCGCGGCGTATTACGCCCTCGACGCGAAAGGATACGAAAGAGAGACCTGTCTCGCCGGGTTTGTCGCCGTGGCGAAACACCACGGACGCCTACCGAACGTTGCCGAATACGTCTTCGACCGCGCACATGGACAGGACGGTGACGAGTACCACGCGATACTTGCCAAGCAGATCAATGACATCGACAGCGATGCGTCAGAGGTGGCTCAGGAGGTGTTCGAAACGGCGACGAACGGCGCTGGATCCTGGGACGAGTTCCGAGACGGATTCATCGATCTACTCGATGCGATAGAAGATACCGTCGCGACGGAGGGGATCGTCCCCGAACCGCGGGAGGATGCTGTTTCGGACGCCTGTTACGGACTCGTCCTGCAATGTTGGGGATCGCTCGTTCTCGCCGACAAGACCAGTGCAGCAGGGGCCCCGAACGACGAACGAACGTTCATCGCTGAAACGCCGTCCACCGACCGTCTCGACGAATACGTCGAAGGACTCGAGGCAGACGTTCGACAGGACGAGGACGGGACCCGGACCGAACGGCTGAATCACTACCGATCGCACGCACGAGACAGCGTTTTGAATGCCATCCCGGAGTTCCTAGCGGCCGGAAGTGACGTGGCGACACTTACGCTCCCGACGGGAATGGGGAAGACGCTCACCGGACTCTCTGCAGCACAGAAACTCCGCGACGAGGGTCAACAGAGCCGTATCGTGTACGCCCTTCCGTTCACGAGTATCATTGATCAAGTCGTCGAGGAACTCGAAACGATCTATCGGACGGATGGGACCGGACGACTGCTGACTGCCCATCATCATCTCGCGGAGACAGCGATTCGGGATTCGACTGACGACGACGAGGCTGATATCTCCGACGACGTGGCCGGGATGCTTGCCGAAAGCTGGCGGGCGGGCGTGACAGTCACCACGTTCGTCCAGTTGTTCGAGAGCCTGGCCGGACCGCAAAACAGGCAGTCGATGAAACTCCCTGCCCTCCGTGACGCCGTCGTGGTTCTCGATGAACCACAGAGCCTCCCGCTGGACTGGTGGAAACTCGTCCCTCGACTTGTGGACGTGCTTACCGAGCAATACAACGCGACGGTTATCGCGATGACTGCCACGCAACCACGACTGTTCGAGGACGAATTCGAACTCGTGGACGACCCGGACCGATATTTCGAAGTCGTCCGTCGCGTTTCCTACGAACTCGACGATTCGACCGAGCGCTACATCGAGTCTCAGAGCGAGCCAAAATCTTACGCGGCGGCCGCCAACGAACTCCGTGCGGCTGTTGAATCGGGACAGACAACGCTCGCTGTCTGCAACACCATCGACAGTGCGAGAGAACTCACAGAGCAAGTCGGCGACGGTAGTTTTGTCGACGTTGGTCGTCTTTACGACGACGAACTACAGGAAGCAGGGTCAGCTGACGACGTTGATCCTGTCGAACTCGCGAAGCGCGTTGCAGCGACCGACGACAATGCACTCCTTCACCTGTCGACTCGACTTCGGCCTGCGGATCGGCTCACGTTGATCGAGACGGCGAAAGCGCTCACCGAACAGGGCCATCCGACGCTCGCGATCTCGACGCAACTCGTCGAGGCCGGCGTCGACATCAGCTTCGATCGTGTGTTTCGCGACCTCGCTCCGATCGACAGTATCGTTCAGGCAGCCGGGCGGTGTAACCGTTCCTTCGAGCGCGAACAGGGAGTCGTCACTGTCTGGTGGCTCGACGTGCCCGACGAGCAGTCAAAGACGCCGGCAGAAGCCGTGTACAATCGCGGGACGACGCTGCTTCCTACTGTCGCAGACACGCTCCGACAGATCCGGGACGAATCCGGATCGCTTTCCGAGACTGACGTAGCTCGAAGGGGCGTAGAGTGGTATTTCGAACGGCTGCGAGAAGACAAGGATGTCGGGAAGCAAACGTATGCCGACTGGGTTGACGACGCGAAAGCGAAAGAACTCGGAACCATTTCGCTCATCGACGAACAGCTTTCGGCAGAGATCGTCGTTACCCGAACGCCTGCTGAACGGGAGCGGGCGGAAGCGATACGGAACGCTCAACGCAACTTCGAATTCGAGACGCTTGGCCAGTTGCTCGACGAGACGAAGCCGCTGCGTATTTCTGTCCCGTATTACTCCGAGGATAGCGAAACCGCCGATGCCATCACGGATCTTCCGCCACTCGTCGAAGACGAAGGCATATATGAACTCGACGTGCAGCAGAATCCGTCACACTTCGACCGAACGACGGGCTTCGTCGTTCCCGAGGCGAGCGTCGATCACCAGTTCCTATGAGTGGACACACTGACGAGCGGACCGGCGAAACCGATCCCGTCGATCTCCTCCTCGAATCAGCACGCGACGAGGCCGTCGAGTCGTCGTTTCACGTCACTGGTGTGATGATGCAATATTATGAAGTGTGTGAGCGCGAACTCTGGTTCGAGAGCCGCAACATCGAGATCGACCGGGAGAACCCGAACGTCGTCCGGGGAACGCACGTCGACGAGACGGCCTACGACGAGAAACGACGGAACCTGAGTATCGACGGTCGGATCGCGCCCGATCTGCTGGACGACGGGCGCGTCGTCGAGGTAAAGCCGTCCTCGACGCTGGTCGAGCCGGCGCGTCTCCAGTTGCTGTACTACCTCTGGTATCTCGATCGGGTCGTCGGCGTCGAGAAAGAGGGTGTTCTGGCTCATCCGACCGAACGAAAGCGCGAATCGGTCGAGCTGACAGACGAAACTGAACAGCAAGTCGAGGACGCGATTCGCGGGATTTACGACGTCGTTCGAAGCGAGACGCCACCGCCCGCGACGGAAAAGCCGTTCTGTGAGTCGTGTGCGTACTACGACTTCTGCTGGAGCTGTTGATCCATGAACGACAACTACCACATCTTCTCGGACGGACGGGTCGAACGGCACAACGACACGGTACGGCTCGTCACCGAGGACGACGAGAAGAAGTACCTCCCGATCGAGAACGCCGAGGCGCTGTACCTCCACGGGCAGATCGACTTCAACACGCGCGTGGTGTCGTTTCTCGACGACCACGGCGTCGCGATGCACGTCTTTGGCTGGAACGATTACTATTCGGGCTCGATCATGCCCGAGCGTGGCCAGACGTCGGGTCAAACGGTCGTCGAACAGGTCCGGGCCTACGACGACGAAGTCCATCGTGGTAAAATTGCCCGTGAGATCGTGGAAGGAAGCATCCATAACATGCGGGCGAACGTCACCTATTACGACAACCGGGACTACGACCTCGGTGGGACACTGGAGGCACTCGATCGTCGACGTGACGAGATCCAGTCCGTGAAATCTGTCGAGGAAGCTATGGGCGTCGAAGCGAGTGCGCGACGCGCTTACTATTCGATCTTCGATCAAATTCTACCCGAAGGCTTCGTTTTCGGTGGTCGCAAGTACAACCCACCGAACAACAAGGTGAATAGCCTGATTTCGTTTGGAAACAGTCTGGTCTACGCGAATATCGTCTCGGCGATCCGAGCCACGGCACTCGATCCGACGATCAGCTATCTTCATGAGCCTGGCGAGCGACGGTACTCACTGGCACTGGATCTCGCTGATCTCTTCAAGCCCGTCCTGACGGATCGCGTCGTCTTCCGACTCGTGAATCGAGGGCAGTTGTCCGACGATGATTTCGATTCGGAGATGAACGCGTGTTTACTCACTGAGAGTGGTCGGGAAACGTTCTTGAAGGAGTTCGAGCAGACGCTCGATCGGACGATCGAACACCCAAATCTCAACCGGAAGGTCAGTTATCAGTATCTCCTTCGGGTCGAGGCGTACAAACTCAAGAAGCACTTGTTGACTGGCGAGTCCTACGAGTCCTTCGAGCGGTGGTGGTAACGTGGTGTATGTTGTCGCCGTCTACGACGTCGAAGCGGACCGAACCTACCTCTTTCTGAACTTCTTGCGTCGGTATCTCACACACGTACAGAACTCGGTGTTTGAGGGTGAAATCACAGAGGGCGATCTCGAAGAGGTCAAGGGAAAACTTGATTCGATGCTAGAGCCCGGCGAGTCGGTGATCGTCTACCGGATGAGTTCCGAACAGTATGTCTCGCGTACTGTCTACGGCGAGGATCCGACGGAAGACAGTCAGTTTCTATAGCGCAGTCATCGACCCCCCGGGTCTGGCCGGTTATTGCAGGTCGACGAAAACACTAACTCCCAGGCAGTGGTATCACGCGCTATATGGTCGGTTTCGGCCATGGTTTCAGACGGACCCTCGTGGGGTTGAAGCCAGTTTAGTAATCTCAGTTACACTACTTCATTCTCGGTTTCAGACGGACCCTCGTGGGGTTGAAGCGATCCAAATAGATTTGTGTTACTTATTACACATTGTTTCAGACGGACCCTCGTGGGGTTGAAGCGATCCAAATAGATTTGTGTTACTTATTACACATTTGTTTCAGACGGACCCTCGTGGGGTTGAAGCGAACATTTCTCACAAATGTATGTATCTTTTCTCAGTTTCAGACGGACCCTCGTGGGGTTGAAGCCGCATCCGCTTGAGTGACACTGTTCGCCATCATATCTGTTTCAGACGGACCCTCGTGGGGTTGAAGCCCGCGTGCGTGGCCGTATTCGGTGCCAGTCTGCCCGGTTTCAGACGGACCCTCGTGGGGTTGAAGCGATTTCCCGACTTCGTCAGACCACTCCTCGAGTTGCGTTTCAGACGGACCCTCGTGGGGTTGAAGCCGCCAGGAGACGCTGGGGAGTGATGACGATGCCGAGGTTTCAGACGGACCCTCGTGGGGTTGAAGCCCCGCCGATGTGGGTTTTGATCTGGGTGGGTCGGATGGTTTCAGACGGACCCTCGTGGGGTTGAAGCAGTCGGCGTGGGACGCGTGGGAGCGGGCCCAGTCCAGTTTCAGACGGACCCTCGTGGGGTTGAAGCGCCGGCAAAAAACCTCAATGGAGAGTACAATCCCGAAGTTTCAGACGGACCCTCGTGGGGTTGAAGCGTGGGATCAAGACCACTACGATGAAGTGAAGAATATTGTTTCAGACGGACCCTCGTGGGGTTGAAGCAACACGTAAAAATGTATTGGTCCACATTTAATAAGGTTTCAGACGGACCCTCGTGGGGTTGAAGCACATCACTGCCAAGCTCACCAGCGTAGATGAGATCGGTTTCAGACGGACCCTCGTGGGGTTGAAGCCGTCTCGAACACACCACTCTCTCGTAGTTCCACAAGTTTCAGACGGACCCTCGTGGGGTTGAAGCGTACTTTAGTGAAGTGGGGTTGCCAACACCGTCTAGTTTCAGACGGACCCTCGTGGGGTTGAAGCCCGAAGCGGTTCGCACTCGAACCGTGAGTGTGAGAAGTTTCAGACGGACCCTCGTGGGGTTGAAGCTCGCACAATAATCCGTGCTATTGCGAGTGCAAGAATGTTTCAGACGGACCCTCGTGGGGTTGAAGCCCCACCAAGTTGCTGAAACTCGTTGAAGGCACCAATGTTTCAGACGGACCCTCGTGGGGTTGAAGCGTGACCTACAGCTCAGAAAACGATGGCGACGAGTAGTTTCAGACGGACCCTCGTGGGGTTGAAGCTACTGGCCGCACTGGTTGCACCCCTCCAGGACGAAACGTTTCAGACGGACCCTCGTGGGGTTGAAGCACTGCATACGAGAGTGTTGGGGCTTCAAATACATACGGTTTCAGACGGACCCTCGTGGGGTTGAAGCATACCAGCAGTCTCCACAGAGAGTGTCGGCGTGAAGTTTCAGACGGACCCTCGTGGGGTTGAAGCAACCTCTTTTCAGCACGTATAGTATTATCGCAGTGGTTTCAGACGGACCCTCGTGGGGTTGAAGCACATGGGTTGGGTAGGCATATAAACCTTATGGATAGTTTCAGACGGACCCTCGTGGGGTTGAAGCACCAGGTAGTTGAGTTCTCGCGTATTCGTGTATCGTGTTTCAGACGGACCCTCGTGGGGTTGAAGCGTTGCCAGCGGCTTGAGATCGACACGTGGGTGAAAGTTTCAGACGGACCCTCGTGGGGTTGAAGCTGTCATAATAGCCGTCATGAAAGGCGGGATTAACACCGTTTCAGACGGACCCTCGTGGGGTTGAAGCTAACCCACCTATTACCGTTGCCAGACTATTCGAGAGTTTCAGACGGACCCTCGTGGGGTTGAAGCACGGAGAGGCACTTGCTGGTGCAAAACGTGAAATCGGTTTCAGACGGACCCTCGTGGGGTTGAAGCTCAAAGTGAGAATCAAACTTAACAAGTCTGCCCCTGGTTTCAGACGGACCCTCGTGGGGTTGAAGCGTCTAACTCTACACTATCACCAACATCAAACTCTAGTTTCAGACGGACCCTCGTGGGGTTGAAGCATGTGGTAACTATCTGGATACCTACTTACTGGTTTAGTTTCAGACGGACCCTCGTGGGGTTGAAGCACGGAGAGGCACTTGCTGGTGCAAAACGTGAAATCGGTTTCAGACGGACCCTCGTGGGGTTGAAGCCAATTACGGGTTCAAATGAAGTTTGTTTACTCATTGGTTTCAGACGGACCCTCGTGGGGTTGAAGCACCACGTAAGTGAACTTTCCCTGAATCTCGGTTTTCGTTTCAGACGGACCCTCGTGGGGTTGAAGCCTTGGACACTGTAGCCGCACCGCCGCCCTTTGCCGTCGTTTCAGACGGACCCTCGTGGGGTTGAAGCTAACAAAAGAGTGATCGTATTGTCTTTTGTGCTAAGTTTCAGACGGACCCTCGTGGGGTTGAAGCCCTTGTGATTCAAGGGGATTGGTGAAAGCCCCTTGTTTCAGACGGACCCTCGTGGGGTTGAAGCAACCGTCTTTTCCGTAACGAGTGGAGGATTATCGCGGGTTTCAGACGGACCCTCGTGGGGTTGAAGCTACTCTTCCGAGACGGCTGACGTCGAGTCCGAGGCGTTTCAGACGGACCCTCGTGGGGTTGAAGCTGCCGGCGGATGATGCGCTTCGGACTGTCCTCGTAGGTTTCAGACGGACCCTCGTGGGGTTGAAGCGTTTGACTGGGGGACGCTAACTGAGTTGTTGTTAGTGGTTTCAGACGGACCCTCGTGGGGTTGAAGCGCGGCCTGATCAGCGGCCATCGTCTGCATGGCGGCGTTTCAGACGGACCCTCGTGGGGTTGAAGCCTCTGGATCGTCAGCCGCGATCAACTCTCGCTCGCGTTTCAGACGGACCCTCGTGGGGTTGAAGCTCGTCGGGCTGGCGATCGCCCACGTTGCGCAGCTAGTTTCAGACGGACCCTCGTGGGGTTGAAGCGTGAAGTTGATTGCGATGTTGCCGTCGACGAAGCTGTTTCAGACGGACCCTCGTGGGGTTGAAGCGTTCTTGAACTCGACGTCCTGGGCCAGCGTCCCGTCGTTTCAGACGGACCCTCGTGGGGTTGAAGCGATCGGCTTTTGGTTCGCGCCGGGGATCAACCGCGAGTTTCAGACGGACCCTCGTGGGGTTGAAGCCGGGCGGTGATAGGCTGATGGCCGCCGAGACGACCAGTTTCAGACGGAC
>JGI12448J12851_1000563_pt1 | contig 13645 bp, 10 predicted proteins | sample A23M2SouthBayCA_FD_12851 | JGI IMG/M metagenome (IMG submission 12851) | reverse complement strand
CCCACGCACGGGAGGCTGGCTATCCAGGCGTCCTCTGGCAAGCCGATCCCGCCTCGCGAGTCGACTTCAAAGCGAGCGTAGATGCGCTGCAAGCAAGTAATCGATACGCAACCGAGGTCACGTCAGTGTGCTCGGAACCATCTGGCGGTGTGGACAGCACTTCCCAGGAGGGGATTGTCGTCGGCATCCCCGCCTACAACGAGGAGGTGGGCATCGGCAGCGTCGTCGTCGAGGCCAATCAGTATGCCGACGAGGTCGTCGTCGTCGACGACGGAAGTTCCGATCGGACCGTCCAGGTAGCGGACCGTTCCGGCGCGACCGTGATCGAACACGCGGAAAACCGTGGGAAAGGCGCGGCGTTGCGGACGCTCTTCGATGGAGTTGAGCTCGACGGCGGTGACGTGCTCGTGACGATCGACGGCGACGGCCAACACGTCCCCGCGGAGATCGAGGACGTCGCCGAGCCCGTCCAGGAGGACGACGCCGATATAGTGATCGGGAGCCGGTATCTCGACGGCGACGACGAGACCCCGCTGTACCGTCGCTTCGGGCAGACCGTGCTGGACACGGTGACTCCAGGAGGGGCCAATGGAGACCTCTCGGACACACAGAGCGGGTTCCGGGCCTTCTCGCCGACGGCAGTGGAAAAGATGGCGATCAGGACGGACGGGATGGGCGTCGAGTCGGAGATGATCTCGGAAGCAAGCGAGAACGGGTTGGACATTACGGAGGTTCCGATCGACGTGCGATACGACGGGATCGACGGACAGACGCACAACCCGCTCCGTCACGGGCTCGAAGTATTGAATTTCATCATCAAACTGATCCGCGATCGCCATCCCCTGGTGTTCTTTGCCCTGCCGGGAGTGGTTCTGTCACTGCTCGGGAGTATAGTGGGATTCGACGCTGTCATCGTCTATCAGAACCAGGGCGAGTTCTACCCGGCGAAAGTCATGGTGGCCGGGTTCGCGACGATCCTAGGTATCTTGAGTATCTTCACCGGACTCACGCTGAATCAATTCCAGAACATGATGCGTTCGATAGCCGAGGGGGAGTGAATGGCAGTGACTGAAACGACAGTGGCTATTGCGCTTGGCACACGTCCAGAAATCATCAAGCTCTCACCCGTGATTCGGGAGTGTGAACGACGAAACATCGATTACGAATTGATTCACACCGGGCAACATTACTCAGACAACCTGGATCAAGTGTTTTTCGACCAACTGGAGTTGCCCGATCCGGATCACCACCTGCAGGTGGGCTCGATATCCCACGGAAAACAAACTGGGGAGATGATCGCCGGCATCGAGGATATCCTGCTGGATGTCGAACCGGACGTTCTGTTGGTGCAGGGTGATACGAATTCGGTCCTGGCAGGCGCGATCGCGGCAAGCAAACTCGACGTCGCACTCGGCCACGTCGAAGCCGGCCTTCGTAGTTTCGACCGTGAGATGCCCGAGGAGACCAATCGAGTCCTCACGGATCACGTCGGGGACTATCTGTTCGCTCCGACCGAAACGTCCGCGGACTATCTCCGTGATGAGGGCATCGACGAGAGGCGAATCCATGTCACCGGAAACACGGTCGTTGACGCGGTTGAACGCCATCGCGAATTGGCTGCCGAGAAGAGTACTGTCCTCGATGATCTTGGAGTTGCAGTCGGTGAATTTGCACTGTTGACGGCCCACCGTGCGGAGAACGTGGACGAGCGCGATCGGTTTGCGGAGTTGCTGACCGGCGTTGCGCGTGCGGCGTCGAGTCTCGATACCGACGTGGTGTACCCGATCCATCCACGAGCAGAGAGTCGTCTCGATGAATTCGATCTGGACGTTCCGGATCGCATTCAGTTGGTGGAGCCCCAGGAGTACCTCGACTTTCTCGAGCTAGAGCGAACGGCGCGGCTAATCTTCACGGATTCGGGGGGCGTGCAGGAAGAAGCCTGTATCCTGGGCGTTCCCTGTGTAACATTACGTGAGAATACGGAGCGCCCAGAAACGGTTGACGTGGGTGCGAACCGACTGGTCGGGACTGATCCGCAAACGATCCACGACGGAGCGTTAGCAATGACGAATTCAACAACGAATTGGGAAAATCCGTTTGGCGATGGGACTGCATCGGAACAAATAATGGCTACCCTGCGGCAGACACATTCAGTGAGGACTAAACAATGAGTACGATTTGCGTCCACGGGCTGGGGTACATCGGATTACCGACGGCGGCGATGCTTGCGAACCATGGACATCAGGTAACAGGATACGATTCGGACGAAACAGTTGTGCAAAGCCTGGCAAACGGAGATATCCATATAGACGAGCCGGGACTTCGGGCTTTTGTCACACAAGCTCTGGAATCCGGTCATCTCACCGTGAGTACTGAGGTCGAGGCCGCAAAATATCAGATCGTCGCAGTACCGACCCCGTTCGATGACGAAACCAAGGAAGCCACACTCGATTACGTCAAGGAAGCCGGCGAAGCGATTGCGCCACACCTGCGGGAAGGTGACACGGTCGTTCTTGAATCAACCGTGCCGCCGGGGACGACAGTTGAGGTCCTCCAGCCGACACTGGAGAAGTCAGGGTTGACAGCAGGGACTGACTTCGCGCTCGTACACTGTCCGGAGACGGTGCTCCCCGGTGACATTATTGCGGAGCTCAGGCAGAACGATCGCGTTTTGGGTGGCGTCAACGGTGTCTCGACACAAGCAGCGGTTCGCCTGTACGAGTCGTTTGTCGAAGGCGACATCTATACTGCCGAGAATGCGACTACAGCTGAGTTCGTCAAACTCATTCAGAACACGTTCCGAGACGTCAACATCGCGCTGGCCAACGAAATCGCTCTCGTCGGTGAGGATTACGGTGTGGACTCGCGGGAAGCCATCGAGATGGCGAACACGCACCCACGGGTCAACATCCACCAACCTGGTCCCGGCGTCGGAGGACATTGTCTCCCGATCGACCCGTGGTTCCTCGGATATGATTCTGAGAAGCTCAATCTGATCAGTACTGCGCGAAATATTAATGACAGCATGCCCGGGCACGTTATCGAGATGCTCCGGGAGGAACTAGGTTCGCTCGAAGGAAAACGAATCGCGCTGCTAGGCGTCGCGTACAAGGGTAACGTTGGCGATACCCGGCAGAGTCCGACGCTTGATCTAGCCGCTGAACTACAAGAAGCCGTTGCTGACGAGCAGAAGGCGGCAGCTGATGGCGGTAGATCGCAGTTGGCTGAGGGTATCGACATCCGGTTGCACGATCCATACGTCGAGGATCAGACGCTGGATCTCGTTGGACTCGAAGAGGCAGTCTCCGGTGCCGATGCGGTCGTGATCGCAACGGATCACGACGAGTACGAGGAATTGCCCATCGATAGATTTGAAGAACAGATGGCAGGCTCGCTTATCGTTGATACGAAGGCCGTCCTCGATGTAGATGCCTGGACCAAGGAAGGCTTCACGGTAGAGCGAATCTAACACCGGTATGTCTGATACGAATACAGCGTGGGTGGACCTGGTTAGTCCATCCCACCCATTCTTTTTCAAGTCTCTACTGGATGAGCTCCCGGAACTGAATCGGAACGTGACTGTCCGACAGAAAACAGAAACTGTTGGATTGGCCGATTCTGCCGGATTTGATTACGATATTTTGGGTCGAGACTTCGATAATACATTCCTGCGAAAAATTGGAATTCCACTTCGAACAATACAAGCGACACTTCAGGCGCCAGATGCGGATATCTCGCTGTCATCTCGAAATGCGATGTGTGTCCTCGCTTCGAAGGCTCGTGGAATCCCCTCTATCCATTTCACTGATAACGATATTACGGCTCATGTCGATGGTTTACGCGTCGAGAAACTTTACAATCGATTTGAAGCAAAAGCGACACACAACGTGGTTCCAGCTGCATTTGAGACAGAAGAACTGACTCGATGGGGAGCCGATCCAAATCAAATTCACACCTACGATGGGTACAAAGAAGATATTTATGTCGCAGACTTTGAACCGGATCCTGATTTTACCGATCAGTTTCCGTTCGAGGAGTTCATCGTTATCCGCCCGGAAGCGCTTGACGCGGCATATGTCGACGCGGACCGTTCGCTAGTTCCCGATTTGCTTCGAGGAGCCGTCGAACGTGGTCTTTCGGTCATTTATCTGCCGCGTGGACGCGGTGACGAGACGTTTGCAGATCCATATGATCAGGAAGACGTGTACGTTCCCGATGGTGCTCTCGATGGACTACAACTGGCTTGGCATTCTCGATGTATGCTCACTGGTTCAGGGACGATGGCTCGCGAGGCTGCTTGTATGGAAAAACCGGCCGTATCCTTCTTCCCAAGTTCGCTATTGTCTGTCGATCAGGAATTAGTCGATGATGGTCGGATCCTCCATTCCCGTGATCCAGACGAGATTCTGAAGTACATTGACTCGCTTTCTGGAACGGACGTTTCACCTGATCGATCGCGTTCGCGAACAGTCCGGAACGAAGTTATCGAGATTGTCTCCGAAATCATCGATGTGCACGAAAATTGAAGAATCCCAACCGGACATTAGTGCAGTCTGTGACCAGTGTCTCCAGTGGGCCGAAGATCGAGACTACGCCGGATACGACCCATACGATGGCCTGAACAGTCCGATTGTGAATTTCTTCGCGAGAAATTGGCTGACGCGGTTGATCGGGATGCACGCAGTGAACAAAGCCCCGATCAATCTCCGTACGGTGTTGAAAGTTCCCAAAGAACGCAATCCAAAGGGGATCGCGCTCTTTGCGATGGCTTATCTAAACCGATACCGAGAGACAGGACGGGGAAGCGACAAGAAGCAGGCAAAGAAGTTACTCAAATGGCTCGAAGATAACCAATCGCCAGGATATGAACAAGCTGCATGGGGATACAACTTCGACTGGCAGAACGCACGCAAGTTCTTCCTGGAGGCATATCATCCCTCGATCGTCGTAACCGTCTTCGGCGGTCGAGCGTTCCTCGAATACTACGAGACCACCGGAGAATTTTGGGCTCTAGAGACCGCACAGTCGGCCGCAATGTTCATTCAGAAACACATCAATCGTGAACGCGTCAATGATTTCGACGTGTTCACCTACACGCCCCATGATTCGTTCGTGCTAATTAATACGAACGCGCTAGCGGCTGGGTTCTTCTATCAGCTCGCAGCGCACACAGACTCCACAAAATTCTCAGAGAGGGCTCAAGAGCTATTCGGGTTCGTCGTCGACTCACAGGCAGACAGCGGTGGCTGGTTCTACGCGATGCCCGCTGACGAATCTCACCTGAGCCACGATAACTTCCACACTGGGTTTGTCCTCGAAAGTCTCTATGGATACGCAATGGACCAGCCTGCTGACCATCCCGCTCCCGAGGCCTATGAGAAAGGGCTGCAGTTCTACCGCGACAATTTGTTCGAGGAGAACGGTGCCCCTCGGTTCGAAGCAGACAAGCGGTATCCGTACGACGCACACGCCGCTGCACAGGCGATACTCACGTTTGCTCAGCGCGACTCTGCGGAGGCGCAAACGATGGCAGAGACCGTTTCACAGTGGGCAATGACCCATCTTTTTGACGACAATGGATACTTCTATCGACGAATCGGGCGAGTGCTCAATGATAAGACTCCCTATATGCGCTGGAGTCAGGCCTGGATGTGTCGGGCGCTTTCGCGCCTCAGTCTTCGTGTTGCCGAAGACAGCTGAGAGGGATTTTTTGGATTGAGCCATTCTCTGTCGCCGTATTGTAGGGGTTTACGAATACACCACGAAGTGAATCAGCTGCGATGAATACGTATGCGTTCGTATCGATGAAGCTACCGAACGGTGGTGAGGCACGTTCGTAACGGACGAGCGTGTCCCATTCTTTGAATCCATCGGCCGTCGTGCCATGAACGACTCGAGCAGTATGTTTTGGCGTCGTTGCGGGCTCTATAGCCGTCGAGAACAGCACATGGTGTTCGCCGTCTATCGACACTGTTTCAGCAAAATAGACCGGGCTTCCGACGACATGTACCGTTTTGACAGTGGGATCTCTCTTAGTGATCTCGTCGCGAGATAGTCTCACAATTCGGTTATTCTCCACGTAAGGACAGTCCATTCCCCAAAGAACCGCGTCGGGTGTAAACGCAATGTCAACTGCCCGCCACAGTTGGCTCCCCGATCCGACAATGTCGATGCCGTCGTCAAATAACCGGGCGATCATAGCCTCCTCATTTCCATCGCCGGTTGTGATCCACCGGTCGCCGGTGTAAGGATCGATCGTCACCGCGTGAACGTGCCGTGCCTCTGGTTCAAAAACTGTCTTCCATGTCGTTCCACCATCCTGGCTTTCCATCACACGTGGTTGATCGGATTCGTCCAACGGGTATTCCCCGAGAAGAATCGTTTCGGCCTCCATTGCGAATCCTGTCGGAAGGACTCCCATTGGGCCCGATGATGACGGGAGTTGGTAGATTTCAGTCCACGTCTGTGCTCCGTCTGTACTCCGATACAGCATTCGACCCCGGCTCGCAAAGAGACGATCTTCAGCTATCGGCCAGATATTTACCGTCGGGAATGAACCGAACAGTCGTGCGAGTGCCGCTTTTGTGTAACACCCAGTCTGGAGAAACCGTTGGAACGACTGCTGGCGTAACTGGACTTTCGGGAGCCGACCACGTTGCTGAAACTCCAAGTCGTCTGTCTCAGCGTATATGTTTCGACAACCGGACGCAAAGACGCGGTCACCGGCGAATCCCTCAAGTTTCACAGTGCATAGGGCGGCGGTTTCGGGTTAAAGCTTCCGAGATATTTGTTGAGCGCTCGCGATAGTTTCTGCTGAACATCGAAGTGACAACATATATTTGGCCATCAACGCAACCGACTCCTAATGCCAGACCCTCCGAACGTTCTCTTCCTCGTTCTGGACTCTATGCGCACTGATCGCGTCTCCTGTTATGGACACGATCGAGAAACGACACCCAACCTTGACTCATTCGCCTCGCAGGGGACCCAATATATGAACGCATATACGCCCGCACCCTGGACGCTCCCGACGCACACGTCACTGTTTACCGGGCTCTACCCGTCCGAACACGGAATTACGAATGCGTTTCCGGATAGCAGCCTTCGCCTTTCGTCTAAGATTCCGACGTTAGCAGAGAAGTTGCGGGACAATGGCTATCGAACAGCCGGCTTTTCAAACAATCCCTGGGTCGGGAAAACGTCCGGACTGGACAGGGGGTTTGAGGAGTACGTCGAATGGAACCTGGAGATCGGTGCGGAATCTACTCCGTCAATTCATTCCCGCATCGATCGACTCGCCTCACGGTTTCACTCGATGGTTGGGCATGCGGCTCGTCAGCCAGTATACCTGTTGAAACGGCCGTACTTCACGGAATCTTTGGCTCGGCGGGCGTCATCTTGGATTGAAACGGTAGCGGACGAGCAACAGCCGTGGTTCTGTTTTATGAACCTCATGGAAGCACACAGTCCGTACTTTCCACGCAAATGGGCGTTTCGTGAATTAGGACTGGAACCACCCGGCCCAATCGAACCGCGCGTTCTGAATACGAAGCTGCTCGCGTACGTTATGGGCAAAACGGACCTCGATCCGGAGACGCGTGAGCGCGTCATGGAGTTCTACGATGCAAGTCTACGTTATCAGGATCAAAAAGTCGGGGAGATGTTCGATCTGCTCAAACAATTGAACGTATTCGAGGACACGTTGATCGTCGTTCTCTCGGATCACGGAAAAACACTCGGTGGCTTCGATCGGACTGAACATCCCCCGCACTATCTTCGAGACATAAACACGCGAGTTCCGTTGGTCGTGAAATCGCCCAGCCAGGAAAACAATAGTATCGTTGATTCTCCGGTCGAACTTGTTTCGACCCACGAGTATATTCTAGCAGGAGGATCACGATCACTCAAGGAGTTTCAGCCTGATCCTCGTCATGCGCTGTTTGAAGATCACATCCCACACACTGGTCGACAATCGCCTGATGATGGGGTAACTTATTGGCGTGGGATCAGCACTGAGGATAGAAAATTTGTGCGGAGCGATACGGGCGAAACGTATCACTTAGATGGGCAAGGTTTTGAAGAAAGGGTTATGAAAATGAAAAATAGTCGTGGAAGGGCAGAGTTGATGGATGCCTTGTCTAACCGTGTTGAACATCTTGACCAGAATACCATAGCTGGAGAAGGAAGTCAGATGGAAGATCTCGAAGGGGACGTACAGGCGCAACTTGAAGACCTCGGATACATGAAATGAGGAGGGCTAATTATCCACGGTATAAGTGACGATTCTTTTCCAATCCTTCTGGGCTTGCTCGTACGAGAAAGACTGACCGGTTTTGATTGCATTGTCACCTATTCGATTGCGGAGCCGGTCATTCGTAAGGAGTTTTTCCATTGCATCCGCAAACGCCTCCGCAGAATGATCCTCAACAAGTAGTGCATTCTCCTCGCCAGTGGCTACATCCGGGATGTTGCCAACACGTGGGGCAATACATGCAAGACCCATCGCCATTGACTCAAGAAGGGAGAGAGCGAGGGCATCTCGTCTTGAGGTGAGTGTGAATATTTCGGACTCTGCGTAGTAGTCAACAGGATTCTCAATCCAGCCAGGTAGCGAAACAGTGTCTGAAAGACCGGAGTCTATACGGTGTTTCTTGATTTTCTCCATCAACTCACCTTCTCCAAGCATTACTGCGTTAACCTCATGTCCGCGGGATTGTAATTCTTCTAAAGCTTCAATGAATATTATCGGGTCCTTTTCAGAAGAGAATCGACCGGACCAAACGAAGTCGTATTGTGGATTTTCAGACATTACTTCTGGAGTGTACTTCTCAGTATCGATTGTATTGGCCAGTTTAAGGACATCTTTTGAGCAGACACCATATTGCTCAATTTGTCTCTGATGCTCGGTTCCTAAAACTGATATCGAATTAAACCGACGAAATGCCATTTGGGGAAGTCGTCCATACCATGCCTCAGCGTGGGCATCTAAGTCAATCCCTAGGATCAAGAGATGAGTCGGGGTCCGACTGAGTACTCCGACTGTGAGCGCGTAAAGTCCATAGGGGAATAGCGATGCAGCAACGACGAGATCATAGCTGCCGGTTATCCGTTCTTTGAGCGCATAGGGAAAAAGGAGGAGAATTCCAAAAAGGCGATTACCAAATGTTGGCACTTGAACGAAGTTCAGGTCAGTATCTTCACTCGGAGTTAAACATACCATAGTGGCATCATTTGTGACATTTCCAAGGGGTTCCCAATGACGTTTGATCTTATCCGGATTTGAGTGCTCCGACACGATAAGGACGGATTGATGTTCGGGGTTGTTTCGTGACACTTATAGCAGTTATCGACTAAAGAAGCTTAATTTGTTCGTTCTCCCGTGAGATTCCTAACTCTACAAAGTGGATACTATGGAGTCCAAAAAGACAAGTACATCTTGTCAACGTTATCTGGCTAAGAATACTGTTACATAGAGGTAGAATCGAGAGCAGCAGGGGGTTACTGACTTTGGTCTCCGGTGTGATAGTGTAACTAGTTGTCTTTGGTGGCCTGAGACGATATTTAGTTAACCGAAAATTGTAAGGCATAATAATTATTATATTTAATTTTTATTTAATATAATGTCAATGAACTACATAATTCAAATTTACACCATCTGGCGATGGGTTTAGCATCCAATTTTATCTGATGATAATATTATATAATAAAATTATAGATTGCATATTAACTCCAATTGCTTCAGTCACGCCGCTACGGAAACAGTCGACGACTGGCTCAGATCTTTCGGTTCCACATAGAACCAGCTAATCTGAACACTGACATTCTTATTTATATACAATAATTTCTTTATTTGAATATATTTTACTAATATTTGCATTTGAAGTCAGTTTATGGCTGGACTTACCCCAAGACTCTAGTGTCACCCAATTTAGCAGATTAACAGCATGGAGATCATAATTAAGCAACGTATATCCTGACGAGAACTCTCCCCCAGATAGGAGTCGAATTACTTCGTCAGTTGATAATATTTGAGAATTATCATACTCCGAACCCATATTCTCCCAATATAACTGTAGCAGATATGTGCTAAATATGGATGTCCGAACTATATCACCTGTTCCATATTCGTCTAGAAATCCGCTAGCTGTCTCCATATTATCGAACCCATTTGTTTTGGGTGTGGCATCGTTGAATATAGCGGCCGTGTAGAACAACGGGGTTTGGATGAGTAAGCAGGTAACAGCAATCACCGCAAGTTTGTGTCTGTAATCATTAATTTTACGCATATCCGCAGCATATATTTGTCTAGCAAGGAGCGCAATGGCAAAAATTCCTGCCCAGTATAGCCAACCGATTGGTACTGCGCCTACTAGCATCCTCAAGCCCATGAATCCACCAAATCCAACCATCAAAGAGTGGATGATCCACTCAAATGCGGACAGTTGACATTTTGATCGAAATATACGATGATAGATGCCGAAGACAACGGTAATGATAACTATCAAAAATATTATGTACCGGAAAACAGCTAGTTGCGTCATCAAGGAAGGGCGACTAAAATATATATTATTAAGTTCCGAAGGCAGATCTGAGCCCGAAAACCATCCTGCAAGGAATTTTGATATCGGGGAAAATTCTTCTTCACGTAGAAGAAATGGTGTTGCAACTCTAAATACGAATTTAGATAGAGAAACATATCCGAGCACGCTAATTATTGCGATGAAAGCAATCTGAGGAATCTGAGATAAGTTAAAGACTGAATCACGGACAAACGCTGCTGTCACAGTCAACGCTCCAAGCGTAAGCACCATTATAATCCAAAGGTTGTAGCTAAACCAAGGTATTGTAAATGCGATTGCTATTGGGACTATCATCAATCCAAAGCCCATATTAGAGTTAATATATTTTTTTGTTGTTAAGTTAATAACAGAAATTAGAAGAGTTAGGAAAAGGATATGCCCCATACCATGCGGCCAAAAGTAGAGAGTACTTGTTCCAGTAAGACCGGAAAGAAAATGCACACTAACTATTCCGGCAGCGATTAATGGACGTCCAGATATCATACGTAAAAACGCATATAAAACCATCATGAAGGGGATCGCTTGAAGAGGAAAAAACATCAACTTCGGCGGATCAATATTAAATATGTTGACCGCCATATTGCCAAGAATGTAAAATAGTGGAGTATTATATTGTTCTATTGGAATATTCCCAGTCTCAAGTGACCTGACAACCCGCATCACGTGTTGGGGCGCAAATGCATCAATAGAAATGTATTGCATCCAAAGTGACGCTATCAGAGATAAAGATAGTATGATCGCAGCACATTTCACTGAGCGTGATGATCCCATTTATGTCTTATAACAGAAGAGCACTGCTATTAAAATATATTCATTTACCCGGTTCTGTTGGCTATCATCAACACAATATTAGAAATACACAATTGGAGACGATGTCATCCATTATTATATGCAGCATTCAGCACAGTATTTAATCGAGCTAAGTCAACATGCATATCTGGACCTATAGCCTCACAATTCAAGTATCCATACCACATATTAAGTTGTTTTGCAAGCATAAAATATACACGAGTATTGGCTGCTCCACGAAACAGCTCAACGATGGCGGCATCATCAGCGTATATGATATCAGTCAATCCAGCACCGTGCGGAGCAACAATGATCTCTGCTTGCTCGAATAGGGCGATCGTTTCTGCGACCGACATCAGCGCGAGATTATATTTTTCGAATCCACGAGATTCTAGCATTTCGAGAACAGCTTCCTCATTCACAACTCGTCGTGACGACGCATCAGACCTCGAAATATATACCCGTTCAGAGAAGTTGGATTGATCTATTTTTTTGATTGCGGATGGCCGTAGAGTACGGCGTAACCAGGATGGATCGAACAAAGAGTAACTACTGTAATCGGCTTCGCGTCTGTTAGTCGGAACAATAAGATTCTCTACAATTCCACGATTACAATCCCATGTAATCCAATCCGACTCACTATATCCGGCAAGCTTGAGTGACTCGATTTGAAAATCCGTCGGGTTTGGGTCAAGAAGTAACGTCGGCCGAATACCAGTCGCTTGTTCATACGCTTCCACTCCTTCCAAACGTGAGAGGGACTCGGTAACCCAGTGAAAATACCCGGAATTCCACGAATTGCAGAGGAGCACGACATCATTTGGATGTGCTTGTCCAGCGGAAAGGAACTGTTTTGGATGTGCCCCAAATTCAGAAAGAGTATAGAACATGTTCGCCAGGTGTACCTGCGGGCCTCCTACGGCTTCTGTGACTACCTTCTTCCCCCGAAAAACGATAGGGTATGTTCCGATCAGCGTTGCTCTATCAACAGAGCCAACCCAAGGACGGGAAATTTCATACTCACCAACTCTCTCAGAAATATCCTCATCTGAGTTATCGTAGAAATCTGGCTCCTTAATGATAGCACGCTTTGATTCACCATATTCGATAATGTTGCTAGAATGCCGAAGTTTAGTTTTTAACTCTTCGGCCGACAACAACATCGGTGATAGAATTTTCTGACTGGTACGCGCCACAGGTGAAAGAGCAATCTGTGCCCCTCTATCAAGTCCCCACCGAAGAGCGGAGCTAAAGCCGTCATAATTATACTGGCTCGCCATTTCGTAAGATAAATTCCGAAGCTGCTTCAATAGTGACATAGCGTCCGTAATAAGTCGGTTCCATATAGGAATTTGGGTTTAGAAACGTTGATCAATCTGTAATTATGACAAAATGTGCCCCTTCAAATTGGACGGTGTCTAGGAATATGATATACCGTCGAAATTCGCCTTACTGTTCGTAACCAATGACATTAATGAAAAATATCGGCCGCCTTTTCTTTCTGCGGTTACTTACACAGCTGATCACACTCGGATTGATTGTACTATTTACCCGCACAGTCGGTCCTAGCGAACTAGGTATCTACTTTTTCTTTCTTTCTGTTCTTGGTCTAACGTCAGTGATCGCTACCCTTGGCACTACTGGTGCAGCAGAAAAACGCATTAGTCAATCTGGTTCGTCGGATACAATTTATACCACCGGACTGGTCATAACCATTGTCCTTTCGATAGTTGTCGGTGTCGGTTTTTTTGCTCTAAATCGCTCTGTCTCAATTCTGGAACCTGGGGTAGCACAGTATATTATTGGTGCACTTCTCGTCCACCGGTTATTTAGTTACTACCAACATGTATTCAGAGCGGAGCTCAGGGCAGCACTCGGCGGCGTTCTCAGTCTATGTCAAGTATGTCTGTTCGGTCTTTCGTCATTATACTTTCTCCAGGAAGGGTTCGGTGGAAAGGGGGTCATTCTCGCGGAGATAGTGGCGAAGGGTTTACTAATTCCTCTCGGCGCTGTTATGGTCGAAGCGTCACTCTCTAAGCCAACTATTTCCGCAGCTTATGATCTTTTAGACTACGGGAAATATTATGTTGTTTCGGTAATTGAGACACGGATGTACTACTTTGCAGATATATTTTTTATTGGGACTCTCCTTACCACAGCCGCAGTCGGTAAATATGATGTCGCATGGCGAATTATTATGGCAGGGATATTTCTTAATGGAGTTGTGGCTCGGACAGCATTCTCATATATTTCGCTCGCCGATAGCAAGGATGACT
>JGI12448J12851_1000550_pt1 | contig 13837 bp, 16 predicted proteins | sample A23M2SouthBayCA_FD_12851 | JGI IMG/M metagenome (IMG submission 12851) | reverse complement strand
GGTCCAGGATTCGGCCCGGCGGCCATAGACCGGGTCGGCAACGAAGCTCCAGCCGATGATCGAGCCCCAGTCGTGGCCCACTAGGTGTGCGGTGCCTTCCCCGCCCCGGGTAGCCGTGATCACGGCATCAATGTCCTCCAGAAGACAGGGGATCCGGTAGCCTTCGGCACGCGCTGGCGGTGTGCTCTGTCCTGCCCCCCGCATGTCGAAACCGATCACGTGGTAGTCGCTACTCAGTGCCTGCATATGGGGCAGCCAGAGGTCATGGCAGTCGGGGAAGCCGTGCAGGAAGAGGATGGCCGGATTGGCCGGGTCGCCATCCTCCACAATATGGAGTTCCGTCTGGGGGCGTCTGAGAGTCCGTGTTCGCATGGGTCTGACCTGTAGCGGTGATCCGGGTTATGCTTGTCGATCACCCATCATCCGGGAGGCAGGCGCTGTGTCATTGGCTGGATTTTACGAACGACACGTCTTTTCGCCCGTTCTGAAACTGGCCGAGCGGACGCTGGCGGATGTCCGCCGGGAGCTGCTCAGCCAGGCGTCGGGGGAAGTGCTGGAGATCGGCATCGGTTCCGGGCTCAGCCTGAGCCATTACGGACCAGCCGTGGAACGGATTGTGGGCCTGGAGCCCTCGGAGGTCCTCCTGCGCGAATGCCGGGAGCGCGTTGAGTTACGCTCTGGGGAACCACCGGTGGAGCTGGTTCACGCAGGGGCTGAGTCCATGCCCTTTGAGGACAACCGGTTCGATACCGTGGTGGCGTTCCTGGTGTTCTGCACCATCCCGGAGGCGGACCGGGCCGCGCTTGAGATGGCGCGGGTGCTGAAGCCGGGCGGCCGGCTGCTGTTCTTCGAACATGTGGCCGCCAGCGAGCCGGGCTTGGCCCGCTGGCAGCAGCGTTTCAACCCCCTCTGGAGACCGCTTGCCTGTGGCTGCAATATCAACCGGGATACCCGTCGGGTTTTTGAGCGTGCCGGCTTTGATATGAGCGGCGTCGAGGTCCGTCGTCATCCGGATATCCCCCTGCCGTTGGTGCAACCGGTGATTGAAGGGAATACCGGGCTGGCTGTCAGCGGCGAGAGCCCCCGAAGCGGCACGGGTCAAAAGCGCTGACATCAATGGGCGTCGGCTCGGAGTGCATCATCATGCCCAGCAGCTCCGCGCTTCCTGCCGAGAGGGTCCACCCAAAGGTTCCATGGCCCGTATTGAGCCACAGGTTCTGTAAGGGGCCGGCGCCGAGGGCCGGCGGGCCATCAGGCAGCATGGGCCGGAAGCCGGTCCAGGGCTCCGCATGATTGAAATCCGCTGCGCCAGGGAAGCGCTCGTTGATGGCTTCCTGAAGCACCTGCAGTCGTGATTCCGGTATCCGGCGGTTGAAGCCGGCCAGCTCCGCGAAGCCGGTGATCCGCATCCGGTCTCCGAGACGGGTGATGGCAACCTTGTTGTCCAGATCCACGACCGTGGAACGGGGCGCTTTGTCAGGATTGTCCAGCGGCGCCGTTAGAGAGTAGCCCTTGACCGGGTAGACAGGAAGTTTCAGGCCCAGTGGCCGGACAAGGTCCCGCGAGGCGCAGCCGGCGCAGACAACGGTCGCATCAGCCGCCTCAAGCCAGCTCCTGTTGCCGTCGGAAACGTGCGCGCCTTCCAGGGCATTACCGTTATGTTCCCACTGTGTCACGCTGGTGCCGAAGAAGAACCGGACACCCGCTTCCCGGCATTGAGCCATGAGCAGTTGTGAAAGGCGATGGCAGTCGCCGGTGCCGTCACCGTTGATCAGAAGGGATGGCTGCAGGTCCCCGGTTGCCGCCAGCGCGGGTTCCTGGCGATTGACTGAGTCGGCGTTCAGCCACTCATGCTCGATGCTCTGTTCCGCCAATGCTCGGGCCTTGGTCTGAAGGCCGGCGTATTCGATCGGATCGCGGCTGATTTCCAGCAGTCCCTCATGATGGCCATCAAAGCCTTCCGGCAGTTCCTCGTCAATCGCGTGGAACGCATTACGGCTGACCTGGCCAAGCTGGAGCATGGCGCGGTTGCTGGCGTCATAGCGGCCGCTCTCCCANGCGTAGCGCAGCGTCTGGAAGAGAAAGCTGATCGTTCTCGGTGCTGGCGGCATGTGCATCTTCAGCGGGCCCTGCCGACGCACCAGGCCCTTCAGGCCCACGCCGATCAGATCCGGTGCCGCCCAGGGGGAGACGTGGCCGTAGGAGCGCTGGCCGGCATTGGCATAGCTTGTCTCCATGCCCGGGCCCTCGTGCGCTTCCACCACCGTCACTGAATACCCTCTGCGGGCCAGCATCCGGGCGGTGGTTAAACCGACAATGCCGGCGCCGACGACAAGTGCTCTCATGAGGATGGCTCCCGCAGCTGCCAGTCGTTATAGGTGATGGGAGTGGCCCCGTTATCACCTACGACGACCGTGTTGCTCATACCGATTCCGAACTCACCCGGTGCCCGCAGGCACAGGGGCAGGTGGAAGACCATGCCCGACTCGAACGGGGATTCCTCGCCCTCGGCGATGAAGCCGGTCCCCTCGACCCAGCTCGGAGGGAACTGCGCTCCCACGGTGTAGCCGAAGACACCGGAGAAAAAGACCTCGTCCGCAACTTCCGCCAGGACCCGATTGGCGGCTGTTGCCGCGTCTGTAAAGCGCTGCCCCGGACGCATCTCCGAGACCAGCGTGTCGTGAAGACGGTGGCAGACATCGTTGAGCCGTTTCATCCGGTCCGATGCATGCCCCGCAACGGCTGTACGCATCTGCGGCGCGGTGTAGCGGTGGCGCACGGCTCCGAATTCGAGGAAGACGGATTCGTTCTTCTCGATAACCCGACTCTGATGGTTGAGGTGGATCACGCTGCTGCGTGGCCCGCTGACCACAATGGGCTGCAGGCTCATGAACTCACTGCCGGCGGCCAGCATGGCGCGGGCGCCTTCCGCCGCAATGGTGTTCTCGTCCACGCCCGGTTCGATCACGGCCATGGCGGCCTCCAGGCCGGCCATGGTCATGCGTGCGCTCTCGTGCAGACGTTCCAGCTCTGCTGCTGTCTTGACGCGCCGGACGCGGTCCAGGACGGCGCTGGATTCATGGAAGGCCGTATCGGGCAACTGGGCCCGAAGGGCGTCCAGCACGCCGGGGCGCAGGCCGTTGCCCCACTGGTTGATGCCGATGGCGCGGCAGTCCCGGAGCTGGTCCACCAGGGGGCCGATCACGGACTGGACGGACTCCCACCGGTATCCATCCACCTCGTCCACCAGGGCCGTCGCCGCAGCGGGGCCGGTTTCAATGGAGGGCACCTGGAGGAAGCAGCGCTCCGGGCGGAAGACCAGTGCCGCATGGACCGAGACCTCAAAGGTCCGGTAACCGGTGAGGTAGTTGATCTCGCCTGGATTGGTCACCAGCAGTGCCTCAAGGCCGGCCTCGCGCATGGCGCTGGCCACCCGCTGGCGGCGTGCCCGGAATTCTTCGGCGTCGAAGCTCTGTTCAGTGCCTGCTGCTGTGCTTCGCAGTGCCTCAAGGTACGCGGTGTGATCCATGGCTGGCCTCTGGTAATGTCTGACCTTTACGCAAGTGAAGCAGATTTACCCCGACCCTGTCGTCCAGAATGGAGTCCGTATGAGTACTGATGCAGGAAGTCCGCAACTCAGGCCGTGTCCGCGCAAGCCCAATTGTGTTTCCAGCCAGGGCCGGGGGAAGCAGTACATAGAGCCCCTGCCGGGGGATGAAGGCACATGGGAGCGGCTGCCTGGCGTGCTGGAGGCCCTGGGGGGCGTACGGATCGTGGAGCAGACGGCGGAGACCATCCGCGCCGAGGCCCGCACCCGGGTGCTGCGGTTCGTGGACGATCTGGATTTTGTCCGTGACCCGGAGCAGGGCGTGATCCAGGTGCGTTCGGCCTCAAGGCTCGGCTATTCGGATCTCGGCGTGAACCGGCGGCGGCTGGAAACCGTGCGCAGTGAGCTGAAGAAGAGGTAGCCATGGCGCACACCTACCAGGACCTCCTCCCGATCGCCGATCGGCTGGCGCCGCTGTTCTACCGCGAGGAAGCGGATGGTGTCGGCATGGACGAACTGGCCGGCATCCTCCAGACGCATCCCCGACTGATGATCATCATGAATCATGGCCCCGTACTCGGCCCAGCGCCCGCACTGGCAGCGCTGGTGCGAAGCATGGTGCGCCACGGCGGAGGTGACAGGGTGCCGTTCGGAGTGACCTGGAGGGGGTTCTACCGGGTGCCCGGTGTCGGTCCTCTGTTGGAGCGCCTGGTGCAGACCTCCGCGGATTCCGGGGTCGAGGATGTTGTTGCCAAGCTGAGCAACGGCACCTTCAATGACTGCTGCATCATGCCGGAAGGCGAATACAGTAATGTCGGCAACGGCATCGACATACAGCCGTTCCGCAGCCAGCGCTTCATAGAAGCGGCTGTGAGGGCGGAGGCGCCGGTACTGCTGCTGGCTCACAGTGGTACTGAAAGGCTGGGTCGGCCGATTCCCATTCCGGCTTCAGCCCGCTTCCTGATAGAGCGTCTGCCCGAACACCTGCGCCGTGCTGTGAACCAGAGTGGTGTGGTGAGCCTGCCCTGGTTGCTGGGCGGGCGCATTCCCAAACTGGGGCTTGCCTGTGAGCTGTATTGGCCGGATCTGTCACCCGGGGATCTGGAGGAATCGGCATCGGCGCAGCAGGTCGCGTTGAATGCGCGCCATGCCCGGGCGCGTCTGCAGCGCCTGGTGAATCATCTGGTGTTGCAGTTCGGCGAGGATTAGTCCGCCATCGTTGAGGCGCGCTCTTCGCGGTGCCGTGCCCGGTAGTGGCCAGGGCTTTCCCCGGTCCAGCGCTTGAAGGCCCGGCTGAAGGCACTCAGCTCCGAGAATCCCAGCAGGAACGCCACTTCCGTCAGCCCGTATTCGCCCTCAGCCACATACTGCAGTGCCCGTTCCCGCCGCACCGTCTCCGCCAGGTTCTGGAAGCTCTCGCCTTCCTTTTTCAGTTTGCGGTAAAGCGTCTGGCGGCTCATGTGCATGGCCGAGGCCACCCGGTCCACGTCCGGTGTGCGCGGAAGCTGTTTCTGGACGATCCGCCGGACCCGTTCCGAAACGGTCTTGCGCGGGCGCAACTGGCGCAGCAGCCGGTTGACGTGTGTGGTCAGGGCAGAATGCACATAGGGGTTGCGGTGGGGCAGCGGCGAATCCAGGTAGCGGGCCGGAAAACACAGGCTGGTCTCACCGGTGCCGAAGGTGACCGGGCACTGGAAGATCCGCTCGTAGTGGGCCCGGTAGCCGGGGTCCTCGTGTGCCAGGCTCAGCTGCTCGATGGCCAGCCTGGGATGGATGAAGTGGCGCGCACGGGTGACCGCAGCGGACAGGGTGCGGTCCATGTCCGGAGTGCAGTACAGCGCCGGGTCGGGCACATGCCAGGTGACCCGTATCCGGTCGCCCTCCCGGGTCTGGTAGAGGTGCACCGCCTCATTCACGAGCCGGTGAAGCCGCATGTATTCCTCCAGCGCGTGTTCAATGGTGTCGCTGTTGAACACGATGTGGCTCATCAACCCCATGCGGTCCGGGTCCACAATCTCACCCAGCCGCAATCCCAGTGCCGGGTCCCCGGTCAGAAGGAGTGCCTCCTGCCACAGCTGATTATGGCTGTACACAGCAACACGGCAGTCGGGATCCTCAAGTTCCTCTGACGAGATCCCAAGAATGCCGTCAATGTGGTCCTGGGAAGCGAATCCCCGGCTGGTCAGGTAGTGGGTGAGAGCAAGAGTGCCGGAAGCGCTCACCGTGGGACTGTCTGTCATCGACTGTTACCACCTGTCAAAAGGTTGAGCGGGTGCGTCAAGCCGGCTCAGGCATTGCGACGTAGGATAATACCTGAAATCCTGACAAACCCAAGGAGTCGCGTCATGGATATGGATACCAACCTCGAAATCTGTGTTCCGCACACTGAAGAAGAAAAAGCCAATCTCAAGGCTCTGTCCGATTATCTGAGCGAGATCCCCGCGTTCAACTGAGGGGTCCGCTCTTACCCCTGACCTGAATAGGTTCTGATGAGGTCCTCACCGCTGCGGTGACGGGCCTTCATTTTTTGTATGCGCTCCAGAATCCCCTCCATGCGCCCCAGGCGGGCCTGGGTCTCCAGGGCACGCATCGTGGCATTGGCCCGGAAGTCGAATTTCAGACCGTAACGGTGCTGTTCCCCTTCAGCGCGCACGTTTGTGACCACCGCAACCAGGCGGTTCTGGTGGAGTTCGCTCCGGTCCAGGCGCAGAGTCAGATCCACCAGTACCTTCTGCCCCATGCGCAGTTTCCGGGACGTGATGATGGCGACACCCTCGCGTGTGAAATCGGCGGCTTCGACGACTTCTCCACGCCTGAAGCGGCTGCGCCCTGGCTTCAACCGGACTTCCAGTTCCGCGGCGGGGAAACGCTGCAGGTGGCGGCGTTCATCGTGAAGGGGTGCTGCTGTGGCCATGGGGTCAGGTTCCGTTTAGGCTTACACTGCTTGATGTTACGAGTCTAAGCCCGTCGCCCGCTCTTCGCCAGTGGCGGGTGAGCGCTATGGCACGGAGAAACAGCTTTGACAGACACGGTGGAACTCAATGCGGGCGTCAAGGGTGATGGCCCGCCCCTGATACTCATGCATGGCCTCTTCGGCGCCGGCGATACCCTGGGCGGTGTGCGTCGACGCCTGGCGCCGGAATTCGAGGTGCACAGCCTGGACCTGCGCAACCACGGTGAATCACCGCATACACGCAGCATGAGCTACCCCGAAATGGCAGCGGACGTGCTGGCCTACATGGATCGGGCAGGGTTGGAGACAGCCCATCTTCTGGGCCATTCCATGGGCGGCAAGACCGCCATGGAAATGGCACTGATGGCGCCGGAGCGGGTTCGGCGCCTGATCGTTGCCGACATTGCGCCGGTGGCCTATGCGCCCCACCATGACGCCATTCAGGATGCACTTGAGGCGCTGGATCCGGCCGCCGTGAAATCCCGCCGTGAAGCCGATGGGGTGCTGGCGGAATACATCGGTGAGAAAGGCGTGCGGCAGTTTCTGCTGACCAATCTGGTGCCGGCGGACGGCGGGTTCCGGTGGCGGATGAATGTGCCGGGAATCCTGGCCTGCTACGAACAGATCATGGCTGGCCCGACGACGGAGGGCACCTATGAGGGCCCGACCCTTTTCATTCGCGGTGGCAATTCGGACTATATCCAGAGCCGCCACCAGGACGCTGTTCAGCGCTATTTTCCACGGGCTGAACTGAAAGTGATTCCCGAGGTCGGGCACTGGCTCCACGCGGAAAAACCCGAGCTGTTTGCCCGCATCTGCCAGCGCTTCCTGGCCGAAGACAACTGAAACCAGCAAGTTGGAATAACAATGAAAAAAATCCTGCTCACACTCCTGGTCCTCATTCTGCTGTTCCTTGGTCTCTTTTTCCTTTGGCCTTCTCCAGTGGATTCCGCCGCCTGGGAGCCGCCGGAGGCGCCGGGACTGGAAGGACCAGCGAAACCGAATGAAGCACTGCAGGACGCTGATGTGCTTGCCAAGGGTGAGATCGAAGGCCCGGAGGACACTGAGGTGGATGGCGAGGGCAATGTCTATGGCGGCCTGCAGGATGGGCGGATCATCCGCGTGACACCGGAAGGCGAGGTGGAGACCTTCGCGGATACCGGCGGTCGTCCCCTGGGCATGGAGTTCGACGATGACGGGAACCTGATCGTTGCAGACGCCTGGAAGGGGCTGCTGTCGGTCGCCCCGGATGGCACTGTTGAGGTGCTGACCACTGGATCCGAAGGTACCCCCTTTGCTTTCACCGATGACCTGGCCATTGCCTCGGACGGGCGCATCTACTTCTCGGACGCCAGCAGCCGCTTCCATCAGCCGGACTACCGCCTGGATATGCTCGAGAGCCGCCCGCACGGGCGCCTGCTCCGTTACGACCCGGAGACCGGCGAAACCGAAACACTGATGGACGACCTCCACTTCGCCAACGGGGTGGCGCTGACCGAGGACGAGCGTTCGGTACTGGTCAATGAAACCTGGCGCTACCGCATCCAGCAGTATTGGCTTGAAGGCGGGAAAGCGGGTACCAGTGAGGTTTTTGCCCGGAATATACCGGGCTTCCCGGATAACCTCTCCGCGGATCACAACGGCATCATCTGGGTGGCCCTGCCGACCAGGCGCAACCCACAGATGGACGCCTTCCACCCGAGTCCCTGGCTCAAGGAGCAGGTGGCCAAGCTGCCGGAATTCCTGCAGCCGAGCCCCGAGCCCTACGGTCTGGTACTGGCTTTCGATCAGCAGGGGAAGATGCTGGGCAGTCTGCATGACCCGACGGGGGAGCGTGTGCAGATGTTAACCTCGGTGAAAGCGCGAGACGGTGCGCTCTATTTTGGTTCACTCTACAATGACCGCATTGGTCGACTGGATTACGATCGGGCGATGAAAGCCCTGAGGGAGCAACCGGATGAGTGACTGGCACTGGCGGATGGCCGATCCGTTCACGATGAACATCAGGGTTTCTGAACAGGACGTGGATCGCCTCGGGCACGCCAACAACACCGTCTATCTGCAGTGGATGGAAGAGATCAGCTGGGCGCACATTGAGTCCGTGGGCCTGACCTGGGAGCTGCAGGAAGAGCTTGGCCGCGCTATGGCGATTGTGCGCACCGAAATTGATTACAAAGCCGCGGCGCTGGCCGATGATGACCTGATCCTTGGAACCTGGCTGACCGAATTCGACGGCAAGCTGCGTTCCGGGCGTCAGTTCCAGCTGGTCCGGCCCAGTGATGGCCGGACGCTGGTGGAAGCGGAGTCCCGCCATGTCTGTATTGATACCGCGACCCAGCGGCCGGCACGGATTCCGGAGCCCATGGCCGAGCTGTTAAAGAAGGCCAGCCACGATCAGTAACCTCCTGGAGGATATGCCATGCGCCAGATCGTCATTCCCGAATTCGGTGATGCCGGCGTCCTTGAACTGCGTGAAGCGGCGCTGCCTCAGCCCGGCGAGGGCCAGGTGCGTGTGCGCGTAGCCAGTGCCGGGGTCAATCCCATCGATTTCAAGACCCGCTCTGGCCAGGGATTCGTGGCCAATGCCATACGTGATCATCTGCCCTGGGTGCCGGGCTTTGAAGTGGCTGGCACCATTGATGCGGTGGGCACCGATGTTGATGGCTGGCAAAAAGGTGACCCGGTTGTTGGCATGACCGGGTTCCCTCGGGCCGGTGGCGGTTACGCGGAGCAGACCCTGGTGCGCGCCGACGAACTCTGCCGGGCGCCGGAGGGGCTGAAACTGGAAGAAATCGGAGCCGTCCCCCTGGCCGCCCTCACCGCCTGGCAGGGCCTGTTCAGCCATCTTGGGCTTCAGCCCGGCCAGAAGCTTCTGATCCTTGGGGGTGCCGGAGGTGTAGGTCATTTTGCCGTGCAGTTTGCCGCTCAGCATGGGGCTCATGTGGTAACCACGGGCTCCGGTGCCAACGAGGATTTCCTCCACCAGTTGGGCGCTGACGACGTCATCAATTATGAACAGGAAGACGTCCATGACGTCTGCTATGGATTGGACGCCGTCCTCGACCTGGTGGGCGGCGAGGCCGGCAAGGCCGCGCTCAGCACCCTCGGGGAACACGGTAAGCTTGTCACCGTTCCCACGGTGACGGCCCAGGCCATCAAGGACCTTGCCTCCGAGAAAGGCATCCAGGCGGCGGGTTACGTGGTTGAGCCGGATACCGACCAGCTCGAGGAGATCCTGGCACTGCTTAACCGCCGTGACGCGGAACTCCATCTCGCCGCCGCCTTCCCCCTCGGTGATGCGGCTGCTGCCCATCGCCGGCAGGAGGATGGGCATGTGCGGGGGAAGCTGGTGTTGCAGCCCTAGACCTGACTACCAGTGACTGGATGTCTTTGGCCTTTGATCCGTGCAGAGGCATGCTGTCTTTACTGCTCATTCCCACCGACAGATGCTGTAAACATCGTGAGTAAAGTCAGGGTTCTCGGCGACGCGGAAGTGATGAAGTTTCTCGGAATTTGATAGGTCGCAGGAAAGCGAATCCAGCTTTTCGACTACGTTATGTTCAGGGGCGATGCTTGGTGTATTTGTGTACCACAACAGATAGCTCTGACCGTCTTTTTCCGCATCGATGATCTGTCGGATTCGAGTTTCGTTAAACATTCGGCCTGGAATCCGTGATCGAATCCATTTCGCTGGCAGTTGAAAGTGCCCATTACCATCACTTCTTGTCTGGTCAAGGTATTCCTTTTCGTAAGTGAGCTCACGGATGATGCGCACATTCGGTACTGGTTCCCCATCCTTCAGCACCTGTCCCCTCACGGCCGGTGAGAGTTGCACGTTATAACTTTTGAATAATCCACCCATATTGGACGTAACCTCATTTGAGTCATTGATGTAGCTGACAGCCAGGAAAATCAGAGCGCAGGAAAGCAGGTCAGTCCCGCTCAAAGGGAGTCCAAAGCTTTTTTGACACAACGGTTCAGTGCTCCAATGGTGGTTTCAAATACCCACCGGATGAACTGATAAGTGAGCTTGGTGACGGTAACCGCAGCTTTCCCCGCGAATACCAGCATGTGGCCGAGAAGCCCTGCAGTTTGCTCAGCAAACTCGGTTGATGCCTCCGCGATTTTTTCCAGTGAGCGCGCCAGTCGGTCGTAAAACGTCAGGGCGGAACTGACGGTGGCCTGGCCGGCGATAGCGGAGTAGTGACCGGCGTCTTTCAGAAGCGTGATCAATGCAGCATTCAGCTTTTCTGACCAGTAGTTTGTGAAAGATGCTTGGAGGCGGTCTTCGTACCGGAGTCGCACGGGTTGATTGAGAAAGCGAGTTGATTGCTTTTTGAGTTCCCCCCAGTCGTCAGCCTTGGCTGTATTCCGGTAGCCCGGCGTACCAGTAATTCCCATGGAGTGGGCTGTGAACTTGATGCCTTCGGAACCATCAAGTCGGTATTCGCCGGCGCCTTCTGTTGGAGCATGGATAAATGGCCAGACAGGCACCAGTGGTACTGGGTCGGCTCCATGAGTGCAGCGGTAGTGATTATCAATGCGGGCTGTATTGGTTAACGCGTAGCCATTCAGCCCAACCCGGGGTGCACCGAATGTATAGAGTTTAACTTGGGTTTGAAACTGAGCTTTAACCCAATCTGCTATTAGAGATGCCAGGGCGCCACCAAGACTATGCCCCACACAGTGAATGGTATGCTCGCCCCGAACCTGCTTCATGCGGGATTTGAGCTTTTTTTCCATGGTTGGACGCATGCTTGAAAACGTTTCCTCAAAGCCCGAATGAACACTCTGATTATTCGTGCCGGTCGAGATACCAACATCGAAGTTAGTAAGGTAATCAGCATCCGTTTTACTGCCGCGAACCGCTATTACTGTATCTTTACGGAATCGGTTCTGGCCCTCACCGATAACGGCGAATCCGGATTTCTTTGTATAAAGTCCGAAAAAACCACCAGTTTCTCCAATGATGAGGTTGTTCTTGGGTTCAAGATCAAAGGCCTTCCGTAGGCCAGGATTGATTTCGAGCGCGTAGTTGCCCGTACGGTCTGGCTGGCGGATTTGGTAAACAGCGTCGGCGAGTTCGGATGCTATCTTCGGGGTGATCGTACTCATATCAATTCCTTTTGGGGGTTGTTTTCCTTGGATCAGCTATCTGGCCAACGACAGATGCCTCGTATGTTGTGGGTAAAGTCCGGGTGTTCCGCGATAGTGAAATGGTGCATTTTTTCAGGGTTGGCCAGATCACATTCCATGTGACTCAGCTTTTCCACTATTATCTTTTCCGGAGCTCTGCTGGTAGTTGTGGTTCGCCATAGGAGGTAGGTTTTTGGGCCGTAGTCGGCCGTTATGGACTGCGTGATGTGTTCCACACCGAGGAGTTTTCCCGGCTCACGCGACCGTATGATTTTTTCTGGGAATGAAAAATGTCCGTCGGAGTCTGTGACAGTTTTCTCCGTGTAGTGTTTTGCATACATAAGTTCTCGGTAAACCTCGATGTCGGCTACCGGCTCACCATCCTTAAGAATCCGCCCCTTCACCTCCGGCGAAAGATGCACGTCATAACGTTTGAACCATCCGAACATATCGGCCATGACCTCGCTGGAATACAGAAAGTAGCTGGCAGCCACCAGGAGAAGGGTGAGGGGGAGTAGTCCCGATGAGATGGAGCGATGGTTCGGCATCACTGACCCCTCGCTAGCATCTTGTTAGCGATAGAGAGTTGGGATGGAACCGTTAGGGGCTTGCCGACCATGTCCCTGTCCTGTGGCTGACGTCCTGTCTGGATCGAAAATTTAGGCCACCCCGTTACTGCCCGTCAATACCCCGGGGTTCTGAGAACCATCGGGTCAATGCATTGGGAAAGCGGGCTGTGACCGGTGCCTCATTCACGCGCCAGCGCTCCGGAATGGTTCCCTCGGGGATTGCCGCGACCAGCAGACTCTGGTCGTCCCCACCAAAGGCGGAGCGCAGTGAAGGCGGGCGCCGCTGGACATCAATGGGGTGACCGGCAATACGGGCATCGAGCCATTGGCCGTCGGGGAATTGCAGCTTGACCGGCTGGCCTACGGTTGCAAGGTCGATCTGATCGGTGTCCAGATAGAGATGAATGCGTGGCTCCCCCATCGGTTCGATCCGCATCAGCGTAGTGCCGGGGCCGACATTTTCTCCCGCCACCACCTCGATGGCATGGACAGTACCTTTTACGGGGGAATGTATCGTCAACTGTGCGAGCTGCTGTTCAACCAGGGCCCGTTGGCGCTCCAGTCGAGTGGTCAGTGCCTTGGTGTCCATGATCTCCTCGGCACTTGTGCGCTCAAGCGCCGCCAATTCGTTTTCGCGGGCGTCCACCTCGTTTTCAGCTGCCTGGAATTCTCCCTGGGTGGCCACCCCCTGCTGTACGAGCTCAGCCAGTGATTCGACACGGTTCCGGGCCCGTTCGAGTCGCCGTTCCAGTGCTGCTTTCTGGCGGGTCCCGGCGGCGGTCGCCGCGTTGGCGGTGGCGAGCGTATCAAGCGATGCCAGCTTCGCCCGAAGGGCGGGATTGTCCAGTTGGACAAGTTCATCGCCGGGGCTGACCTGGTCGTGTTCTTCGGGGTTAATCCGCATCACCCGTCCGGCTTCCAGGGCGCGGATCTCAGTGATCGGCTGAACGACCTGGCCCGGGGCCTCAATGACCAGTACTTCCCAGCCAATACGACCCAGGAACCACAGGAAAGGCGTGGCCACCAGCAACAGGATCAGGTACCAGCGCAGCCGGTAGGCAGCCCGTTTGCCTGGCGCGTAGAGTACCCGGAGCCCGCCGTCTTCGGTGGGGTTGGATTCCTTGCGGCTGGAAAAGCGCACTTTCATGGTTGGTCCTCTTCAGGTATCGCCTGGTAGTTGCGCCAGTCCTGCCACTCAATCCCCGTAATGCCAGAGGCCCCCATCGACTGGCGCCAGTCCCGTTCCATTGATCTGAGCGTTTTCAGGGGGGTACCACGCCAGCTGTTGGCCGATTCCAGGTCCGCCTCGGCGCTCTGGACAATACGGAAGGCCATGTCGGGCCAGTGGGTGGCGATGGCAGTGGCGCGTTCGGTCAGGCTGGCCTGGTTGGTGGTGTAGATCATCAGGGAAACGGACTCAACGCCCATGGCGGAGAGTCGGCACGGGATGCAAAGGCCGTCCCGGTCCGGCGCGAACCAACGGTGGTGACTGACCAGGCTGATGGGCCAGGGGCTGGCCTGCTGTGCCATGGCCACCGTTGCCAGCCAGTTCTCCAGGCGTTCATCCGGGACCGGCCAACCGAGCTGCTCCACTTCGAGATCAAGGTGAAGGCCATCGAAGTCCAGGCCGGC
>JGI12448J12851_1000532_pt1 | contig 14084 bp, 11 predicted proteins | sample A23M2SouthBayCA_FD_12851 | JGI IMG/M metagenome (IMG submission 12851) | reverse complement strand
TCGACGCCCCAGCCGGACGCGGCCTCGGCGAACGCGTCGTTGTCGTTGAGGAGACGCCGGTACGCGCTGATCCACGCCTCGGCCTCGTCGGGCAGCGTAATCGCCATCTCTCCCTGCAAGTCGTCGCCTCGGTCCCTTGGAGTTATCGACTTCTCTCCGGTGATAGGAAATGAGGGAAAACCTACACAAGTGGCGAGTCGGCGCGAGGTGGAAAACTTAAGCCGTCGGGCAGTCGAAGTGACGGGTATGAGCGACGACAGCGGGCGCAAGGATCTCCGCATGCCCGACGACGACGAGGTGTTCGCCGTCGTCACGAACATGCTGGGGGCCAACCGCGTGAAGGTCCGTTGCATGGATGGGAAAGAACGCACCGCGCGCATCCCGGGCAAGATGCAAAAGCGCATCTGGATCCGCGAGGACGACGTCGTGCTCGTCGAGCCCTGGGACTGGCAGGACGAGAAAGCCGACATCACCTGGCGCTACGAGAAACAGGACGCCGACCAGTTGCGCGAGGAAGGTCACATCACCGACTGACCGTCCGGAGCGACAGCGGGTGGGTGGCGACACGAACCGCATCTTACTTACTGGCCGGTCGCAGAGATACACCCGATGGACGATCCCGTTCTGCTCACGGGTGCTGGCGGCCGTGTCGGCGAGGCGATCCTCGACGGGCTCGCCGAGGACTACGACTGGCGACTGCTGTTGCACAGCCCCCCGGACGAGGAACCCGACCACGAGTACATGATCGGCGACGTCACCGACGAGGCGTTGGTCAACGCCGCCGTCGAGGGCGTTTCGGCGATCATCCACCTCGCTGGTGATCCCCGTCCGGAAGCCTCCTGGGACAGCGTCCTCGAGAACAACATCGACGGGACCCAGAAGATGTACGAGGCCGCCGTCTCCGAGGGCGTCGAGAAGTTCGTCTACGCCTCCTCGAACCACGCCGTCGGGGCCTTCGAGACCGAGACGCGCACCCCCGAGATGTACCGCCCCGAGGACGACTTTCTGCTCGACGGGACCGAACTCCCCCGCCCCGGCAACCTCTATGGCGTCTCCAAGGCGACGGGCGAGGTTCTGGGCCGATACTACCACGACACCTACGGGATCGACGTGTGTAACGTTCGGATCGGCAACCTCACCAAGAACCACCCGCCGATCGACTACGAGCGCGGCCAGGCCATGTGGCTCTCCTATCCCGACTGTGCCCACCTTCACCAGTGTGCCCTGGAAGCCGAGTACGACTTCGAGATCGTCTACGGCATCTCCGACAACGACCGGAAATACTACTCGATCCAGCACGCCCGCGAGGCGCTCGGCTACGACCCGCAGGACAACTCCGCACACTTCGAGGGCGAGGAGAAAGTCGTCGACAGAAACTGAGGAGGACACAACGGGCTTTTGCTCACGCACACGTACACAGAGACATGTCCGCGGATCTCGCTCCTGCTGTCGCGAACAAGCTCGACGCCGCACGGGCCGATCTGGCCGGCTACGACGGCGTCCTGATCGCCTTTTCGGGTGGCGTCGACTCCAGCGTCGTCGCCGCTATCGCCGAGGATGCCCTCGGGAGCGACGCCGTCGCGTGTACCGCTCGAAGCGAAACCCTGCCCGCCGAGGAACTCGACGACGCCCGGCGCGTGGCCGGAGAGATCGGTATCCGCCACGAGGAGACCACCTTCTCGGAACTCGATAGTCAAGAATTCGCCGCAAACGACGACCAGCGCTGCTATCACTGCCGATCGATGCGACTGTCGGCGATGTTCGACCGCGCCCGCGACCTCGGGATCGAGACCGTCTGTGACGGCACGAACGCCGACGACCCCGGCGAGGGCCACCGCCCCGGCCTGCAGGCCGTCGACGAACTCGACGCGTACTCGCCGCTGCTGGCTCACGACATCAGCAAAGAGGAGGTCCGTGAGATCGCTCGTCACTACGACCTCTCTGTGGCCGACAAACCCTCGATGGCCTGCCTCTCCTCGCGGATTCCCACGGGGTTGGAGGTTACCGAGGAGAAACTCTCACGGATCGAGAAGGCCGAACGCCTCCTGCGAACCTGGGGGTTCGAGCAATTTCGAGTGCGCGATCACGACGGGCTTGCGCGGATCGAAGTCGGCGAGGACGAACTCGACGTCGCGCTCGACCCCGACTTCGTCCGGGCGGCCCGTGAGCACCTCAAAGACTGCGGGTTCGAGCACGTGACCCTGGATCTGCACGGTTACCGAACGGGCAGCGTGAGCCCCGCGGACAGCGACACCGAGGACGAACTTCTCGACGTCGAGTATCCCCGTTCGGAGTAGCGACGACAGCGAGACGGCTGGTCGTCGCTGAGGGTGTGCAGTTTCAGTTAGCAACGAGACCGAGAATGTCGAATATCGACTAGCGTGGCGCGATTACCGCCCGGGGCGGTTCGGTTCGGACTGTCGCCCGGCCCGCCAGCGCCAGATCGCCAGCAGGAGTTCGTAGACGGCGACGACGCCAAGGACGGCCGCCCCGACCTGAATGGTCGGGAACTCGATCGACGCCGCTTCCGCGAGCAGCGGCGGCCGGCGATTGGCGAAGTAGCCCACGGCGACCGCGCCGATCCAGACCAGAAGTCGCACTCGGTACATCGCCAGTCGAATGCGGTAGGTCCGCCGACTCGGATAGCGCTTGAGCAGGAGGATCGTCCCCTCGAACAGTCCGACGATCAGCAGGGCCACGATCGCCGGCAGGTACGTGAGGACGCCGATCGAGGCCAGCGCGTCGACGGCCGCCGTGGGAAGGTACCCGAAGTAGCTTTCCGGCAGCGGCAGGCCACTGGCGACGTACCCACCGAGAGCGGCTGCGCCCCACACCAGCGGCCGGGCCGCCGTCGCGTTCTCCAGAGTGGGTGCGAGCGCGCCCTCGCGGGTCCAGTACAGCATGGCGAGAGTGCCCTCGAACAGCGCGATCATCGTCGCCGTGACGACGAAGGGTGCCATCCCGGTCGGATCGGGATTGAAAATGAATGCGATGGTGGCGAAGCCGGCCCAGAAGTACAACCGCCGAGAGGCGAGCCACTGTCTGGTCGTCACGCCCATCATGATCGCGAGCATGATGAAGAGCGGAATCTGGAAGATGATCGCGAAGAACCCGAGCATCATCACCATCAGCTCGAAGGTCTGTTCGAGACTGAACGCGATCTCTGCCGCGCCCTGGGAGTAGTACATGAAGTACGTGAAGATCGCCCGCAGGACGACGAAGTGCGCGAACAGTAACCCGACGAACGCAAGCACGAGACTCGTCGGGACCGACGCCAGGTAGTACCGGCGCTCACGCGGGTACAGCCCGGGTCGCATGAAGAGGTAGCTCTGGTAGACGAACATCGGGAGCGCGACGACGAACCCCGCCAGGGTCGCGACCTTCAGGCGAGCGAGGATCAGCCCCAGCGGGTGATAGACGCGAGGACAGGCGTTATCTCTCGCGATGCCGACGCCGCCTGAACAGGTCTGGGCTGTCGCTTCTTCGAGATAGGAGTACCACAGGAAGTTGATGATCTCCTCGGCGAAGGGGAAGACGATCGCGCTGGCGAGTGCCATGACGGCCAGCACCTTCAGCAGCCGGCTGAACATCTCCTCGATGTGCTCGGTCAGCGGGAGTTCCTGATCGTCGGGCGCGCCTTCGAGTCCGCCGGGCGGACCCGCGTCGGGGTCAGGCTCGTACGGCTCGGCCGGGACCGTCGGCTCTTCGGCCGGCACGTCCGGGCCGCCAGTCTCGCCCTCGCCCATAGTGGACGCCGCTTGTACCCCCCCTATTGTAAGCCTTCTTTTCTGCGCGCCCTCCCAGGATGAACGTTGGCCCGCTGACGGGCGTCGGGGATGAATAAATTGATAACAGAGAGTCGGCAAGTGCCCCCGAGAGCTATGTCCGGCGCACTCGACGAAGACACACGTCGCACGATCGCTGGCGGTCGCGAAGCCGCTGGGCAGATTCTCAGAGCCGCCCAGCGCAATCTCCAGCAAGTCTTCATCGTCTTCGTCGTCTCGCTCGTCGGGACCATCATCCTCCTGCAGAACTACCTGTGGGACGCGCTCAAAGACGATCTCCTCACTCAGGAAGCCGAAGTCGTCGCCGTCACGCCGTTCGAAGTCATCCTCCTGCAGTTCAAGATCGGGCTCATCGTCGGTGTGATCCTCGCGATTCCGACGCTGCTATATCTCTCTCGGGACGCACTCCGGCGACGGGGCTGGTTGCCCAAAGCGCCGATCGCGCGCTGGAAGCTGGCGTTCATCGGTCTCGGCGTCGTCACGCTGTTCGTCGTCGGGATCGCCTACGCCTATCTCCTCTTTTTCCCGATCATGTTCCAGTTCCTCATCGACACGGCCGTGAACTCCGGCTTCACCCCCACCTATTCGATCACCAAGTGGATGGAGTTCATCATCCTGCTGTCGCTCTCTTTCGGGATCGCCGCCCAGCTCCCGCTCGTGATGAGTACGCTGGCCTACGCCGAGATCGTCCCCTACGAGACCTTTCGTGATCGCTGGAAACACGCCGTCTTCGGGCTCTACGCCGCCGGCGCGCTGTTCACCCCGCCGGACCCGATCACCCAGCTGATGTGGGCGACGCCGCTGGTCGTCCTCTACGCGGCGAGTCTGAAGTTTACCCGGGTCGTCGTGACGATCAAACGCAGCAGTGATCGGATGAATTTCGCCGCGATCGCACGGTCGCGCTGGAACGTCATCGCCGGCGTCTCGGTCGTCGCCTTCCTCGCGATCTATCTGTTCTTCACCGCCGGCGGGATCGAGACGTTGAACGAGACGTTCGGCTCCAGTGAGTACTGGCCGACGCTCACGCCGCTCGGTGAGTACACCGGTCTGCAAGAGGAGATCGCCGCCGGACTCGTCGGTACCGCGGTCGCGATTGTCGTCGCGATCGTCGTCTTCTACCGGTTCGTCTCCCGGGAACTAGATGCGCTGGCACCGACGGCGCCCGCGAGCGTCGGTGACCCCTCGGAGATCGACGTGAGCGAACTCGACGCCGCGGGCGTCCGGGCCGCTCCGCCGGAAGTGTTCGAGGAGATGAGCGAAGACGAGGCTATGGGGCTGGCTTCGACGGCCATAGAGGACAACGATCCCGACAAGGCAGAAGCGATCCTCGACCGCTTCGACGAGGCTCAGGAGAGAACCGAGGAAGCCGCCGAACCGACCGGGACCGCCGAACAGCCCGAGACGACCGCAGAGACAACCGAACTGCCGGCCGAGGAACAGCGCCCACCCGAAGCCGGCCCGCCGCCGGAGGAACGCGACACGCTGCCCGAAGACAAGTACAAGGACGACAGCGAGCAAGCCGCCAGCGGCAGTGGCGAGGAGGGCTCGGGCAACGTCGTCACCGAGACGACGGCGGGCGTCGTCGACGCCTTCACCGACGACGAGACGACCGAGGAGGACATCGGCGGCTACTACTACGACATCACGTTCATCCTGGAGTCGCTGACTTCCAAGGCATTCAGGATCGTCGGCCTGTTCATGCTCGTGCTCGGCGGCCTGTTCGTCTGGCTCTATCGCGGCGGGATCAAGCAGATCAACGACGACTTCACCGCCCGCCTGCCTGAAGGCATGCGGAGCGAGGACGTCCAGACGGTGGCGCTGCATCCCGTCGAACACCTGATCTTCGAGATCAAGTTCAGCGCGCTCGTTGCCATCGCCGTGACGCTGCCGCTGATCGTCTACTACGCCTGGCCAGCGCTCAAATCGCGCGGGCTGGTCACTGGCGACCGACGCGTCCTGATCGTCTGGGGCGGGTCGCTCGTCGCCGGGATCGCCCTCGGGAGTTACGTCGGCTACACTCAGGTCGCGCCTGCTGTCATCTCCTGGCTGGCCCAGGACGCGCTCGGGGCGAACATGGTCATCGCCTACCGGATCAAGTACTACGGCTGGATGGTGGTCTATACGACCGTAGGAATCGGCCTCCTCGCCGAAATCCCGGTGACGATGCTGTTGTTCCACTTCGGCGGCCTGATCTCGGTCGAGTCGATGTGGCGACGCTGGCGCGAAGTGACCATCGCCATCTTCGCCTTTGCCGCGTTCATCTCTCCGAGCGGAATCTTCACGATGCTGATCCTCGCGATCCCGATCACGCTGGCATTCTATCTGGGGCTTGCCGTCCTGTGGGTCCTCACCTTCGGCGGCCGTAGCGGTGGTGGCGGAACCGTCGACGAACAGGTCGAAGAACCGGCCTGAGACGGTGTTTCCCAGACAGCAATTTTTCGTTTGGTCCACAACGCTTACGTGTTAGATGGATCTAAATTCGAGTATATGCGAGCGGCACGGATCGCCAGTCGGGCGGTGAGCAGGCGTGAGTGAGTGGCTCGCGGTCGTCGTCGCTGCCGCGACGGCCCAGCTCGCGGTGCTCCCGGGCGAGAAGGTGCAGTTCATCATCGCGGGGCTCTCGACGCGATACCACCCGCTGCTCGTGGTTTCGGCGGCTGGCGCGGCCTTCGCGGGCTGGACGGCCGTCGAGATCTGGCTGGGGAGCGCACTCAGAGGTGCGCTGCCGGAGCTGTATCTCGAACTGTTCACCGTGGTCCTGTTCGCGGTGTTCGCAGTCTTGCTCGTCCGTTCAGCACCGGCCCCGGCAGCCGAGCCGACGGCGACTGACGGCGGGATGACGACGGCGAGTGGCGAGCTTGACGTGACGCTGTTGGGCTACGACGTCCCGAACGCCCTCGGGGGATTCGTTCCGATCTTCGCGATGATGGCCGCAGGCGAAGTTGGCGACAAGACCCAGCTCGTGACGATCGGCCTCGCCGTCGAGTACGGCGCACACCCCGGAATCTGGGTCGGCGAGATGCTCGCAATCGTTCCCGTCAGCCTCGCCAATGCCTACTTCTTCCACACCTTCTCGCACACGTTCGACCTCCGGAAGGCACACTTCTTCGGTGCCGCGATCTTCGCTTTCTTCGCGGCCGACACCGTACTGGCGATCACGACCGGCTTCTCGGTCTGGGAGAACGTCGTCGGTACGATCACCGGATACGCCTCGGCTGCGGTCTGATCGACGACGAGGTTTTTCCTCCCGGGGTACCACACTCGCAGTATGCTCGGTTCCTGTGGCTGGGTCGCGCTGGAGGCCAAACACCGCGAGCCGGTGGTCGATTTCTACCGCACCGATCTCGACCTGCCGGTCGTCAGGCGGACCGAAACCGAGACGGTACTGGACGCTGGCGACACCGAACTCGTGATCCGCCGACCGGACGCGGTCCCGCGAGGCGGCGTCCACACACATTACGCGTTCTCGATCCCCTCCGGGGAGTACGAGACGTGGTGGAACCGTCTCGATTCGACCTTCGAGCTGGTCGAGGCAGTCTTCGGCGACGCACGCTCGCTCTATCTCGACGATCCGGCGGACAACTGCGTCGAGCTAGGTCAGCGCGACATCGCCGGGCCGGGAATCGACGGTATCTTCGAACTGGTCCTGGAGGTCGCGGACCTAGAGCGGGCCACCGGATTCTACATCGATCTGGGGTTCGAGGTCGTCGACCGTGGCGACGAACGCCGGCGGATTCGCCTGACGACTGGCGAACTTGACCTGGAGCTGTGGGAACCGCAGTTGGGAATCGCCGATGGCCGCGGCGGCGTTCACGTCGACTGGGGGCTGCGGACCGACGATCCCGACAGAGTGATCGATCGGGTTCGAGAGCGCACACTTGCGGCCGAAACAGTCGAAAAGGGGATCAGGATACTCGATCCGGACGGCCACTACCTGACGCTGATGGAAGCGCAGCCTAATTGAGCCGGTCGGTGTCGACCATCACGCCGGGTGGGGCGACGATCAGAAAGCCACGAAAGTGGACCAACTCACCCTCCATATCCCGAATCTCGCGGGCGAACCCGGCCGCGAGTTCGTTGACGTCGCCCTCGACGTTGAGCACCAGCACCGCGCCCTGGTCGATCAGTTCGAGCCACTCCTCGTCGTCGGTGGTCCCATCGAGGATGTCGAGTACGATGCGTGCGTCCCCGCCGTCGGTCCCGTCTAGCTTGTCCTCGACGGCCTGCAGATCGAGGTCGAACTCGCCCATACCGTCGCAGTCGAGCGCCACCACCAAAAATCGTTCTCGTCGGCGACCCGCGACAGTTTTATTCCCACGTTCCGCCTTCCCTGGAGTGATGGAGGAGACGCGGCTGGCGGTCTACGGCGTGACCGGATTCGTTGTTCTGGTGACGCTCGTCTCCGGCCCGCTCGTGGGAGCAGTCGACCTCACCCAGGAACCGCGAGGCTGTACGGCCCAGATTGGATCCGGGACTGCCGATGTCAGCGTCGAGTCGCTGCCCGACAGCGCGACCATCTCGAAAGGGCAGTTCGGGGCCGAGACGTACTACCTCGAAGTCCCCGACGGGAGTGTGCGGGCGACGAACGTCAGTGGCCAGCCGATCCTCTCGTATACGATCTCGATTCCGGAACTGAGCCGGAGCGCGGGCCCGACACTGTTTCTCTGTACCCACCAGTCGGCCCGACAGCAGCTATCGATCCAGCGGCTCACGATCGACGAGAGCGAGCTCGACGCAGACAGCTACGACGCGTCGCTGACGCTGCTCCTGCGCGGCGACGGCGAGGAGATCACCGTCCGCGAGCAGTCGATCACCGTCGAGGTGCAACGATGAGCGACTCCCGAACGGTATCGGCAGCCGATGTCAGTCGAGTCGTCGCTCGCATCCACACACGCTCGGTTCGAGCAGGCCGGCTCGTCGTCGGCGATCAGCGCGGTCTCGCGCTCTTTCTCGGCTCGCTGTGCTACATCGCCCTGCTGACCCGTGTCGGAATATTCATCACCGACACCTACACGACGGCCAACGCCTTCGTCGCACTCACCGAGGGACACCTGTCGATCGAGCGGGCAGTCTTCGGGCCCTCACTCGACACGCCGGGGATGCACGTCGTCGACGGCCAGCTCTACGGGCGCAACTACGGCCAGCTCGTCCTCTCGTTGCCCGCCTACTGGCTACTCGAGGGGGCCTCGGTGGTCGCCGACCTTCGGATCGCGCTCGTCGCAGTGTGGTCGCTGGCTCTCCTCTGGTTTTCGATCGTCCTGGGCAGGATTCTCGACCACCGGCGAGCGTTCACACTCGGCGGGAGTGTGCTCGCGCTCGTGCTGTTTCTCGCGAACGTCGCCGTCGCGACGCCCGTTCCAGAGGCGATCGTTCCCGTCCTCGCGATGCAACTCACGTCGATCCTCTCGGGGGCGCTGGTCGCCGTGTTCGCCTATCGTCTGGTCGGCTATCTCGCGACTCCCCGGGTGGGTGTCGTCGCCGGCGTCCTCGTCGTTCTGGGGACGCCGATCGGCTTCTGGGCCCCGATCCCGAAACGACACGTCTTCACGACACTCTGTGTGCTGCTCGCGCTGTTCGCGTTCGCGAAGAGTCGCGATCCGGAGACGCCCCGACGGGACCTCGTCCACGGCGGGGCCTACGCCGCAGTCGCCCTGCTCGCGTGGATCCACGCGCCCGAGGCGCTCGTGCTGTTGGTCACGCTCGTCGTGGCCGACTTTGCCTCGTCGCCGGCAGCCAGATACCGCTCGCTGCCGGTCGTCGGCGGCGTGTTCGTCCTCGCGTTGGTCCCGTTTTTCCTGACCAACTTCCTGATCGCGGGCAATCCGTTCGTCCCGCCGCGGCTATTGCGGAGCTTCGATATCGCCGATGCGGGCAGCAGCGTCGTCGACCCGGGTGGTGCAGACGGCGATCCAACAGCCGATCCCGGAAGCGGCGGCTCAGGTGCGGGCGGCGGTAGTATCGTGGAGTCACTCGTGGGGCTGNTCGACGCGATCGTGACGGCCGGCACNACGTTCGTGAGGTTNCTCGTCGGGGGCGTCGAGACGGCGACCGAACGGACGAGCGACCTCTACCGGACGTTCGTCCGCAGCGGATACGTCGTCGCAAATTCGGGTGCAAGCGAGGAAGCCATCAACCTCTCGGTGCTGGAGTCGGCACCGGTACTCGGCAGTGCCGTCGCCGTGCCGCTCGCAGCGGTGAATCGCCTGAGGGCGAACTTCGACCCACGCCGGCTCCGTGATCCCAGACCGGCGACCGCGCTCGCAGTCGTCGTCTTCACTGCGCTATTCACACTACTGTATGTCGAGCGCCTGCCGCTGCACGCACAGGTCACGGTCCGCTATCTGATACCGCTGTATCCTGTCTCCGTCGTCGGGCTCGTCCTCCTGACCCCCATCGAACGCGTCTGCAGGAAAGAGACCTGGACGGTCGCCTGGACAGTCGCCGGAGGCGTGCTGATCGGCGGCCAGGTCGTCGCAGCGTTCGTCCTCTCCCAAGGGCTGGCCCTCGGCGAGGCCTTCCAGTTTCACGCGCTGGTCGGGCTCGGGCTCGCGGGCGTGCTCGCCGTCGGCGCGACCGCGACCCCGTACACCGATCGCTTTGACCGAGTCGTCGCAGGCGCGATCGGACTGGCGACCGCTGGAACGGTCGTCTTCTCGTTGCTGGTCGTGACGGCCTACGCGACGGGACTGGGGCGGTATCCGGTCGACGGCGGGCAACTCCTGCCGATCCTCCGGGTGCTCGCGGACCTTCTGAGCGCAGTGTGAGTGTGATCCACACGATGAATGCGTGACGGGGAACTTTTAGCCTCGCCGGGAGTAGCGCCGACATGGACCGCCTCAGACAGTCGTTGCTCGACGCCCCGATCATCGAGAAGGACGGCTACCACTACTTCGTCCACCCGATCAGCGACGGCGTCCCCATGCTCGAACCGGAACTGCTCCGGGAGATCGTCATCAAGATCATCCGCAAAGCCGAACTCGAAGACGTCGACAAGATCGTCACCCCAGCCGCGATGGGGATTCACCTCTCGACGGCCGTCTCACTGATGACCGACATCCCCCTCGTCGTCATCCGCAAGCGTCAGTACGGCCTGGAGGGGGAAGTCTCCCTCCAGCAGGTCACGGGCTACTCCGAGAGCGAGATGTACGTCAACGACGTCTACGATGGCGACCGCGTGCTCGTACTCGACGACGTCCTCTCGACCGGCGGGACGCTCGCAGCGATCACGGGCGCGCTCGAAGAAGTCGGTGCCGAGATCGTCGACACCGTCGCCGTCATCAAGAAAGTCGGCGGCGAGAACAAACTCGACGACACCGACTACGCCGTCAAGACGCTCATCAACGTCGACGTGGTCGACGGCGAGGTCGTCGTCGTCGACGAACACGGCGACGGGTAGAGTTCGACCGACTCGGACCCTGCGAGCGACTTCGAATGTCAGTCACTCACGATTTTGCGAGCGACAGCACAGAGCGGGCAGCGGATTTGAACAACGTGAACACGGTCGCTTCACGCTGCGTGTTCTCTCGTTCAAATCCACTCGTTACGACTTGCGACGACGCAGGACTCGTCGCTTCGCTCCTCGTTGTTGCGTCGTCAGAAAGTAGCGGGAGGTGGATTTGAACCACGTCGTCAGCTCCCGCTGGTCGCCGCCGCCTGATTCAAATCCACTCAACAATTGTCGATGTTCACGGATGCTCGCACACGCTACGCGGTGCTCGCGGTTTTGTTCACATCGAAAATAGCGGGAGGTGGATTTGAACCACCGATCTGCGGGTTATGAGCCCGCCGGAATCTCCTAGCTATCCCATCCCGCTACCTTCTGGTAACTCGGGGCCGTCATTAAGGGTTGTGATTCGGTCGCCGCCCGTGACTTTCTACCGTGGTACATCCCCTCCGCCCCACGCGCGACCTTCAAAAAGCCTATCTGACCCATCTCCCTTTGCTGCTGTATGGAATACGGGCTGGTGGCCCTCTGGCTGCTTACGTACCTGGTGCTGCTCTACGTCGGGATGCCACTCGCCCACGCGCTGCTTCCGGACCTCGACGACCTGGGAGCCGGGGTCGCCCTCCCGCTCGCACTCGCGCTCGTCTGGCTCGTCGTCTTCTTCCTCGGTCGGGTCTCGATCACACTCGCGCTCTGGGTCGGCCTCCTCGTTCTGGGCGCTCTCGCGGCAACGCTGTGGTATCGCGGGTACGACATCGACCACGCGGCCTACGTCCGCGTCGCACTGGTGTTCAGCGTGGCGTTCTGCTTTCTCATCGCGATCCGAGCCGTCGATCCTGCGGCGATACCACTCGCCGGCGAGAAGTTCCTCGACATGAGCCTGCTGCAGTCCTCGCTTCGCGGAACCACCGTCCCGCCCGAGGACGCATGGTTCGCGGGCGAGAGCGTCCGCTACTACTACGGCGGCCACCTGCTGGCGTCGCTGCTCGCCCGGATCACGGGCACGGAAGGGCGCTTCGCATACAACCTCGCGCTGGCGGGCTACTACGCCATGCTCGTCACCGCGGCCTACGGTCTCGCGAGATCGATCGCGGCCCACCGCGGCTTCTCGGCCCATCGCGCCGGTCTCGCCGGCGCGTTCTTCGTCGGCGTCGCCAGCAACCTCCAGACGTCGTTCCGCTTCGGCGGAGCCATCCTCGAACACGCCGCGGGAGAATTTGGCCTACTCGGTGCGCCGCTCGGCTATCTGGCGGCGGGCTGGAACTGGGTCGCGGGGCTCTTCTTCCCGCTCCCGCGCGACCGGGGAATCGCGAGTTCGATCTCGGAATTTAGCTACTGGTCGGCCAGTCGCGTCATCGACAACGCAATCACCGAGTTCCCCCTCTTTGCGTGGCTCAACGGCGATCTGCACGCCCACATGATGAGTACGCCCTTCCTGCTGGTCGTCGCGACGATCCTCCTGCAGGTGTTCGTCGCCGGGACGGGTCGCTCACGAACGCGTACACTGGGCACGCTGTTCGGTGTCCTCCCGGCGCTGGGGGCCGTCGTCGCCGTCGTCAACACGTGGTCGTTCCCGGCCGTCGGCGGGCTGGTCGTGTTGACGCTGGCGCTCGGTCCCACGAACCCACTGGCACTGCTTCGAGGAGAGAGAGCGACCGACCGAACGATCGACTCGTGGCTCGAACGCGAAGGCAAGCGACTCGGCGTCGCCGTCGTCGTCGGCGTGATCGTCCTCGCGATCGCGTGGGTGCTGTCCTCGCCGTACTGGCTGTTCGAATCCAGCAGCGCGAACACCTCTCCGGGCGCGTTCCCGGGCCGGAGTACACTCGCCGAGTTGCTCCTCACTCACGGGGCGTTCCTCCTGCTGTACGGTCTGTACCTCTATCGTCACAGTCACTACAGACTGCCCGAAGCAGTCACCGTCGCCGTAGCAGCGACGACACTTCTGGCCGTAACGACTGTGCTCACTGCGCCCGCAGTCGGGTTGTTCCTCCCGATACTCCTAGGCGGGTGGATACTGCTGCGTCGCTCCGGCCCCGTCTCCGTGTTCGGTCGAACGGTGATCCCGTGGCGCACTGACGAGGACGGTGAGAGCCCACCACAGCCGGGGTTCGAGACGGTGCTGCTGGTCGCGCTCACCGGACTGATCGTCCTCGTGGAGTTCGTCTACGTGGTCGAGCCGGGCGCAGGCGGCCGGTTCAACACCGTCTTCAAGGTCTACATGCAGGTGTGGATCCTCGCGGGCGTCGCTGCGGGCGTGATACTGGTCCGACTCCTGGAAGAACGCCAATCCGCACTCGGTCTCTCGGGCCACCTCGGCAGGCGGGCACTCGCTGCCCTCGGAGTCGCGTTGATGGTCGCCGTCTCGCTCTATGGGATGCTCGCACTCACAGTCCACTTCGGTCTGACCGGCGACATCGCTGGGTCGCCCTCGATCGACGCACTCGCGGCGATTCCAGCGTGGTCGGCACTCGCGGGATTCGTACTCGTTCTCGCGATCGTCTGGAGTCTCGCGACGGGCGCGCTCGACCGTCTTGCTGAACGACGAGCAGTGATCGACGAGAGCCAGCGCGTGGGGCTGACGCTGGCGGTCGGGCTGCTCGTCGTCGGCGCGGGACTGTACGGCTCGCTCGGGATCGCCGTGGCGTACACACCCGAAGAGCCGGTGGATACGTTCAGTACCGATACCGAGCGGATCGCCGATCCGACGCTGGACGCGCTGGCGTTCGTCGAGCGTGATCACAACGTGGAGGCGGCGGCAGTCTACTGGCTCGACAGCGAGGTCGAGGGCCAGCCGAACATGCTCAGCGATCCGGGCCCACAGTACCGCTGGTACAACGGGCCAGCGAGTCTCA
>JGI12448J12851_1000515_pt1 | contig 14453 bp, 10 predicted proteins | sample A23M2SouthBayCA_FD_12851 | JGI IMG/M metagenome (IMG submission 12851) | reverse complement strand
AACGAGCACACGATGAGTCGGAACGCGAAGAATTGTCGTCTGATGTTGTGAAAACTCGGACATCGCGACAACAGCGACACCGTCAGCAAACTAGTTCGAAAACGACTGGTAAGCCAGCGCCGAAGAATCCCATCGCGTACTGGCGGGGTTCTGAGAGCTGGGTGTTTCCGGTGACGGACTGGACACCAGACTGGTGGCTCGCGAAGAACAATGTCGAAATAGTTGCGCAGAACCGTTCGACTGCGTCGGAAACAGCGACGAAACAGCAGGTGTCGAGAACGACGTAGAATCAAGTAGCACAAGAAGTCTCTCTGAGACTTAGAATTCTAACCCCTTTTCCGACTGCCGAATGTTCATCACACCAAGATTATTCTCCCCTGAATCAGTACACCCCACCAATGTCAGCTGTGGAACGTGTGCTGGACGAAGAAGAAACGCTCGTCGTCGAAATGGAGGTCGAACATCGGCGTCAGTTTGGCTCGGTTCAGATTGGCAGTGTCTTGTTTACCGATCGTCGCGCTGTTTTCTCGTACCAGTCGAACGGCTCTTGGACTCAATTCGGTGAAGCAGACCTCTCATCGGAACCTTTCGCCCAGTACGTTGACGGCGAACTGCGCGCAGTTTTCATCCCATCGACGGACAGCGATGCAGTCCTTCAGCTCCAATCCGACTATATTGAGGAAGTCGAGTCGGTAACCGGTTTATCGAGCGCGATGAGCGTTCTTGGGGAGGCAAGCCGTGATCCACCAGTTGATCCCGCTGAATGCACTTGCGATCGCATGGCCTCAAACAAGGTGTTGGTTGAAAGCGAAAATATGGAACTCGATGAGGACTTCGATGAGGGGGAGTTCCGCTTCGTCTCATGTGAGGACTGTTTCCGAATCTACGGGCGATATCGGCATGGGAAAAAAGCCTCACTGAACAAGTTGTTCTCTGCGGACTGGCTCTTTGGTGGTGACCTTTCGTATGAATCCATAGTAGACTTCGGTACCGACGGTGCATACGCGATACATCATACCCCTAGCGGCCCTGTTCGCGTCCAAGACACGCTTCTTGTCCTGTCACACATCGGTTCTCGATCCGAAGAGGTTGTGAGTACCTACAAGCATGATTACCAACACGCGCTCTGCTACGTGTTGGATGTCACGGTGGCAGGATATCTTACTTGGGAGCCTCACGAACGAGGGCCGATACTATCGCAGTTGTATATCAGGGAGGAGTACAGAGGACAGGGACTCGCTGCGGATCTCGTTTCGGGTTGGTATGAGAACGTCTGCGATTCAGAACACTACTTCGCAGATGAGCCGACATCTGGAGGAAAAGCTGTCCTCTCCTCAATAGGACACCTTGATGGAGCCTCCGGACCAGCACGCGAAGTTCATAATCTGACCCCCCTCGCGTTTGGGTAGGGGTGCTTCACTCTCCTAGCTCGAGGCACTTCAGGAGATCAAAGAACAGCCGTTACCCCACAAGAAAGGAAAATAGGATGCGCGGGGTAACAAGAGAGCCGACATCGTCTTTCTCTTCACTCCAGCGAGAGAACAAAGCCATACGAGCAATCACTATTCCCAACAATCGCGACAGAAAACGGACCCGTTCATGCCAACTGGCGGCTGCCGTGGAGTAATGACCTCCCGAACCGAAACGGACTCCTCACAGTTATCGCAGGGAACTGTTGGATCAATGGCGGTGTCATCAGGCACCCACCATGGCCGGTTATTAGCATCGACGGTCTCGGGGTCGAGTGTCCACGAGGGGATCTCGTCGTCATCGTAGGCGAGTAGCTGACCGAGTTCTTGAACACCTTCGCGAGTGATGTACATCCGGCCAAAGGCATATCCCCAGTAGTCAATCCGGTACTCGTCGTCACCCTAATCGATGACGGCGATAAAGTCGACACCGTCGCGAATGACAGATGGGTCCGTGTGATTATATCGGAGATGAACACCGGAAGAATCTCGGTCTACCTCCCGCTCATCAATCTGGATCTCTTCAACGATATGTTCCTCCGAGACGAGCATAGACGGAGTTCACATAGAACGTCCATATAGCTGAGGGTAACGTATGAGAAAGCAATCTAAATGACTGTGTCTATGGTTCGCCGTTGTGAGAGTCACCGACCTCAAAAGTGTCGATGGCTTCCCGAATATCACTGAGATCAGCACCATATGCATCCTGTGCCTGAGCACCGAACGGGGCCTCTCCAGCCTCGAACGCTTTGATCCGACCACTAGTCTGAGCTGCCGCTTCAGCAACCCACGCTTCTCGAGTCGACTCATCAACCTCGGTGATCGACTCTGGCTCGATAGCGACGTTGACCCGATCTCCCGATTCGTAGGTCCGAATCTTGCCGATGATCGCGACGTAGGTAGGCGTCTCGGCTGCTCGGAGAGCCGCCATCGCTTCGGGCTGGTACTGGCCGGCGTAGACGTAGATGGGGGAGCTAGCTGCAAACACCTTCCCCTGCCAGTACTCCGAATCATTACCGACGTCAGCCGTCTCAGTGAGCGTTCCAACGACGAACACCCGATTGATGCCGACTCCCGTTGGCGTCAGGCCGTACACGGGAGCGCGCTCTTCGTCCGAATCCTGGAACGTGTGCGTAGTCGGGTTGAGTTCCTCAGCGAACAGCCGCGTCGCTGGCTGACGCTGTGTGAGCGCTGGGGAGACTGCACCCCCATCCAGTCCAGTCGACACGACGTCCGTCTCTTCTACCTCGTCGACGAGAAGGTACGTCCCGAAGATACTGCCAGTGAGCCGGAAGCGCCGTCCCAAGAGCTGCTCGCTAATCTCATCGGCAACGACATCGGTCGAGAGTGCATCCATCGCCATGGTCGTTGCCTCATCCAAGGAGATGCCCGTGACCGCTTCCGTGGCCTCCTCGTTGAACAGCACGCTGATCGACCGCTCACTATCGTCGAGAATCGCCTTGATCCGAAGGTCGAAGTCGCCGTCACGCTGCCCGTGTTCGGCACACCGGCCGTTCTGAAGGACGCGAGTACAGTCGTCCTGTCCACAGCGCTTGATGAGGCCAGATCCCCCCTGAACCTCCACGATGCTCCCGACGACTTCAATAGTGCCGTCGCTGACCTCGACCGACTGGTCTGTCTCGCTGATCGAGGTGGCAGAATTGCAACTCACCGAGAACCGGCCCTGGTACTCGTCAGTGACGACGGACTCAAAGCGGTAGGTGTCACCCTCTTCGAGTTTCGGAAGGCCGGCACTGGCCCACGTGACAAACTTGAGTCGGCCGGACTCGTCTCCCAGTAGTCCGACTTGGGCGATCTTTTCGCTTCGGGGTTCCCAGAGCTCGACGACTTCGGCGACGACATCGACCCACTTGTCGGCCTCATCGATGCTGTTGAGCATCGTCCGAGTGGCCTTCCGGGGACGTCCGCCGAAGCCAGCCAGTTTGGAGAGGTCGTCAGTAAGATCGTCCCGGTCGAGGTCGGCATCGGTGCAGGCCTTCCGAACGACGGTTCGAACAGCCTCGTCCATCGGAACTCTGTAAGCGCACATCCGCTCCAGTTGGTCCTCGATATCGCGCTGGTCGAGAACAAACGTCGGGTCACTTCCGCCGGCGACTCGGGATTCGTCGAACGCTGTGAATGCGTCAGTGATAGTCTGGACACGATCCTGCAGGTCAGGGGCAACAGTACTGGACATTGTTGTTCTCCGAGGAGGAACTGGAGCAAGCGTTCGAGACACCCCGATTCCCGTTCAGAATGTGTTTTCGTCGCTCGCTCTCTGATTCTCCTCATCCCCTTGGGAAAAGATAAATCCCGGAAACAGTCGCTAGCAAGCCACGAAGTCTGAGAGCAGCCCGAGAGAATCAGGTCTCACTCAAGCGTGAAAGCAATTCGTCGGTTCTGTCTTTGGCCTCATCTCGAGAGATACCTTCGTCGACGTAACGCTCGATGACACGGGCACGGATCTGGCCATGATCGAGCGTCTCAAGAGGTTCAATGTACCCGTTCTCTTCAAGATACGTCTCCAGCTCGTTCGCCTTACTGCTATAGAACCCGCTTATTTCGTTGTGCAAGGCCTCAACGACTTGTCTGCCATCGCCATTGACTGACTCAGCAAGTTCACTAACCTCGTCGATGAAGTTACTGCTCACGGAGCCAGAGGCTTCGAGAACCTCTCGATCAACGGGCTCGCCACGACCAACCTTCCAGGCGTCGACGAACTCGTTCAGCGCCGCAGCATTCTCCTCTACTATCGTCATCTGGTCGGAATCAACGGAGGAGAGGTCTCCGTTGCCCCACTGGAGCAGGTTATTCAGCTGCCCCCAGTGCTCGATTCCGAGCTCCAAGAGTTGATGGAGAGTTTCGACATCGTCGACCAAGTACCACAGGTGCGCCGTCCCTGCACCACGGTGCGGATTGAACGAGTCCACATTGAGTTCGTCCCAATACGAGGCGTGGTCGTGACCGTCGGGACTGGGGAACTTCGGAGTGAACGATTCGATAGATTCCAGATCAGGGATATGGACAGAGTCGTCGACATCGCGAACCGTTGCAAGGTCAACGATTTCGTGGTCGACACCGTTCGTACTCTCCAGTGCAGCAGTCCACTTCGCCACTTCGTCACCCTGTGCGGTGAAATAGAAGATCTGACGGCCGTTCCAGGCGAGTTCGATCGTCGACTCGATGATTGTCTTCGCCCTTCGGTCGTCGGTGTTAGCGAGTGTCTCATCGAGGAGAAGTGGAATCCGAACTCCCTGTTCCTGCTGTTCGACGAAGGCGATTCGAACGGCGAGCAGGACCTGTATCCGAGTACCGCTCGAAAGCTGGTCAAGTGCGAGTCCCTTCTGTTTGGATTCGTCGAACGCACGGAACTCGGCTTCGGCCTCATCGAAGTCCAATCGATACCGACCGCGAGTGATAGTCGTCAGGATTTCACGAGCACGCTCGAAAACATCCGGGCGGCTAGTCTCCATCGTCGCCTCCTGAACGTGATCCACCAGTACGTCGCCGACCATCGCAGCACAGTCGTCCTTGAGTTGGTCTTTCAGATCGTCGAGCGCCCGATCACGCTCCGCAAGCGCCGTTTCAACTTGATCGTCGGATTTCGCCTGCCGGATCTCCGCCTTGATATCAGCAATCCGTGACTGCAGGTCGTCGAAATCTTCGGCAGTTCGCTCCGCCTCACGGAGGTCTTCTCTGAGGTCAGCAATCTCTTGCTGCTTAAGCTCTGATTCGAAGCCTGGGTAGCTTTCGAGTTCTTCTACCTCCGTATTCGCCCGGATATCGGCCTCTTGTACGTCCTCCGCAGCCGATTCGTATGCGTCGACCTGCTCACAGAGTTCCTCCAACCTATCGTGGTCATCGGAGTCGAGATCCAGATCCGCAAAGATGTCGTCGCGTTCGTCCTCCAGCGCACCTATCTTCTCGGTCGCTTCCCGAATCGTCTCGGTAGCTTGGTCAAGGTCCCTCTGTGCGGCTTCGCGTTGCTGCTCGCGGTTCTCGAGGGTTCGGATTGTCTCGGTCGCCTCACCAGAACTCTGGACGGCGTCATAGCCGTAGGAATCGAGTTTCGCTTGGAGTTCTTCGCGGGCGGCCTCGATCTGTTCGTGGACGGTCTCGATGTTCTCCTGAATACCTTCAACCTCGTCGTGGGCTTCCTGCCAGTCAAGTACTCGCTTGGAGATCACGGCGAGTTCGACATCAGACGCATCTGGCGCGGCGCCCAACTGGTCTTGGAGTTTGGCACGCGTCTCCTCCAGACTCTCCTCTTTCCTTTCGAGCGTGTCTGAATCCGTCGCCAGGCTATCGCGCCATTCGGACCGCCGCTCGGCCAGTTTGTGCGCCGCGATTGCGTCGTACAGTCCGATCAGGCGGGACCGAACCTCGTCTTCGGTCCACGCCGCCGGCGGTTTCAGGCCAGTTTTTTCGAACGACTCGCGATGGGGTTCTCGTGAATTCCCTCCATCTTCGGACTGTGAGCGAGCACGCAACCCATACCAGAAGATACCAGCGGCGACGAGCAGGATGGAGAACAGCAATGGATGCACCAGCAGACCCAGCGCGATGCCTGTCGAGGCGAGGGAAACGGCCGAGAACACACCGATTCGGAATGCCTCTGAACCGTCGTTCGACTCCGTAGAAACGGACGCAGCCAGCCACTCCTCCAGCGACTGACTCGCACGCTGGAGCGTGGGGAGATCGGGCTCAGGGTGCTCCCCGTCCTCCAGTAGTCGCTGGACGGCCTCCCGGGTTTCACGCTCGGACTGGAGTTCCTCGGCCTCTCGTGCGAACTTCGAGACGGTCTTCCACGTGACTGGTTCCAAGTCAACAAGGTCCTCGGTATCGACATCTAAGGGAATGTCATCTCGGGCAGTTTCTCGCTGCCGTTTGGCGTCAGCCAAATCTCCCTGGAGATCGCGTTTTCGGTCTTCCGCAGAATCGAGGTCATCGCGAAGCTCTTTCAGATGGTCGATACGGCCTGTCGGGAGGCCTTCTTCAGGAAGGTCGGCCTCAGCAAGCCGTTCTTGAGCGTCCGTTTTCGTTTCCTCGGCCTCGTCTTTTTTGTCGGTCCACTCGTCGATATCATCTTCGAGAGATCGAACACGCTCAATTTCGTCTCCGTTGACCTGGTCTAAGATATCGGGGAACTCGTTGAGTCTCGATTCAGCCTGCTCCAGCTCGTTTCTCGCCTGTGCGCAGTCGATCGCCTGCTCGAGCAGTTCGGATCGCTCTTGTGCTCGACGCGCTGCCTCCAGTTCACTACGTAACCGAGAAAGTTCGTTCTGCTCTTGACGTAGTTCGGAAACGTCGTTCCGGGCCTCACGCAACTCCTGAATCGCTCCCTTGGCGTTCTGAACGACATTCCTGTTGGCCCGACTCGGAGAATCCGAATACCCGAGTTCGTCGTAGGCTGCAGAGAGATCGTAGCCGCCAGCTGATTCTCGTTCGATTATCTCGGCGAACGATTCGTTGTTGTTGTCTCGCTGGAGTAGATCGTGGAGGGAGAGACGGTAGCGATCGCGTTGATCGGCCGGAGGTAGGCTCGGACCGTTTGCTTCCTGGCCGTCGCGTTGGTAGCTCGTGCGTCCATTGTCGACTTCGACTCGCCAGTCTTCACCATTCAGTGAGAACTGCCCAACGAGAGCAGCACGTTCGTCAGCGATCTCTGGCCAACAAAGCCATTCAATCGACTTAGCGAGCGTCGTCTTTCCTGCCGCGTTCGGCCCATGAACGACATTGATGCCGGAGCACAGGTCTTCGACGGAAAAGCCGCCAGTTTCGAACCCAGGAGCTTGGACGATCTGGATTTCCTCGATGCAGATCGGGTCCCTAGTCACGCGTTACCCTCCTTTTGGCTGAGTAAGGTATTGAGCAATACCCGTGCCTGCTGTTCGAGATGGTCAATAGCGTCAGCGTCATCCGGATCCTCGAGTTCGGTTTCGCGTCGGAGCGGGTTGTACGCATTCGCACTGTGTGCCTGCCGTACAGCTACTAGCGAGTTATCGACCACATTGCCGTAGGTTTCGCGAGGATTACCGTTCTCGATTTCGAGTAGAAGGTCCGCGAGGTACGCAGCTGCATTGTCCCCTTCTGCAAGGTCTTCGAGATCGATTTCCGGGCGGGTATCGACGTCAATCGATTCAATTCGGACCGAAACCGACCCCTCCCGGAATCCGAGGTCACGCTCCATCGACCGATGCTGATCGACGAGCGCCGAGTGCGCATCCGTCCGTCCGATGAGATGAACTCGAACGAGGCTGAGTTCCAGCGACCTCGTATCGAGTTCGGATCGAACGTGGTCCTTGATTTCCTCCGAAATTACGGCGGTCGCTTCTTGTGGATCTTCTACCCCGGACACGTCGACCGAAACCTGGTCGTATCGAACGGATGCCAGAGGGATCTGTTCAGCCCGTACATCTCCGGTTTCGGGTATCGTAATCGTCCACGGGCCGTGGGCCTGCTGTTCACCCGGATCAAGCGGTTGTGGCGACCCCGAGTACAAAGCCAGTGGACGCGAGTCGATACGGATCCCCGGACTGTGAATGTGACCGAGTAGCCAGGCATCTGCTGCGGTGTCCCGGAGTTCGCTGGACAGAACCGGTGCGTATCGGCTCCCCCGCGAGTCGAGATCTGCGTGAAGCACGCCGATCTGGGGCGCGCCATCGGTCGCCGGAAGCTCGTACTCCTCGAGCGGAGACTCGTAGACGTGTCCAGCCGAAAACGACCACCCATCGAAGTGTGCTAAGGGCTCGCCGTTTCGATTGAGGGTCCAGCGTTCCCACTCGCTATCTCTCCCAAGAAAGTGGAGGGTGTCGAAGTCGAGGTTATCGACCATATCCGGGAGAGCGTCGAAATCATGGTTCCCGGCAATGACAATGACCGGAATCTCTTGTTCATCAAGTTGCGCAAGCCCGTCTTCAAACGCCCCGTACGCCTCAAAATAGCGATTTTCCTGGTCAACAACATCACCAGCAATGACGACTGCATCAACATCTCGGTCGATTGCTTCCTGGGCCATCGACAACCAGACGGCTTTTGGCGACAGTTTGGGTCCATCCAGATCGTCCGGAATCCGACTTGGGTGACGGCCTAGGTGGAGGTCTCCCGTGCAAAGTACTTCCAGGGCGTCTTTCATGTGTACGACGATACAATAGATAGAAGTACGATCCACTTATAAATGAATGTCATCCATTTCTGGGAGAGTGGAAGCCAATACGTATACTCTCGTGCGCCATCTCTCACCCCTTGGGTTGGCTGATACTGGAAGTGACTCCGTGCAAGACTTGAAAGTGGATACAGGATTTAAACAGAACCAATTTCGCAAGGGTGGCACTGAACCCGCTGCTCAGTAAGCGTGCGTATCGCTTAGTCAGTCTGATAGCGCAACAAGTGTCCCGCCACAGCGAGGTCGGGTCGTGTTCGTACTTGAAGCGGAAGCGGTACGTCGTCATGCGTGGTGTCTTTTCCAGATGGACGCTGCTGATTCTATCGTTCGAGCCAGTACTGCCAGTCCTCGATAGCTTGCTTCGTGTCGTCATCGACATCGACGGGGTCGAGTTGTTCCAGTGGTATGCCAAGGTCACGGTTCAGCCACTCAACAGTCACATACTGCTGGCTGAGTGTCGGCTCTGTTGACGACATCCCGACGACCTGTACTGTTTCGCCCTCTTTCAATGGTGATTCCTCACGTTCAGTAGAGCACCGTGCTTCGAAGGGGAAGTCCATCACGTCGTCAAGGTATGCATGCCAGCTGTAGGCTTGCTCTTCCGGGGTGTAACTATCGATGAGAACCCGCATCTTAATTCGCTCTTCGCGTTCCTCGTCTCGGTCGGTCATATGCTCATGTCCACGTACATACTCCAGCGGAAAGTCGTTCCAGACGGATCATCAGCCGACCCTTCACAAGGTCCCGAACGGGCGGGTTGAAGATCTACTCGACGAACTCAATGACCTCAGCACAGACAGGACATTCGTGGTCACCATCGATAGGTACCAAGTCGTCTTCCTGTCCCGTCCACCCGCACTCCGAACACTGGACCGGTTCTGTCATGAATGAACCCTCCGGCTACAACGGGATCAAAGTACAGGGTTGTGGATAACTAAGCGGTTTGACTGCTTGGAGGTCCAGTTACTCCGGGGCAACCACGTCCTCACAGTCTGGACACTCGGCCCAGATGCCCGTCTCGCCAGTGTCTTTTTCGTATTCAACCAGAAGCCACGCCTGAGAGATACGCGTGCCGCAATCGGGACAGCGACCGAGGACTCGCGTGTCGTCGTCGCTCATGAAAGGGTGGAAGGAGCGTGTGACAGGTTCCTTCCGTCCATCACTCTCTCGTCCTTGAAGGTAAGTTTTCTGTAGGGGTTTCCCACGCTGAAACACGCGACGATGCTGGTGGAGTGAGCTACCAGTATCATTAACTCGGTGAAGCCGAAACCTCGGAAACCCATGAGTGTCCGGGCGGTCCTCAACCGATTCCTCTCCAGTAACGGAACGGAGGTCGTCGTGGAGTGCCGTCAGTGTGGTGCGAATCTGTCCCCGGACGTAGACGAATGTCCTGAATGCGGGTCGGACGAGATCGTTCGTTATCGTATTTCAGAATAGACCGTCGCTTCTCCCCGGGTCAGTTTACGTGATGAGGCAGATCTATCCAGCCAACTCTTACCGAACGCAGTGAAACAAATATCATTTTTTCGATATTGACACCAGTTAGCGTGTAAGACACAACGCGCATATACAGCATAAGATGGTGGAAGATTATTTGACCCGTCGCGGAGAGGCATACAGTACTGAATGTCGTCCCGAGATTACCTAGATAGTGACCCGGGCACCGAGGAGTGGACCTTCGAGACGGGCGGCTTCGTACGCTCGTCGCCGACGGTGGTCGATGGAACCGTCTTCGTCGGGTCCACTAATATTGAGGTTAGTGGCGAAAACCTCTACGCGGTGGACGCGGCGACGGGCGAGCAACAGTGGGCCTTTGAGACGGACACCTGTGTGGAGTCGTCGCCGACGGTGGTCGATGGCACCGTCTTCGTCGGGAGCGGTAGTTATACAAGTATAGGTAGTGACAGCAACCTCTACGCGGTGGATGCGGCGACGGGCGAGCAACAGTGGGCCTTCGATGCGGGCGGCAACGTGCGCTCGTCGCCGACGGTGGTCGATGGCACTGTCTTCGTCGGGAGTTTCGACAACAACCTCTACGCGGTGGATGCGGCCACGGGTGAGCAACAGTGGGCCTTCGAGACGGGTAGCAGTGTGCAGTCGTCGCCGACAGTGGTGGACGGCACTGTCTTCGTCGGGAGTAACGACAGCAACCTCTACGCGGTGGATGCGGCGACGGGCGCCCAACAGTGGGACTTCCAGACGGGCAGCACCGTGGATTCGTCGCCGACGGTGGCCGACGGCACCGTCTTCGTCGGGAGTTGGGACAACAACCTCTACGCGGTGGATGCGGCAAGCGGCGAGCAACAGTGGGCCTTCGAGACGGGCGAAGGGGTGCGCTCGTCGCCGTCGGTGGTCGATGGCACCGTCTTCGTCGGAAGTCAAGACAACAACCTCTACGCGGTGGATGCGGCAAGCGGCGAGCAACAGTGGGCCTTCGAGACGGGCGGCACCGTGGATTCGTCGCCGACGGTGGCCGATGGCACTGTCTTCGTCGGGTGTATGGACTACAACCTCTACGCGGTGGATGCGGCAAGCGGCGAGCAACAGTGGGCCTTCGAGACGGGCGACTTGGTGCACTCGTCGCCGACGGTGGTCGATGGCACCGTCTTCGTCGGTAACGATAGCAACCTCTACGCGATAACTGCGTCAGTAGAACCAGAGACTCGTGGGAGCCAGCCACCTAAGAGGGCTCCTGGAATGAATCGGTCTGCAATTCCAGAAGAATCGTCTCAGGGTCATCCGGAGAAGATTGAGGCTGGCACGGCCCAGATTCCAAGCCCGGTGGCAGTGCGTAGCCCCAAGCGACGCAATCTCTCACCTGAGGACTTCCAGAACATCGAAACCCTTGGCAGTGGCGGACAGGCTGTGATCAACAAGGTCCGACTCCCCGACAGCAAAACCCCCCCTGAGGTGGTGGCGATCCGGGAACCGGCAGCATCAGGGACGATCACTGGGGAGGCCCTTGAGACATTCTTCGAGAGCACGGAGACGTGGGCGACGATTGACGCCCGCGAACGAGACAAACATCGCTGGGACGGGTACGAGCACATCGTCGGTGTGATCGACACGGGCGATAGTCTGCCTTGGATCGCAATGGAGTACATGGATGGCGGCGATCTATTGGAGTTGTTGGGAACGCACTCTGACGGGCTGCCGGTGGGACAGGCACTGTGGGTCGGAGAGTGTGTCTGCAAGGCCCTCGAAATCGCCCACCAGTTGGGCCGCGTCCATCTGGATGTGAAACCGGGGAACGTGCTGCTGAAACAAACCGACGGGTGGCCGTGGCCGAAACTCGCCGACTGGGGGCTGGCACGGAACTTGGCCAAAGAAACTGGCACCATGGAGGGCCTGTCGGTGGAGTATGCCGCTCCCGAACAGTTCGATTCGAGTACGTTCGGCGAGCCAGATCAACTGACCGACATCTACCAAACTGGCGCGCTTGTGCATGCATTACTGACTGGTGAGCCGCCAGTAACCGGAGGGCAATACGAGATCATGCAACATGTTATGAGCGAGAGTTCGGTAGAGCCGCCCAGCGAACAACGTCCCAAGCTGTCGCCGAAAGTTGATGCAACCGTGGGACTGGCGCTTGAACGGGAAAAAACAGATCGGTACGACTCAATCACCAACTTCGAAAAAGCGCTCAGGGCAATTCGGATAAATGAACCCCTTCCCCGGGTGGTTACTGCACGTTTGGGGGAATAATCGGGGCGCAATCTATGTTCCCAGGACGAGCAGCATTAATTGATGACCGACAAGAGCGGTGCTCTGTGCTGATGACTATACCCTCTGTATCTCGCACGCTGTTTCTGTCAATAGTTGGTCCTATCCACAATCGATGAGAGGTGAACTCGTGAATCAAGCCGAAGGCCCTATTCAAGGTAGTCGACGACGAAAACGTTCGAATAGCCCACCTGACGTGGGTTTTTCCTGTTCGGACGCCCTTCTATTTTCCTCATGATTAGGGTCATCAGCAGCAGGGGCTTTCTTGCAGTCTGGTTGCTCCTGTTCGTTCGAATGTTGATCGGCCCGATGGTTGCTCCCATTGTCGTCTAGCCGTTTAGACAATGATTGATGTGTTGGGCCACTTCGGCTTCCGTTACCTGTCTCTACATTCATTTCATCCATATCCCTAAGGAGAGGCTCCTCGTCGGCAAAATCGATTCCCAGAATCGTTCGATATTGATGAAGCCGGGTCTCAAGTTCTACAATCCGCTCACGTTTCTCGTCAAGTTCACGTTGCTGACGTTGTACCTTAGCAGCTAAACGGCGAGCGTCATCCACCGCTTCGGTATTAACGGGATGAGAGTCGGCACTCCGAGCCGACGGCTCCTGAATCTGGGTCTCATCGAGCTGCTCTTTTCGGTCATCAGGTGGTGGACGTTCTCGGTCTGTTGGCGGTGTGTAGTAATCATCAACTGTGAGCAGAGTCCGAACGAGACAAACCTCTCCATACGTTGCGCCGTTAGCGAAGTGGACTCGATCCCACTTGCCCCGATAGAGGCCAGAATCACGAAACAGACGATCCATCCGATCAGGATCGCCACCAGTCCAAAATCCGAGGTAGAAACACAGCCCCATATCTGCCTCAGACTGTGACGGGTATCGGCTCTCAGGGGACTCCCAGAGCTCCGTGCGTCCCTCGTAAAGAGCGGCAATGGTATCGCCACTTTTCGAGGCAAAGGCCTGCTCCAAGAGTGTGTCATCGTCAAGATCGACACCAGGACCGGCAAGTTCATCGAGTGTAGTCGGGAGATCATCGGGCAGTCCATCGACACTGCAGCTATGCAATGCGACTTCGAGTGCCGGATCTTCGATATCCGGGAAATCAAGCCCATACCGAGCATACAAACTTGACTTCGAACCGAGCGCCTGGGTTTTCTCACCACCAGAGTCGCCATCGGATGCGTCACGGGACGAATCGTTATCAGATGCGTCACTCCCGTTCTTCGCTGCCGCGTCTGTTGCTTGCTCAGGATCAGTCGCATCAGGATCCGAATCAGACGGTGACTGAACGTATTCGTAGTGTACGCCGAAGAGTGCGTCCTGTCGTCGAGAAACGGCCTTCGGCGACCCCTCAATATGGTCCGTCGTGACCGTGAAGAATCGAGCTTCGTCGTACATCTCGACGTCGCCCCGTCGATTGCGACCCGGTGGGAGCTCCCCCTCAAGGAGAACGTGAACACCGCGTCCAGATGGGGAAATCTCGGCATAGGAATCGAGTCGCTCGACGATATCACGAGCCCAGTCAGTGAGGTCACCGGTATCAGGATCACGGCAGTTATCCAGATCGACGCCGACGATGGCAGCCTCCGGTGCGAAGACAAATCCAATCCCATCGGTATCGACACGATCGCTCTGATGGAACTCAAGAGCGCTCTGAAGGGCACGCCACGTCGAGGGATCCGTCGCGCTAGCGTTCGAGGTCCCGCTGGTGTGGTACGGCTTGATCGGAAGCTTTGTTGGCTTCCCATCACGTTCGACCTCCTGCCAGCAGATCCATTGCTCACACTCGGCCAACCTATCTGGAATTAGACGTTCCTCGATGGTACTACTGGACATGGATAGATCTGGGAATTGCTTCGGTCGTATTCACAGGCGATTCGAGATCGCGATAAACCTCGAAGTACCGCTGTGCACGCCGGCCACCTTCCGAAATGTGCTCGTGCGTCCAAAAGCGTGTGACTGCGCGCTGTTTATGCCGGCCTGCGCTCCCTCCCCTTCCAGGACCTATTCTAGGTGTTTCGTCGAGAGACGCAGGAAGATAGGAGATCAATTTAGAGACTCTATAAAGCGCCCAGTGCGCCCAGCTAGTGACG
>JGI12448J12851_1000504_pt1 | contig 14670 bp, 9 predicted proteins | sample A23M2SouthBayCA_FD_12851 | JGI IMG/M metagenome (IMG submission 12851) | reverse complement strand
GAGCCACAAAAACACTAATCAAACGACAGGTTACTCAGGAGATCCGTCATGGATATGGAGCAGTTTTTCAAAGAGAAGTACCCGTCAGATCTCTCCCGGGACGTGGACACGAACCAGTACAGCACCATGCTGGATGTGTTTGAGAAATCCGTGGCGCGGTTTGCGGACCGGCCCGCGTTCAGTGGTGTGGGCGTGACACTGACGTACCGGGATCTGGACCACTACAGCCGCGCTTTCGCAGCCTGGCTCCAGAATGAGACGGATCTCCAGCAGGGCGATCGCATCGCGATCCAGATGCCCAATATTCCCCAGTACCCGATCGCCATCTTTGGTGCTATGCGGGCCGGTCTGGTGGTCGTGAACACCAACCCGCTCTACACCACGCGCGAGATGGAGCACCAGTTCAACGATTCCGGCGCCCGTGCCCTGATCGTGCTGGCCAACATGGCGAGTAATGTCGAGAAGGTGCTGCCGAACACGGGTCTTGAGCACGTCATCGTCACCGAGCTTGCGGACCTGCACAAGCCGCTCAAGCGCAAGCTGATGAACACTGTGGTCAAGCACGTGAAGAAGATGGTGCCGGCCTACAGTCTGCCCAAGGCCCACGCCTTCCCGAAAGTGCTCAAGAACGGTGCCGGCCTGACCTACAGGCCCGTCAGCATCCAGCGCGAGGACATTGCGGTGCTGCAGTACACCGGTGGCACCACGGGTGTGGCCAAGGGTGCCATGCTGACCCATTCCAACCTCGTTTCGAACCTGCTGCAGGTCAAGCCGATGGTTGAGAAGCAGATGGATGAGGGCAGGGAAGTGGTGGTCGCGCCGCTGCCGCTCTACCACATCTACTCGTTCACCATGAACTGCGGTGTCATGCTGGAGAGTGGCAGTCACAGCATCCTGATCCCGAACCCGCGTGACATCCCGGGCTTCGTCAAGGAGCTGAAGAAGTGGCAGTTCACGGTGTTCATGGGCCTGAACACGCTGTTCGTGGCGCTGGCGAACAACGAGGAGTTCCGCAAGCTGGATTTCAGTAACCTGAAGATCACGGTTGCCGGGGGCATGGCACTGACCAAGCCAACGGCGGATCAGTGGCAGCAGGTCACCGGGTGCGAGATCACTGAGGGCTATGGCCTGACCGAGACCTCGCCGGTGGTGAGCCTGAACCCGCTTGGAAACGCGCAGGTCGGCACTATTGGTATCCCGATCCCGGGTACTCTGATCAAGACCGTTGACGATGAGGGTAATGATCAGCCGGTCGGGGAGGCCGGCGAGCTCTGCGTTCATGGGCCACAGGTTATGAAGGGCTACTGGCAGCGCCCTGAGGAGACCAGCAAGTCCATTGACTCGGAAGGCTGGTTCCGTACTGGTGACGTGGCCATGATCCAGGAGGATGGTTTTGTTCGGATCGTGGACCGTAAGAAGGACATGATTCTGGTATCCGGTTTCAACGTCTATCCGAATGAGATTGAGGACGTTGTGATGGGGAATCCGAAAGTTCTGGAGTGTGCCGCCGTGGGCATTCAGGATGACAAGAGCGGTGAGGCGGTGAAGATCTTTGTGGTCGCGAAGGAGCAGGATGTGACCAAGGAGGAGATCATCAAGTACTGCCGTGAGAACCTGACGGCCTATAAGGTGCCGAAGCATGTTGAATTCCGGGATGAGCTGCCCAAGAGTAACGTGGGCAAGATTCTGCGGAAGGAGCTTCGGGACAGCTGATTGGGTTCAGCTGCCGTTACTTGGAAACCCCGTCTGGTTCAGGCGGGGTTTTTTGGTCTATGGATGCTCAAGATACAAGCCTGACGAGGGGCTGCCGGGCGGAGTGAGGAGGGGACTGTTGATCGGGAAACGCTGTAAATACGTCCCTGTACGCTGCTCTTCCGCCATCCATGGCTCCAGAGCTTCCCGATTAACAGTCCCCTCCTCACTCCACCTTTGAGATCCTTGCATTCCGGAGCGCATCTTTCATTGACTGAGCAAAGTACTGATTGGCGAACACAGATCAAGCAATCCCTGGCTGACTGCCGGCAGTGGGAGACTGCGCGCATCCTTCGGCTGATGGGCAAGGGGGATCCGGATCCGAAAAACCGGGATCGGATTGAGGCCCTTCTGCAGGAGGGGCAGGAGGCGCTGGCGCGGCGGCGCTCGCTGGTCCCCTCCATTTCGTACCCCGAGTCGTTGCCGGTTTCGGAGCGGGTAGAGGATATCCGCTCGCTGCTGGAGCAGCATCAGGTAGTGATCGTTGCCGGTGAGACGGGGTCGGGCAAGACGACGCAGTTGCCGAAGATGGCGCTTGAGGCCGGGCGTGGCCGGCGCGGGCTGGTGGGGCATACCCAGCCGCGGCGGATTGCTGCGCGCACGGTGGCGCAGCGTCTGGCGGAAGAAATGGAGACCCGGGTCGGCGAGACGGTGGGTTACCAGGTGCGGTTCAGTGACCAGACCAGTGATGATTCACTGGTGAAGGTGATGACGGACGGCATCCTGCTGAATGAGCTGACCCATGACCGCTTTCTGGACCGCTACGACACCATCATTGTGGATGAGGCCCATGAGCGCAGCCTGAACATCGATTTCCTGTTGGGGGCGCTCAAACGGATTCTTCCGAAACGGCCTGACCTGAAGGTGATCATTACTTCGGCGACCATCGAGCTGGACCGCTTCAGTGCCTATTTTGACGATGCGCCGGTGTTGGAGGTTTCGGGGCGGACGCATCCGGTGGAGGTGCGGTATCGGCCGCTGGCGGACTCTGAGGATCCGGAGTCGGGCTGGCCAGGGGCGATCGAATCGGTCGTTCATGAGATCGAGGATTACGAGAAGGATCAGGGCAAGGGGCCCGGGGATATCCTGGTGTTCCTGCCGGGGGAGCGGGACATCCGGCAGGTGAGCAAGGAGCTGCGCCATGCGGATCTTCAGCACACCGAGGTGCTGCCGCTGTATGCGCGGCTGTCGAATCGCGAGCAGAACCGGGTGTTCCAGCCCCATGGCGGGCGACGGATCGTGCTGGCCACCAATGTGGCCGAGACCTCGCTGACGGTGCCGGGCATCCATTACGTGATCGATACGGGTCTGGCGCGGCTGAGCCGTTACAGCGTGCGCTCGAAGATGCAGCGCCTGCCGGTTGAGCCCATCGCCCAGGCCAGCGCGGAGCAGCGCAAGGGGCGCTGTGGGCGTGTGGCCCCCGGGATCTGTTTTCGACTCTATGACGAGTCGGATTTCCTGAATCGGCCCGAGTTCACGGACCCGGAGATCCGCCGGACCAACCTGGCGTCTGTGATCCTGCAGATGACGAACATGGGACTGGGCGACGTCAAGCGCTTCCCCTTCATCGACCCACCGGATAAGCGCCTGGTCAACGACGGCTACAAGCTGCTGGAAGAGCTGGGGGCCGTGGATCGGGGACGCAAAGTAACCAAGGCTGGGCGGCGCATGGCGCGGCTGCCGGTGGACCCAAGGCTGGCGCGCATGCTGCTGGCGGCTGAGCGGGAGGGCAGTCTGGCCGAGGTGGCGGTGATCGCGGCCGGACTCAGTATCCAGGACCCCCGTGAGCGCCCGGGCGACAAACAGACCCAGGCGGACCAGGCGCACGCGCTGTTCCGCGACAACCATTCGGACTTCAACAGTCTGCTCAATCTATGGAACGCCTGGGAAGAGCAACGCCAGACGCTGTCCGGCAATCAGCTCCAGAAGTGGTGCCGGAAGCATTTCGTGGCCTTTCTGCGCATGCGGGAGTGGCGCGACATTCACCGTCAGATCCTGCTGCTGGCAAAGGAGCAGGGCATGCGGGTGAATCAGCGGCCGGCAGACTATGCTTCCGTGCACCGGGCGCTTCTGGCCGGCCTGCTGGGCAACGTGGCGCTGAAGGAGGAGAAGGGCTGGTTCCACGGGACGCGTAACCGCAAATTCCGGATCTTTCCGGGCTCCGCACTGGCGAAGAAGCCACCGAAGTGGATCATGGCCGCCGAGATTGTGGAGACCAGCCAGGTGTTCGCGCGCATGGTGGCGGGGATCGAGGTGGAGTGGATCGAGCCACTCGCCGAACACGTGGTCCGGCGTAACCACGCGGAGCCGCACTGGGAGAAGAAGCGGGCCCAGGTCATGGCCATGGAGTCGGTCACACTCTATGGGCTGACCATCGTGGCCAATCGCCGCGTGGGGTACGCCCGGATCGACCCGGAGCTGTCTCGGGAGATCTTCATCCGCCGGGCCCTGGTGGAAGGCGAGTACAGGACCAGGGCCCCCTTCGTGCTGGCCAATCAGGAGTTGATCGAAGAGGTCACTTCGCTGGAGGACAAGGTTCGCCGGCGGGATCTGCTGGTGGATGAGGAGACCCTGTTCCAGTTCTACCATGAGCGCCTGCCCGCCGAGATTGTCAGCGGCAAGGGTTTTGAGCGCTGGTGGAAGCAGCTTAACGACGAGCAACTCAGTCGCTTCTACCTGACCGAGTCCGATGTCTTCCAGAAAGAGCCCGGGACGGACACGCAGAGCCTGTATCCCGATACGCTGCAATGGCACGGCCTCACCTTTGAACTGCGCTATCATTTCGAACCGGGTACGGCCGAGGACGGCGTGAGCATCCGGGTGCCGATAATGGCGCTCAAGCAGCTGCCGGTGGAGCGGCTGGGGTGGCTGGTGCCGGGGCTGCTGCGCGATCGCGCCATTGCCCTGGTGAAAAGCCTGCCCAAATCACTGCGCCGCAACTTTGTGCCGGTGCCGGACTTCGTGGACGCCGCCCTCGCCAATCTCACCCCCTGCAATGAACCACTGCCCCGTAGACTGGGGGAACAGCTCCAGCGCATGACCGGCGTGCGGATACCCGAGGATGCGTGGGACCCGGATCACCTGCCTGACCATCTACGCATGAACGTGCAGGTGATTGATGACAAGGGCAACATCCTGGATCAGGGGCGGGATGTGGAGGGGCTGATCGCACGCCACGAGGATGAGGCTCACCAGGCGCTGGAAAGTGCCATGCAGGAGGCCCCGGAGGAATCCGAAGTTGAGACGGTTGTCTCCGACTGGCCGGGCGGCGACCTGCCGGAGAGTGTCGAGACCGAGCAGGGGGGCATGCAGGTTCGTGTCTATCCGGTTCTGGAAGATGAGGGGCAGGGGGTACGTCAGACGCAGGTGCTGGACCCGGTGCGGGCCTGGTACCTGAACCGTCGGGGGATTGCACGCATCCTGGTCAACCGGCTCGGCAATACCCTGCGGGATCTGGATCGAAGACTGCCCGGCTTCCATGAAGCATCGCTGCTGTTTGCCCCGGTCGGGCGCAAGACAGAGCTTCTGGACGATATGCTCATTGCGACGGCCCAGTCCCACTTCCTGGCGGAGCAGGCGCTGCCACGCAGCGAGCGGGATCTGGAGAGCTGCCTTGAAAGCGGCCGAAGTGACTTCATACCCGCGCTGGAAGCCAACAGCCGGCTCCTGCTCCAGATCATGGAGCGCCATCACCAGGTGATGAAGGGGCTGAAGGGCAAGATCCCGCTGAATGTTGCCCAGAGCATGGCGGACCTGAAGTTTCAGATGAGCCAGCTGATTTACCCGGGGTTCATGGCGGCAACGCCGCCGGAGTGGCTGAAGCATTTTCCACGTTACATGGACGCGGCGCTGATCCGGCTGGACAAGATGCCCCGGGAGGCAGGCCGTGAGCGTGCCTTTCTCTCGGAGTTCCAGCCCTTCTGGGACCGCTACGTTGAGAGGCGCGAGGCACTGGCCGTGCAGGGGATCGAGGACGAGGCCCTGATCACCTACCGGTGGATGCTGGAGGAATACCGCGTGTCGTATTTCGCACAGCAGCTGGGAACCGCTGTAACGGTTTCCCCTCAGCGCCTGGAGCGCCAGTGGCAGCAGGTCCGCCGCTGACGCCGTCCACCTGACACCCGGTGCCGATGTGTTAATATCCTGAGTCAGGAACTATTTCACAGGTTCTCCATTCAACAACAACCGGAGTCTATCCCGTGTCCTCAGCAGTCATCAGCGCTACCGGTCTTTTCTCGCCGCCCAGCGTCATCGACAACGACGAACTGGTGGAAGCCTTCAACGCCTACGTCGAACGCCACAACGAACGCAACGCGGCCGCGATTGAGCGTGGCGAGGTGGAAGCGCTGCAGCCTTCATCCTCGGCGTTCATCGAGAAAGCCTCAGGCATCAAGCGCCGGCATGTGATGGACAAGCAGGGCATACTGGATCCCGAACGCATGAAGCCGTCGATTCCGCAGCGCCCGAACTCGAACTATGGCATCCAGTGTGAAATGGCGGTCAAGGCCACGAATCAGGCGCTGGAGCGGGCCGGGATCAGGGCGCAGGATCTGGACGCGGTCGTTGTCGCCTGTTCGAATCTGGAACGCCCCTATCCGGCCGTGGCCGTTGAAGTACAGGATGCGCTGGGCGTGGAAGGCTTTGCGTACGACATGAACGTCGCCTGTAGTTCGGCGACCTTCGGCATCCAGAATGCCGTTGATGCCATCAATAACGGGCACGCCCGCACGGTGCTGGTTGTGAACCCGGAGATCTGCAGTGCCCATCTGAATTTCTGCGATCGGGACAGCCATTTCATTTTCGGCGACGCCTGCACCGCCATCATCGTCCAGCATCCGGATGATGTGCCGGCAGGGCGTGGCTTCGATGTTCTGGGCACACGGCTCAAGACGCGTTTTTCCAACAACATCCGGAACAACTTCGGGTTCCTGAACCGTGCGGATGAATCCGGCATGGGGCAGGCGGACAAGCTGTTCGTTCAGGAAGGCCGCAAGGTGTTCAAGGAGGTTTCTCCGCTGGTGGCGGAGCTGATTGGCGAGCACCTGGGGGCGCTTGGTCTCGGCACCGATCAGTTGCGGCGCATGTGGCTGCACCAGGCGAACCTCAATATGAACGAGCTGATTGCCAAGCGGGTCCTTGGGCGTGATGCCGAGGTTGGCGAGGCGCCGGTGATACTGGATGAGTACGCCAATACCAGCTCCGCAGGCTCCATCATCGCCTTTGACCAGTACCAGGCCGACCTGAACAGTGGCGATTACGGCATCATCTGTTCCTTCGGAGCCGGCTACTCCATCGGTAACGTCGTGGTCCGCAAGCGCTGAAGCGGCCCTATTGGCCGCTTTCCGCGCTCAATGCCCGCAGGCGGTCGGGCAGGGGTGTGGGGCGGCCAGTGTCATGATTGATCCACACCACCTTGGCGCTGCCTGATGCATAGAGAGCATCATCATCAGCGCCAAGTACCCGATAGAAGTTCTCCAGGCTGCTGTTGCCGGCCCTGCCGGTGCGCACTTCAACCCTGATCCTGGTGGGATAGACCAGTTCCTGGTGGAAGGTTGCGCTCGTGGTTACGATCACCGGGCCCTCGCCCTGGCCGTCCGCTGTCAGTGTGAGACTGTCGAACCAGCGGATTCGCGCCTCTTCAAAAAACCTGAAATACACCGTATTGTTCACATGGCCGTAGGCATCCTGGTCGCCCCAGCGGACAGGGAAGGTTTCCTCATGGACCAGTCGGCCTTCGGGTTGGTTTTCGGACATGATGACTCCTGTTCTATGGATGGCGCTGATTCTAGGGCCGGAATAGATGATTTCAATCCCCTTGCAGACAGGTTTACAGGTTGATGATGCAACGAACCCTGCTCGCGTTCAGTCTCACCCTGGCACTGGCTACCGGTGCCAGTGCACAGCAGCCGGAAGACGGCTCCGCCAGCATGCTGCCCGACGATGCGGATCCACAGAAGGTGGCGGATACGTCCGCCTTTGACGACCGTGATCCCTGGGAGTCGTTCAACCGCAGCATCTTCACCTTCAACGAAGTGGTGGACCGCAACCTGCTCAAGCCTGTGGCGCGCGGCTACAACCGTGTCACGCCGGAGCCGGTGAATGATGGGGTCAGCAATTTCTTCAGCAACCTGAGCGAGCCGGGTAACATTCTCAACAGCCTGCTCCAGGGCAAAGGCGAGGATGCGCTGGTCAGCACTGGCCGCTTTATCTTCAACACCACTTTCGGGTTGCTTGGGCTGGTGGATGTGGCCAGCTACATGGAATTGCCGGAAAAGGAAGAAGACTTCGGCCAGACCTTTGGGTACTGGGGGGCCGACAGCGGCCCCTTCCTGATGCTGCCGTTCCTGGGCCCCTCAACGGTCCGGGATACAGCGGGCAGGGGAGTGGATTACGCCGTTCCGGATCTCATGGACGAGGTGGACTCTCCCGAGGTCTATTTCCTTTATGCCCTCTACGGAGTGGATCTCAGGGCCTCACTGCTGAGCTACGAGGAGCAGATCACAGGTGATCGTTACACGTTCATACGCAATGCCTACCTGCAGCGTCGTGAATATCAGGTCAATGATGGCAGGGTGGAAAGTGACCCCTTTGCCAGGGACGATGAGGACATAATGCTCGAGGATTTCTGATCGGAGGCTATACTCCGGTCAGGTAGTCCCGGGCAGTGGCCAGTGGAGTCCATTATGAACCGCAGGATCGCGCATTACCGCAAGCTGCTCAGCCAGGCCCGCACCTATGAACAGTGGAAGGCGGCGGCACTGGAGCTGGATTACCTGGAAGGCAATGTGGAATGGAAGGAGGCGTTCGCCTCCGAGTTCTACAACTACAACCTCATCCATGACCGCCTGAGGGAGCTGCGCCACTACCACCAGACCGGCGACTATGCCCGGCTCAAGCGCGCGATCCGGGAAGGGCTCCATCACGATCTCGGCAATATCTCGAACCCCGCGCTCTACCACAACAGCTATGTGGGCACCAAGCACCTGATCGAGGAATACGTGAACCAAGTGTGCGAGTCCATCAACCTGCTGTGTGACACCCCCATGCAGGAGCTGCCCGAAAGCGAAAAGCTGGGCTTCTTCAAGGATACCCTGCTGAGCTATGGCCGCCCGGCATTACTGCTCAGTGGCGGTGCCACGCTTGGCCTGTTCCACCTGGGGGTGATCCGCACCCTCTGGGAACGGGATCTGCTCCCGCAGGTCATCTCCGGGTCCAGTGCCGGTGCTGTGATGGCGGCCATGGTCGGAACCACACCGGACGATGAGCTGGACCAGCTGCTGGAACCGGAACGCCACAACCTCAAGGCCTGGCGCTGGAAGGGGGTGATCAATGGCCTTCGCGGGGCCGGGTTCATGGACCAGGGCGTACTGGAGCAGTGCCTGAGAGAGAATATCGGGGAGTTCACCTTCGAGGAGGCGTTCCAGCACACTGGCCGCTCCACCAACATCAGTGTGTCATCGGACCAGGGCCAGTATGGGGCACGGCTGCTCAGTGGCTATACCTCGCCCTATATGCTGGTATGGAGCGCCGCTCTGGCCTCCTCCGCGGTTCCCGGGGTCTTTCCGCCCGTGCAGTTGCAGAAGAAGGATCACCAGGGGGCTACGGTGCCCTANATGCCACGCCTGCGCTTCGTGGACGGTTCGGTGGTGAGTGACCTGCCGCGCGAACGCCTGATGCACCTGTACGATGTGAATTTCACGCTGGTCAGCCAGACCAACCCGCATGTGGTGCCGTTTCTGCGCCGGGATCATGGACAGTCCCGGGAGAGCCTCGCCAGTCTGCCCCTGTCACTGCTGAAAGCGGAGATGCAGTTCCATGGCAAGGGGCTGTTCGATGTGCTGAGGCGGCGCATGCGGCCGGAACTTGCCCGCCAGGCCTGCGGCCAGATCTATACCATCATGGCGCAGCAGTACCAGGGGGACGTGACCCTGGCACCGCGCTACCGGATGCGGCACTTCCGGCGCATGATGTCGAACCCGTCGCCGGAATTCGTGCGCGAGATGATGCTGGAGGGGGAACGTGCCACCTGGCCGCTGATCTCCCAGATCCGAACCCATGCCAAGATCTCGCGCACTCTGGAAGGCTGCATCCGGCGCCTGCGCCAGCACAACCGCAAGGGCGCCGAGCTGCACGTAATCGCGAGCTGAACCTGTACGCTCCGGGAGCCGCCCGCTATCATGAGCGGTCTCTTAACCGACCTTTGGACAGGAGCGCATGCTCAACGAGGATACGAAGGCTGAGATCCAGGCAGCCTATCGGGCCGTGCTGGCCGGCAAGGACCTGCGCGCGCGCTACGGCCAGCGGCTGATGATCGCCGAGATTGCCCGCTACCTCGGTGAGATCACGGAAAACGACGGTCAGCGAACGTCCGCCCACAAGGCCTGTGTTCTGGAAGCCGGAACCGGCACGGGCAAGACCCTCGCCTACCTCCTGGCCGCCATCCCGGTGGCACGGCAGCTTGGCAAGCAACTGGTGGTTTCCACCGCCACGGTGGCGCTCCAGGATCAGATCGTGAACAAGGATCTGCCGGACCTGAAAGCCCATTCAAGGGCTGGATGTGAGCTGGTCCCTGGCGAAGGGGCGTGGCCGCTATCTGTGCCTGTCCAAGGTGGAGCAGCGCCTGCATGGCCACGGTAANCAGGACAGCGACACCATTCCGCTTTTCATGCTCCAGGAGGAGCCGGGCGAACCGGCGGAAACCCGCGCTTTCCACGAAAAGCTTTTCTCCAGCTACGCGGCCCGCGAGTGGGACGGCGACCGTGACCACTGGCCGGACCACATCCCCGATGACATCTGGCAGGGCGTGACCACGGACCACCGCCAGTGCACCAACCGCCGTTGCAGCTATTTTGACAGCTGTCCCTTTTTTTCGGCGCGTGCGGAGCTGGAACACGCGGACGTGATCGTCGCCAACCATGACCTGGTGCTGGCGGATCTGGCCCTGGGGGGTGGCGCCATACTGCCCAAGCCCGAGGACACCATCTATGTGATGGACGAGGCCCATCACCTGCCGGACAAGGCCCTGAACCACTTTGCCGCCTCCCTGGGGCTGGAAGGCACACGTCAGTGGCTGCGCAGCCTGAGCCAGGCTCTGGCCCAGCTTCTGCCGCATCTGCCGGCGGACGCCGAGGCGGCCCGGACGGTACAGAAACTGACGGATCTGGCACGGGAAATTGACCCGATGCTGGCGGACGTCCATGAATGGCTGGAAGAAAACACGCCCTGGGAAGGGGGCGAAGACGGTGGTAACAGCCAGTACCGTTTCCCGGGCGCACGGTTGCCGGACGAGTTGAGCACCCGGGTGACCGCACTGCAGCAGCAACAGGTTCAGCTGACGCGGCGTCTGGACCAGTTGGCCGACTTTCTGGATGAAGGGATGGATGAACGCCGGGAAGGCGATATTGACCGCGAGACCGCCGAAGCCTGGTACCCCGTGGTCGGCCAGTTCCATGCCCGGGCAGAGGATCAGTTGCGGCTGTGGCAGGCCTGGTCCGAGGCCGTGCCGGAAGCCGAGGAGGGGGAGGACAGCACGCGTACGCCCGCGCCGGCGCGGTGGCTCAACCGCCGTGGTGGCGAGAATGGCGACATCACGCTCTACAGCAGTCCAGTGCTGGCGGATAATGTCCTGTTCAGCCGGCTCTGGAGCCGCTGTTTCGGCGCCATCCTGACTTCCGCCACCCTGACAGCGCTTGGTCGCTTCGACCGCCTCAGCATGCGTGCCGGGCTGCCGGCGGACAGCCGCTGCCTGGTGATTCCCTCGAACTTCCGCTACCAGGAGAACGCCACCGTGGAGGTGCCGGCCTCAAGTATGGAACCCGGGGATCCGGCCAGCTACGCGGAGCGGCTGGTGGATCGTCTGCCCGGGGTGCTTGAAGGGGATACGGCGGCGCTGGTCCTGTTCACCGCGCGTCGGGACATGCAGAGGGTGCGTGACATGCTGCCGGAGACCTGGCGGGACTGCGTCATCACGCAGGATGACCATACCCGGGCGGAGGTCCTGGACCGCCATCGCCAGCGCGTGGACAACGGCCAGACTTCAATTCTCTTCGGAGTGGCCAGTTTCGCGGAAGGGATCGATCTGCCGGGAACCTATCTGGAGCACGTGGTCATCACGCGACTGCCGTTTTCGGTGCCGGATGATCCGATTGAGGCCAGTCTGGCTGAATGGATCGAGGAAAGGGGCGGCAACCCCTTCATGGAGATCAGCGTGCCGGACGCCTCCATAAGGCTTGTGCAGGCCGCTGGGCGGCTGCTTCGCAGTGAGTCCGACACGGGTCGTGTGACGATCCTGGACCGTCGCATCATCTCCCGGCGTTACGGCAGCATGCTGCTGGATGCGCTGCCGCCGTTCCGCCGTGTGATTGCCGCCTGAGCCCTACCTCAGTCCGTCTGGCGGGCGGGGTGCGGCTCGTAGCTGATTAGACCCTGCTGGCGGGCCATGGCGTAGGCGGCCTTGGGCCCGGTCCAGAGTGACGGCAACAGGATCAGTGATACCGGAATTGCGGTGATCACGATGAACTGTTGCAGCGCGCTGATCTGGCCTTCGCCCATGTACAGCAGAATCGCTGCCATCAGTGCCATGGCCACACCCCAGAAGACGCGAACTGCGCGGTTCGGTTCATCATGGCCGGTGCCCACGACAGAGATCGCGTAGCTCATGGAATCCCCGGTGGTTGCCACGAAGATGGTGGTCAGCAGCAGGATCGCCAGTGCCATGAGCATACCGCCGGGCAGTGCCTGGGCAACGGTGAGGGTGGCCACATCGAACTGGAAGTTCTGCAGCGGCTCGGCCAGCTCGATCACGTCCTGCATCTGGTAGAAGATGCCGGAACCGCCCAGCAGGGTGAACCAGACGGTGGTGGCGACCGGCGCCATGACGGCGACTGCCAGAATCATCTCCCGGATGGTGCGGCCACGGGAAATACGTGCCACAAAGATCGCCATCAGCGGCCCGTAGCCGATAAACCAGGCAAAGAAGAACACCGTCCACCATTTCATCCACCACGCAGGCGCGGTCTCGGAGGTCATGGTGCCCATGCGGAAGAATGAGGAGATGTATTCACCGAAGCCCTGTGTGTAGGCGTTGGTGAGGAAAAGCGTGGGCCCGAAGACAAAGATGACCGCCGCGATCGCGAGTGCCAGCATCACGTTGAACCGGCTCAGCAGCTGTATGCCTTTGTGGATGCCGGTTACCGCCGAGGTTACATAGATTGCACCCAGGGCGATGACGATCATCAACTGAGTGGAGTAACGGTCCTCGATGCCGAACAGAACCTCGAAGCCATAGCTGACCTGCGTAGCAAGGAAGCCGATGGGGCCAACAGTGCCGGCGACCACGGCCACCACGCAGCAGGCGTCCACCACGCCGCCGATCCAGCTGCTCATAATGCGCTGCCCGAAGACAGGGTAGAGCAGGGTGCGGGGCCGCAGCGGGTGCCCGAGATCATAATGGTTGTGCGCCAGGATGATCGCGGTCAGTGAGCCGAGGATGGCCCAGGCCAGAAAGCCCCAGTGCATGAATGACTGGGCAAGGGCGCCGGCCACGGCTTCGGCGGTGCCTGCCTCGGTGTTGAACGCCGGAGGTGTGACCACGAAGTGATAGACCGGCTCGCCGGCGGCAAAGAACACGCCGCCTCCGGCGAGCAGGGTACACATGATCATGGAAAGCCAGCGGAAGGTGCTGATTTCCGGTGTCGTACGGTTCCCCACAAGGGCGCCAGCCGCGGGCGAAATGGCAACCCCCAGGGCAATGAAGAAGGTTGCCAGCAGCAGCAACTGGAAGTATGAGCCCAGGCCCGCCGCTGTCGCGGTGAACCATTCACCGATGCTGTCGGAGACGAGCGTTATGTCGTACAGGGAGAACAGGATGAAGAGAACGATGAACCCGGCGCTGAGGCCGAGAACCACTGGATCACCAAGCCGCCGGTGATCGCTGGGCGACGTGCCCGGAGTCTGTTCGGATGGAGTCATGGGAGCCTCACGACCATAAAAAGTGAAGCGCGGGATGATGACAGCTTGTTACAGGAAATCAATGGTTGACAGTCCGAATGGACAGAAAAAAGCCACCAGGGAAAAACCGCTGGTGGCTGAACAAGGAGTTACGTGAGGAGAAATCCGAAAGGCCTGAAATCGAATTCCTGTTGACTCTTCTCACGGTGCCCAATGTAGGGCGTAAGGGGGCGTAGAGGGATCGTCCATAGGGCGTAAAAGGGGAGGAAAAAGGGCGTAAGGCGCTCAAAGTGTGAAATGAGTCACATTGTGAGCACTGACTAATCGACCAGCCCCAGTTCCCGGGCACGGGCCAGTGCGCCGGTGCGGCTGCTGGCACCCAGTTTACCGTACAGGTTGCGTATATGGGCCTTGACCGTCGTCTGCGCCACGGACATGCGCTGTGCGATCTCCTTGTTGGCATGACCGGCATGGATCAGGGTCAGCACCTCGATCTCGCGCTGGCTCAGGGGCTCCAGGAGTGCTTCGGTGCTGCCCATGGCCGGCGCAGGTTCTGTCTGGGCGGGCGCGGATTCCGCTTCCAGCAGTGGGTCCAGTTCGCGCAGGAAGGCCAGCGGCAGGCCATGGTGGGGCATACGCCGGTACAGCGCGGCCAGCGCAGGCCCTTCCTCGACAAAGAGTCGCAGGAAACGTTCCCGGGAGGCCAGCTCAAGTGCGCGGTGCAGCATGACGGCGGCCTGTTCCCCGCGGTCGAGGTGATCCAGGCAGACCGCGTATACCGCCAGCAGTTCAATCAGATGTTTGATATGGCGCCCTTTCTCGGTGGACAGCCGCAGCGGCGCCAGGATGTTGATCGCCTCCTCGGCCTGACCGTCCGCGAGCAGCAGCCGCGCCAGCCCGATGCGGGCCTGTTCCCTGTTGATGGGGTTACGGTAGTTGTGCTCCTCAAGCCGTTCCCGCCAGGTCTGT
>JGI12448J12851_1000501_pt1 | contig 14793 bp, 15 predicted proteins | sample A23M2SouthBayCA_FD_12851 | JGI IMG/M metagenome (IMG submission 12851) | reverse complement strand
ACTCTGAGTCTTTCCTGGGACAATGACCTGCTGACCGGTGAGGACAAAGGCTACACGAACGGCCTGCGCATTTCCTATCTGGAAGAAGCGGCCGAGAACAAACCCGATTGCCGTCTGTGCCTGAGCGGCCGGACACGGGATGCCCTTACGCCGCTGCCCGGCGTGGGCGCGCCGGAAAGCAACCACGCCCTCGCCTGGTCACTGCGCCAACTGATGCTCACCCCCCAGGATATCGAGCGCCGCGAGCCTCAGTACGATGATATCCCCTACACCGGGTATCTTTCCGGCAGCGTAACCCTCTGGAGCTGGGATGACCGCAGCATCACGGGTTACGGCGTATCGGCCGGTGTTATCGGGCCGGACTCAATGGCGGAGGAAGCTCAGGAATGGGTTCATGGTGTCACCGGCAGCACCAACCCTCGCGGCTGGGACAATCAGCTGGGCACCGACTGGGTTGGCGGCGTCCAGGCCCTGCATGCACGCCGCGCCTTGAAAACCGGTCAGGCAGATGGACTGCAACAGGACCTGAACTGGCTGGTGAGCNCTGAGGCCAGCAACTTCATCTCCAATGCCCAGATTGGTGCGGGCTGGCGCTTTGGCACCAATCTGCCGGACAATTTCATTTCCGACTACGCCGGGCTGTCATCGTCAGTGGGCATGCCCGGCATCCTGGACGCCCCCGGCCCCGGGTGGTCCGTTTTTGTCGGCGTTCTCGGGGAGTGGATTCCCTACTCCTATCTCGACGAGCGCTCCGGTCGGTACCGGTACGACCAGGAACCTCTGGTCGGCCATGCGGGTATCGGCGCGAGCCTGCATAACCGGGACATCCATTTCTCGGTCTCACTGCGGACCACGACCTCACAGGACGCGACCAACAAAGAACCACTGTCTTTTGGTACTGTTTCACTGGTCTGGCGGCTCTGACGCCGTCGTACTCTCAGGAACCATCCGCGTACCGACAAGGGGCAATCCCGAATGACAGAACGGACACTGATCCCCTTACGCTACAGTGCCTTCGTGGCCTGCATCCTGGTCAGCCTGATCACGCTCGCGCTCAGCAGCCTGTCCATATGGTGGCTGGCCGTCGCCCTGCCCGCCATCGCGTTTACCGTTCTGGGTACCTGGGATCTTGTGCAGCCCAGACGCACGGTCAGCCGCAACTACCCGGTACTGGCGCACTTCCGCTACTTCTTTGAGTCCATTGGCCCGGAGATCCGCCAGTACTTCATCTTCTCGGACACCGAGGGCCGCCCGTTCAGCCGCGAGCAACGGCGCATCGTCTACCAGCGTGCCAAGAACACGCTCGATAAGCGCCCCTTCGGCAGCCTCCTCGACATGGATAACCCCGGCTACGAATGGATCAACCACTCGCTGACGCCGGTGGACCATGCCAACTCGGACTTCCGCATCACCATCGGCAGCCGCTGCGCCCGGCCCTACAGCGCCAGCGTCTTCAACATCTCTGCCATGAGTTTTGGCTCCCTGTCCGCCAACGCCATCCGGGCCCTGAACCACGGCGCCGCACGCGGCGGGTTCTATCACGACACCGGGGAGGGTTCGATCTCACGCTATCACCTGGAAGGCGGGGGCGACCTGGTCTGGGAGATCGGCTCCGGCTATTTCGGGTGTCGGGATGAACAGGGGTACTTCGATGAGGGCCTGTTCGTCGAAAACGCCACGCGGGACGCGGTGAAGATGATCGAGGTGAAGCTCTCCCAGGGTGCCAAGCCCGGGCACGGCGGCATCCTGCCTGGCGCCAAGGTGACGCAGGAGATTGCTGAAGCACGGGGCGTCCCTGCTGGTGAGGATGTGGTCTCGCCGCCCAGCCACTCGGCCTTCAGCACGCCCATCGAACTACTCGAATTCCTGGATCGGCTGCGGGAACTGTCCGGCGGCAAGCCCGTGGGCTTCAAGCTGGCGATCGGGCATCCCTGGGAATGGTTTTCCATCGTCAAGGCCATGCTGGAGACCGGGCGGCACCCGGATTTCATCGTGGTCGACGGTGGCGAGGGAGGCACTGGCGCCGCGCCCCTGGAGTTCATCAACCGGCTGGGCATGCCGCTGCTGGATGCCCTGCTGCTCGTCCACAACACCCTGGTGGGCACCAACCTGCGGGACGTCATTGCCGTGGGGTCCGCCGGCAAGATCACCTCCGGCTTCCATCTGGCCAAGACCCTCGCCCTGGGCGCCGACTGGTGCAACGCAGGCCGGGGCTACATGTTCGCCCTCGGCTGCATCCAGGCCCTGAGCTGCCACACCGGGCGATGCCCCAGCGGTGTCGCCACCCAGGACCCACGGCGGGGCGATAAGCTGGACGTGCCGCTCAAGAGCGAGCGCGTGTACCACTACCACCGGAACACGGTGCAGGCCCTCGGCAACCTGATTGGCGCCGCCGGCCTGCGCAACACCTCGGAACTGGGGCCGGACCACATCATCCAGCAGACCTCCCAGACCGAGTTCCGCACCTATCGGGACCTTTACCCGTTCCTCGAACCCGGTGCCCTGCTCAATGGCGACACCGGGTACGAGCTTTTTGACCACTACTGGGAAGAGGCGAGCGCCCGGGAATTCGGTGCTCCCAGTTCCGTTATCCGGTTCAGCCGGAATCCGGTGCGCTGAGTCAGCTCCTCAGGCCCCACCGGCTCAGGCTACCAGCTGGTCAACGCGCGCGCTGGCCTCCTGCAACGCCTGTTTACTGACGTCTTCCCCCATGGCAAGGCCTTCGGCGCGCACTAATCGAACCTCGCTGATGCCCAGAAATCCCAGGAAGTGCTCAATGTAGGGCTTCTGGAAGTCCATGCTGGTCCCGGAATACTGACCACCACTTGTCAGGAAAACATAGGCGGTTTTGCCTTCCAGTAACCCAACGGGTCCTTCCGGGGTATATCGGAACGTCCTCCCGGCGCGCGCCACATGGTCAAACCACGCTTTAAGGGTGGAGGCCACGTTGAAGTTGTAAGTCGGCGCCGCAATCACGATCTCATCCGCTTCCTCCAGCTCTTCGATCAACGTATCCGCAAGCTCGGCTTGCCGGACCTGGTCCCCGGTTCGTTCCTCGGGAGCCGTCAAAGCCGCCTTAAACCGTTCCGCCGTGAGATGGTCTATGGGCTCCTGCGACAGATCCCTGCGGATAACGCGGACGCCAGCGTCAGCCTCACGCCGCTTCGCTACAAATGCCCCCGCCAGCTGTGAAGACTGGCCCTGGTCCCCGAAAACACTGTTATTCAGTTGCAGAATGGTTGTCATTGGATGGCTCCTCGTCACTTTTTAATGATGTCTCTATTGAATAACAGATCAATTCGATAAAAAATCGGAAAAATCCGCTCAAAACAATCAAATGAGACGATACTTATTGTGGCGCGAGTATCTCTGGACCAATGGCAGGCGCTTGTAATGGTGGTCGACACGGGGAGCTACGCCCATGCCGCCCAAGCCCTCCACAAGACCCAGTCCTCCATCAGCTACGCCATTCAGCGAATCGAGGAGCAGCTTGACGTCGCCGCATTTCGGATCGAAGGCCGCCGGGCGGTACTGACGCAGGCCGGGGAGGTCCTGTACCGCCGGGGGCGCGCCCTCATCGAACAGGCCGGCCGACTCGAGGCCACAGCCCAACGCCTGGGCGCGGGCGTGGAGGCGGAGCTCGGCCTGGGCGCGGAGATTCTTTATCCGACCTGGCGCCTGCTTCAATGCCTTGAAGCCTTTGTGATATCTTTCCCGAACACCCGGGTAGAGCTCTACGAGACGGTGCTGGGCGGAGGCGAAGAATTACTCGAAAAGGGTCAGGTGGATCTGGCGATCTGCTCACGTATTCCTTCCGGCTTTGTGGGTGAGCCTCTGACGCAGGTTCGCTTTGTGGCCGTAGCCGCTCCGACTCATCCGCTGCATCAACTCAACCGGACACTGACCCTGCAGGATCTCAGCGAACATCGGCACCTTTTCGTGCGCGACAGCGGCTCCAAACGCGAACGCTCAGGCGGGTGGGAGGTGACCGAGCAACGCTGGACCGTCAGTCACAAGGCCACTTCCATCCGCGCTGCCTGTATGGGCCTGGGGTTTGCCTGGTTCGCCGAGGACATCATCCATGAGGAACTCAGGGATGGCACCCTTGTACCTCTGCCTCTGTCCGAAGGAGGTGAACGCTGGGGTACGCTCTATCTGGCCTACGCAGACCCGGATGGCGCCGGACCCGCGACGCAGCATCTGGGGGCGCTGCTCCGTGGGGATACGGCCGGGCCCCAGTGAGCGGTGGTCCCCCGTAAGGTGCACATGGCGTCTTGATGGACTACTGTTTCCACTCTGGGAGTGGTTGCAAAAAAGGAGGAGTAAATGGCTACGGGAAAACAAACAAGCAGGTTAAACCAGAAGTGCCACCCATTACCCTTTAAGGACCGGAGGGAAGCATGGAAGCATTGAAAAAGTACGCACATGATCGAGTCTTGAAAGGTGGGCTCTCCTATGAGCTCTCTATGCACGGACCTGCGTACGCTTTAGAAGAGTTCTGTAGGCAGTTCGGGGACAAGCTTGAGCTCGTATATCCTGCGTACCGCATCAATGGGATTCATCTGGAAGATGGAGAAGCTGCAGTGCATATTGTTTCGTTTAAGGATGTAGAACCAACACACCTCAACCGCGAGGCCATCATAGACATGATTCATCATTCAATCGGTGTGAACTTATGGCACGGGAGTTGGAGAACCGCGATAGGAAGAAGCTAACGTTGGCGCTGAAAGACCCTCATGTGTAGTCGCTCAGAGTCGATGCCGCCTGGATCCAATCAAACAGAAATTGCTCAAATTACTCGACAGTCCACATCCTGATGAATTCCTGATCGTTCTGCTTCGCGGCAACTGATTTAAAGAAATCTTCGGTTTCTTCATCGGACCATGGGTCCAGCTCGTCCACCGCTGCCGGCGGATACGCAATCCTCAGCACCTCTAGACCATCCTCTCGAACGATGAACTGGCTCTCCGAATCGCCTTCCTGAACTTCAGCGGACCACCCGGAATCACGAAATGGGTACTGATGGTTATTAATGAAAAGAATCGGGCCATACTTACTGCCAATAACCCCCATAAAGTCATCGCCATGCCGTATATAGTTGGCCTTCTTTCGGCGAAGGCCAGGTACGGTGTCAGGTTCGACTTCCCTGATGGGCTTTCCGACAGCATAGTCATATTCCAAATATCTATCCGAACTTCCTCTATTACGAATGTATACCAAGGGCATACTCAGTTATCCTGACTTAATTGAACTTGTTTATTTCGGGCTCGCCCTATCAGGCCCCTTTCAGGAAACAGCATTTCTGGACCATAACGCATACAGATTATCAGCCGCCTTCTGATTTTCCTTCAGCATACAGACGTAGCCAAAAATATCCTCCTCGGCGTTCTCTTCTTCCCTGCTCGCCGCCATCTTACCCACCTCAACGTCATCACGCCCGCGCCACCAACTCGGATAGGAGACTTCAGATTCAGAACCATTACCGTACACCCTGAAGGTGGTTACAGCCGCTTTGTAGTCATGAAAATAGTCAACACCGACTTTTTCACTTAAAAGGTCCCACTTTTTTGAATCAACAAGGAGTTTCAAAGTTCCATCTTCAGGGAAGATGGCAACAGTGTGTTCATCACCTTTCCAGCAGAATCCCGAGGTTTTCTTATCTCCAACAGCTTCAGGATCGTTTAGGACAGAAATGGTGCCCTCAAAGTAGTAGCAATAAGCCATTTTCTCGAAGCACTTGAGATACAAAACGTCATCCACTCCTCACGCTTTTTCTTCGGGCTTGAGGAAGCGCAGCAGATCCTGCTCATCGACGGGGCCTGTTACGGTTTCCTTCAGGACAGAGTCAGGCGTTTTCCAGTAATATCCGAGTGTCCGCCAAATGTTAGAAGAACGCTGTTTAGCAGCCACAAGATTCTTGACGAATCTCTCTCGAAACTCCGGAGGAATATAACCCCACCACTTTTCTCCCATAACATCCATATCCTTGCTGATTCCATTAAAGGCACCGGCTACACTACGGATCGAGGAAAAATTATCCTTCTGGGCCTTCTGAATGCCTTCATTGATGGATTTCTGCATTCCTTTGAAGTTTTTCAAAGCACGCTCTTCCCAAGTTTCAGGCCACTCAGAACGGTGCCATTGGTGCCAATCTTCACTTGGAGGATGGTTGTAGAAATGCTCGATCCCCTCTTTCATAGCCTCCAAAGCACGACGGTGGTAATCCCTAAATTCCTCCATATACTCAATACTGGAGAACTTACGAAGAAGAAGTTTTCTCTTGAGGTTTGAGTCCATGTGTTACAGCTCAGGCCACAGTCAATTTGTTTTTAATTCCACTCGGTTTTCATTGCTGCATGTGCCGTTCAAACCCGCTGTCTCGCTATCCGCTGCTTCCAGTGTCGTCCAATTCTCAGGCCGAACGCCCTCGAAAACCAGCCTTGTCACAGGCTTGATCAGCATCTTCCCATTGGACAGGTCATCAACAGAGCTGTAACTGATCCGGTAGACTTTCCTCAAATCGGGATAATCGGGTAGATAACTTCCCAGAGGGGACTCGATGGCCCCTTCTGTCAGTGATTGCTTGATTCGCATCAATTCGTCAATCGCACCCTGTTCATGCTGATCCAGCGCTCGTGTTGCCTTTTGCATTGTTTGAATAAGGACATCAATGCAACGGCTGGCATAAGGAGCATAGGAGGGCTTGTAAAGAAGACGACCTTTAACCAGCTTCATGAGTCGATATAGGTAGATACCAATCTCTGGCGATTACAATTCTCAATAAGATCCTGATTCATCTCTTGGCGTTGTGTCATCATGAGGCTCCAGCCAAGTTGTTCAGAGGTTCCCCAAACGATTCGCTTTATCGCTGCGCCAAATTGATCCAATACGGTTCCTACTGCGTGACGAGAGAAAGCCCAACCAGCGCCCCCTCATCCATGGCCAGAATTACCGTCGTCCCCGTGAACTCGCCCAGGCGGTATCCCTGGGCCAGCCATGCCCAGCCTAATAGGCTGCCAGGCACGCCGAGGGCGCCCATCGAGGCTTCCGGAAAGAGCCATCGGACCTCGGGCTGGACCCAGTCACCCAACGCCGGAAAGGCCGGAACGAGCTGCTCCATGAATCCATCGCTACCGTTCCCCGGGCACAACAGGGCCTCAGGTTGGGAATCCACCTCCATCCCCTTTCGGATCAGATCGCCGGGGTCGGTCCCGCCTTCCGGTCGTCCGTCCACCTGCGAGAACGCCAGCTCGAGGCCTTTATCGGAAGGTGTCCAGTCCAGAGCCACAACGGCTTCCACATCCATCTCGTCCGCACCGGTCATCCGGGCCGCAATCACCCGCCCGAGAGTACCCAGCCGGTTAAGCTGGCTCATGGCCAGTGCGCTCCAGCCACGTCCGAAACCGATTTCCGCGCGGTCCCCGAGGCAGTTTTCCCAGGCCAATCGTTGGTCCTGTTCGCTGAACGGCAGCATCACCCAGTTGGGCTGGTCGGGCAGGAGCAGTGGTTCAATCACCGCCCGAAGGCGCTCATGGGAGTCTTCGGCTTCAATGCCGGGGATCCGGCACTGGGCTGCATCGCCTGCAGCCAGCGGCTGGGCTTCCAACCCCGGAGACAGAACATCCTCAAGAGTATGGGCACCGATCGATCCCTGAATACCACTCAGTTGCCAGGGCACCAGTAACCTCCATGCAGTGAAACGGGAGTGCCCTCAATCCGATGAGCACAGGCCGGCCAGAGCCGTTCACGGAACCCCAGGGGCACAACCCGGAACAGCCGCTGCCAGTCCACCTCCTCCAGAGGCATGCCCCAAAGCTGTCGTCCCCGGTGACGGTCCTCACGGTCCCCGACCAGCCAGCGAACCTCACGCAGGGCGAGTTCTGCCAGCGATTCATCATGACGGAAACTGGCCAGCCAGGGCAGGAAACGGCTGTGCCAAGTGGCCCCGAGCATCGCGACCAGGGTGGCATCCGTTACCCGCGATGCCAGGGAATTGACCAGGGCCCCCACGCGGGCGTCATCCACGGCCCCAAGCATGGGCGGCAGCCATTCGCGCCACAGGGCCCCGCCCCCCTCTTCCCAGAGGATCAGGGCCACAGCCTCGGGGCACGCCTTATGGTTGATCGCCGCATGCCAGTCCGCCCAGGGCGCCGGTGGTACATAACCACGGCGGGTCAGGGCTCTGGCGGCCCGGACCTGGGAGGTAAACGTCTCCGGAAAATCCGTGGGGCATTCCAGGCTGCGGTAATGGGCCGCCAGCCACCAGGCGATGTCCCCGCGAGCCTGCTCATGGATCAGACTGGACTGCACGCGCTCCAGTTCGCCTGGCCATACCCGGTTGCGGGCTTCCACCACGCAGAGCCGCCGTTCCGGCAACTCGGCCAGAAGACCAGCCAGTTCGTAAGCGGGGGTTTCAGGGGAGAGCAGCGCGGGCGAGTTGTTGCCCTCCTTCAGGAGGTGCCCGAGAAGTTGCCGGTCATGCGCCTTCAACTGATCAGGGCTCGCGCTGTCACTGGCAAGCAGCGTGTCGCGGACATCCAGGAAATGTTCGAGTTCGTCGTCCATAACTGACCGGTGCCTGATGCGGTCTCCTTGGTGCGATAGGTCCTATTCCAGAGAAGCTGTCTGCTCATCCGCCGCTTCCGGTGTCACCCAGCTCTCCGGCCGGACACCTTCAAAAATAAGTCTTGTTACAGTCCAAATAAGCTTCTTGCCATTAGGCAAATCATCGATGGAACTTCCGGTCAGAGAGAAAGCATTTCTTAAATTTGGATAATCAGGAAAATAAGTTGCCAGAGGCGGTTCAATCGTACGTGCCGCTAACGATTGCTTGATGTTCTCCAACTCATCAATCGCCCCCTGTTCGTATTGGTCCAGCGCCCGTGTCCCCCTTCGCATCACCTGGATAAGAGCATCAATGCAGCGGCCGGTATACGGGTAGTAGGGTGGCTTATTGAGCACTTGACCTTTAATCAGCTTCAACAGCCTATACATATAAATCCCGATCTCCGGCCAAAAGGCATCCGGCGAACTCGGCAGGTGCCGCATCTGTTCCTCCGTGTACACATAACGCAGTGTGTGCGTACCTTCCTCAACCGGAAATGACAAGGCATCGGCGACCGCCTGCTCCTTGAGCCAGCGACACTGGAAAATCATGCGCCCCTCCGCCGTATTGTTGGTCACTGGCTCATTCTTGAGCACATCCAGCAGGCGATCACAATTCTCGATGATGTCCTGGTTTATTTCCTGTTGTAGCGTCATCAGGGCGTTCCTTCCAAGCGGGCAACGTCAGTATCAGGGTTGCTCGCCAGGGTTGAGGTAACGCAACAGGTCTTGCTCGTCGACTGGACCGGTTATAGTTTCCTTGAGCAGATCATCATCATTCTCATCCCAATACTCGCCGACAGTTTCCCAAATATTCGAAGCCCTCTTTATGGCAGCTGCTAGATTTTCATCGAATCTCTCCTGATACTCGCCAGGGATATAGCTCCACCACTTCTCCCCCATACCGTCCATGTCTTTGCTGATGCCCGTGAAAGCACCTGCTGCGCTTCGAATAGTGGACCATTTGCTACGCTGTGCATTCTGAATCCCTTCAGTAATGGACCTCTGCATTCCCCTAAAATTCGCTACTGCGCGCTCCTCCCAAGTTTCAGGCCATTCCGAGCGGTGCCATTGGTGCCAGTCCTCGTCGGGTGGATGCCTGTAGAAGTAATTAATACCCTCCTCCATAGCTTCCAGAGCACCGCGATGGTAATCCCTGAACTCTTCCATATACTCGATACTGGCAAATTTCCGCAGAAGCAGTTTCTTTTTCAGTTGTGCATTCATGACTTAAGGCTCCGGCCAGTTGGTCAATTTCGGGGCACTCGGCTCTGTCTTACCGGGCGTGATGAAAAGCTGCTTCTGACCACCTTCCAGATAAAATTCCCTGCCATTCGCTTCTTGATAGGGCTGCCCGGCAGCAGGTCCTTCCCACGCTTTCAGCCCTTCATTGCCGACTACGTGTTCCACATAGTATCCGTTATCATTCCATTCATCCTTCACTGCGAAGTCACGACGCCACTCAGCCTTACTTTCCGGAAGTTCATAAGACCAAAACCCTCCCGCATCACCCGCTCGCTCATCCACAATACGGTAGATCTTGGTGCCCGGCTTCAGGTCCACAGGTTTCGCATCAGTAAACGTTTTATAGGTTTCTTTGTCTTTATAATCGAGATTTGGCCAACCTTTTCCTTGCAAGGCATCGTGATTTGGTGGCTTTTCCCTCAAACCTTTGAGACTCGCAGGCATCGGCCCTTCCTCAGCTCCCAAAGGCTTGTCGTCTGCTTGGATAGTGTAAGGGTCTTCCGGAGTCCCATCTGGATGCTTCCGCCTGTGAATCCGATTCCCCGCTTTCGGTTCTGCATATTCGGGATTGGGTGTATAGGGCAGATTCTCCTGGGTTCGCTGTTCATCTGTTTCATCATAGGCCTTTGCAGAATCCTTTGAATCTGCGTCCAGCTTCCCGGCCCCTGAGCTCCCCACATATGCGTCAAGTGGATCCTCGTGACGGTAAACCAGCACCTCACCCGAAGCGATGGCCTCCGCCAGATCATCGATCAACCCGTCGAGGTCCGCCGGTTGCGCCCAGGGTTCCCTGAACACATCCAGCCACAGGCCCAGAAGCCGGTAGTGAAAGGGATCTTGCTGGCCTCTGGCTATGTCCTCAAGGGTATAGCGGGCGTAGGTCCAGCAGGCTATTACGTCCGGCGAGCGCGGGGCTCCAACGTTGTCCGCCTGGGGCATCGACGTAAAGAGAAACACCTGGCCCAGACAATCAGTTAGGTAATGCTCTCTGGTTCCCAACATTCCGTTGTTCCCGCTCCACTGTCCTTAGTTGAGACTGATACTGGCGCCCTTCAGGGCGATGGTGGTGCCGTTGAGGCTGACCTGGGTGCCTTCAATGGCGATGTTGCCGGAACTCTCCAGGGTAATACTGGCCGCGCCGGTCTGCAGCGTGATGCTGGTACCAGCTTCCACGGTGATGGTCTTTCCCGCCTTGACGGTGTCGCTGCCACCGACGTCGGTCTGGCGGTCCCCGGTGATGTCCACGCCCTGGTTGTTCTTCACCGCCAGGTTGTCGTCGTTGCCGACCTTGGCCTTGCGGTTGTTGCCCACTTCATCGGCCTGGTCGTTCTCGACGGTCAGCTCGTGGTCTTTCTCGGCGTGCAGGACCAGCAACTCCTCGCCCTTGTCGTCGTCAAAGCGCAGTTCGCTGTAGTTGTCCTCGCCACCTTCGAGGGTAGAGCGTGAGCGGATGCCCGAGGAGTTCATCTGGTCCTGGGGCGAGTAGGGCATCCGGTTGTCGCTGTTGTAGACGGTGCCAGTGATCAACGGCTGATCCGGGTCACCATTGACGAACTCGACAATGACTTCCTGGCCCACGCGGGGCAGGAACTGGGCACCGAAGCCATCGCCCGCCCAGCTCTGGGCCACCCGGATCCAGCAGGAGCTTTTGTGGTTGTTCTTGCCTTCACGGTCCCAGTGGAACTGCACCTTGATCCGACCATGCTCGTCCACGTGCAGCTCTTCACCGGAACCGGCAACCACGGTCGCCGTCTGTACGCCGGGGACATGGGGCTTTTTCAGTACATGCGGCGTGTAGGGCTCATCAGTGGGAATACACTCAAAATTATTCCTGAAACCTGACCCATTGTCGCTCGAAGCATCGTCACTGTTGCTCGGAGCACTCGCCTTGAGATGCATCCGAGTGATAACAAATTCGTTGTGCGAGGGAGTTTTATCCTCATGTTCACGGAAAGAAAAGGTTAAACCCACCCCAAATGACGGGTAATCCGAGATACCCCGGAAGAATCGAGCTTCCTGAGCCAGGCCTTTAAGGTGATTGTCGGCCAGTTTGGTGCTGTCATTAAGCGCTTCATCTTCACCAATGTAATGGTACAGCTCCTGTTCGCCGAAGGTCTTACCAGGGACATCCTGCCCAACCGAGTCGGTTACTTCCTCTTTGGGCTGGGTGAAGTCAAAACTCTGTTCCGTGAGGGCATTGGGGGTTGCACGGAACCCTGTATGCCAGCTTGAGATCCGGCAGTCGCCAGTGGTGCCACTTCGGAAAACCACCTGACTTTCCTCTGCCGGCTGATAGGCATTCACGTTGTCCGCGATCACCATCCTGTGCGCGGATTCAGTATGTTCGAAATAGAAAAACAGCCCTTCCTGGGCCAGCAACCGGGTCACGAATACCCAATCGCTTTCATTGTACTGGACACAGTAGCGGTACTTGTGGCGCTCACCGTCAACCTTCTTTACAAGATCAACCTCGTGCTCTCCCAGAACCTTCTCGACGATCTCAGTAACCGTTTTGTCCTGGAAAATACGACAATTGGTGCGATTCTTTGCGGACCAGGCCCTCGGCACAATCAGGGCTTCATAACGCTGACCTTCCTTGTTGTGTAGCGACTTGCCCAGCTCACGGATGGTGGCGATATGACCATGGAAGTGGCGCATTTCAGCATCCGCCTGCCCACTCAGAGTGAGACTGATCGTTACCTCTTTACCAACCTGGCTCTGCATGTCCGTGATTCGTTCATTGGCTACGAACCGGGCCTGCATCTCAAAGAGCCGGGACATGCCTTCACTGATTTCCACGGATTCAAGAATCAAGGCATCTTTGCCCAGTCCACTCTGGATCTTCAGATGATGATGCTGCTCTTCCGTTGCCATGACACTCCGCACCGTCCTGGTCTTTGGGAATGGGGAGGGCAAGCCCTCCCCGGTTTCGTGTGGCAGCTGCAGCCTTAGAGCTGCTGGCCCTTCACACCGCTGTAGCCGTAGACCAGCGGCGCGGTTGCCGCGTTGGTGTCGTCAGTCGGTGTGACGGACATGGTCATCTCGGTGTAGCTGATGGTGATGGACTCGGTCGGGCGATCGCCTTCAGCGGAGACGCTGTAGTTGGAGATCATGGCGTCGGAGAGTTCGATCTTCATGATCTCTTCGATCTTGTCGCCCTGCTTGGTCAGGTAGAAGGTGGCAGGCTTGCCCTTACCGATGGTCGCTTCCTTGAAGAGATCCGGTGTGGCCTTGTCCTGCTTCTTGGTGATGGTGATGTCGCCCAGGCGTGTCGCCGAGGCTTCCCGATCCATGGCGGTACCCGTGGGCGCGGCAATGTCCCGGTGGACGTTGAAGTCCAGAGTATCCACGGTGATCAGGTCCTTGTATTCCTCGGCGGTTGCTTCGCCTTTCAGGCCACCAAAATCCAGGTAGGTATTGGTCTGCATTGAATTGCTCCTTTTTCATTTTGCGTTACGTCCTGTAACCAGGACATGGCGGTTTGCTTCCCGGTACGGGAAGCGGACATCCGGGGCCTGTCCATCAGGTCTCCCGGAATCCGGCTCAGGCCCGGCCGGAGCCTCTCCGCCCGGGCTGAATTCCTTGTCGCTTCATGAGGCGTCATCGCCCGCCAGTGCGATCCTGAACGAGCTTTCCACGGTGGACAGCTCAACCGCCCCCGGGCCGCTGTCCCGGCCAAGGCGCTCCAGGATCCGGGTAGACATCTCCGGCAGCACCTCCTGCTGAAGGATCCTCGGGATGTTGCGTGCCCCGGAGGTGCTTTCGGTGCATCGGTCGACGATGGCATCGACCACTTCCTCGCTGTAATGCAGCGGGGCATCGTGGTGGCGCTGGATGCGGTCGGCGACGCGACCCAGCTGCAGACGCGCAATCTCGGCCAGCTGATCACGGCCCAGTGGGGTATAGGGCAGCACCGTCGTACGCCCGAGGAACGCCGGCTTGAAGGTGTTCAGGAGCTCATCCCAGATGGCGTCCTTCAGGGCATGGGGCTTGGGCGCGGTCATCTCGTCCGCGTACAGGTCGGTGATCATTTCCGAACCCGCATTGGAGGTCATGAGGATGACCGTATTGCGGAAGTCCACGTCCCGGCCTTCCCCGTCGCGGAGCATGCCCTTGTCGAAGACCTGGTAGAAGACGTCCTGGACGCCCGGGTGCGCCTTCTCCATTTCATCCAGGAGGATGACGCTGTAGGGACGGCGCCGGACCGCCTCGGTCAGGACACCGCCCTCGCCGTAACCCACGTAGCCGGGTGGCGAACCGACCAGCTGGGAGACCTTGTGCTCCTCCTTGAACTCGGACATGTTGATCACGGTCATGTTGTCTTCGCTGCCGTAGACCTGCTCCGCCAGTGCCAGGGCGGTTTCGGTCTTGCCCACGCCGCTGGGGCCCACCAGCAGGAAGACACCCAGCGGCTTGCGCTCATCCGCCAGGTCCGCCCGGGCAATGCGGATGGTACGGGCAATGTCCTCGATGGCGTGGTCCTGCCCCCGTACCCGTTCACTCAGGTGATCATCCAGCGACAGGACGCTGGCAACCTCGTCCGCCTGAAGACGCCCGACGGGGATACCGGTCCAGTCGGAAATGACCTCCGCCACCAGAGGCTCATCCACCTGCCAGTGCACCATCGGGGCGGCTCGTTCGTTGAGTTCCTGCCGGAGCCGGCTCAGTTCCGTGACCGGTTCATCATCGTCCTCCTCGGCAATACGCCGACCGAGTTCCCGGGCTTCATTGACCTGCTCACACTCGTGGTTCCAGGCCGACTCCAGATCTTCCAGCGTCTGCTCCAGGCGGTGGATCTCAGTGCCGAGCTCGTCCTGGCGCTGCCCATGCTCGACGCCGGCACGGGCCTCGGTGGCCAGCCGGTCCGCTTCCTCCCGGAGACCGCGATGCCGGGCGCGCGCCTGTTCCAGGGCCGTCGGCAGGCTGGCCTGGCTCATGGCGACC
>JGI12448J12851_1000499_pt1 | contig 14881 bp, 15 predicted proteins | sample A23M2SouthBayCA_FD_12851 | JGI IMG/M metagenome (IMG submission 12851) | reverse complement strand
GACTGGTCGAAGTCGAAAGTGAGCATGGTGCTCTCGGAGATGGAGGAGGGAGGCGACATCAGCAAACTCCGTGTCGGTCGGGAGAACATCATCAGTCTCGAAGGGAGCGAACCCGAAGCCGCGGGTTCGCCGTTCGACGACGAGTGACGTGGGACACACTGCCGAGAAGGAAAGAAAGCGCAACGATTATACCCCACAGTCACCACGTTCCGGTGTAGCGAGACGCGCTCTGATGGTGTAGTCCGGCCAATCATCTTGCCCTCTCGATTCGCACCTCGCGGCGCGAATGACGCTCCCGGGGGGCAACCGGACTCCCGTCTCCGGGTTTTTGTCCAATACGGCCACCTACCAAACAATGAGCCGTATAATCAACGCGACTGCCCGGAGGACTGAAAACAATTGAGCGACCGCGTAGAATCGTTCCCGATCATCTCCGAAGGGACCGACGACCTTCTCTCTGACCGACAACTTGTCGACTACCGAGACCAGCGCGAGCGCCTTCTCGACTGGCTCAAATACTTCGGCAAAGACCCCGACAAAGCCGAAGGCTACTCCAAGTACACCGTCCGCGACACGATGTACCGCACGGACAGATTCTACCGATGGGTCTGGACGAAATACGCCCCTCAACGGCGAGAAGATCGGATATTCGACCCCGGCAGGGACGTAGACGAGTTTCACTACACGCTCTCAATCGACCACGAAACCGGAGACGCCTACACCAAAGAAATAGCCCGCCACGACTGGTCAGCCGACAACAAAGCCACCGCGTTCCGGGCTATCAAGCGGCTGTTCAAGTACCGCCAACACGAATACAACGACCCCGAATGGGACCCCGATATTGTCTTCTCTAACCCGCGAATGGGCCAGCCACGGGACTTTCTCACCCGGGACGAACGTCGTGATATTCGAGAAGCGGCGATGGAGTACGGGGCAATCCCCGGCTACAACGACCTCGACCCCGACGAGCGAGACCGCTGGAAAGTCTACCTCGCCCAGCGATTCCAGAAGCCAAAAAACGAAGTCACCCCGGACGATTGGGACCGGGTGAACGGGTGGAAAATCCCGTCGATGACGTGGGCCAGCCTCGACGCCGGACTCAGGCCAGTCGAAATCAACCGGGCAAAGGCGTCGTGGGTAGATATAGAAAACGAGCGGCTGGTGATCCCCGAACAGGATTCCTCAAAGAACCGAGACAACTGGAAGCCGCCGCTCACGAGTCGGACTGTCGCTGCACTCGAACGGTGGGTGGAAGAACGAGAACTGTACGACAAGTATGACGGAGAAGACCACCTGTGGCTCACCCGCGAAAACAATCCATACTCGTCAAGTTCGTTGCGGTATCTGATGGGGCGACTGTTCGAGATCGCCAAGATTCCCCAAGAAAACAGGCAGGTGTCGTGGTACATGATCCGCCACTCCACCGGGACGTACATGGCCCGTGAGGAAGGTCTGGAAGCGGCCCGCCAGCAACTCCGGCACAAGTCCCCGGAGACGACTATGCGGTACGACCAAGCGCCTGAAAAAGATCGCCGGGAAGCCCTTGACCGAATGGGCTAATCCGTAACGGCGTCGAACCCACTGCCCGGGCAATTTTCCTCGGCAGGCCGTTCTTGTGGTGAACGTCTCTGTCAGCCACCGCGTCTAATCCACACTTGGTGACAGCGAGAAGGCGGGTACTTGGAACACCATTCGACACAGCGAGCGCGGAACAGCCGTTAGTCGCCTCGAAGTATTTTGAGAAAATCTGGATCCGTTTGGGTTTGATCTCAAGCAGATTCGAGATCGTCGTATTTCTCCAGCACCATCTCGAAGTATTCGTCGTCCATCAGCCGGGGGTTCTGCACTTGATGGAAGTCGTCCAGCACGAACGCGGTTTGATCCCGGTCGAGACCGTAGGCGTGGAACGCGGCGGCGTCGAGTTCGGCCTGCACTTCCCGCCGCTCACTCATGTCCGTCGCTGCGTCAATTTCACCGAGCCGGTTGCGCATTTCCTCGAACTCCTCACCGTAGCAGTTCAGGCGGGCGGCTCGCGTCCAGATATAGTCGAACCAGTCATCTCCCTCGCTGAGACGCGGAACGTGAGACTCGCGTACTTTATACGCAACGATAGTCGTGTATGTCTTTGTCCTCATAAGATAGTCAAATGGAAGTGAATTCAATATCCCATTCGCGACAAAGAGTTCTTTTGGAGTGAACATTGGTTTATACACATCCCGTAGTGGGTACTCAGAAAGTTCGTCTTCAGAATCAGGGTCAACTTTGTGTGGACGTAGTGTACGCAATTTGCTGTGGCAGACAACTCCGGGGGGAATTACCGAGGCAATGAAAGTCCGTTCATTAGTTGCTTGTGTAATATCCCGAAAGACGATTCGGTACTCTTCGGAATCTAATTTTACATCTTTTTCGACCAATGGCTTACCACGATGGTCCTCAAGAAGTTCATTGACGAACTGTTTTTGAGATCCTGAACCGTCAAACGCCTTATACAGATCTGATTTTATATTCCGGACCTCCTTATCACGTATTCGCTGTTTTGCGCTTAGATCGGGATCAGCATCTTCATCGACACTCCAAAACTCAGCGGGTGCAACATCCAGAAACCGCCTATTATATATGAATTGATATATATTCTTCCCACCATAAACTGGATAATCTCCTTCGTCCTCGGTTTCAACGAATCGGTCAGAATCATACGTCCGATCCAGTTCTCGATGGATGTTTACATTCCAAGATTTGGGGACTGATTTCCCAAGTGGTGGATGTTGAATTACTCTGTCCAAAACATCAACTTCCGAAACAGTATCATCTGGTCTCTTTGAGGATACTTGTGGGATCAATTTTGCTTCAGGGGAATATTGATCTAATATCCTGCGAGGAATATCGACAGTACGTTCGTCAAATTCATTAATAATATCAAGAGACTTCTCCCCGAACGCCCCCTTAACGGTCTGGGTCGTTCCTGAGTTTTTGAACGTGAGAATTCCAAATCGATACCGGTTGTCAACTTCATCAAATATCCCGTTATTTTCGAAATGCAAAATAGACTCAATTGACGCCTCCTCCATTAGATACCCTCTGAGATCTTTTCCTGACGCACTTGTGAAAATTATATTCGGAATTACAAATGAAACGTATCCTGTCTTATCAACAAGATCAGTGACACGCTCCAGAAACAGCATTGACAATTCGTTTTCTGAGGTTGTTCTTTTTCCACCTACTGTCGGTGACTGAAGCACATACTCTTCAGAGTGATTGAAATAGTCCGCCCGTGCCTGCATTTCACGATTGTACTCTTCCCAGCCCCCCTCAATTACAGGATCCTCCAGTAACTCTTCCATTTTCTCGTCCTTGTTTTTCGGCATACGTGAGCGAAAGCGTGGGTCAAAGCGAGAAAAATAGTCGTCCCTGTTAGTCCTGAGAACATCCCACGGCGGATTACCAACTACCACATCAAACCCACCCTCAGCGTAAACTTCAGCAAATTCCAACACCCAATTGAATGGGTTCATTTCCTCAACCTGTTCGGGAGTAATGTCTTCTACGCCGGCCTCGACGAAATCTCCGTGAATGTCGCCAATCAATTCGTCTCGGGCGTCCCGTAGTTTCTCAAACGCCCGGCGTCGGTGTTTCTCGGCGGTCTCGCTGTCAACGGCCTGCTCGTGTTTCTCAATCTCGTCAATAATGTCCTGATAGCGGTCCCGGACGCTGTCTTCACTGAAACTCCCGAGAGTGTATTCTCCGTTGTCCGTCGTCTCAGGAAAGCCCGTGTAACCAATGAGGCTGTTCCCCTCGCGGAGATTGAACACAATATTCGGAAGCGCGAGGTCATCGTCATCAAGATCGTCCATCACGTCCTCGTCCAACTCCGAAATGATCGAGAGCCACAGCCGGAGTTTCCCGATCTCGACCGCAGGCCCCATCAGGTCCACGCCGTAGATATTATTCAGGACCGTCGTCTTCTTCAACCGGTATTCCTGTGGGTAGTTCTCGTTTCGTGCGTACAGGGCCTTCCTGATAGTGACGATTTCTTCGAGAACTGACGTTAGGAAGTGCCCGCTCCCACAAGCAGGGTCCACCACTCGGAAGTCGTCGATTTCTGCAAGAAGCACACTAATCAGACTCCAGTTCCCCGGCAGGTCCTCAATGAGTTCGTATACTGAATCATACTTCTCGGCTTCCGACTCGGGCCAGTCCCGTTCTTCAACCAACACAGTCTGGAAGCGGTCTAACAGCGCCGGGCGAACGGTCTCCTCGGCACAGAACCGGGTTATTTCACTCGGGGTATAGTACGCTCCGAGTTCCTTGTTCTTGTCCTCGTTGTCGCTGGTGATGTAGTTGACAGTCTTCTCGAAGACATTGCCGAGAATACTCGGATCGAGATCGGTGGGTGCGCCGCCGGCGGAGAAACTGTAGGCTTCTAACAGGTCAATGATCGACTCCAGCACAGAGTTGCGAACGTCAAAGTCATCTTCGTCGAAGTTTTCGCCCTCGATAGTCGGCCGAAATAGCCCGCCGTTGAGATAAGGAATATCCACAAACAGGTCAATGTTCCTGACTTGTGACGGGCGGTTCTCCGGCTTCTTATTCATCACGTCGTAGAACAACCGTTTCAGGAACTCGTCGTAGAGCGTCCCGGCGTACATCCCGTCTTCGTAGGTCTCTTTCAGCGTCCGAAGCAGATCCGGCTGGACCAGCGACTTGTCTTCAAGGAATTTGATGAAGATCAGACGGTTCATCAATTCAACCGCGAATAGTCGGGCGTCATCCTCGGTGGCCCCGTTTGGTTTCACAACGCCGTCCCCAACCAGCGACCGGGGAGTTTCCTCGGTCTCGTCCACGATCCCGAAGACGTAGCGGATATAGTCGTCGTAAAACTCGTCAGTAATCTCCTCTTGTTTCTGTTTGATGACCTGCCGCGCGTCACCAGCGATAGAGACGAAATTCTCGAACTCGAACGTGCGAATGAGGCGGGTTACTCGCTCCCTGTCAGCGTCGAAAACGACCTCGGTCGGCGGTTCTTGTTTGCCAACTTGGTTCTCGAACAGCGCGAGGAAGACCGGTTGTAAGTCTACTTCCTCGATGACGTTGTGGGTGTACGAGTCGGGGTCGTATCGGACGAACGCCCACCGGAGGCCATCTGTCGCAAACCCGAAGTCAGACTCGAACTCGCGTTGACTGAGCCAGTCCCGAACCTGCCCAATCCCGTGTTCCCGACTGTCGAGGTCCTTGTTGATAGGTTCGGCTTCGACGAGAAGGCGCGTCGAGTCAATCGTCTCATGGTCGCGGAGAGACACGGTGTAATCCGCCACCATCGTCCGGCCACCCGAGAGGCCCCCAGCCTCGGTCGCGTAGGAGTGCCCCAGCGCGTCGAGAAGCGGCTCGATGACTGCCTGTTGGGTGAACGACTCCGGCTGAAGGCCATCACGTGTCATCCCGCTACGGAGCCGGTAGGAGCCGGGGTCAGCCCGCAGGATCTGCTCCAGTGTGTCGTCATCGATCTGCTCGCGGAGGTTCCTGACGGTCTCGTTGATGGCGTCGATCAGTTCGTCCTCAGACGGATCGGTGACAGCCGTATCGAACGCCTGCTCAACAAACTCGGTCGGTGCGGGAGTTGATTCAGGTACCATAGGAACCGGAGTATCCGAAGTTACCTCGTATCGAATTGGCAAGACGTGTTAAACATAGGGGGTTCCGAAAGGGGGATCCTGATGGCTTAATCGGACGCCTGTCTACATCGCGCCGGGCAGGACCCACAGCCGGCCTCACGTTCGGAATCGACTCCATCAACTCACCGAACACGGCTCTACAAGGGCCTGTATGAACTCGTGGAGGATCCTGTTCAAACATAGTTGAAAGCGACGAGAACGTGCGTCCGGAAAGAAAGTTGACGGGTTTGCTTTGTCAGACTTGCAGTAACGTGTGTTGAAAATTCTGGATGGTTTTTGGGATGGTAGAAATCATTCAACTTTATTCTTATAATATACTATTCCAAACATGGCTAACATCGCAAACAAAAGCCAGTATGTGCCCAATGAACCGAGGGATGAGAAATGTGCCACCACAATAAATGATATAAACGCAATAATACTGGAAATGATATTAGCCAGATCCTCATCAGGCCCTTCGGCCCAATCCCACTTGTTGTTTTGTTTCTCTCTTAGTTTTTTAGCCCGTATTCTTGCTTTGGACCACTTTTCATGACCTGTATTGCCTCTGGTTCGGTTACCCACTTTTGATGACTTTCGAGGGGTTGTCGGAGCCATAGCAGACTTACTATGGATGGCCAGATGACATTTCTTGCAATAAGTGGTCAAGTTGGTCATTTTGTTTGAACCACCCTTGCTCAGTGGTACGCCGTGGTGTGCATTAAGTTCGGCCGTCCCTCTTGAACCACCCCTAACACCACAATTCTGACATGTATAATTATCTCTCGAATAAACTCTTTGACGTATTCTCCCCCAATCCGTTGGTCGAGACCCCATTCGCAATGATACGCGTTCTTAGTATAAATAATAACTATATGTCTAATATCACTCTTGTATTTGGAAATTGGTAGGATGGAAGGGGGTGGGAAACCCTCTATACCACTGTTCCCGTAGGAAGGGCGTGACGTGGAGACTCCGGTTCTATGACGAGGACGGCGTTGAGATCGGCTATGTCGAAATGCCTGACCGCGAGACCTACAACGTCGTGATCACCCACCCGGATTCGGGGTGGGGGTCGTTTGAAGATTGGTTGGAAACGCTGGAGCGCGTTCACGAACCGGTTGATGATGTGGGGCCATACCACGGTCCCGGCAGTTGGATCGACCACGGCCCACAACGGGTACGGTTCGAGCCGGAAAAACACCTCACGCGGGTCAAAGAAGAACTGGAAGAAAACTCGAAAGTGGACAGCACGACGCTGGCGGACAAACCCACTCACAAGTAGTATGCGACGAGAAGGTGCGCGGGTGGTTCCTCCCTTTGATTCTGACGGCGTCGGGGCCTCCAGTTATTTTGCCTGATATTCAGGCGATGAAGATATATCCGACAGGACCGCTTCTCCAGTCTGCACTTTCATTCTTGTTTTGATAAGTATTCTCGTACTAACCGATTTTATATCATTTACACCATCCGCCCACGTTTGATTCATCCCCCAGAGCCAAATTGGGGTGCAGTATCCGCGTAGCCCTCCAAGTAGGGATCCAAACTGCGGTGCTGTAGTGGTAGGCTGGATGGATCTGCGAGGCTCTCGTCGGTTCCAAGGGTATCCCTACAGCGGTAGGAATCCATACTGCGGTTGCTGTGCGGTGCTGTGGTGGTAAACGGTATGGTTTAGGTGGGAACCTTCTCGGGGTAAACAAGTGCTGTTGAAACCAACTGCGGTGCTGTGGCGGTAGCGGTATGGGTAGGGGGGAGACCTTCTTGGGGTTTACCGGTAACCAATAGGGTTGCTGTTGAAACCAACCCCTTGCTATCCCTCCTGTAGTCCTCCCTTTCATTCCCCTTCCTTTCCAAGCCCTTTTTCCTTCGCGGTCGAATGGGGCTGAACCACCCTCAGCCGGGGAACTTTGCACTCTACATCAGCGATAGCCCACGGAAATATCCCTCAGACGAACGAGGATCGCTCCTAACAAGTTTATTTTTTGCCCGAGAGCCATTCTACGTCTAAAAATCAAACGTCACCACGGGCCGCACAGGCCGTCTGAAAGGAACTGGTGAATTACTGATATTATATCTAAATAATTTCAAAATATATCCAGCCAGTGGAACCCTCGTGATACGGCGATCTTGGCCTCTCTGGGGGCCACAGGACATGAGCGCACATACCGGTTCTCGCTCACCCGGGAGCCGGTGAAACTCTGTCGTTCGTCTGGACTCGACCTGCGCTCACCGAGGACAGTCCAAACGAGTCGTTCAGTGGGCTACATACCAAAACTACAGATAGTATACGAATAAGGTAGGTCAGAACATCATACAGCCTGATAGGCCGATATATGACGTAAGTCGCCTCGTAAAATTATGCATATTTCACATACGCGAAAGGGGATTTTGTTCTGTGATTCCCTTGTGTGATAACCGGGGCAACAGAACGGGATTCAAATGTAGTATTTCAGTAACATACGGGCTGGCCCCATTCCGGTTCAAATAATGGATAAGGGTCGGCGTTGCCGGCTCGTTCTCGTCGTAATCAGGTAGTTGAAGACCTGCCCCCATAGAGGATATTGGACAGTAATATCAGGCCAACCTATAGCATATCTTGGGGAATCCAACCCCCATCTATACAGGCTCAAGTTCACTGAAACAACGGCCCGAGTGAGGCTGGCGACGGAGAACGGGGGGTGTTATCCGCCCCAGCACTTCGGGCAGGCCGAGCCGTTGATTTGGGCATACACCCACCGGGGTGATTGAGTGGTGCGCTACCGTAGCCGGACACCGCTTGTTGGTGGTTGGGGTTCCGGAGCGGCGTCACTGGACGATCTTGGGGGAGACGACGACGACGGGATACACCCACCCACGATGGATGTGGAGCCGTGTTACTCGGGAACACACCTAAGGATTGCGACGTGGGAAACGGCTACCGCGTTTGAACAGTCCACTCACCGTGTTCGTATTCACAGACCACGTCAAAGAGGCCGGTGAGCATATCCAATGTTTCTTCGTCGGGAACAGTCGGGTCCAAGTGGTAATGTGCCGTGGCGTCGGCACTCGCGAAGTGGTCGGTCAGAACGTGAAGGAATTTGAATACCCGTTCTCGGTCGGCATACTGGAGAAGGGTCGTTATTGACTCGAAACAGGCCACCGTGTGCCGGGTGTTCTCGTCTGTGTCCCAATCGCTGAGACAGTCAGTAATCCGAACCCCGAGCGTCGTCAGGTCACTCGGCGTCGTCACCTGCTCGACTCTGGGTGTGAATGAGGTATCGGCTGTGGACTCGACAGAGGTCGTCTCAGCGGCCCCAGCCGATCGTGTGTCAGCGGCCACGTTCACAACTGCGGCGTCACCGGGTGCGGCTCCAACGTGCTGGTCCCACTCGGCACGGAGGTTACTGAGTGACCGCATGAACGAGATACATAGAACGTTCTCGTCGGCAGGGTCCGCGCGGGTCAGCAAGTCCAGACAGGCGCTCTCTCCCGCCGGTTCGAACGCGGGACAGAGAAGCAATACGTTATCCCCAGCGTCGGCTACAGAGTGTATCTGTGTATCTAATGCGGGCATGTTCCTCCCCGATAGTCTGTCAGTGGGTGTGACGATAACAGTTCCGCCCGTCGGCTGGTTGGTGCTGGGTTGTTGGCGCGGCACTTCTCGCAGGACCCCGAATTTCCAGACTCCAAGCGGATAGCCGGGTGACTCAATGACCCCCGTTGGTTATTGAATTGACTGTGAGATATTCCTCGTTCTCAACAGTAATGCGGCAATCCCCATGTACGAATGATACACGTCCGCCTCGCCTCGATGTGTCCGAATCTACCGGAGCGAACAGTTCGTTCAACGCGTCCGGGTCCACAACTTCGTACAACGGCTTGTCGGGATTTGATTCACACTCGGTAGATTGTTGAATCGCCCTATGGACTGCGGTTGTAACTGCCTCGTTGGGGTCGATCTGGTACTCCATTAATTCTTTATACGTCGTATGTTCGAACACAATAATCCAGCGATAGGATGACGTGCGTTTTCTCAGTGGTCAGATTGACTGGATCCAAGCGGTGCTGGGTGGTTGTAACACACAGCCGGTCGTTCTCGTCGGTTCCAAGTGGTTCCAAGTTGATAGTTGGTAGTTGGTAGTTGGATACCCCAGACTTGTTTACTGGTTTGGGGCACCGAGAAGCCACACCACAACTTAGTTGTGAAGCATATATAACGTCGTCGTATAAATTCATAATATTATTAATATATTCGGATTGAATATTGGGGGTGAGGTCGGAGTCCACGCCCGGCTATCGGAGATACTGTTCGAGGTCGCGGTCGAACTCCCGCATGGCAATTTCTTCAGATTCAGAGAGTTTCCCGTTGTGAAGCACCTCTTGCACTCGTTCTTTGACGAGGGTCGCCGCGTGCGGGTCGGGCTTTAGTGCCATACTATCCCTATCCGCCCGGCGACCATATAACTGTCGGTTAGATTATAATTAAACAAGCCCCCTTCTGCGTTGGAGGGGGCGATTTTTGCGTGTGGGAGAGGGGGTCCAACTCTGAAAGTATGGTATGTATAGGCGTGCCGTCTTCCGGTTAATCTCGATTGTTCGGGCAACAATTTCGGAAAGGTTTAACCCACCGGGTCCGTTCAGTCTTCATGTGGCCGTTGCAGACGGCCCGGAAACCGACAGATAGCGCGGTCACGCGCTCGCTCTGATGGTGTAGTCCGGCCAATCATCTTGCCCTCTCGAGGCAAGGACCGGGGTTCAAATCCCCGTCGGAGCATTTTCGCGAACTCACACCGCGAGCGACCGCTGTGTCGCTCGCTCCACGTGAGCGAAATGCGACTCACCGGAGATTTGAACACGCGAGTCGCAGGACCCGAACGAAGTGAGGGTCATCGTCTCGCCTCGGTTCAAATCCCCGTCGGATCATCTTCCCGAGAACGATTCCAACCGGAGGTTCATTTCCGCGTTTACGTGCTAGTATGAGCCATCGAACATACGAGACGCGCCGCTGTGAGTTCTGTTCGCTACCGGCCTGGACAGCGTTTGCCGGCCCGTAGCTTCATCAAGGGGCACTCCGTGGTCAGCTCATGGCGAGTGCGGCGGCACCGCTCACGGAACCGCAGGTCCTGGCACACACAAAGCGTCGACTCTTCCCCGACGACGATGGATACGCGGTCGTCGACACGCAGTTCTCGTCTGACCGGTGGCTCGAAAGTCAGGCTATCGACCCGTCGATCAAAGAAGACCTCGCGCCGTTCAACCACGTTCGGGTCGGGTCCGGATATCCGGACCTCGTCGGCGTCCGTCTCCTGCAAGACGAACTGCTGGCAGTCGACCGACTCGGCGACGACCCCCCGCTGGTCGCCGTCGAAGCGAAGGGGTACACCACTCGGGAGAGTGTCGACGTCAAGCGGGGCGTAGTCCAGGCCTACGACCGGCTACACGAAGCGAACGTCGCGTACGTCGCTGCACCCGTCGAATCCATCACGCAGTCCGCCAAGACGCTCGCTCGTGAGTTGAACGTCGGCGTCCTGGGTGTCGACCCGGAGGGGCGCGTCGAACCGGTCGAGGTCCCACGCCTAGTCGGGAACCGAACGACGACAGAGACGACCGCTATCAGGTTCCAGGCGAGCGCCCAGGGCGTCGCAGACAAGTCCTTCGGTCTCAACCACCCGAAAAACTACCTCGCGTACCCACTCGCTGTCACTCATCCGGGTGACACCGACCAGATCCTCTCGGAGTACGTCGTCGGTGCCGTCAACAGTGCGAGAAAAGGGGCTGCGTTTCTGGACCTGGTCGAGGACGGGCCAGCGGAGACCCAACTGACACCCCTCGGGAGAGAGGTCGTCAGATTCGCCCGACGAGAGTACGGTTCTGTCGACGCCGCTCTCGCCACTTTCCAGAACTGGAAACGGTCACGCAAACGGTTCTGTGACCTGGCGCCAAAGTGGGGACTGGTCACACGACGGGTCGTCTACCGATATCCGGTAACACAGTTGCTGGTCGAGGAACTCCAACATATGCACGACGACGGGATCGCCGAACCGACTCTCCTCGAACTCGTCGAGTACCTCCACGAGTTACATCCGTCCCTGACGGTCGAGTTGTTCGTCCGGGGTGACGACGACGTCCGGAGTCGCGTACTGGATGCCGACGGGCAGTTGCAGACACCGCCACTCTCGGAGGGCTCGACGTATCACTCACCGACCGTCTTCCAGCTCAAAGCGATGCTCTATCACGCGGGTATCGTGACCTCGCGTGGTGCCGAACCGTCGAACATCGACCCGACGACCGACGTCTGGGCGCTGTACGAACCAGTGTGAGCACGAACCAGAAGCAGATATTCGTCACCGGTCCCGAACATATTCGGAAACACTGATACACACTGGAGAGCCTACCATGTGCGTATGCCACGGGCGAGACTGACGGTCACAGTTCCAGAGACGGTCTGGATGGGGGAGTTATCGCGGGCGTATCCGGAGGCGAGATTCCAGATACTGACGGTGTTCCCGCGGGAGGAGGGTGCGGTGGCGCTCGCGGAGATCACGGCTTCGGACGTCGCTGCAGTGCTTCGCGAACTGGACCGGACGGACGCAGTGACGTCGACCGAGGCGCTCGAACGCGACGACGACACGGTGCTGGTCCAGTTCGAGACGTCGAATCCGGTGCTGTTGCTCCCGGTTCGCAACGCCGGGACGCCGCTCGAACTGCCCTTCACCGTCGTGGACGGGAGCGTCGACTGGGAGGTGACCGCCCCGCGGGACCGACTCTCGACGCTCGCGGACCAGCTCCGGGAGTTCGGTATCGACTTCGACGTGGTTTCGATCCACCAGGAGGTCGAAACCCAGCAGCTGTTGACACCGAAACAGCGCGACCTCCTGACAACCGCCGTCGAGGAAGGGTACTACGACACTCCTCGCGACTGTACGCTGACCGAACTGGCGGCGGTATCCGGGATCGCCAAATCGACCTGCAGCGAGACGCTCCACCGGGCCGAAGAGAAAGTGATCAAGCAGTTCGCCGAGGGACTCGGTCAGGTAGAGGAGACGGCGGTCGGTGCCGCGGACTGACGCATTCGAGGGGGGAGGGACCACGACACTGGTGGGCACACTCGACCCAGAGAGACGATTTTATATACGACGGGGGCCACGTCCCGATAGCGACGCGGTGTCGCGGGCTCGGTTGGTGTAGTCCGGCCAATCATTTCGGCCTTTCGAGCCGATGACCGGGGTTCAAATCCCCGACCGAGCATTTTCGTGAACCAGTCCGCGAGCGACGTCCATGTCGCTCGCGTCTCGTGAACGAAATGCGACCACGGGGATTTGAACACGCGAGTCACAGCCCGCGCAGCGAACGCAGTGAGCGAGCAGGACTGTCTCGCCTCGGTTCAAATCCCCGACCGAGCATTCTGCGAGGAACAACGTGACGAGCAGAAGCGCAGAGAGCGAGATTTGAACCATGGAGGAACTTCGCTCCGACTGTGGTTCAAATCCCCGACCGAGCACTTCTCGAAATAGCCAGACCGTTCTGAGCGGCGCGTCCGTCCGTTCAGGCTTCGCTCGCGTCGACTGCGGGGTCGACAGCCGCGTCCGCGAGCGGTTCCTCGATATCGAGCAATCGAGCGCTGCGTTCCCACAGGCGCAACTGGGCGTCCCGGTCGCGGGCGGCCCGGGTCGGTGTCGCGAGGTCCTGTTTCTCGAAGTACTGGCCGGAGACGTCGGAGACGTCCGGAGAGACGGCGAGATAGACGAGCGCCGCGGCACCCTCCTCGACGGAGGTGACGAACGGAAGGGGATCCAGCAGGCGAGCGACGCGGGGCAGCGGCCCCGGGAGAAATCGCGTGAAGCCGCTGGCGGGGATACCCCCCGGGTGAAACGAGTTCGACGAGACGTCGCTGTCGGCGGCTTTCAGACGGCGTGCGAGTTCGAACGCGAACTGGACGTTGGCGAGTTTCGACCGTGCGTAGGCGCTGGACCCGGAGTATCCTCGGACCGACGTCACCTCGTCGAGATCCAGCGAGCCGCCGTTGTGGGCTTCAGAGGCCGTCGTGACCACACGGGCGTCCTCGGCGAGACAGTCGAGTAACTCCGCGGTCAGGAGATACGGCGAGAGGTGGTTGACGTGGAACGTCTGCTCGACGCCGAGGTCGGTCAGTTCGCCGCGCCGGAAGAGCCCACCGGCGTTGTGACAGCAGACGTCGAGGTCGTCAGTCCACTCCCGAACCGACGCGGCGAGGTCGCGGACTGCGTCGGTGTCGGCGAAGTCCGCGCGGACGAATCGCGCGTCGGCACCCGTCTGTTCGAGTTCGGTGACGACTGCCTGGCCGGCGTCGCGGTCGCGTCCGTGGACGAACACGTCCGCGCCGAGACGGCCGAACGCCAGCGCCGCCTCGCGACCGATCCCGCTGGTCGACCCTGTCACGAGTATCGTCGTTCCCGAGAGGTCCACGTCGGCGACGCCCGCCCGCGCTTCCGGCGTTCCTGTCATCTCCCGGAGCTACGAACGCGGGCACAAAAGGTTCACTGACCGAGCCGAGTTCAGTTCGAGAGCGCTTTCAGCGCACAGTTACGCGTGTTCGAGGCGGTATGGCCAGTAGTCGGCCTCGCGCAGCGCGCGACCGACCGCCCTGTGGAAGTCGGGGAAGTCCTCGTACTCGTCCTGGTCGACGTGCTCGAAGATCTCCTCGACGCTGACGACCGTCTCGTAGTCGATACGGATGGGGTCCTCGCCGTACTCGGAGACGAACTCCGAGCGCTCGAGTGGGAAATCCTCGTCCTCGTCCAGTTTCTTCGCCAGGACCGCCTGTCCGTACTTCCGGCGGCCCTCGCTCCCCTCGTCGCCGTCGGGGTCGTGCGGCCAGTCCATACCGGGTCTGCGGACGAGTGACGCAAAAGGGTTACTCTCCGACGCCAGTGCAACGCTGGTCGGACAGAGCCACGGAACCGGACACGTTCACAGTGTCAGGAACGACAGCACCATCAGAATGGTGTTGTAGACGCCGTGTGCGACGATAGGGACGACGAGATTCTGTGTCCGCTCGTAGAGGGTTCCGAAGACGGTCCCGACGCAGGCGATGAGCACTGCACCCGCGACGACTGCCGCCGTCTCGCCGGTGTAGTTGCCCAGGTGCAGCGACCCGAAGAGGAGACTCGACCCGACCACGGCGCCGACAGGGCCCAGTGACCGTCTGAGCCGCCCCTGGATCACGCCGCGAAAGAGGAACTCCTCGGCGGGGGCGACGAGCACGATCGACAACG
>JGI12448J12851_1000492_pt1 | contig 14925 bp, 13 predicted proteins | sample A23M2SouthBayCA_FD_12851 | JGI IMG/M metagenome (IMG submission 12851) | reverse complement strand
AGGACGCCGATCCATTTGGGGTGCTCTGCGACGAAACTTCGGATGGGGGAGGCACTTTTGCTCATGTTACGACTACACGTACCACGCGATGCGAAATGAATTTTTCTAAAGAAATACAACAGAAAATTGCTGAGTAGATCCCAGCGAATTAATTATCGGTTGCTCGCTGTTTATTTCCTATGTGGGAGTTAAATGCTGACGGCTGCCTACCGGATCGACTCACACGCAAGATTTTTCGTCCCAACAGGGCTCTTACGGGTACACGAATCAATGTCTAACGACCTCAAGGGAGCTGACGGAGCGTGACCGACGACTGGCGAGCGTCGTTTGACGGATCACGGCCCGCCGGTGTCGCTAAGCCCCAGATTGAGGCGCATCCTGAAGAAGATGGCGTACGGCTAGTCGATCCAATCGAAGGTGTTGATTTTACTTTGTTGACCCCTGAGCCGGTTGAGCCGGTCAAGTGCGAAACTGACGGTTTTTACTTTCCTGTCGATACAGCCGCGTCAATCAGCACGGATCGGATCGAAACACCATATGGAGTCGACGTGTGGATTAGAGATTCAGGGGGAGAATTCGTCGCACAAAGTGAGGAGGATTCCGTCGTTTCAGTTCCCACTGAACGATATAATATCGATATATCGTCGACACAGATCAAGATATACTTCGTCGTGAATAGCTCCCTCAAAGTGGACTTACGCGGTGAACGTGCAACGATCACTTTCCCGGAGGCTAACAAACTCTTCGTCGGGGCTCGATCATTACACGAACAACCAGCGACGACGATTCAGACAACTGAGCGTCCCGAAGATTTGATGGCAGCAGTCTCTACGTTTGGATCAGCGTTAAAAACGACTACATGTGAACGCTCTTTCCCGTCGTTACGTGGTCACCCGCCACTTCTGGAATTTGGCGATTCGTTATCTGTTCCGGATGCTCTCGAATCGCCACCAACTAACACCCGAATACAGATTCCTCGGAAATGCGAATATATATACCCAGTTATATCTCTCGCATACTATCTCGGAGCTACTGTTGAACCCGGCGATTCCCCTCGGTTGATAGCGAATGATCGTTCGTATCCTCTTGCTGAGAACGATCAGTTTGAAGATCAAGTCGCGAAAACATTAAAGCAGATTTTCACGCTAGACTGTCTCACGCGTACTGAAGGCTATTACCAGATCGATCTTCAAGGGAGAGAATCCATCGAGAGGACTCTCAGTTTGGACTTCTCAAAATTGTACCAGATGAGTCTTGGAGAACAGATAGAGGCGTATCTCTCCATACCTTACGAAACAATCGAAGAAATCGTCCCGGAGTGGAAGCTGGTTGCTGATGTCGTCCCCGAATCTACATACGCTGAAGCCCTCCCGTTCTTCGCTGATGAGTTAGCGGTCGTTCGTTGCCCGACAACTGATACGATTGAAACCGCCTCCCCGGACAAAGCTTCGGAGCCAGTACGCGACTTATTTGACTCTATTGCTGACGATGAGGGAGATCCGTTTTCTCGTGGAGACGGGAAATCTATATCAGTGTTTCAGACGCCTTCGTCGAATAGTTCCGAACACTTATATCTCGGAAACGGTGTCCCACTAAATGCAGGAAAAGTCTCATCAGATGCATTATACCGACGATTAGAGGGGGATTTATCAAAGGATATATCAACGAAAATCGTTGTCGTCTGCAACGACCAGTCTATGGCTGCAGAGAACGTGGTTACGGAACTCTATGAAGATCCTGACTGGGCTAATTCAGAGGTTTCTCTTCGAAACGGGCTTACCACTTCTGAATTGTGCGAGTTATTACAGCAAGATATTGATTTCCTACACTACGTGGGTCACGTGGATGATGATGGACTCGAATGTACCGATGGATATCTAGATACACAATCGCTCGGGGCCGTCAACGTGCAATCATTCTTGCTCAATGCGTGCCAATCGTATGATCAAGGACGCGAGTTAGTCGACAAAGGGGCACGAGGCGGCGTGGTGACCTTAGCAAAAATATCGAACATTGAGGGCGTGCGATTTGGGAAAACGTTTGCTGGGTTATTGGCCAAAGGAATGCCCATTGGGCAAGCGCTGAAATTAATCGAGTCATGCAGTGCTGTCGATAGTGAGTTTGCTGTCATCGGCGACCCCTCTTTTCAACTTGTTCGAAATCCTTCCGGAATCACAGAGATATATAATATCACTAAGCAAGAAGGTAGGGAATACTCTCTCGTGGCTGAAAACGGCTTTACTGACCAGTACGCTCTTGGTACATTTATCACTGATAGAATCTTTGACCCATCAACTAAAGTGCTCTGTGGAAATGACTATGAGAGACAGAATGTGACACCGGACCAGGTTAGCAATCTCATAGAAAATTCGACTTCTGTCGTCATACTAAACGGGGATATTGTGGGACCAGATTCTGATACCGACCTTTAGTATCCGCCAACTCTCACGCCAGCAGAAAACTCTTGGTGTTGCCCACAGATATGATAGCCAATGACTCCCGGCACCCAGAGGTGGCGACGGTGAGCGACGAGTCGTCGGGAGACCTTCGTGACGCATCGAACGTTCTCGTACTGGCACCAAGTGTCGCCGACGCGGGGATCGACGCCTGTAGTAACCTCTTGGTCGACGCGACTGACCATGTCGATCGGCTCGTTGTCGTCGCCGTCGGAACACGACCATCGGCGTGGCACGAGCGACTCACCGACCACTCAGCGGGCCCGCTCGCCCCGATCAGTTACGTCGACGTCAAGACATTGGTCAGATCGACCAGCGCGGTCGCTGGCGAGGGGGCAGATGTCCCGGCCCCAGTCGCGACGATTTCGAGCCCGGCGGATCTACTGACGCTGGGCAAGTCGATCAACTCGCTGCTGAGCGACGCGGCCGAGGACGGCGACCGGGTCGCGCTGTGCGTCCACTCCATCTCGGAGATGCTGCAGTTCGTCGATCGGGAGTTCCTGTTCAAATTCCTGCACGCGGTGAGCGCCCGCGTCCGCAGCGTCGACGGCGTGGGGTTCTATCATCTCGACAACGAGGCCCCGGACGAGGAACTGCGGATCATGTTCGCGCATCTCTGCGATACCGTCGCCGCATTCGAGGGCGAGCAGATGGACGTCTCGGCAGGCTACTACGCACCGGCTGGCGAAGAGTCTGAGAGCTGACCTGCCACGGACCACAACTGACTGCAATCCGCCTCTATACAGTTCTTTTCAGCCAGGATATATGGCTGTGGGACGTGACACACTCGACGACCAACCGACAGTCACATCTTGGTCCCTGCTCGTGAGCGGGCAGCTGTTGGATCCGCAGTCGACCGAGCGAGCAATCGACAACCATCACGGCCGTGAGATTGACGCTGTCCTCGGCGTCCTGGGCGACTGTTCGGCCAGTGACGAACTGTCGGTGTAGACGGAAATTGGTTCGACACCCAAGAGGGACAGATCGTCTGCTGTCTCCCCTCGTTGTCGACGCTACTGGAACGCTTCGAGTGCGAGCAGACCGTCCGATTCGTCCACGCGGTGGGTACGCTCGCGGCTCCTCACGGCGAGGCGTGCTCTCTGATACGGTCGGTTGTAACGATTTGGCTCTGATCGGAGTTTTCGGCACGTTCTATGACGTCGTTCGTGTCGAAAGAACCGATACGATCCCGCCTCCGAATCCCGGCGAAATCAGGGGACGGCGACCACATGGACTTTATACACTGGCATCCAGGGGTCCAACATGGCCTCCGATTGGGGTGTGGTAATCGTCGGCGACGTGAACCCGTCGGCGACCGATCGATGCGCCGCGTCCCTTCGGGCCGCGTTCGTCGTCCACACTGCCTACGATGGCGACGCTGTGCTGGACAGTCTGGACGAATCCGTCGATGTCGTCCTCGTCACCCCGTCGCTCCCCGAGTTTTCGCTGCACACCCTCTATCAGCGCCGGACGGCCGGCGAGGCGTATTTTCAGGTTGGCCTCCTTACTGACGCCAGCGAGACACCGCAATGGATCGACGCAGTGATCGATCCCGCTGTCGATGCTGACGACCTCGGTCGGATCGTCAGGTGGCTAGCGACGCGGGCAATCTATCGCAAGCGCCTCGATACGTTCTACGACCTCGCTAGCAAACACGCCAGTCTCGCCGACGGGGAGACATCCGCCGATCCTGGGCAGTTGGAAGCACGTCTGGACCAGCTCCGAGCCGAGATCGACGACGCGGTCGCCGATCTGGACGACGAATCGCTATTCGAGGTCGCGCTCGATGGCTACGAAAAAGAGGAGTGAAAACCAGCGTCTAGACGTACGGGAGCGAGTCGGCCGTCTTCTGGATGGCGTTCTGGTTTGCCTTCATCAGCGCCGTCGTGTCCCAGATCCCCTCGACCAGGGCCTGTCGCTGGGCGTTGTCGACGTTGACGCTGATCTCGTTGCCGCCGTACCGGACGGTCTCAGCTGCCACATCGACCTCAATCTCGCCGTCGGGGTTGTCGTCGACCCACTGCTGGAGCGCGTTGATCGTCTCGTGGTCGGCCGTCAGCGTCGGGATGCCCAGCGCGAGGCAGTTGCCCGCGAAAATCTCGGCGAACCCTTCGCCGATGATGGCGTCGATCCCCCAGCGCATCAGGGCCTGCGGGGCGTGCTCGCGTGAGGAGCCACAGCCGAAGTTGTTGTTGACCACCATGACGTTGGCGTCCTTGAACCGATCCTCGTTCATCGGATGGTCTTTCTCGTTGTCGTCATCGTCGAATCGGAGATCGAAGAACGAGAACTGACCGAGCCCGTCGAAGGTGACGACCTTCATGAACCGCGCCGGGATGATCTGGTCGGTGTCGATGTCGTTGCCCCGGATCGGGATGCCGGTCCCCTCGACGTAGTCGACTTCCGGAATGTCTTCGGTGGGGTCAGTCATTGAAGAGTCACCTCCTTCAGTTCGCGCACGTCAGTGACTTCGCCTTCGACGGCCGCGGCGGCGACCATTCGTGGATTCATCAGCACGGTGCGGCCGTCTTTGGACCCCTGGCGGCCAATGAAGTTCCGGTTCGAGGAGCTGGCACAGGCCTCGTCGCCCTCCAGCTGGTCCTCGTTCATACCTAGACACATCGAACAGCCGGCGTTGCGCCACTCGAAGCCGGCTTCTTCGAAGGTGTCTTTCAGCCCCTCCTCCTCGGCAGCTTTCTGGACGCGCTGGCTGCCGGGGACGACCATCGCGCGGACGTCCTCGTCGACCTGACGACCCTCGACGATCCGGGCCGCCCGTCGCAAGTCGGGCAGGCGTGCGTTAGTACACGAGCCCAGGAAGGCCACGTCGATGTCGTAGCCGTTCATCGTCTCGCCGGGCTCGACGCGCATGTGCTTCTGGGCGCGTCGGGCGGTCTCGACCTTGTCGTCGGCCAGGTCTTCGGGAGCCGGAATCGGGTCGTTGATGCCGATTCCCTGGCCGGGTGTGGTGCCCCAGGTGACCATGGGATCGAGTTCTGCGGCATCGATGTGGACGACATCGTCGTACTCGGCGTCCGCGTCGCTCTGGATCGACTCCCAGTACGGTTTCAGATCCTCGAACTCCTCAGGGTTGTCCTGGAAGTAGTCGGTCCCTTCGAGCCACTCAAAGGTGGTCTCGTCGGGGTTGACATAGCCCGCGCGAGCGCCGCCCTCGATGGACATGTTACAGATGCTCATCCGGCCTTCCATGCCTAGGTTCTCGATGGCTTCGCCGGCGTACTCGTAGACGTAGCCGACGCCGCCCTCGGTCCCGAGTTTGCGGATGATCTCCAGGATGATGTCCTTGGCCTCGACACCCTCGCCGAGTTCGCCGTCGACCTGGATCTTCCGGACCTTCTGTTTCTCCATCGCGATGGTCTGGGTGGCCAGGACGTCCCGGATCTGGGACGTGCCGATCCCGAAGGCCAGCGCGCCGAAGGCACCGTGGGTCGAGGTATGGGAGTCACCGCAGACGATGGTCTTGCCCGGTTGGGTCAGCCCCTGCTCCGGGCCGACGACGTGGACGATGCCCTGGTCGCCCGTGGTCGGGTCCAGGAAGTTGATGCCCGCGTCCCGAACGTTCTCCTCGAGTTCGGACATCATGTTCTCGGCGGCGTCGTCGGTGTAGGGTCGGGACTGGTCGGCCGTCGGAACGATGTGATCCACCGTCGCCAGGGTGAGGTCCGGTCGCGCGACTTCGATGTCACGCTCGCGGAGCATCCCGAACGCCTGCGGGCTGGTGACCTCGTGGATGAGGTGTAGCCCGACGAACAGCTGATCCTGCCCGTTCGGCAGGGTCGTCACCTTGTGTCGATCCCACACCTTGTCGTACAGTGTTCCCTGACTCATACTGAATCCGCTCGTCCCTCTGTGCCGCGCTCGTAGGCGGGATTGGCTCCCTCACCTTCCGGCGGCTCGTGATCGACGTCGTCCATGGTCTGTTCGTCTGTGTCTTCGGCGTTGGCTCGGCCACCGTCGGCGGCCACGTCTGGGCCACGGCGGAAGGCCGCGCCGAACGTTTCGTCCGTGTGTGGGTTCGTGTGATCCACGTCGCTCATCTGGTCAGTCATCTGCTGGAACTTCCTCTTTCTGCTCGTCGCCCCAGGCGAACAGCGAACGGAGTTCGTCGCCGACTTCTTCGACGCCGTGCTCCTGTTCGGCCTGGCGCAGTTGTTTGTAACTCGGTCGGTTCGTCTGGTTCTCCATGATCCATTCGCGAGCGAACTCGCCGTCCTGGACCTGCCGGAGCACCTCTTCCATGTTCTCGCGGGCGTCGTCGTCGACGACTTCCTTGCCCCGGGTCAGCCCGCCGTACTCGGCAGTATCGGAGACGGAGTTCCACATCTCCATCAGGCCGCCCTCGTAGATGAGGTCGACGATGAGCTTCATCTCGTTCATGCACTCGAAGTAGGCCATCTCCGGAGAGTAGCCGGCGTCGACGAGCGTCTCGTAGCCCTGCTTCATCAGCTCGGTCACGCCACCACAGAGGACGGCCTGCTCGCCGAAGAGGTCGGTCTCAGTCTCCTCCTGGAAGGATGTCTCGATGACGCCTGCGCGGGTACAGCCGACTCCCTTCGCGTAGGCCAGCGCCTGTTCTTTGGCGTCGCCGGTGGCGTCCTGGTAGACCGCGATCAGACCGGGAACGCCCTCGCCGCGCTTGTAGGTCCGCCGGACCAGGTGGCCCGGGGACTTGGGCGCGACCATCGTGACGTTGACCTCCGGATCGGGTTCGATCTGGCCGTAGTGGATGTTGAACCCGTGGGCGAACTGCAGCGTGTCACCGGCTTCGAGTTCGTCCTCGATGGCCTCGTAGACGGCTGGCTGGACCGTGTCCGGGACGAGCACGGAGACGGTGTCGGCCTGTGCGGCAGCCTCGACCGGCGTCGCCACGTCCAGCCCGTCGGCTTCTGCCTCTTTGCGGGAAGACGAGCCTTTTCGGAGGCCGACGACCACGTCGACCCCACTGTCGGCGAGATTCTGTGCGTGGGCGTGGCCCTGGCTGCCGTAGCCCAGGACGGCCACAGTGCGATCGTCGAGTACCGTTTCGTCAGCGTCGTCGTCGTAGTAGACTTCAGTGGTAAATTCGTCTGTCATAGGTGAATCCTCGGGAATCGGTCAGTTATCGCTTTCCATTGTCGCCGCCCCATTATCCATGGTCTTTGATCCACGTTCGAGGGCAGCCGCGCCCGTGCGGACGACTTCGCGGATCTCGAACTGCTCGAAGGCTTCGACCGCAGCGTCGATCTTCTGTTTGCTGCCAGTGACTTCGACGGTGACGGCGTCTTTGGAGGCGTCGACCGCGTCGCCGCCGTACATCTCCGCGACGGCTTGCACGTCGTCGGGCTTCTCACCGGCGACCTTGATCAGGGCCAGCTCACGGCGCATGGCCGCTGACTCCAGTTCCTCGACCTCGATGGTCGGGATGAGCTTCTTCAGCTGTTTTTTCGCCTGCTGGACGCCCGGCTCTGGCTCCTCGATGACGATCGTCATCCGGGCGACCCCCTCATCTTTCGTTGGGCCCACAGTCAGACTCTCGATGTTGAACTGTCGGCGACTGAAGAGTCCGGAAACCTCCGAGAGGACACCGGGCTCGTGTTTGACCAGCGCCGACAGCACCGCGAGTCGGGGCTCGTGTGTCGCTTCCGCTTCGGGGTCGATGCGAATTCCTTGCGAGTTTCGCCGCCCACTCGGACGCATTCGCTGGTCCGGGGCCGGACCGGGCATATCTCCAGGCATTTCAGATCATCCCCAGGTGGTCTTCGTTCAGTGCGAACAGTCCGTTGTCGCCGCCGCTCGGCACCATCGGGTAGACGTTCTCGGCGGGGTCGATAATCGCGTCGATCACGGCCGGGCCGTCGTACTCGCGGGCGGCCTTGATCGTGTCCTCGACCTCGTCGGGATCCTCCAGGCGGAAACCGCGCGCACCGAAGGCCTCGGCGAGCTTGTCGAACTCGGGGATCCACGGGTACTCGCTGGCCATCCGGCGACCCTCGTAGAACCCGTCCTGCCACTGTCGGACCATCCCGACGGCCTCGTTGTTCAGCACGACGTACGTGATGTCGAGGTTCTCCCGCACGGCGACCGAGAGTTCCTGCACGGTCATCAGGAACGAGCCGTCGCCGTCGAAGCAGACGACCTCCGTCTCCGGGGCACCCAGCTTCGCGCCGATGGCCGAAGGGACGCCGTAGCCCATCGTCCCCAGTCCGTTCGAGGAGACCCACGTGCGCGGGTACTCGTAGGTCCAGAACTGGCAGGCCCACATCTGGTGTTGGCCGACACCTGTGGTGACGATGGTGTCGTCGTCGGCCAGTTCGTCGAATTTCTCGACGACGTATTGAGGCTTCAGGGGTTCGTCGTCGGGCATCTCGTAGGCCAGTGGATACTCGTCCGTCCAGGTCTGGCACTGCTCGCGCCACGTGTCGGCGTCGGGCGCGCGGGTCATCGCGTCGTCGAGCTGTTCGAGGACGCGCTCTGCGTCCCCGATCAACGGGTAGTTCGCCTCGATGTTCTTCGAGATTTCGGCGGGATCGATCTCGACGTGGATGATGTCCGCGTCGGGTGCGAACGTCTCGACACCGCCAGTGAGACGGTCGTCGAAACGCGTTCCGACGCCCAGCAGGCAGTCAGTGTTGGTAATCGCCATATTGGCCGCGCCGGTCCCGTGCATGCCGGCCATCCCCACAGCGAGATCGTCCGTCTCGGGGAAGCTACCGAGACCGGGCATCGTCGTGATGACCGGAATGTCGTACTCGCGGGCGAAGTGGCGCAGTTCGTCGCTGGCCTCGCTCTTGATGACGCCACCGCCGGCCAGGATCGCTGGTTTCTCAGCCTCTTGTAGGGCTTCGGCGGCCGCTTCGACGATGACCTCGTCGGCCTCGACCGGTTCCTGATGGGTCTCGGGCGTTTCGGGCTTTTCGGGCCACTCCGTGGTCGGGCCCTTGGTGATGTCCTTGGGCAAGTCGACCAGGGTCGGTCCCTGTCGCCCCTTCTCGGCCAGCGCGAACGCCTCGCTGACGTCGTCGCCGACGGTGTCGGAGTCGTCGGAGAAGTAGTTCTCCTTGGTGACTGGCATCGTGATCCCGGTCGTATCGACTTCCTGAAAGGCGTCGTTGCCGACGAAGTCCGTCGCGACCTGTCCCGTCAGCGCGATCATCGGGTCCGAGTCCATCGCGGCGTCGGCCAGCCCCGTCACGAGATTCGTCGCGCCGGGGCCCGAGGTCGCCATCGCCAGTCCGGGGTCACCGGTGACGATGCCGTAGGCGTCGGCCGCGTGGGCCGCGCCTTGCTCGTGGGCCATCGTGATGTGGTCGATCGACGAGTCGTACAGGGCGTCGTAAACGGGCATGATCGCCCCACCCTGAACGCCGAAAGCATGCTCGACGCCGGCCTGTTCGAGCGCGGCGATGACCGATTGGGAGCCGGTCGTGATCTCGTCGATACCGCGTTGTTCAGTCTCGTCTGTGTCCGCTGCTGCGTCCTGTTTGGGGATCGAGGCACGTTCGCTCATGCTCGATCACCGCGTGTTGGCTGTCGTTGGTACATGGGTTGGTTGCTGTGTCGCTGGTCGAAAACGGTACGAACCGGGTCAAAGAGTACGGGTGAAGTGGGGCCTAGGCAGCCCCTACAATACCGCGAAGAAGGACGAGCGCGTCGCTGGTGGCGGGTCGACCCCGGTCGCCAGCGGTCTGTGTCATCAGTACGTGTCTGTACGCGCCCCGAATAATAAGGTTTCTGTGACAGATGGTGACGAGGGGGTGCCGGGGAAACTGCCCTAATGCCCGGAATCGAACGAGACAGCCGTGGCTGGCCCCCTCGTGCAAGCGGTGAGGCCGACATCGTCAGGCGCGGACCTCCTCGGTCCCTGTGCGTTCGACGCCGACCTCGTCGGCGAACCGTTCGAGGACGTCCATCGTGACCTGGCGCTTCTCCGCGCCGTAGTCCTTGACGCGGCGGGTCACTTGCCGGACTTCCTCGTCGGTCGGGTTGTAGCCCGACTCGACGAGCCGCTCGCGTACCGAGTGGGTGCCGGTGTGTTTGCCCAGCACCAACTCGCGAGTAGCGCCGACCATCTCCGGAGTCATCACGCCGGGTTCGAAGGTATCGGCGTTCTCGATGACACCGGCGGCGTGGATCCCGCTCTCGTGGGAGAAGGCGTTCCCGCCGACGACCGGCTTGTTGCCGGGGACGGCGATCGAACTCTTCTCCTCGATGAGCCGGGAGAGTTCGGTGATCCGGGTCGTGTCGATCCCGGTGTCGACGTCGTACAGCGATTCGAGGGCCATGACGACTTCCTCGTAGGCGGCGTTGCCCGCCCGTTCGCCGATCCCATTCACGGAGACCTGGCTCTGGGCCGCGCCGGCTTCGTAGCCCGAGAGGGCGTTGGCGCTGGCCAATCCGAAGTCGTCGTGGGTGTGGACGTCCACGCGGGCGTCCGTGTGCGCGACCACTTTCCCGACCATGTCCTCGAAGCGGCCGGGGGTCGCGACGCCCGTGGTGTCCGGGATATTGATCCAGTCTGTGCCCGCATCCGTGACGGCCTCGACGACGTCGAGCAGGAACGCTTCTTCCGTGCGAGTCGCGTCCATCGGCGAGAACATGCACTCGACGCCCGCTTCTTTGACACGCTCGACGGACGCGACGGCCCGTTCGAGTGCGTCTTCGCGGGTGGCGTGCATGCTGTCTTGCAGTTGGATGTCGCTGGTCGAGACGAACACGTGGACCAGTCCGACATCCGACTCCAGCGCCGCTTCGACGTCTTCCTCGACGACGCGGGCGAGCCCGCAGACCGTCGTGGACGTCGAGTTGGCGATGTCACGGACGGCCTCGAACTCCGCGTCGGAGTTGACCGGGAACCCGGCCTCGATGACGTGGGTCCCCATCTCGTCCAGCAGCGCCGCTATCTCGCGTTTGTCTTCGTAACTGAACGACGTGCCTGGCGATTGCTCTCCGTCGCGGAGCGTCGTGTCGAAAATTCGTGCCTCGTCGATTTCAGAGGTGCTATCGAGTGTGCCCTGGAAGAACTCGATCCGCCGGAGACTCCGACGTACCCTCAGTGTGTTGGGTCATTTGCGTCCGAATAGGGTCGCTCACGCTATAAAAAGGTTGTTCTCCGCGTGCGAGGCCCTCGATTTCACCCAGCAAACGGATCGTCGGCTCTTCGATACCAGCGACCCCCCGACACGAGCTTTTAGTGGTCTGCAGTGGGAGATGGTATCAATGACCGTTCGGCTCGGATGTGTGTCAAACCGACGCGACTACACGCCGAAGTCGCACGACGCGACACCGGACGCCGCCCCGGTCGCGGGCGTGGACACGAGGGGAGGGGGGTCGTCGGCGGTGAGGACTGATGGGTGACCGGCAGGTCCCGCTGTTGTCGACGGTCCGTGAGTCGCTGTGGTTGCGCCTGGCCGTCGCATTGACGCTGCTGATACTGCTGATCGGTATTGTGGGCGGCGCGGTGACGCTCGCGGTGACGGACACGATCCGGGACGACGTCGACGGGGACTTCCGACTCCAGGCAGAGGCCGAGGCTGGCGAAATCCGGGAGTGGTACGACGGCAACAGCCGGTTCGTGCGCTCGATCTCCGACAGCCAGCTCTTTGAGGAGGGGGGCGATAGCGAGATCACGGCCTTCCTGAATCGCGAAGTGGACAACGCGCCCTCGGTGCGGACGATTCACTACGTCGATATCGCCGACCGGACGATTCGAAGTAGTACGAACGGGGCCAGGGTCGGTACCGGTGTGAACGCGAGCCTGGCGGTCAACGACCGGACCTTCACCGACTACGACGACACGGCGCTGGTCGGCCCCTTCGGCGCACCGGACGGGGCCACAGTCGTCGCGTTTCTCAGCCCGGTCAGGACAAGTCCCGAACACCTTCTGGTCACGATCGTCGAGGTCGAGGAGTTCGACGAGCGGTTCAGACAACCGATCGCCGGTGGGTTCACACAGGTGATCGACCCGGCAAACGATATCGTGTTCTCGGGCGCGACTGGATCGACGTCCCCCACTGAGCGACAATTGAGTCGACTCCGGGAAGGGGTGGGCGGCGAGACCGGTATCCGGCAACTTGGCCTGTCCGGCGACGAACGCTACGTCGCTGCGGTCACGCCCGTCGATGTCGGCGACGCGAACTGGCTGCTCGTCAAGTACGCGCCGACCGACAACGCCTACTCGCTCGCCCGGACGATCCGCACCGGCCTGCTGGCGTTCGTGTTCGTCGCACTCGTCGGCGTGCTCGGGATCGGCTGGCGGTTCGGCCGCGGGACCGTCCGGGAGGTGACCGCCCTCTCGGCAGCGGCCCGCCGCGTCACCGACGGCGAGTACGACGTCGAGTTCCCGAGCGATAGATCGGACGAACTCGGACGGCTGGGGACCTCACTCGCGGAGATGCGCGACGCGCTCGCCGACCGCATCTCGGAACTGGAATCGACGAAAGCGGCCGTCGACGAGGCCAACGCCGAACTGGACACACAGCGGACGATGATCTCCGTGCTCAACCGCGTGCTCCGGCACAACCTCCGGAACGCCGGACACGTGATTCGCGCTCGGGCGGAACTGCTCGCCAGTACCGAGCCGACCGAGCGACGCGAGCACACCGACCAGATCATCGAGACGGTCGAGGAGTTGCTGGACCAGGCGTCGAAAGCACGCGAGATCGAGTCCCTGGCCAGTGAGAACCGCAAGACGGGGCCGGTCGATCTGGTCCCGTTTGTCGAGCGAGCGATCGCGGAGGCCACCGGGGCGGCGACCGTCGAACGCTCGACCCCCGAGGAGGCGTACGTCCGGGGACATCCCGCCCTCGAGACGGCCGTCCTGAATCTCGTCGAGAACGCGATCGAGCACACCGACGCCGAGACGCCGACGGTCGCGATCTCGATCACGGTCGGTGCGGATCGGACGACGCTTTCGATCGCCGACGACGGACCGGGGATCCCGGAGGCGGAGGCGAGCGTCATCGAGGAGGCGGCCGTCGAGGGGCCACTGGAACACTCCTCCGGGCTCGGCCTGTGGACGACGAACTGGATCGTCGAGCACGTCGGTGGGACGCTCACGTTCGAGGAGAGTCGGCTCGGCGGGACCGAGGCACTGCTGGCGTTCGAACGTGTCCCGTCCCCCTCCGAGACGGACGAGTCGGACTCGACGGACAGTTAGATCTCGATCCTCTCGATAAAGGAACGAGCGACGGTCTGGGGATCCTCGCCGTCGATGGCGACCCGTCCGTTGAGTCGCTGGATCGTGTCGAACCCACCGATCTGCGATCCCAGGCGTTCGAGCACAGTAGCGACGGGACCGTCCGCCGGGACCGCATCCGCGTTGGCCATCGGAGTCGGATTGTACGTCGGAAACACGTCCCGGTCGTCGTCCAGCAGCGTCAATCCGAGCCGCGACCGCTGTGGGTCGGTCGCGTAGCCCATCACGACGGTGGCCCGTTCGTCGCGGTACAGCTGGTAGGTCAGTCCGAGCGGGACCTCCAGGATGGACGACTCCAGCGCCGCCAGCGAGTCCGCGCGAACCTCGTAGGTGTCGACGATCCGTGGCCAGCCGTCCGGCCGTCGTGCGAAGTCGGTCCCGAGCGCGATCCTGACGTCGGTGTTCCCAGCGTTGATGCGTCGGGCAAACTCGCTCAGCGTCTCCACTCCGGTCTGGGCGGCCCACTCCGGATCGGCGAGCAGGACGAACGAATTGTCGAACGGTGCGGGTGGATAGGCGCGGATCCCGGCGTCAGCGGCATCGGCTCGAACCGCCTCGAAGAGCCGCTGGGGATCCGTCGGATGGTCCGTCCGCTGTGGCGGTAACACCGCGAAATGCGTGCCCGTGTACTCCCAGTAGAGGTCCAGATCGCCGGCGACCAGGGCGTCCCAGTTGTCGCGACTCCCGCCGAAGCCGATCTCGTCGATCGGATCGACGTCGGTCGCTTTCCCGATCGCCTCGTATGCGAGATAGCCCAGCAGCCGGCTCTCGGGAAGCCCCTTCGAGCCGATCGTGAGTGTCTCCCCTGGCGTCCGGTCCGTCGAGCTCGAACACCCGCCGACGAGACCGCCGACAGAAACTGCGCCGGCAGTGACCAGATACTGCCGTCTCCCCAGACGCGTCATCCTCTAAACGTGTGGTGGCCGTCAACAAATAACATCTGGATGAACTAGACGACTGCCGAGAGTCATTCCCGCGGACCACGAGTCATTGAAACTCGTCCAGCGTGGCGTGGACGCCCGTCCGGACGTCGCTCACGAGCGTGTCCTCGACGTCCAGCCTGAGCACGCGGACGGCGGCGTCTCCGACCCGGTCGCTCACCTCGTCGGGGGCGTAGATGCCCAGTCGCCACTGGTCGTACTGGGCGGCCCGCAACGCCTGGACGAGCGTCGACTGCTCTTCGAGCCGGCGGATCTCCCCGGCGACGATCACGCGACTGGAGGTCTCTTTCATCTCGGGTTCCTCTGGCACGTCGAGGATCACTAGCTCGGGGTC
>JGI12448J12851_1000453_pt1 | contig 15977 bp, 11 predicted proteins | sample A23M2SouthBayCA_FD_12851 | JGI IMG/M metagenome (IMG submission 12851) | reverse complement strand
CGTGCCCGTCAGCGGATCGGCGATCGCGCTCGCGGTCGGCGGGAGGCCGGAGCCGTCGTTCGCGAGCTGCTCGACGCTGATCGTCGCGCCGAGCGGGGCGCCGTCGTAGAGCCCCGTCCCGTCGACCGTCTGAACGTCTTCCGTCTTCACCTGCGCCGTGAAGGTGTACTCCGTGTTCGGCTCGACGCTGACCGTCTGCGTCCACGCCGCGTCGGCACCGTCGCTACTGCTCGGCGACGTGATGGCGAGGCTCCGACTGCCGGAGCTCGCCGTGCCGTCCGCCCACGTGTAGGTGTAGGTACCGCCGAACGGCGTCTGCGTCCACGCGGACGGACCGGTGGCTTGGACCTCTTCGAAGCCGCCGTTGCCGTCGCCCTCGAGGACGTTGACGCCCTCGTAGCTCTCCCCGTACGTCTCCATATACGCGTCGATGAACCCGTCGGAGTGGGTCGCCGCGCCGACCGAGGACGCGTCGACCAAGAGGTCCTCCTCTAAGGCCGCGTCGTCGTCGATCATCTCGAAGATCGCCTCGCCGGCAGCGGGATCTTCGGGCGTCTCGGCCAACGCCAGCGACGCCCACATCTGGACCCGACCGTCGTCGTCGTCCAGCAGGCCGTTGTCGACGATGGCGTCGCGTTTGGCCGCCGTCGGCGGCAGCGCACGCAGCGCGTTGATGCGGACGCCGGCCGAGGAGTGAGAGAGCGTCGCGAGCAGCGCGCTCTCGTTGTCCGCCAGCGCGTCCAGGCCGTCGAGCGTCCACAGCGCGTGGATGGAACCCGGGTCCAGTCCGATGTCGTCGAGGTCCTCGCTGGTGGCGAGGTCGACGAGGTCCGAGACGACCCCGGTGGCCTCCTGCTCGATCAGTTTTCGCTGAGCCGTCTTCCGCCAGAACATGTTGTCCGCGGACAGCATGTCGACGAGTTCCGACGCGCTCGCGTCGCTGAGGTCGTGCGGGTGAAGGTCGACGTCGTCGCCCGTGGTCACGCGGTACAGTCGGCTGTGCTGGTTGTCGCGGACCTCGGTCTCGTAGGCGTTCCCGTCGCCGGTGCTGTACTCGTCGGGCGTGGGGTTGTGCTGGAAGATGAAGTCGTACAGGTCGATCATCCAGACCATCCCGTCCGGCCCCGTGTTGACGTATGTCGGCGACGACCACTCGTCGTTGCTGGCGAACAGGTTGTGGTGGTAGATCGACTCGTACCCCGCGCCCTGCTGTTCCACGTAGTACGTGGACATCAGCTGACTCGTCCCTTCGCCGACGAAGGCCGTGCTGTTCCAGTACTGCTCGGGGAACTCGCGCGCGGTGTAGAACTCCTGGTCGGTGGCGGCCGTGAACCCGCCCTGGAAGTCGAACGCCCGGTAGCGGTCGTTGATCGGCAGCGCGCGGTTCGTGTTGTTGCTCCGGCTGAGGATCGTCTCCGACCGGATGTCGACCGTGGTCGTTCCGGTGAAGCCGTTGATGTGGTCGTACCAGGAACTGGGGATCGCCGCGTACGTCGTGACGTTGTTGCCGGCGGTCGCCGACGAGCAGAACAGCAGCCCCTCCTCGTTGGTCTTCACGCCGGCCATGTTCGACGCCCCGCTCCCGACGAACTCGATCTCCGAGCCGTCGGGCTGGAACCGGAACACGTCCTGGCTGAACGAGATGCTCTCGTCGATCGAGGGTGTCAGCCCGGCGTAGCCGACGACGCCGTAGATCCAGTTGTCAAGCCCTCGATAGAGCTGGTTCAGGCCGGCGTGCGTGTCGCCGGTGCCGTAGCCGCTGAATATCTCCTCTTCGATGTCGGCGACGTCGTCGCCGTCCTCGTCGCCGAAGTAGACGACGCGACCCGACTCGTCGACGCCGACCTCGGCCGCGATGACGCCGTCGCGGTGCGGAATGAGGCTGTGCGGAATCGAGAGACCCTCTTGGAACACCGAGAACTCGTCGGCGACGCCGTCGCCGTCGGTGTCCTCACAGAGGACGATCTTGTCCTCGCCCGTCCCGCCCTCGTTCGGGTAGTCGAGCGTGAGCGACAGGAAACAGCGACCGGACGCGTCGAACGCCATGTCGAGGATCTCCCCTTCGACGCCCTCGGGCAAGATGTCCTCGCTGACGAAGTACTGGAGCTCGAACTCGGCCGGGGTGACGCTGTGCTGCATCGAGTCGGCGACCGGGAACTCGTCTTGGACGAGGTCCCACACGCCGTCGTCGTTCGAACTGACCGCGTCGGGCGTTTCGCGCCCCCGGTTCGGGATGTAGCTGTGCCCGTACTCGCTCACGTTCGTGAAGGACTTCTCCGGGAAGCCCTGTTCGACGCTCGCCTGCGGCTCGTTTCCGCTCGCCCAGAGCAGCGCGTTGGTCAGGAGCTGTTTGAAGCCGTCGTTCTCCCAGACCGCGTCGTGGCCCCAGGCGGTGTAGAAGACGCGACCGGCGCCCTGCGTGCGCGTCCACGTCCAGGGCTCGTTCGAGGTCCCGTCGAAGCCGGACCCGGCGCCGTACTCGAGGACCGTAATGTCGTCCGCGACGTTCGTGTGGCGATACGCCTCCTCGTCGGAGGAGAACACGTCGACGCCCTGGAACACCGGATGGTTCGGCTGCTGTCGATCGGTCGTCACCTCCTGGATCGGCGGGTGAGACTGGAACTGCCCGCCGACCAGGTCGATGTACCGATCGGAACTGACGAACGACGCCGAGGCGGCGTGGACGGGAACGAACCCGCCGCCGTCCTCGACGAACTGGATCAGGGCGTCGATCTGCGCTTCCGTCGGTTCGAGACGGTTGCCGTACAGCATCACGGCGTCGTAGCTACCGAGCGTGTCGGCGTTGAGGTCGTCCTGCCGCTCCGTGTAGTGGATCCGGACGCCCCGTTCCAGCATGTACGGCGTGAGGACCCGCATCAGGTCCGTGCTGTAGTGGGTGGCGCCGTCCTCGACGCCGCCCAGGAAGAGGACGTCGGTGAACTCCACCACGTCGTTGACCTCGTTGGCCACGTCGATCGTGCCGCGCATCTCGTTCGGATGGTTGGCACAGTAGTACTCGGCCATCTCCGTGGAGGCCGTGAACGTGATCGACTGGCTTTCGCCCTTCTCGTCGACGGTGACGGCGTCTTCCAACGCGTTGTCGCTGTCGTCGACGATCACGAACTCGTGCGCGTCGATCGTCTCGCTGGTTATCTCGATGGTGTACTCGTACCCGTCGATCAGGTCCAGCGCCGGGTTGGACTGATCGCTGATCGAGTCGGGCGTGACGCCGCGCCAGAAGAACGGCCCTCCGTCGCCCGTCGCGGGCTCCCCCATCGTCCAGTGGTCGATGGTCGAGGTGAGAAGGTCCGTATCGATCCAGCCCTCCTTCCAGTCTTCCGTGGCGGCTTCCACGCCTACTTGTTCTGTAACGATCCCGTCGCCGTCGGCGTACGCCGCGGGAGATTGGACGTCCCGCCTCGCTTCGAGACGGATCACCTCCTCCTGCGCGCTCGCGGCCTCGGCGCCGTAGACGCCGGAAAGGCCGGCGATACTGAGGCCCGCCGCCTGCATGAACCCCCGCCTTCCAACGGCCGTTGGATCGTCGGTGCTACCGCTGTTGTTACTGCCCCCCATGCTTCTTTTCCACATACGCGTACTGATCCCTCGCAACAACCCTACTTATAATTAATGGAATTTTATACTATATCAGGTACATTTCGCCGTCGGGTCGGCTACGTAACGGCGATCTGCGTCGGCGGTACGTCGCACGTGCTGGGTCGCCACCGGCGAGCGGGACCGATCACTCTCTCCGATCAGTCCCGACTGAGAAGGAGCGGCGGGGATGGCGAGTCGCCGGTCACCGGATCGGGCGGGGTCGCAGGCGCCCCCGGAGGGCGTATCCCACGCCAGCGACGACGACGGCGACGGCGAGAATCGAATACACCTCAACCTCGGTGAGCGAGCGGGCGGCTTGGCCGAGGGCCACGCTCAGCATCGCGACGATGAAATATTTGCTCCCCCGCCCGAGGACGGCGGCGACGATGTACGTCCGGAATCGCATGTTGAACGACCCGGCCGTGATCGAGAGCAATTCGTGGGCCTCCGGTATCGGGGCGAACGAGCCGAACGCGACGGTCGCGAAGCCGCGCTGCTCGAGGTAGCGCTCCGCCTGTCCGATCCGGTTGGCGGAAAACCGCGACGTGAGGATCGGCCGCCCGCCTCGATGTCCGAGTGCGAACCCGGCGACGCCGGCAGTGACCGATCCCATCGTCGCGGCCGCCGCGTATACGAGCGCGAGCTCCGGACTAGCGACCGTCAGCGGGATCAACACGAGCATCGGCGGGATCGGGAAAAAGAAGAACTCGAGGAATCCGAGCAAGAGCAGCCCCGGTGCGCCGAGCGAGATGAAGAACTCACGCGACAGTTCGATAGAGCTCAGGATCGCGGACACCGACAGCGGCGGTACCGTGGGTATCATTCGAATCCCACCTCGAGCGACGGGCGGTCTCCGAGTGTTTGCGTGTTATTCGCCGTCATGTGTGTTACCATAGAATACGAGTTTTTCTCCATAAACCCACCGATCACCCCCGAACCGGGCCGCAAAACGGGGTGGAACCACCGATCTCTCCGATAACTCCGCTCCGGGCACGACGTGATCGCCACCGCACAGCGAAGCGTCGGTCGGGGCGGCGGCCAGTGCGTCGCCCGCCTCACTCGACCGCATACACCGTCGAGTCGGTCCCCCCGAAGTAGAGCGTCCCGTCGACGAGCGCCGGACTGGACCCCACGCCTCGGCCGCCGATGTCGAGGAACCACTCCTCGTCGCCGTCCGCGGTGAGCGCGTGCATTCCGACGGTACTACTGCCGCCGTCCGTCTGTCGGTGGCTGCCGACGTAGACCCGGTCCGTCGTGGCGACCGGGCTACTCCCGACTTCGAGGGCGGACGTCTCGAAGACCCACTCCTCCTCGCCGGTTCGACGGTCGAGCCGAAACACCTTCGCGTAGTTCGTCGTCGGATCGTCGAGGGTGTTGTACGGCGTGTGGCCGACGTACACCGCGTCCTCGTTGACGGCGACGGACCCGGAGATGTACCGACCGGCCGTGTCGTAGAACCACGTCTCCTCGCCCGTCTCCGCGTCGACGGCGTGAACGTTCCCGTTCCAGTCGGTGATGTACACCGCCCCGTAGGCGACCGCCGGGCTCGACCAGATCATGTCGCGGGTCTCGTACGTCCACCGTTCGTCGCCCGACGCCGGGTCCAGCGCGTACAGCGTGCCGTCGGAGGCACCGACGTACGCGGTCTCGTCGGTGACCGCCGGCGTGCTCACGACCTCCGCGCCGACATCGACCCGCCAGTCGGTCTCCCCCGACTCCGCGTCGAGCGAGTAGACCCACCCGCTCTCCGGCACCTCGGCCTCGTCGGCGTACCACGCGCACGCGAGGTTGTGACAGCCGACGCCGACGAGTATCGATCCGTTCCACGGCGTCGGACTCCCTCGGATGAGCCCGTTGAACGAGCGGGACCAGCGCTCCTCGCCCGTCTCCGCGTCGACGGCGTACAGGTGTTTGTCGTACGACCCGACGTACACCGTCCCGTCGTGATACGCCGGNGTCGCCTCNATCCGGTGGTCCGACGAGAACGTCCACGTCTCCTCGCCCGTCCCGGCGTCGACGGCGTACAGCGTGTTGTCCGCGCTGCCGATGAACACCGTGTCGTCCGCGACCGCCGGGCTTCCCCAGAACGGCCCCTCCGCCTCGTACGTCCACGCGATCGTCGGGTCCGCGTCGAGTTCTGAGGCCGCTCCCGTGTATCCGGTGTTGTGTCGCTCCCCTCGGAACGTCGGCCACGACGTGATCGGCTCGGAAACGGGATGGCCCTGTGACTCCGATCCCCCCAGTCGTTGGCAGCCGGCGGTGGCGGTGACGGCAGACGCCGAGAGCGCAGCGAGGAACTGTCGCCGATTACGGTTCGTCATCTAACCGTCCTAACGGCCTCGGCGGAATAATACTACCGGCGCGGGGTGTGACCGTCGAGCGGCCCGGCCGACGGAAGCGGAAGCGAACTCCGGTTCGGGTATCAGACGACGAGGTACTCGTCGAGGTCCTCGGTTTCGAGCTCCTCGGTCGTCCCCTGATACACGATGTCGCCCTGGTCGAGGACGTATCCGCGGTCCGCGATCCGGAGCGCCTCTCGCACGTTCTGTTCGATCAGCAGCACCGTCAGCCCCCGGTCCGCGATCTCCTCGACGGCGTCGCCCACCGCCGTGACGATCTGCGGGGCCAGCCCCTCGGTCGGCTCGTCCAACAAGAGCAGGTCCAGATCCGGCAGCCGGAGCGTCCGCGCGATCGACAGCATCTGCTGTTCCCCGCCCGAGAGCGTCCCAGCCTGCTGGTCTCGCCGCTCTTCCAACCGCGGGAACAGGTCGTAGAGCTCGTCTATCTCCATCGTGCTGTCACCGCCGCCCGCCCCGCGCCGCCGGATCGTGTTCCACCAGCTCCGTGTGATCGTCGACAGCTCGAGGTTCTCCTCGACCGTCAACTCCGTGAATAGCCGCCGCCCCTCCGGCACGACCCCGATTCCTCCCATCGCGATGTCGTCCGCCGGCCANCCCGTGATGTCCTCCCCGTCGAACCGCACCGNNCCNGNNCGGACCTCCGGCGGCTCCGTNCCCGCGATACACCGCACCGTCGTCGTCTTCCCCGCCCCGTTCCGACCCAGCAGCGTCACCACTTCTCCCTCCTCGATGGCCATCGAGACGCCACGGAGGATGTGGCTCGGCCCGTAGTGGGCGTGAACGTCTTCGAGTTCGAGCAGACTCATTGTTCTTCACCTCCGAGGTAGGCCTCGCGAACCGCCGGATGGTCCCGTATCTCGTCCGGCGTCCCCTTCGCGATCAGCTCGCCCTGATGGAGCGTGAAGATCCGATCCGAAATGTCGAACACGATGTCCATGTCGTGTTCCACCAGGAAGATCGTCATCCCCCACTCCGCCAAGAGGTTCTCGATGAGTTCGACCGTCATCTCGGTCTCCGTCGGCGACATCCCCGCCGTCGGCTCGTCCATGAACAGCAGGTCCGGATCCGTCGCCAGCCCGATCGCCACCTCCAGCCGTCGCTTGTCCCCGTACGGGAGCGACGCCGCCTCCATCCCCGCCTTCTCGTCCAGTTCGATCGTGGCCAGGATGTCGTCCGTCAGCCGCTGGACCTCGTCGAACGAGTCCCGACGACTGAGGAAATTCACCCGGAACGACCCGTGCTCGGCCGCGAACGCCGCCACCTGCACGTTCTCGCGAACGCTCAACTCCGGCAGGATCGACGCCGTCTGGAACGTCCGACCCACGCCGAGTTGAGCGATCTCGAACGGCTCCATCCCGATCAGATCCGTGCCCGCGTACGTTATCTCCCCCCGAGTCGGCGTGAGCCGCCCCGTGATCGTGTTGATCAGCGTCGACTTCCCCGCGCCGTTCGGCCCGATGAGCGACACNAGCTCTCCCTCTTCGACCGCGATGTCCACGTCTTCGAGCGCCGTGAGGCCGCCGAACTCNTTGGTCAGCCCGTCCGTTTCGAGCAGCGCCATTACCGCTCACCCCCGGCGGACCCCTCGGTGGATGAACCGCCCGTCACCCGGCGTTTCACCTTCGCGGCCAGCGCCTTCGGCTCGCGGAGCTCCGCCGTGAGGCTCGTGATCATTCCCCAGAGACCGTCGGGGTACGCCCACACCACGGCGGTGAACGACACCGCCAGCATCAGCAGCCAGTAGTTCCCGAGCATGGGATACCCGTTGACGATCCCCTTGAAGTAGAACCACACGAACGTGCCGATCACCGGCCCGGCGAGCGTGCCGAGCCCGCCCAGCACCGCCATCACGACCACGTCACCGCTGATCGACCAGTAGAGCCGCTCCACGCCCGCAAACTGCGTGTTCACCGCCAACAGCGCGCCCGCGAGTCCGGAGACCCCCGCCGAAAGCAGGAACGCGGCGAACTTGTAGCGCCAGACGTCCAGTCCCACGAACGACGCCCGAGTTTCGTTCTCGCGGATCGCCTTGAAGATCAGCCCGTACGGCGACTTGCGGATCCGAGTGATGAACACGACGACCCCGACGAAGAACACGCCGACGAAGAGATAGAGGTTGTTCACCACGAGCTCGCCGAGAATCCCGCCGTACTCGTGGTCGAGGTCGACGACCCCGAGGACGGGAGTGCGCGACACTTCCAGTCCGTTAATCCCCTGCGTGATCCCTTCGAGCGGGTTGTTCGCGAGGAAGTAGAGGAACTGCCCGATCGCCAGCGCGACGATCGCGAAGTACACCGTGTGGAGCCGGAGGAGGATGAGCGCCGCGACCACGCCGATGGCGACCGCGGACAGCATCCCCACGACGACGATCGTGAGCGGCTCGTTGAACACGTGGATCGAGAACAGCGCGGTCGCGTAACTCGCCGTCCCGAAGAACATCGCGTGCCCGAACGAGAGGAGCCCCGTCTGCCCCAACAGGAGGTTGAAACCCAGCGCGAAGATCGACCAGATGAGAATCGTGATCGTGAGCCCGTGATACCCCTGTGTCACGTCCGAAATGACGGGCGCGCGGCTGAACAGGTACGAGAACGTGAGCACGAACGCCACCGAGACCAGGAAGATGAACCGCTCGGTGTGTTTGATCCGGTCCCACCTGTCCACGCTAAGCAGCGACGATTCGTCCTCGATGTCGGGTTGTACGTTGTCAGTACTCATTGTCCCACCTTCGCAGAGGGGAAGATACCGCTCGGCCTAATTGTCAACACGACGATAGCCAACAGGTAGATGCTCGCCTGGGTCATGCTCGGTTCTACCACCGTGGCCACCGCGAACGCGAGTCCGGCGAGCAGGGAACCGATGACCGTTCCGCGGAGGCTCCCGACGCCGCCCATGATCACGATCACCAGCGACGGGATGATGATCTCCATGCCGATGCTGTTGGTGACGTTGAACAGCGAGCCGCCGAGGACGCCGGCGAGGCCGGCGTAGGCGGCGCCGATCGCGAAGATAAGCAGGAAGGGGCGACCGACGCGAATGCCGAGCATCTCGGTCATCTCGGAGTCTTCGGTGCCGGCGCGCACCGCCAGACCGTAGTCGGTGTACTTGAAGAACGCGAAGATGACCCCGATGAGCACCAGCGTGAGCGTCACGACGAGCACCCGTATCGTCGAGGCCGCGCTCATCCCGGGCGGCGTTCCGATCACGGGCAGCGAGATCGCGCCCGTGAGCCACTCGGGTCCGGATAGATCGTCCCCGTCCGGCCGAAGACGATGGCGACGACCTCCTGAGCGGCTATCAAGACTCCGAACGTGACCAGCAGCTGATCGAGCAGATCGCGATCGTAGAACGGCTTCGCGAGGAATCGCTCCATGGCCACGCCGACGACGAAGATGACGACCGGCGTCAAGATCAAGGCCGGCACGAACCCCCAGCCGAGACCGATCGTGCCGTACTCGGAGAGGAGCCCCCCATACTGCTCTCGGGACGCGATGAGGAGCCCGATGTACGCGCCGCCGAGATAGAGAACACCGTGCGCCATGTTCACGTACTTGAGCGACCCGAAGATGATAGACAGGCCGATCGCGACCAACAGATACAGCGATGCGACGCTCAGCGCGATGAAGACGAATCCGACCGCCGCGTCGAGAGTCATCCCAGCCACCTCTGACCAGACACAATTAGCTGTCTCATGGATTGCACGGTTATTCACGATTTTTTCGATACGTTAATCTTGTGATTCGATGACTCCTTACGTGAGAAGGGTACGCTATGTCACGAGGCGGCATGGCAGCCAAACCGACGCGTTGGATCGAAAAAACGGGAAGACGGGGCGGTGATACACCCGGTATCGGAGCCGGTGGGATTACTCGTCGCCGTACTCGTTTTCGCTCATGGCGCACTCGGAGGCGGGGAACTCGTTGGCTCCGTAGATCAGCGGGTCGGTGGTCTCGACGACTTCGGTGCGGATGCCGAGCTCTTCGGCGCGGTCGTCGCCGACCCCCTGCACGAGGTACCACGGGCGCTCGACCTGGTGGTCGGCCTCGCGGAAGACCGAGTCGCCCCACGCGAGGCTCCACTCGAAGTCCTCGAGCGTGCGGACCACGGTCGGCGGGTGGAACGTCCCCGCCTCCTCGACGGCGGCGGCGTAGACCATCATCGACTCGTAGGTGTGCAGCGAGCTCTGGTTGGGCGTCTCGTCGTACTCCTCCTGGTACGCGTCGATGAACACCTGGCTCGCCTCGTTGTCGGCGGCGGGGTTCCACGGCTCCATACCGAGGACGCCCTCGGCGTCGGCGCCGAGCGGGTCGAGCGTGAACGCGCTGACGTGCGGGATGATCACGTCGATGTCGTCGGTCAGCCCGGCGTCGCGCAGTTGCGCGAGGCCGCTGGCGGCGAAGTTGCCGAAGCTGGAGAAGTACAGCGTGTCGGCGCCGGACTCTTCGAGCGCCTGGATCTGCGAGCTGTGGTCGGACTCACCCTCCGCGATGGCGGCCTGACCGGCGTGCTCCCACGGGCCCTGCTCGGTGAGGTACTTCCGGGCGGCGTCGCGGTTCGACTGCCCGTACGAGTAGTCCATGTAGATGTGGAACAGCGAGCGGTCCTCGCCGAGGACCGAGGGCGCGGCTTCGCCCATCGCCATGCCGATGATCTCCGCGTGGAACGTCGGATGGAAGTAGTACCGCGAGCAGTTCTCCCCGGAGATCCCCGAGGACGTGGAGTTACCGCCCATGAACGGGACTTTCTCCCGTTGGGCGACGTTCTGCATGGCCATCGTCACAGTACTGGACATGCCGCCGGTCCAGAACTGGATGTTGTCCTGCTGGATCATCCGCTCGATGTTGTCCTGCGCGGTGTCGGCGCTGCCGGCCGTGTCGGCCTTCGTGGGCTCGACCTCGTGACCCATGATGCCGTCGCCGCTCAGGCGGTCCCAGTAGTCGACGAGCCCGCCACCGTTGTTGAGATGCTCGATCGCGAGGTCATAGCCCTTCTCCTGGTCCTGCCCGTCCGGACCCAACGCGCCGGAAGTCGGCCCGTTGAACCCAATCGCCACGGTGTCACCCTCGGGCGGGAAGTTCCCGATGGCTTCGTAATCGCTGCCGTCGCTTCCGTCGCTCCCGTCGCTTCCGTCGCTTCCGTCACTGCCGTCGCTTCCGTCTCCACCGTCTCCACCGTCACCGCCCGCACAGCCGGCGATACCGGCCGCGATGCCGGTCGCGCCGATCGCTTTCAAATACTGTCGCCTCGAGCTGTCGGTTTGCGTTTGCTTTTTCGTCATGGTTTATCGCAACGTTCGTAGAGACATGGTGTCAAGAAGTAATTAAATCTTTGGGTAGTACAGATCGGGGACATCGTCGATGGCCCGCTGAGAGCGGTCAGCATGGCCTTACCGCTGCGCCGAGAGGGGTTAGCGCTCACGACTCGGTAGTGTCACCCATGTACCGATCGATCCGCTTCGCGAGCGCGAGCGCGAACTCGTCGTCGTTGATGTTCGCGTCCAGTTCGATCAGCTCCACGTTCTCGTCGACGTGCTCACGGAGCGCGTCGAACAGCGCCGCGTCTGCCTCCGGATCGTGAAACGGCTCTTCCGGCGCGTCGAGCATCGAGACCCCCGAGAGCGGCAGTGCCAGCGTGGTTGGGCCCGCCGACGCGTTGAGCTTCTCCGCGATTCTCCGGCCGAGTTCGGCGTTCTCCTCGGGAGTCGTCCGCATCAGCGTCACCTGGGGGTTATGCACGTGGAAGAGCCGATCGTCGAACTCGTCGGGGACGGAGGCCTTCGGACCGAAGTTGACCATGTCGACCGCGCCGGTCGAAACGACCTGCGGGATCCCCGCCTCGCCGGCCGCCTCGAGCCGGTCGGGGCCCGCGGAGAGGACGCCGCCCACGAGCTCGTCCGCCAGCTCCGTCGTTGTGACATCGAGAACACCGTCGATGACCCCCTCTTCGATCAGCGCCTCCATCGCACGGCCACCCGTCCCGGTCGCGTGGAACACGATGGTCTCGTACCCCCGATCCTCCAGCCACTCGCGGGCCGTCTGGACGCACGGGGTGGTCACGCCGAACATCGTGATGCCGATCGTGGGCTTCTCCGCGGTCTCCACGTCCGGGTCCCGATCGACCATCCCGACCATCGCGAGCGCCGCGTTCGCGATGACGGTCCGCGAGAGCTGGTTGAGCCCCTCGATGTCGGCGACGGAGTACATCATCGCGATGTCGGCGTATCCCACGTACGGCTCCGTGTCGCCCGACGCCACCGTCGAGACCATCAGCTTCGGCACGCCGACCGGAAGCGCGCGCATCGCGGCGGTCGCCATCGACGTGTTCCCCGACCCGCCCAGCCCGAGGACGCCGTCGAGACGCCCCTCGTCGTGGGCGCGCGTGACGACGGCGGCGGCGCCGTCGCCCATGGCCTCGACGGCTCGCCCGCGGTCGCCGGCCTCGCGGAGCGCGTCGAGATCCGCGTCGGCCGCCGCCGCCACCTCGGTAGCGCTGACGTCGGGTTCGATCTCGGGGTCGCCCATCACGCCGACGTCGACGAGGGTGACCTCGATCCCCTCCGCCTCGATGATGTCGCGGGCGAACCCGATCTCTTCGCCTTTCGTGTCGAGCGTGCCGACGATGTAGACGCTCATCGTCGCCCCGCTTCGGATCGAGCGCGTCGCGTCGGGGCGGTCCCGCGGTTCGACGCTCCGCTTCGACGGCGTACCAACGATTCTGTGCGGTTTGCACGGAACCGCTGCATGCGTCTCTGTCTCATGACGTGCGAGTCAACGCCGCAGACCATAATTAACATTCGGGTTATTGGCAGGGGTGCCGCCGACCCGGACGGGGGCGTCGGCGACGATCGCTCGCTGTTTCAGATCGACGAATGGGCCCGTCCTTCTCTTCGACGGGACAGGCCTGAGGATTTATTATCATGTCCTTGCTACATGGCGGTATTCATGGCCGAATCTCCAAACTGGAATCAAACCGAGGTGTCGAGCACCGTTCCGCCCGCGTTCGAGAGACAAGGGGAAGAGACGCTCACAACGCTACAACAGCTCGCCAAAATCGGCCTCTGGTCATACGACGTGGACGAAGAGGAGCTTTGGTGGAGCGAAGAGGCCAAGGGCATCCACGGGCTCGACACCGCACCGACGGTACCGGACGTGATCGAACAGTACGCAGAGGAGGACCGGCGCGACGTGCTCGAACGGCTCTCGGAAGCGGTCGAGCGCGGGGAGTCGTTCTCCGTCGACGTGGGATACGCCAGCGAGCGGACGACCGAGCGCACGATACGGCTCAGCTGTGTGCCGATCGTCGAAGACGGCCAGACCGTCATGCTGCAGGGGATCGTCCAAGACGTGACCGACCTAAAGCGACAGGAACAGCGCATCGAGATCCTTCGCCGTACGAGCCAGGAACTCAGGAACGCCAGTTCGAAGGACGAGGTCGCGGAGCTACTCGCCGACGCCGCGAAAAACATCCTCGGTCTCGTGAACACCACCGTTCGGCTCGTCGACGAGAACCGGAACACGCTTCAGACGGTCGAAGCGACCGAAGAGTGCCTAGAGCGCGCCGGCGAACGCCCGAATTACGCAGTCACCGAAGACACCCCGGCCGCAGAGACGTATCGAACCGGGGACCCCGTCATCCACGAGGATCACGAGCACACCGAAGACGACCACAGCCGGGGAGCCCTTCGCTCGGGGCTGTACGTCCCGATCGGTAGCCACGGCGTCCTCAGCGCGGGCGACATCGTCGTCGATGCCTTCGAGGAACACGACCTCGAGGCGGCGAGCCTGCTCGGCGAACTCGGCGCGGAAGCGATCACGCGGATCGGGTGGGTGAAGCGATCGAGAGCGATCTGAGGCCGCGATCGATCCGGAGGCGATCACGGACCGTCTTCTCTGTTCACATTATGAAAAAGATTATCATCGATCGTGAGTATGATACCGACATGATCGGGAACGTGACCGGGCGTCGGCTCAAGACGACCGAGGCCTCGCTGGAAATCCTGCGGCTCATCCTCGAACACGACGGGCTCACCCTCAACGAGTTGGACGGGATGGTCGACAGCTCGAAGAGTTCGATCTGCAGCCATCTCAACACGCTCCTGGACAGTCGTTACCTCATCAAGGAGAACGGAACCTATTACGTCAGTTTCCGGCTGGCCCTTCTGGGCGAACGAGCGAGACACCGGTATCCGACCGGCGAGGACGTCCGAGAGATAATTGACCGCTTGGCGCGTGCAACGGGACAGGAGGCGAACTTCACCATCTTCGAACACGGCCGTCTTCTCGCCTGTTACGGCACGTCGGCCGACGAGAACGCGGGCGAGTCGAGCGTTCGATACCGATCGGAGTACCACCTACACAACACCGCGGCGGGGAAGGCGATCCTCGGTGAGCTCGAACGCGGAGACGTCGAGGCCATACTGGACCACTGGGGACTCCCGCGGGAATCCGAGGAGACGATCACGGACCGTGACCGGCTGTTCGAGGTGCTCGACGAGTACGAGTCGAAGGATTACGCCGTCGTCGACGAGGAGTTCGCCCCCGGGCTCGTCGCAATCGGGGTACCCGTCCACGGCGTCGACGGAGAGATCGTCGGCGGGGTGAGCGTCGGGGGGCCGAAGTACCAGAACAGCCTCACCAAGTTGGAACGGGAGTTCGCCGAACATCTGTTCACCGCCGCTAACGAGATCGAGTCGGTGCTCCGAGAGGAGGTCTGAAGCACGTCGCAACATCGTATGACCTGTTTAACCGAAATGACATTTACATAATGAGAATAGATGCGATGTTAATCATTAACAATCCATCTCACTCTACCACACGCCAATGAGAATTACAGATATACATGTGTAATTAACACGGTCGATAATAGATCATTAATGCAACTAATTTACGATATGTAAATCTATGTCGCTGCGGTATCCGGCGGCTACGCTCGACACCGGGACCGGGTCGATAGCGATCGGCAGGGTTGACCCCGCGAACGCAGGGGAGACGGCGAGAAGAGAGCCGCGGCAGTCGGCGTCGGCAGCGCGATCGTCGTCGACGGCGCCGTCGCGAACTGGAAGTACGCCTCGCCGCTTCGAACGCGTCCGACCACCGCTTCGCCCGAACTGAGGAACGACCGCGACGAAAACCGGACCTGAGGCCGACCCATCTTCCGAAACCGGGGAATCGGCGAGAGCAGAATTGTATATCGCGACATACGATATATGCGTCCGGCTACAGACGGTTCAGCGTCGTCTGATCGGCGACGAAATTCGCACTGACTCTCGAACGCCGACGGAATTCCCGCCGACTCCGGAACGGTTACCCCGGATGCATCCCCAATGTCGGTCATGACCGACTCCGATTGGGGCGACTGGCTGCCGCGCGCGGTGGCGGACGCCGATCCCGACACGGTAGCGCTGTGGTACCTCGGTTGCAACGGCTTCGCGATCAAGGGGAACGAGGGGACCGTCCTCTGGATCGACCCGTACGCCGGTACCGGCGATCCGCCGCGTACGGTCCGGATGATTCCGGTCCCGTTCGATCCCGACGACATCGACGTGGCAGACGCGGTGCTGGCGACTCACGAGCACACGGACCACGTTCACGGCCCCTCGCAGGCGCCGATCCTCGCGAACACCGACGCCGACTTCGTCGCGCCCGACGACTCGCTCGCGGTCGCCCGCGAGGAAGAGCGTTGGACCGAGAACTGGGACGTCGACGAGGAGGCGTTCCTCGAAGTGACCGAGGGCGACGAGCTGAAGATCGGCGAGTTCACCGTTCACGTCGTCGAAACGCAGGACGCCGACGCGACGCACCCGGTCGGGTACGTGATCGAACACGAGTCGGGCACCCTGTTCCACGCCGGCGACAGCAAGCCCTCGGAATCGTTCTCGGCGCTGGCCGACGAGTTCGACATCGATCTCGGGATCTTGGCGTTCGGGTCCGTCGGCAGGGTCCCGGACAAGGAGACGGGCGAGCCGATCGAAACGAAGTGGTACAGCGACGAAAACGAGATCGCGGCGGCCGCCGAGGACCTCGC
>JGI12448J12851_1000452_pt1 | contig 15993 bp, 14 predicted proteins | sample A23M2SouthBayCA_FD_12851 | JGI IMG/M metagenome (IMG submission 12851) | reverse complement strand
AGTCCCCGCTTGGAGTGCATATGAGGTTGATGAAATTAGATTACTGGCGCCAGGAACGGTTCGTCGAGCCACTCCCACCCCTGCGCACCTGCCAACACTGGGCTGCGAATGGGGCGATCCCAGCCGTAAAGCGGGGCTCGACCTGGTACGTCGATATTGAGCAAGAAGATAAACAAACCGGAAATGATCTATTGGATGAGATACTGAATGGCACCAAGAAGGCGTCGTAGAGTCAATCAAGGCCTGGAGCCGAACTTATATGCCAGTTCTCGACGCGGCAATACCTATTACACATACCGCCGACCAACTGATGGACGCCGATTCGGGCTCGGGCAAGACAAGCGGAAAGCGAATGCGGTCGCGCGTCAGGCCAATGCTCAGCTGATGGGTGACCAAGACATGCTTGCGCGAGTACTTGGCCAGAACGATATCACCTTGGGTGAAATGATCGATCTGTACCGGGGCGAGATCCTGGCTGAGAAAGATCTAGCGGCCCAAACCAAACGCAACACTGAGTACCGTCTAGCGCGCTTTAAGGAGGATTTTGGGGAGCGAATAGTATCCCAGTTCGACGTCGGGCAGCTTGCGGCTTACCTGGATCATTTCGAACGCGACAGCTACGTGAAGCACCGTGGCCAGATGATCGACTTATTCCGCTATGCCAAGCGCAAGGGCTACTTCCCCGACACCCGCGACAACCCAGCCGAACTGACATATGCCAAGACGGATTACGGGAAGGACCGTCGTCGGATGACCCTGGATCAATACCGTGCCATCCATGAGCAGGCGCCTCACTGGATGCGGATCGCAATGGAGTTGGCCATCGTCACTCTGCAGGGACGCTATGAAGTCTGCCACATGCGCTACGACGACATTCAGGAGGGGCAGCTGTACGTGGTGCGGGAAAAAACGAAAAAGAACGAATGGGGCTATCTGCGGATCCCGGTCAGCCCCGCCCTTGAAGACATCATTCGCCGCTCCCGCGATGAGGTGATCAGCCCGTTCATCGTCCACCGGGCACCGGCCAGGCGAAAGCGCTCGGCCAACAAGCAGCACTGGACCCAGCTCACTCTCAATGATTTTTCAGCGAAGTTCCGCGCCGTCCGGGACACGGTTCCCGAGATTGCGACTATGGCACGGAATGAGCGCCCTACTTTCCACGAAATCCGGGCCCTGGGTTCATGGCTCTATGAGCAGGCCGGATACGAGCGCGAGTATGTGCAAGCACTCATGGCTCACGGAGACGAGAAAATGACGGCCCATTACCAGGCAGGGCATGAACAGAAGTGGGTCAACGTGCGCGCGGATCTTGACCTGGAAGCAGTTTTCAAACACCGGTAATCTGGCACTGTATAGCGCCATGGTTTTACCGCAGTTTTACGGCATTGCATAAAAAAGGGGTCTCCGGAAAACCGAAAACCCCTTTAGAATCAGATGGTAGGACCGGGCGGATTCGAACCGCCGACCTCTGCCATGTCAAGGCAGCGCTCTAACCAACTGAGCTACGGTCCTGCTGTGCGCGACAGGGTGCGTAATATAGCGATCCGGCCCGGGCTGGTCAACCATGACGGCTGATTGCGCTGGCATCCGGCGGTGTGATGCGCTTCAATGGCGCCATGAAACACTGGTTCTCACGCTCTGAAACGGCCCTCACCTCCACGGAACCCACGCTTCTGGCGCGGCTCAGTCACTGGCGATTGCAGCTGGGGTTTGTGCTCGGTCCGCTGGTGTTCGCAGGTCTGCTCATCGCGGGGCCGCCGGATTCCATGGATATGGCCAGCTGGCGCGTGCTCGCACTGACCCTTCTCATGGCCATCTGGTGGGTGACCGAGGCGTTGCCCATTGCCGTTACCGCCCTGCTGCCTGTTGCCCTGATCCCCCTGATGAATGTGGCCCCCATTGATCAGGCGGCGGCTTCCTATGCCAACCCTCTGGTGTTCCTCTTCCTGGGTGGCTTCCTGCTGGCGGAGGGCATCCAGCGCTGGAATCTCCACCGGCGTCTGGCACTGCTCGTACTCAGTCTCTCAGGAACCCGCCCGGATCGCGTTGTTGGCGGCTTCATGACGGCAACGGCCCTTCTCAGTATGTGGGTCAGCAATACCGCCACCGCCGCACTCATGCTGCCCATCGGGCTCTCTGTGCTGACTCTGGTGGAAGAAAGCGATCAGGACCACAACCATCAGAGTCTGAACGTAGCGCTGCTGCTCGGCATCGCAATGGGGGCGAATATCGGGGGCATGGCAACGCTCATCGGTACGCCGCCCAATGCCCTTCTGGCGGGTTATCTGAGGGACAGCCATGATCTGGATATCACCTTCCTCTCCTGGATGGCCGTTGCCTTGCCTCTGGCGCTCACGCTGCTGGCGACCGCCTGGTGGCTTATTACCCGGAAGCTCTACCAGCCGGGCCACACTCCCATTGACGGGCTTGAATCCCTGCTGGACCGGGAACGCCACAGCCTCGGCCCAATGACGCTCCCGCAGGTCATGGTTGCGGTCGTATTTCTTCTGGTGGCGCTGGCCTGGCTCACGCGCCCGCTTCTCGACAGTCTCTTCCAATCGCTACAGCTCACGGATGCGGGCATCGCCATCACCGGCGCCCTGCTGCTGTTCCTTATACCGTCCGACTGGCGCCGCCCGAGCTTTCTGCTGAGCTGGGAGCAGGCACGCAATCTGCCTTGGGGTGTCCTGATTCTGGTCGGAGGCGGGCTGGCACTGGGGTCGGCCATTGAGTCCAGTGGCCTGGCAGCCGCGGCCGCGGAACTGCTTTCCGGGATGGCGGACTGGCCGCTTCTGCTACTGATGCTCGCGGTGGCGGCGTTGATCATGACGTTGAGCCATGTCACCAGCAACACCGCCACGGCCGCGACCATGCTGCCTCTGACCGCTTCATTTGCGCTTGCTCAGGATCTGTCGCTGATCCACCTGACAGTGCCTGTGGCTATGGCTGCCTCATGCGCGTTCATGCTGCCGGTCGCCACGCCGCCGAATGCCATCATCTTCAGCAGCGAGCGCATCAGCGTCGGCCAGATGGCCCATGCGGGCGCCTGGCTGAGTGGCATCACACTTCTGCTGATCGCGCTCTGGGTATGGCTGGTGGCAGCGCCGGTGCTGGCGTGGGTCACCGGCTACTGAGTGGCTCAGACCTGATAGAAATCCCGGTACCAGTCCACGAAGTTGCGGATCCCGGTTTCCACTGGGGTCTCCGGCCGATAGCCCACATCCTCGATCAGATCCTGGACATCGGCATAGGTGGCGGGTACGTCTCCGGGCTGCATCGGCAGGTAGTTCTTTTCCGCCTTGCGGCCCAGGCACTCTTCCAGCACCTCGATGAATCGGGAAAGCTCCACAGGGTTGTTACTGCCGATGTTGTAGAGCCGGTAGGGCGCGTTGCTGGTGCCTGAATCCGGGTCCGCCCCACTCCATTCCGGGTTCGGGGTGGCCACGTGGTCCAGCGTGCGGATCACGCCCTCCACGATGTCATCAATGTAGGTGAAGTCCCGCTGGTGATGACCGTGGTTGAACACGTCGATGGGTTCGCCGTTCAGGATCCGCTTCGTGAAGATGAACAGCGCCATGTCCGGCCGGCCCCAGGGCCCGTAGACGGTGAAGAACCGCAGGCCGGTGGTGGGAAGCCGGTAGAGATGGCTGTAGGTGTGCGACATCAGCTCGTTGGCCTTTTTGGAGGCCGCATAGAGACTGAGCGGATGATCCACGTTGTCGTGGACCGAGAACGGCATGCTCTCGTTGGCCCCGTAGACCGAACTGCTGGAGGCGTAGACCAGATGCTCCACGCCATTGTGGCGACACCCTTCAAGGATGTTCATGTGGCCAACGAGGTTGGCATCCACATAGGCGTTGGGGTTCTCGATGGAATAGCGGACACCGGCCTGGGCGGCGAGATGCACCACCCGTTGCGGCTGGTACTCGCTGAATAGCCGGGCCATGCCCTCGCGGTCCGCGATGTCCAGGCGCTCCTCCGTGAATCCTTCACGGGGCGTCAGCCGGGCCAGCCGGGCTTCCTTGAGGGACACGTCGTAATAGTCGTTGACATTGTCCACGCCGATGACCTCATCGCCGCGATCCAGCAAGCGATGGGCTACGTGTGAGCCGATGAACCCGGCCGTTCCAGTTACCAGTATCCGCAATTCCGTTCTCCCTGATTAAAAGCCGACGCCGAGGCGTACGAAGGGGCCGCTCAGCTCGGTGTCCACGTTGAGGTCACCGGATGCATCCACGTCGACATCAAACTGACGGTAACCGCCCTGAATATAGACCGGATCGGCGTTGTAGCTGATGTAGCCTTCCACATCGGTGGCCGAGTCGCCGTCATAGGAGATGTAGTTGAGCTCCGCGCCCGCGCCAAGGCCGGTCAGGGGGAGATCCACATCAGCTCGGACGTGGCCCATGGGGAGGAATTCATCCACCTCGACCGTTTCACTGTTACCGCTTACCTGCTCGTTGATGAACACTTCACCATCAAAATGCTTGACGTTCAGACCCAGATCCAGCGTCACAACAGGGATCGGCGCGGTATAGAAGGCAGTGTAATCATAGTGCGTCAGGTCGGCCCGGCTATTGACTTCACCGCTGTAGGTGGTGCCCTCAAACTCCTTGGCGAGAACGGTACCCGTTCCCTTGTGCTCGATATCGTTATACCGCAGCCGCAGGTTCGGAATCACCGGTACTGGATGGGCAAAACGGATGGAGAAGTTGTTGTGCCCCTCGCTGTCGTAACCGAGATCATTCTCCACATCGAACGGATCGCCTCCTGACTGGAGAGTCCCGGACGCATCCGCATTCCAGTAACCAGCAGTCACGTCCACATCCACCAGCGGCACCACCGCATTGGCAGCGCCAGCACTGGTCATCAGCAGGGCACCGAGAGCGGCTTTTGTTGTTGTCTTCATTGCGGAATCCTCTTGCTGTCGACGTTTGAAGAAAGTCACACCCAGTATCGACCTGAATTCACACACTTTCAAAGTCGATCCCCAGGCGCCGCCCCACTTCCTCATAGGTTTCGATGACATCACCGAGGTCCTGGCGGAAGCGGTCCTTATCCATCTTGCGGCGGGTTTCGGCATCCCAGATGCGGCAACCGTCCGGGCTGAACTCGTCACCCAGCACCAGACCGCCGCCAGCACGCCCGAACTCCAGCTTGTAATCAACCAGCAGCATCCCCCCGTCCAGGAACAGCTGCTTGAGCACACGATTCACCGCGTAGGTGAGTTCCTTCATCTCCCTGAGCTCATCCGCCTGGGCCCAGCCAAAGGTCTCCGCGAGGGATTCATTGATCATGGGGTCGTGGAGGGCGTCGTCCTTGAGAAACAGCTCAAAGGTCGGCGGCAACAGTTCCTGGCCTTCCTGGACCCCGAGGCGCCGGCACAGGCTGCCCGCAGCGTAATTGCGTACCACGCACTCCACCGGCAGCATCTCAAGGTTACGCACCAGGGATTCATTGGGCGCCAGGACACGCTCGAAATGGGTGGGAATGCCCGCGTCCTCCAGCTTCTGCATGATGAAGGCATTGAACAGGTTATTAACCCGCCCCTTGCGATCAAGCTGGGCGACCTTTTCACCGTCGAAGGCGGACGTATCATCCCGGAACGCCAGTATGAAACGCTCCGGATCGTCCGTCCGGTATACGGATTTCGCCTTGCCAGCGTAGAGTTCGCTGCCTTTTTCCATCACGCTCTCCCAGATTGCGGTTGCGGGGCCGGCACCCGACCCTGAACGCGCGAATGATAGCCGATCAGCGCCAGTCGACGCCATGATTGCTCAATGCGTGTAACCGCTCAGGCCCCTATACTCTGCATGCAGGGAGGATCCGCATGCAGTCACTGTTCAATGAGTTTATCACGGCCAATGGCGATGCCCTCCACCTCGGGGTGGCACTGCTTCTGGGCATGCTGGTGGGGTTGCAGCGCGGGTGGCAGGCTCGCGACCGTGATCCCGGCCAGCGTATCGCCGGCATCCGCACCCATGCGCTGACCGGTCTGCTCGGTGGTATCACGGCGTTGCTTGCCCGGGAGGTCTCGCCCTGGCTTCTGCCCGCAGTATTCCTGGGGCTGGTAGCACTGAACCTGCTGGCCTACTGGGTCCGGGCACCGCGCAGCGGCGATTACAGCATCACCGGCGCCATCGGACTGATGCTGACCTTCAGCTTCGGGGTTATGGCCGTGAGCCTGGATATCACTCTGGCAGCCGCAGCGGCGGTGGTCACTACCCTCATTCTGGATAACAAGGCGGAAATCCACGGCCTGCTGGGCAAACTCCAGGCCGGTGAGCTGGATGCCGGGCTCAAGCTGCTGCTGATTTCCGTGGTGATGCTGCCGCTGTTGCCCAATGAGGGCTTCGGCCCGGGCGGCGTGCTCAACCCCTACGAAATCTGGTGGCTGGTGGTGATGATTGCCAGCATCTCTTTCGTAGGCTACTTCGCCATCCGGGTGGCCGGCACCGGTAAGGGGATTCTCTTTACCAGCCTTTTCGCGGGCCTGAGTTCATCGACGGCACTGACGCTGCAGTTCGCCCGCCAGGCACGCGACGCACAGACACTCTCACCACAGCTGGCCGCCGGCATCCTGATCGCCTGCGGTACCATGTTCCCACGGATTCTGGTCTACTGCGCCGTGATCAACCCGGCCCTGCTGCCGAGCCTGGTTCAGCCCGTTCTGGCCATGGCGTTACTGCTCTACGTTCCAGCTGTTCTCATCTGGCACCGCAACCGGGCCGCACTGAACGTGGATCAGCCCATCCTCAACCGCAACCCGCTGGACCTGAAGCCGGCGCTGCTGTTCGGTTTCCTGCTCACGCTGATCCTGCTGGTCGGGCAGTGGCTCAAGGCATGGTTCGGTGATGCGGGCGTCTATGCGCTGGCCACCGTCTCAGGCATTGCAGACGTGGACGCCATCACCCTGTCACTGACGCGTATGTCCCAGTCGGCCATCACCGCGGAGACTGCCGTGATCGGCATCGTTCTGGCCTCGGCCGTGAACAATATCGTGAAAGCCGGAATGGCGGGCGTGATCGGCCCAGCAGCCCTGGGCACCCGGGTCGCGGTCCCCATGGGCCTGTCCCTGGTGGCCGGCCTGACAGTCGCCGGCCTTCAGGCAGGCCTCACAGGCTGACAGGGCAGCTGCTCAGCGCAGGCTTTCGTACAGGCTGTCGAGCACCTGTGCGGGGCGATCCGCCTGTTCCAGAGTCTCACGGGGAGCGAGGGTGAGCCGGTAACCCCCTGTGCTCTGCTGCAGCCGCAGTTCCGCATTGATTTCGGCCTCCGCCTGATAACGCCAGAGCCACCAGCCACGACTGCGTTGTTCCTCGGTACGCAGATCCAGATACCAGACGCCCTCGCTGCGGTTACGGTCCACCACGGTCAGCTCCATGCTGCCCAGCACCTGCTCCACCTCGGCCCAGCTGCGATCAAAGGCCAGATCAAGCTCCAGCGCCTGTGTCTCTCCGCCTTCACGATCACGATTGACGCGTTCATCACGGGGCAGATCCAGCGCCACACGGGAATACGTCTTGGTATCCGCATTGGCTTCCAGGTAATCCGCCAGGTCCTTGAGCACTCTCTGTTCACGCCCGGCATACTCAACGTCTTCACGCCACTCCAGGCGTTCCCCGGGGCTGCCCTCCACAACCCGCAGCCGGGCCTGGACTTCGGTGCTGCGACTCTGAACACCGTACGCAACCCGCACCTGCAGAATCAGAGGGCGCTCCTGATCCAGCCGATCAATCCCGAGCCACTCACGGACCCGGGCCGAACGGTTGAGAACCCCGCTCTGCTGCACGCCCGCGCGCGGATCGCCATAGGCCACCTCAACCCCACGGTCGTTCAGGAAATCCGAAATGGCGGGCCAGACGCGGCCCGGCACATCATTGACAATCAACCAGCTCAGATCGCCGGAGCGGGAAACCTGGTAGTTGTTTTCCATGATCTGGCCGGTCAGATCCGGCGGGCGCGGGATCTCAAACTCCCCGTCCTGCTCCACGGTGGCATCACCGCGGACCTGCGGAATCACGTACTCACTCTCGAAAGATGCCCTGGAAAGGTCTTCCGGCACCTGGAGCGGCTCGCCCAGCGGTTCCTCACGGTAATCCAGCGACCTGTCCGGAAACAGGCCGCAGCCACCCGCAAGTGGCAGAACGGCTATGGCAGCTGTCAGGCGCAGTCGGCGGTTTGTCTGGTTCAGAGGCATCCTGAAGCCCTGAGTGCTTCGCGCACATCCTCGCGGTATTCCTCGCTCAGGGGCGTCAGCGGCAGGCGTATGCCCGGCCCGATCAGCCCCATCTCCCACATGGCCCACTTCACCGGAATCGGGTTGGCTTCCAGGAACAGCTTGCGGTTCAGCGGAGTCAGGATCTCATCCAGCCGGCGGGCTTCCGCCTCATCGCCGCTCACTGCGGCGGCACAGGTCTGTGCCATCAGCTTCGGTGCCACATTGGCCGTCACCGAGACGTTGCCACTGCCACCGCGCAGCATCAGTTCCAGCGAGGTCCCGTCGTCCCCGGAATAGACCGCGATACGGTCACCCACCATCCGAACCAGCTCTTCCCCGCGGCTGACATTACCCGTCGCATCCTTGATGCCAACGATATTGGGAATGTCGGCCAGGCGGTTCGTGGTCTCGTTGAGCATGTCACAGGAGGTGCGGCCGGGCACGTTGTACAGGATCTGGTTGACGTCGACTGCCTCGGCCACGGTACGGAAGTGCTGGTAGAGCCCCTCCTGGGTGGGCTTGTTGTAGTACGGCACCACCAGAAGGCAGGCATCCACACCGATCTCGGCCGCCTCACGGGTCAGGTCCACCGCCTCATGGGTGGAGTTGCCACCCGTGCCGGCAATGACCGGAATCCGGCCATTGGCATGATTCACCACCCGGCGGATCACACTGATGTGCTCATCCGGCTTCAGCGTTGAGGACTCACCGGTCGTACCCACGGCCACAATGGCGCTCGTACCGGCATCGACGTGATAGTCCACCAGTTTATCCAGGCATTCCCAGTCGATACGCCCTTCGGCGTCCATTGGGGTTACCAGCGCAACCAGACTCCCAGTGATCATATCCGCTCCGAACCGGTTAAAAGGGCAATGGTAATCGCGGCATCAGGGCGAGACAAGAGCTGCGCCGCGCCATCAGGTTTCTGTTGTCCCGGGGCTTTCATGGACCGGCCAGGCTTTCATGATGGCATTGAGCACAATCGCCAGCGGGATGGCGAAGAACACCCCCCACATGCCCCAGATGCCACCGAACACCAGAACCGCCAGCATAATGGTGACCGGATGCAGATCCACGACCTCGGAGAAAAGCAGTGGTACCAGCACATTGCCATCCAGCGCCTGGATGATCAGGTAGGTCACCATGAGCCAGAAGAACTCCTCGCTCCAACCGAACTGGAACAGCCCCACCATGGCAATGGGAATGGTCACCACGGCGGCGCCCACATAGGGAATGACCACTGAGAAACCGACCAGCAGACTCAGAAGTGCTGCGTATTCCAGCCCGATCATCTTGAGGGCGAAGTAGGTGACACCCCCGACGATCAGTATCTCTATGGCCTTGCCCCGGACGAAATTGGCGAACTGCATGTTCACCTCACGCCAGATGCGATCCATCAACGGCCGTTGCTGGGGCAGGAAGCTGCCGAGACGTTCCAGGATCAGCCGACGGTCCTTGAGGAAGAAGAACACCAGTATCGGCACCAGCACCAGATAGACCAGCAGCGTGATGAGTCCGGGAATGCTCTCGAGCGAGAGCGACACCAGCCATTGCGTGATCTGGCCCATTTCTGCCGTCACCTGCCGGAACAGGGTATTGACCTCTTCCATGGAGACCAGCTGCGGGTATTCCTGCGGCAGGGTCTCAATGTACTGCTGGGCTGCCCGCATCATTCTGGGCAGTTCCGACGCCAGGCCGGACACCTGCCCCCAGACCAGGGGAAGCAGGCCCAGGATGAAGGCGATGAACAGGCCGATGAAAAACACGAACACAAGGGTGACGGACAGCAGATGCGGCACCCCCAGACGACAGAGCTTGGCAACCAGTCCCTGCAGGATATACGCGATGATGATGCCGGCGATGAAGGGCGCCAGAACCCGCCCGAGAAACGCGACCACCAGAAAAGAGGCTGCCAGGAGCAGAACGATGATAAGGGCTTCTTCATTCGAGAAGTAACGCGCGGTGAAATCACGCAGTATCCGGACCATCAGCCCTGCCCCCCCGTACTGGCGGGGCCGCACCGGATGACAAAGACCCAGTGGCCGTCGCCCTCCTCCTGGTGCTCAAGCTGATGGCTCGAGAGGGAGAGAAAGGCGGGGATATCCCGGGCTGACCCCGGATCCGTGGCAACAACCCGCAGGCACTGACCGGGACTCATGCCATTGAGACAGAGTTTGGTCTTGAGCAGAGGCATTGGGCACTGCAGACCGCTGGCATCAAGATGCTGGTCCACGCTGTCGCTCATGGGCTGGTTCCGTTCGGTTTGACGCTGGCCGATATCCTAGCATGGATGGCGCGTTAAACCGGAGAGTGACCGCCTGTACCCACCCCCTCCGATCTGGCATTGTTAAAGCATGCGACGCGCCATTGTCTTTTTCCTGATCCTCTGCCTGATCGCCCTGCCGGCTCTACCGGCCGAGGACAACAGACTGCCGGCCATTGGCAGTGGCGGGCTGATCGCGGGCCAGAAGGAGCGCGCCATAGGGCAGCAGGTGCTCACCCAGCTGCGTCGCAGCGCCCCCCTGGTATCGGACCCCATGCTCCGGGAGTACTTCGAGGATACCCTGCACCGGATGATTCCTCACGCCCCCCTGCAGGACAGGGACATCACACCCGTGATCATTAACGAACCGTCACTCAATGCCTTCGCCGTCCCCGGCAACATCATCGGGATCCACACCGGATTGCTGCGCACCGCCGAGACAGAACATGAATTCGCGGGCGTGGTGGCTCACGAAATCGCTCACCTCAGCCAGCGCCATTACGCCCGCCGCCTGGAACAGCAGGAACGCAGCACCCCCCTGACCATTGCCGGCATGCTGGCCGGTCTCATCCTCACCGCTGCAACCGGCTCGGAAGCCGGTATTGCCGCCATTGCCGGCACCCAGGCACTGGCCATCGACCAGATGCTGCGACACAGCCGCGCCCATGAGCAGGAGGCTGACCGCCTTGGCATCGAGATCATGGCCCGGGCCGGCTACGACCCGGCGGGCATGCCAGCCATGTTCGAGCGTATGCTGCGCCAGGCCCGGCTGCAGGGGAACCGCCCACCGGAATACCTTTCGACCCATCCGCTCACCGAATCCCGGGTTGCGGATACGCGGGCACGGGTTTCCGATTTCCGGGACAGGGACCGTTACGACGAACGGCTCGCCTACCACCTGGTGCGCAACCGGGTCCGACTGCACCACGGCGAGGATCCGGAAGCCTTCATATCACGCTTCCGGGAAAAACAGGCGGCACAGACCGGGCTTGAGGCTGATGCGGCACGCCACGGCCTGGCAGCCGCACTGATTGCCGCTGACCGGGCGGGCGAGGCGATTCCGCATCTCAGGAAACTGCTGGAGGACTACGAGGGCGACATCTTCCTGGTCGCGGAACTGGCAAGGGCTCTGCGCGGCGATGGCCGGGCCGGTGAGGCTGCGGAACTGCTCGAGCGCCACCTCCAGCGCCACCCTGGCAACCTGACCCTGAGCCGGACACTGGCGGATACCCGCATGGAGCTGAACGAACCGGAAGCCGCAGCACGGCTCTACGAGAAGCTGACCCGGGATTACGGCGGGGACGCCACGCTCTGGAACGACCTTTCCGAGGCCGCCGGGCGTGCGGGCAACCTGATCGAGGTTCATCGCGCCCGGGGCGAACGGCTGCTGCTTCTGGGAGATGCGGAGGCGGCGGCACGTCAGTTCCGCCAGGCACTGGAACGGGCGCCGGCCAACCACACCCGCAAGGCGTTGCTCAGGGACCGACTGGAAGAGGCCAACCGGCAGGTCAGTGCCAACCGCCAGCGCTGAGAGGGAGCCTCAGGCGTTACCGGCCACCTGGAGCTGGCGGTCAGAAGTAAAGTCCAGCATGCGCTGCAGCGGGATGAGCGCTTTCTCNCGCGTGGCGGCATCCACATGGATTTCTTCATCCTGCTTGCGCAGCACGCGCAGCACGTTATCCAGACCGTTCATCGCCATCCAGGGGCAATGGGCACAGCTGCGGCAGGTTGCGCCCTGCCCGGCGGTGGGCGCTTCGATGAGGTTCTTCTCCGGGGCCATTTCATGCATCTTGTGGAAGATACCGCTGTCCGTGGCCACGATGAAGTCCTCAGCGTCCATGGTCCGCACCGCTTCAATCAGCCGGGACGTGGAGCCGACAACATCCGCCTGCTCAACCACGGCCGCCGGCGATTCCGGATGCGCCAGGACCACGGCTCCGGGCATGGTGGCCCGCAGATCCTCAACGCCCTGCCCCTTGAACTCCTCGTGCACGATGCAGGAGCCGTCCCAGAGCAGCATATCCGCCTGGGTTGAGCGCTGGATGTAGGCGCCCAGATGTTTATCCGGCGCCCACAGGATGGTTTCACCCTTCGAGTCCAGGTAATCAACAATGGCCTCCGCGCAGCTGGAGGTCACAACCCAATCGGCGCGTGCCTTGACCGCCGCCGAGGTGTTGGCATACACCACCACGGTTCTTTCCGGATGCTGGTCACAGAAGGCCGCGAATTCATCGGCGGGGCACCCGATGTCCAGCGAGCAGGTCGCCTCCAGAGTCGGCATCAACACCCGCTTCTCCGGATTCAGGATCTTGGCGGTTTCACCCATGAAACGCACCCCGGCGACCACCAGTGTCGAAGCCGGATGCGCGTTACCGAAACGGGCCATTTCCAGTGAATCCGCGACACAGCCACCCGTCTCCTCAGCCAGCGACTGGATCAGGGGATCGGTATAGTAATGAGCCACCAGGACCGCATCCTGCGCCTCAAGCTCACGCCGGATCGCAGTGCGCAGTTCCTCCGCCTCGGCGCTGCCGAGCGTTGGCGCTTCCTGTTCGTGCGCCAGATGTTCCTGAACCAGAATGCGGTCCTGCCTGTACGTCATGGACTCTGACCACCCTTTGAGTAAGCCGTTTAAAGGTTGTCTCCTACCCGTTTATGCCTCTGTCACCCGCATTTTTCAATGGTCGGATACAAACGGCCGGGCTGCGGGGGTTAAAGCGGGGGGTGGGAATGGTGGGTCGTGCAGGATTCGAACCTGCGACCAATTGGTTAAAAGCCAACTGCTCTACCAACTGAGCTAACGACCCCTGACAAAACCGGGAAGCGACAAATAGTGGTGGGTCGTGCAGGATTCGAACCTGCGACCAATTGGTTAAAAGCCAACTGCTCTACCAACTGAGCTAACGACCCAAACGAGGCGCATATGGTACTTAAATTTTCGGTTTTCGCAACCCGTTCGAATCAACCCATTTCATTGCGGTATTCACGTCCCAGGGCAGCAGCCTCGGATTCCGGGTAACGCTCTCCGAGCTGATCCAGAATTCTGCGGGCCTGTTCGCTGTTACCGGCACGATCATGGGCAACCGCAAGCTTGAACAGCGCGTCCGGTGCCTTGCGATGGGATCCGTGTTTCGAGGTGACGATCGTGAACGCCTGCTGTGCCTGCTCATGCTTGCCCTGACTCAGGTAGAGCTCCCCCAGCCAGTAATAGGCATTAACGCTCAGATCCCCTTCCGGGTACTCCTCAAGAAAACTGTAGATCTCGTCAATGGCGGCCTCATAGTCCTGCTCTTCCTGGATCAGGTACTGGATCGAGGCATAGGCTTCACGCTCAGCCTTATCAGGCTGGCGATAGGACGTGGATTCCGTGTTTCCGTTTCCATCGCCGTCATTACCGCTGTCACTGGCAGTCTCACCGTCTTTGGTTTCCCCGGAGCCCTCTTCCAGCTCGGACAGACGTGAATTGAGGTCAACCAGTCGCTCGTCGAGATCAATGTAACGTTCACGGGCCTGCTGCCTGAGGCGTTTCACCTGATGGGTGGTTTCCTCGAGCTGGCCGCGCAGGTGCTGCACTTCCACCCTCAGATCCTCAACCAGGAAAAACAGCTCACCGGCAGAACTCCCCCCTGAACGTTCCGGGTCACCCCCGGAAACCAGCGGTGCTTCGCCGTCATCCTGGGCAATGGCCGGAGAGGCTCCGACCACTGCCAGGATCAGGCCTGCTGTCAACAGACTCCGCATGGGCTTATTCGTAGTTGATCTCAACCCGACGATTCTCAGCCCAGGCTTCTTCGTTGTTGCCTTCAACCGCGGGCTGCTCCTCGCCGTAGCTGACGGTCTCGATCTGGTCAGAGGACACGTCGTTCACACGCAGGAAGCGGGCCACGGATTCCGCACGGCGCTCACCCAGGGCCATGTTGTACTCACGGCTGCCACGCTGGTCGGTGTGACCTTCGAGCACGACGGTGACGTCATCGTCTTCAGCCAGGTATGCCGCGTGCGCTTCCAGAATGGACTGGGATTCGCGACGGATCTCGGAGCTGTCGAAATCGAAATAGATGGTGGAAGCAGCCTGCATGGCTTTTTCCTTCGCCTGCTCCAGAGACTTCCGCGCGCGCTCTTCCGCCGTCATGGCCTCTTCAGAGACGCCGCTGCCGTCACCAGCACCGTAGGCATCACTGGTGTCAGCATCGGAATCACTCTGCTGCTCCATATCCGTCTCATCCATACCGTTGGACCCGGAGCCCTCCGGTTCGGTTGCTGTTGAACTGCAACCCGCTACGAAGAGCAGGGCAAAGCCCAGCATCAGTACACGGTTCTTGAGAAGATCGGTCATTGGCCTTCCTTTTTGGTTTTCCGGTTTTGGATTACGTTTAATGTATGATGTTCCTGATAATACTGCAAACATCAGGATCTACTCAGCCAGCGGTGACCAGGCGGGATCGCGGATGCCATCGTGCTTGACAGGCAGCGTGAAACGCGCATTCCCGTCAACGGTGGTCATCTCCAACGCTCCCGTCCGTCCGCCAGCATTGGTGACGTAGAGCACCAGACGCCCATTGGGCGCCATAGCAGGTGCCTCGTCAATCTCGGAGCCGGAGAGCACACGTTCCTCACCGGTCTCCAGATCCACCGAGCCGAGCAGGAAGCGCCCGTCGGCCTGGTGAATGTAGAAGATTTCCTCGCCCTCCGGCCCATAGATCGGATGGGCGTTATAGTTGCCCTCAAAGGTCAGGCGTTCGGGATCACCACCACCCAGGGACTGGATGTAGACCTGGGGATTGCCCGAGCGGTCGGAAGTGAAGGCAAAGCGTTCACCGTCCGGTGACCAGCTTGGCTCTGTGTTGATGGAATAGTGGCGGGTGAGCCGGCGCGGCTCCAGTGTGTCCAGCGGCATCTCGTAGATGTCCGCGCTCCCGTCCTTCGACAGCGTCAGAAGCAGCGACTCCCCGTCCGGCGACCAGTCCGGCGCCGAATTGAGCCCCCGGAAGTGAGCGATCCGGCGCCGCTCGCCACTGCTCACCACCTGCCGGTAGATGGCAGGGCGACCACTCTCGAACGACGCGTAGACCAGCTCCTTACCGTCCGGTGACCACTCCGGAGACAGAATCGGCTCACTGGAGCGCAGCAGGACCTGATCCCGGTACCCATCCACGTCACTGACCTTGAGCCGGTACTCAACATCCTCGCCACTGCCCGTGCGCGTCACAAAGGCCAGTCGGGTGTTGAAGATACCGGGGATCCCCGTAACCCGCTCATAGATCCGGTTGCTCACATGGTGTGCCAGCGTCCGCAGCTCCGAGGGCGCGGCGGACGCCCGCGAGCCGAGCAGCCGTTCCTGCTGACTGACGTCGAAAAGCTCATAGCTGAGGATGTAACGATTGCGTTCCGCATCAAAATCCACCTCCCCGACCAGCACGAACTGCTGGCCGAGAACCCGCCAGTCGCGGAAATGGATGTCATCCCCGGACGTCGGCAGGCTGAGCATACGGGAGGGTTCCAGGGGCTT
>JGI12448J12851_1000444_pt1 | contig 16193 bp, 13 predicted proteins | sample A23M2SouthBayCA_FD_12851 | JGI IMG/M metagenome (IMG submission 12851) | reverse complement strand
TCACAGTGAAACCCTATGAGTGCGGCGCTATGTCCAGCTAAGCCACCCGGGCGCACCCGGTGATAGCGTGGTGGTACTCTTTAAGCTTCTCATCTGCCCCCCTCTGTGTCGGGCGATGTCGTACCCCCCGTGACCACCCCGCGGATTTATGCTGTCGGGCGGACACAGCCCGAGCATGGAGATTCCGGAGCTCGTCCAGGAACACCTCGGGGGCGAGGAACTGCAGACAGGCATCATGCTCGGCGACGAGGACGTCCTCTGTCTCACGCCGACCCGACTGCTCTGCTATCGCGCCGAGGGGCTGCTCAGCGACGAGAGCGTCACCGAATACCCCCACGAGGTCGAACGACTCGGTCTCAACGAGGGCCGACGAAAGACCAAGTTCGTCTTCGAGTACGTCGAAGACACGCGCTCGCTGACCGTCCCCAACGGCGTCGCGGGCGACGTCCTCGAACTCGTCCTCGAGGGAATCCTCTCGACCGAGCGCGTTCTCGAAGAGGACGAAGGCGTCGTCGGTGCCTTCCGCTTCAGCGAACTTACCCTGATCGTCGCCGAACAGCGACTGGTCAAACACGTCGGCGGTTCGGTCTGGGAGAGCGACTTCGAGACCTTCGCCTACGAGGATCTCACAGGATTAGAGTTCGAGAAAGCCAGCGTCGCCACCGAGATCGTCCTGCAGATCGACGGTCGGCCCCAGCGGATCAAGACTCCGAACGACAAAGCTCGACTCGTCGAGAAGACCCTCCAGAAGGCCGTCTTCGAGTTCTTCGACGTCACCTCGATGTCGGAGTTGCAGAGCCACTTCCAAACCGAAGCCGACGAGAAAAGCGTCGACGAGGAGCCGGCAAGCACGGGCGACGAGTTCAGCTTCGGCAGCGAGATCACGCCGCTCGGCGGTGATAGCGAGGCGACCAACGCGAGCACAGAAGACGAGACCAATCGCTCGATCGTCGACGCCGAAGACGAGCCGACCAAGGGAGAGACGGAAGACGGAGAGCCGGCGATCGCGAGCGGATTGAGCGAGACGGAGTCGGCGTCGATCGAGACCGGCGACGGACCCGATCCCGACGCGCTCACCCAGGAGGATCTACAGGAGGTCAGCGACCAGCTCTCGGAGCTGACGACGGCCGTCAACAAGCAGAACGAGCTCCTGCGCAAGCAACACGGCGCGATCAAGCAGTTGGTCGAAGAACTGCGGCAGGGTCGATAGTGACGATCACTCCCGGCCAGTGACTTTCCGGATACACGAAGAGCCGAACGGGCCGACTTCTCCCGAGTCGAACTGGATAAAATAGCCCGTCGAGAGCGACGAGCCACAGCGACGGCAGTCGAACTCACCCTCCCTGGAGACGACCTGACTCTCGAAGCGGACGAACGATCCGCTCTGTGGACTGATGATCCCGTCCTCGCGGTCGATGATCCCCCGGACTTCGGCGGTGTCGAGGATCTCTCTGGTGACGTTGGGATCGGTCGTGATCGTCTCCAGGCGGTCGACGGCGTCTGCAAGCGACAGTTGCTCGTGTTCGAGGTGCGCCAGTAGCGTCACGCCGAGTTCGACGGGGTCGGTGTCCTCGTCCACGGGCGAACGATAGGACGGGGCCGTCATGAATATTGCCCGGGCGACCACAAGGCGTATTCCACTCGACCCACACCGTTGGATCGATGGATCGGCAGGTGCGCTTTCAGCTTGCAGGCGGGCTTGCCCTCGGCGTGACTGGCCTGCTCGGCGTCCTCGTGCTCACGCCCGAGCGGGTCCTCGCGTCGCTGACGGCGCTGGCCGGTCGGCCCGTGCTGTTCGGTGCGCTCCTGATCGTCCTGTACGGCGGGCGATCGCTGGTGCTGTGGCCAATCTCGGCGCTCTCGCTGCTCGTCGGGTTCGTCTACGGCCCGGTGCTGGGAATACCGATCGGACTGGCCGGAGCCGTCTACACGTGTTTGCCGCCGTATCTGCTGGCCCGATACGCGCCACGGGAACGTGGGCCGACCGCTCGCTTGCACGCGGTCGGGAGTTCAGTCGTCGACGTGACCGGTGACTTCCGCGGGCTTGTCGCCGCGCGGTTGATCCCGCTGCCAGCCGACGGCGTCTCGTACGCGGCCGGACTCTCTGACGTGCCGCCAGGGCGCTACGTGCTGGGGACGGCACTGGGCGAGACGCCGTGGGTGGTCGCGACCGTCGTGGCCGGAGCCTCGATGCGGGCGTTCGCCCTCGAAGAAGCGGGACAGGCGCTCCCGCTGGTAATCGCCGCGAGTTGCCTGGGTATCGTCCTCCTGAGTGGGCCACTCTATCGTCAGCTCCGTCACCGTGGCGTCGTCGACGGGCCCCGGCTCAGACGCTGAACTCGAAGCGAGCGCCGCCCGAACTGCTGTCGGTGACAGTCACGTCCCAACCGTGGGCGTCGGCGATCCGTGCGACGATCGTCAGTCCGAGTCCCGTTCCTTCTTCGCTGGTCGAGTGGCCGTGTTCGAAGACTTTCGACCGTCGGTCGGCAGGGATTCCCTCGCCGTCGTCGGCGACGTAGAATCCCGAGTCGGTCGTCCCGACCGAGACGGTGACGTCCTCGCCGGCGTGGGTGACGGCGTTCGAGAAGAGGTTTTCGAGGAGTTCCCGCAACCGGTCGGGATCGGCTTCCAGTGAGCGATCGTCACGGAGGTCGATCGACGCAGCAGCCGTCTGGACCTGTTTCCACGCCTGCTCTGTGAGAGTCGACAGTGATGTCTCCTCGACGTCGCCGACGACCTCGCCCTGCCGAGCCAGCGTCAGTAGTCCCTCGATGAGCGCCTCCATGCGGTCGGCGGCGTCGAGGATGTTCTCGACGTGTCCCAAGTCGCCAGTGTCGAGCGCCAGTTCCGCACGACCGGTGATGACGTTCAGCGGGGATTGCAGGTCGTGGCTGACGACGCTCGCGAACTCTTCGAGGCGGCGCTCGCGCTGTTTGCGCTCGGTGATGTCCCGGATGACGCCGGCAGTCCCAGTAAACTCGTCTTCGTCGGGCGGGAGTAACGCGATGTGGTTCTCGGCAGCGACCGTGTCACCGTCTTTGGTGTGCAGGTCGATCTCGTAGGTCACGTAGGTCCGTTCGGGCTCCTCCAGAAGCGTCTGGACCATCTCGACGCCGGCGCGGTAGTCGTCCTCCGCGACCAGTGTCGTGACGCTCTCGCCGACGAGTTCCGCCGGGGTGTATCCCGTCATCGGCTCGACGGCCTCGTTGACGAACGCGAACCGACCTTCGGCGTCGAGTGCGTACACTGGATCTTCGACGGTCTGGATGATCGTCTCGTAGCGTTCGAGTTCGCGCTCGCGGGCCTTGCGCTCGGTGATGTCACGGATGACGCCGACCGAACCGACGAACTCTCCCTGGTCTGTGAGCGCGGCGATCTTGTCCTCGTTGATCGTTCGCGTACCGTCGGCGTGGATGGTCTCCATCTCGAACGTCGCCCAGGTCCGGTCGCTGTCCATCAGATCGAGGAGGAGGTCGGTCCCACGCTCGATATCGGCTTCGGACATGAACCGCGTCGCGTGTGCGCCGACGATCTCGTCGCGATCGTAGCCGAGATGATCGGCCATCGCCTGGTTTGCCATCGTGATCGTGCCGTCGTAGTCGAGCACGTACATTGGATCGCCGACGTTCTCGACGAGCGTCCGGTAGCGTTCGAGACGGTCCTCCCGTTCGCGCCACTCGGTGACGTCACGAAAGTAGATCGACAGCCCGTGTTCGCCCGGGAACGCGCGTACTTCGAACCAGCTATCCAGCGGGTCGTAGTACGCCTCGAACTCGGCGGGTCGCTGTGTCTCCATCGCTTGTACGTACTGCTCCTCGAAGTCCGAGCCGACCCCTTCGGGAAAGACGTCCCACATCTGCTGTCCGACCAACGACTCGGTATCCCGCCCGACCAGCGCTGCCGCCCGGTCGTTCGCGTAGGTGATCGTCCACGCGTCGTCGAGTGCGAGGAACCCATCGCCGACCCGTTCGAGGATCCGCTCGCGACCAGTCACGTTCTCGGCGAGCGTCCGTCCTATCTGGCGGTCGGCGGGATCGATCAATCTCGTATCGACGTCGAGGATGATTCCCTCGAGCGCCGTCAGTTCCCCGTCGTCGTAGACGCCGCGACCCTGTTCCCAGACCCACTTGCGCTCACCGTCCGCAGTCTCGATACGGTAGGTGACCTCGAACGGATCGCCAGCGTCGAGTGCCGCCTGGACGGTCTCCCAGAGCTCGTCTCGGTCGTCATCGATCAAGACCTCCTCACCCCAGACGACCTCGCCGGCGACGAGCACCTCGGAATCGTATCCGGTCAACTCCCGACAGCCGTCGCTGACGAACTCCATCGGCCACCCGGGTTCGTTCAGACAGCGATAGGCCATCCCCGGGAGGTTGCTGATCAGCGTCGAGAGCATTCGCTCGCTCTCCTCGAGGGCGTTCTTCGCACGATATTCACCGACCGCCCGCTCGATCCGGTTCGCCAGAACGGCGTACTGGTCGGTCCCGGTCCCTTTCTGGAGGTACTCGGTGACGCCCGCAGAGATGGCGTCGCTGGCGATTTCCTCGTTGCCCTTGCCGGTGAACAGGATGAACGGAAGGTCCGGATGCTCCTCACGGACGGCACGGAGAAAGTCAAGCCCGTCCATCCCGGGCATGTCGTGATCACTGACGATACAGTCGACGGGCGTCTCCGCGAGCGCGTCCAACCCTTCGGCTGCGTCGGTCGCCGTCTCGACTCTGATGTCGTCGTGGCTGCGCTGGAGATAGGTCGCTACGAGGTCGGCGAAGTCGGGTTCGTCGTCGACGTGCAACACCCTGATCGGCTGCCCGTCGGCACTGCTCATACCACCGTGTTTTCCTCCACACTAATAAATCCGCAAGCGGTTTCGAGTCGATCGACCTCAATAAAACGTGTCGGCGCAGTCGAAGACGACACCGTGTTCGGGGCAGACGTACTTGCAGTGACGTCGGTACATCGGCCGCTCGCATCGCGGACACGGCCGGCCACCAGTCTCGGGCATAGTGCTGTCTGATAGCCGCGAATGCTTGGCTCTTGTGCCCCACCGACGGGCAATTCTAGAACGAATTGTGTCGAAGTTCGAAAAATCCCTATGGGGGCGCTCGACTGACGTAGCACTACGATGACCACGCGAACACGACGGCGCACGACCAGGCACCGACGCGAACGACTATCTCTCCGGGGCTCTGAGGAATGGTAACATGAAGAGCCCGTCGCGTGAGACGATCGCGACCAGCGGCGTCGCCCTGGCAGCCGGTGTCGGCGGCGTCGCGGGATCGTACGCGTCGGTCGGTCTCACCCGGCAGTTCGTCGCTCAGCCGATCGCCCGGGCCTCGACGGACGTCCTCCCGGCGCGAGCCATCGGCAAGTACGTCGCGCAGTTCGGCGCCTCGGGTCAGGATATGAATCTGCTGCTGGCGACGACGCTCGCGACGATCGTATTTGCCGGGTTGGCGGCACTTGCAATCGCTCTCGGCCGCAGCGTCGGCGTCTCGGCGCTGGCCGTTCCGATCACGGTCGCGAGCACCTGGGCCGTCGGGACGGCACTCACCGGAAGCGTCCTCGCGTCGGCCAGCGCTGGCCTCGCGAGCGGAATGGTCGTCGGCCTGGCCGAAGCCGCGGGCCGAGACGTCACCAGCGTCGACATCTCGCCAAATCGTCGGCGAGTCGTCGCCGGTTCGCTGTCGGCGCTCGGTCTCGGCGCACTCGGGTTAGGGATCGGTCCCCGACCGCAGATCGAAACCGAACCTGTCGACGCCGCCTCCAATCCCGGCGGGCAAACCGGGGAGGGAGCGGGGATGTCCGTTCCACAGCTCAGGGAACTCGCGACCGAGCGCTCGCTCGGCGTCGGTTCGATCGAACCGCTGCTCTCGGAGAATCACTACACGGTCGACATCAACACGATCGATCCGACGGTCGACCGGGACAGCTGGACGCTGTCGGTCACCGGCGAAGTCGAGGAGGAGGTCGAGCTGGACTACGAGGACCTCCGCAATCTCCCCGCCGAAAATCGGTTCTCCACGCTTCGGTGCGTGGGTGATTCCCTCAACGGCAGGAAGATGGACACGGCCATCTGGACCGGCATCCCCGTCTCGGAGGTGCTCGAACAGGCCAGTCCGGACAGCGACTGTGATTGTGTCATGCTGCGGGCGGCCGACGATTTCTACCAGGAGTTTCCGCTGTCTGCGCTCGAAGACGGACTGTTGGCGTTCGGGATGAACGGCCAGACGATCCCGCGGAGTCACGGCTATCCGGTGCGGGTGCTCGTGCCGGGCCACTGGGGCGAAGTCAACGTCAAGTGGGTCACCGAGATCGAGGTGCTCGAACGCGAAGCCGAGGGCTACTGGGAGAAACGCGGCTGGCACGGGACGGGCCCGGTCCACACCGTCGCGAAACTNTGGGACGGCGACGACCTGGACGGCATCGTCCATCGCGACGACGGGACGATNCAGCTNGCCGGCCACGCCTACGCCGGGACCCGCGGGATCGATCGCGTCGAAGTCTCGACAGACGGCGGCGACACCTGGACGGGCGCCGAGTTGACCGAACCACTGCCCGGCAACGACGTCTGGCGGCAGTGGAGTCACACGTACGATCCGCCCGATAGCGAGCACGAAGTCGTCGTCCGCGCGATCGACGGCGAGGGGACGCTCCAGACCGAACAGGAAGCCGGTGCCTATCCCAACGGCGCGACTGGGTGGGTTCGCCAGACGGTGCGTCCATGACATGCCAGCGATCGAACCACCACACATACAACCCACCCCTTCGGAGCACCAGCAAGGATCGTCGATGGAGAAGGCGCTGTGGTACCTGCTCGCGGGGACGCGAGGTGGAGAAAATCGGGCGCGAATCATCGAGAGTCTCGACGAACGCCCGCGTAACGCCAACCAGCTCGCCGAGCACCTCGAAGTCGACTACAACACGATCCGCCACCACCTCGAGATGCTCGTCGAGCACAACGTCCTCGAAAAAAGTGGTGCGGACTACGGGACGATGTACTTCCTCACTGACCAGTTCGAGCACCACCGCGACACCTACGACCAAATCACCGACAACATGGAGTGAGTACTGATGGGACTATCCGGACCGTGGCTACAGATCGCGAGCGCCCTCTCGGTCGTCAACGTCGTCCTCCTGGGGACGCTGACGGTCGTCTGGGCGCGCAACTACCGCACGTTCAAGACCCCGCTGATCGCCGGCCTGCTCGCGTTCAGCGTCGTCATGCTGCTGGAGAATCTGGTCGCGCTCTACTTCTTCCAGAGCAGCATGCGGATGCTCTACGCCGGGGACACGCTGGCCCAGCAGGTCGTGCTGGCGATGCGGGCCCTCGAAACAGTCGCGTTCGCGTTCCTGACCTACGTCACGTTGAAATAGAAAGAGAAAATCCTATCGCGTCAGCTCAACATTCGCTCCAGCCACAACTTTCGCACGTTTTGCAGCCTTCGGAGTAGTACAGCGTCATCGAGCCACACTCGGGACACTCGGGGCTCTCGCCCTTGTCGATGAGTTCCTGCTGGGCTCCCGTTTCGGTCTCCTGCGCACTGGCGTCGGCTGCCACGGCCCCACCGTCAGGTGAGTGTGGAGCCGCTTCGGCTTCCTCTTCGTCAGCCTCCTCTTTCTCGAGTTCGGTGAGGTTCTGCTGCTGGGGGTAGGCGCGCTCGATGTCGTCGTCCAGATACCGGCGCATCGCGGTGCCGATGGCGTCCGGGATGGACTGGATCTGCTCGCCCTTGTCCCAGGCGACCTTCGGCGACCGGATTCCCTGCAGTTCGTCGGCGATCTCGTCGGGATCGACACCCGAACGGAGCGCCGTCGAGATGGTCTTCGCGAGCGCCTCGGTGAAGGAAGCGGTGAAGCCACCGCTGTTGCCGATGTTGGCGAACAGCTCGAACGGCCGGCCCTTGTCGTCCTCGTTGATGTTGACGTAGAGCTTCCCGTAGCCGGTGTCGATCCGCTGGGTCACGCCGTGGAGGACGTCCGGACGCGGTCGCTTGCTGGCGTACTCGGGCTCGACACCGTCAGCGATGTCCAGGATTTCCGCGATGGAGTCGTCGAGCGCGGCCTGGACTTCCTCGCTCTCGAGGAAGCCCTCGATGCCGTCGAAGACCTCCTCGATCTGGGCGACGATCTCGCCCTCGTCCATGTCGGCGAACTCGGTGTTCTGTGCACGCGTGGTCAGCACCTGCTTGGAGCGGGTGCCGTCGCGGTAGTAGGTGACGCCCTTGCCGCCGTGCTCGTAGATGTACTCGAACACTTCCGCGGCGTCCTCGATCGTCGAGTCGTTCGGGGCGTTGACCGTCTTCGAGATGGCCGAGTCGACGCCCTGCTGGCAGGCGACCTGCACACCGGCGTGCTCTTTCGCGGAGAGATCGCCGGTCGTGACGAACAGTTCGCCGACGGCGTCCGGCACGGTCGAGAGACCGTCGACGCCGCCGAACTCGTTTCCGGCCATCTGCTCCTGGGCCTCTTCTTTCACGGCGTCGACGTCGAGGTCGTTCTCTTCCAGCACGCGCAGGAAGTAGTCGTCGAACTCGACGAGCATCTCGTCGCCCTGGACGTCGTCGGAGACGTTCTTGTAGTAGGCGACGTTGTAGATCGGCTCACACCCACCCGTCGTGTTGCCGACCATCGACGTGGTGCCCGTGGGCGCGATCGTCGTCGTGTTGTGGTTGCGGATCGTAAAGCCGTCCTCGAAGTCGTCGGCGTCGAGGCCGGTCTGGTGTTCGAACCACTCGCGGTACTCGGTGGGGTCGGCGTACTTGGAGTTGTCCCACTCCTCGAAGGTGCCGCGTTCCTCGGCGAGTTCGTGGCTGGTCCACTTCGAGTGGTGGTTGATGTGTTGCATGAGCTGGCCGGCGACCTCGTTGGAGACGTCGTCGCCGTACTTCATGCCGAGCTGGATATACAGCTGGGCCAGCCCCATCACGCCCAGGCCGATCTTGCGCATCTCCCGGACCTTCTGCTCGATCTGCTCGACCGGGAAGTCCGACATGGTGACGACATTCTCGAGGAAGCGCGTCCCCATCTCGATACGTCGGTCGAACTCCTCCCAGTCGACTGCCTCTTCAAGGAAGGCCTCGACGGCCGCCTCCGTAGTGTCGTACTCGTCGGCGTGGCGCTCGCTCCAGACCCGCCAGTCGGGGGCGTCCTGGGCGGCGAGCGTCGAGAGGTTGATGTGGCCGAGGTTGCAGGCCTCGTACTCTTCGAGCGGCTGCTCGCCGCAGTTGTGGACGACGAGGCCATTGGCGACAAACGAGTGTGTATCCGGCTCGGTCAAGTCGTAGACTGCTTCGTGACCGTCGCGTTCGACGGACTCGACCGTCGCTTCGAACTTCGGCGAATATGGACCACGGCTGTACTCGTCGAGTCGCTCCGCAAGCGCTTCGTTCTTGTAATCGAGTAGGAACCCAATCTCTTCCTCGAACGCGACAGTGTGGGAGCTAGAGACGACGAGTTCGTGGAATCCCTGTGTTTCGTACTCCTCGGTTCCGCCGTTGCTGTCAGGGAGTTCGGTGACGCCCGATTCTTTCCGGTCCTCGTAGATGTTGCTACCGATACCGAAGTTGAGGAGAAGTTGCTGGACTTCCTGCAGGAAGTCAGTGTCGACGCTAGCGAGACGAACCGAGATGCCCTTCTCGACGTTCCCCTGGACGCTCCCGTCGGCACTGAACAGTGCCTGCAGGAACCCGCGGGCCATCTCCTCGCTCCCGCGCATGACTGCGTCGGGAACCTGCAGTTTCTCGTCGACGAGCCCGGCTTCGTCGGCGTACTCGTAGAGACGTGCCGAGCGGATGCGCTGTTCTATGGCCTGCGCACCGCGATAGTCGTCGCTCCGAGCGACTTCGTTGACCCCAATCTCGTAGTCGGCGTTTCCAGTCGGCTCGCGGACAACGTCGTTGACGTCGTCTGCGAACTGCTCCGAAACCTCCGCATCCTCGTCGTAGAAGTTCAGAACAGCACGTTCCTCGCCGTCCTTGAGGTGGCCGTCGCCGACCATCCAGCCGAGGACGCGGCCTTCTTTGGCTGAGCCGTGCTGGCCGAACTCGCCTTTCCGATTCTGGATGTGTACCGTATCGCCGCTGTCGAGGTTCTGTGCTTCGACCCAGCCGTCATCGGTCATCACGCGGTGGTCGGCCGTCAGCCGAAGCTCGTAGCCTTCCTCGGTTTCGAGCTTGTAGACGTCTTTCTCGCCGGTTTTGTAGACGCTACTCGCTTCTTTGACCGTCTCCTCGCTGAGGCGGCCGTCGACTACGACGTCACGAGCGACGCCCTGCTCGTACAGTTCTTCGGCCTCGACGAGTCCGTTCTCGGTGCTGATGAGCGTGTCGCCAGTGACACACGGATTGGTCGCGAGGATCTGGTGATCCGGGTGCTCCTCGACGTCGAAGGAGTGCTCCTTGTTGACGCGTTCGAGGTAGATGACGCCGGGTTCGCCGTTCTCGTGAGCGCCCTGGACGATCCGCTCGAAGATCTTCTCGGCCGGGATCGAGAGGATCTCGCCGACCTCGACGTGCTCGCCGAGGTCGAACATGTCGTACAGTTCCTTGGTCTCCTGCGTGGCGACGTGGGGTTCGTCCGTCCGCGGATTGGTGAACGTGAACTCCTCGCCGTTCTTCACCGCGTCCATGAAGTCGTCGGTGATCCCGACGGAGATGTTGAAGTTCGAGAGGTGGCCCTCGACGGCGTTACGGAGGTGCTTGGGTACTTTGCCGTCGTCGTCGATGAGTTCCCGAGCCTCTTCGAGGGCGTCGGCGAAGGAGTTGTGCGTGAAGTCGTCCGGATCGTTCAGTCGGAGGGTCTCCGCCAGGGAGACGTCCTTGTTCTTGGCGTGGATGAACTGGATGACGTCCGGGTGGCTGACGCGCATGACGCCCATCTGGGCCCCGCGACGGGCCCCGCCCTGCGCGATCGTCTCGCACATCTGGTCGTAGGTCCGCATGAACGTGATCGGCCCGGAGGCGATCCCACCGGTCGATCCAACGGGGTCGCCGTAGGGTCGGAGCCGCCAGAAGGCATACCCCATGCCGCCACCGCTCTGGAAGACCTGTGCGGCTTCCTTCGCTGTCTGGTGGATGTCGTCGATGTCGTCCTCCGGGGAGTCGACGAAACACGCCGAGAGCTGCTGGAGTTCGTCGCCGGCGTTCATCAGCGTCGGCGAGTTCGGCATGAAGTCCAGTTTCTCCATCGAGTCCTGAAACTCCGCGGCGGTCTCCTCGACGTGCTCGCGGATCTCCACGGGAAGCTCCGGGACGACCGTCTCGTAGGCGAACTTGTTGACGTTGTAAACGGAAAGTGTCGTCTCGACGTCGTCCGNCGNCAGTNGTCCCNTTCCCGAAGACTTCGGCGGCGAGNTCGTCNCGNCGNGGGTGGTCNGGCTTGAGCTGGTCCGGCGTGACGGTGATCTCCTCGCCAACTTTCTCGGACTCGAAGACGGCCTCGGCCAGCGCGATGTTCTTCGCGACTCGGTCGAAGAGGTCCTCCTGCTGTTCGACGAGTTCGCCGTCTGCGTCCTTTCGGAGGTACCGCGCCGGGAGAATATTATGATAGGCGTTGGCGGTGAGTCGGTCCTCCAGGGTGTCGCCGGTCGTGCGCTTGATCGGCAGGCGTAGTTCGTCCGCAGAGAGGTCGTGCTGGCTCACGCGTCTGCCCCCCTGAGTGTGTCGGCCCGCCGTCCCTCGATACGTGCCGTGATGTGGGTCCTCGTTTGTATCATTTGTAGCGGAAGTGGCTTACTCGTGGGTCCCTAATGAACCCGTCGGCTCGTGAATTTCTCGCCCGCAAGACACGTGTCACTATCCGTAACTTTCTCGGGCGCAGTGACGCCTCGCAGGCTCCTCGCGTACGCTACGAACGAATGTAACGGACCCTAATAATGGTGTCCAGACCGGAGTGAAAGTGAAACTCGGGGGTCATTATCACGACGCTAGCGTGTGGTTTCCCAGGAGAAACGAGAGGGGGTTTTCGGGTGGAGGTCGTGGGGAGACGATTCAGTGTTGTCGCGCCACGGACAGGAAGTTCCGGATCACGTCGTGGCCAACCGCGGTCAGGACTGACTCGGGGTGAAACTGGACCGCCTCGATGGGGTACTCGCGGTGGCGAATCCCCATCACGAGTTCGACGGTTTCACCGTTGGACTCTCCGGAGTCCGACGAGCCCCCGCTCGCTTCGCTCGCGGGAACGCCGTCGGTCTCGGCGTCGGTGGTCGCCGTGACCTCGAAACAGTCGGGTACCTCGGTGGCGACCAGCGAGTGGTAGCGCCCGCCCTGGAAGCCCTGTTCGAGGCCGGCGAAGACCCCCTGCCCGTCGTGGTCGATCTGGAACGCTTTGCCGTGGATCGGTTCGGGTGCTCGCCCCACGCTGCCGCCGTACTCGTAGACGGCGGCCTCCAGTCCGAGACAGACGCCCAGCGTCGGCACCTCGGGACTGATCTCCCGGAGGACGTCCATCGTCACGCCGACGTCCCGGTCGTTCTTGGGATGGCCCGGCCCTGGCGAGACGACGATGGCGTCGGGGTCGACTGCACGGACGTCCGCCAGGGACGCGGTGTTCCGCAGCACCTCGGTCTCGGCGTGCTCGCTGACGTACTCGACGAGGTTGTAGGTGAACGAGTCGAAGTTGTCCACGAACAGCACCTGCAGGTCCGCGGCGTCGGGCCGACTTTCGGGGTCGGTCTCGCTCGCGCTCATGGGGACACCTCCTCGCGCTCGATGTCGTCGCGGATCGCGTCGAGCGCGTCCAGCACCCCGCGCATCTTGTTCTCGGTCTCCTCGTACTCGCTCTCGGGCACGGAGTCGGCGACGATCCCGGCACCGGCCTGGACGGTGATCCGATCGGCCGTGCTGGACCCCGCCGTGCCAGCCGCCTCGGGCAGCGGTGCGTCGTGTTCGATCATCGCCGAGCGGATCACGATCGCGAAGTCGGCGTCGCCGTCCCAGGAGAAGTAGCCGACGCCACCGCCGTAGAGTCCGCGCGGCGAGAGTTCGAGGTCGTCGATGATCTCCATCGCGCGAATCTTCGGCGCACCCGAGAGCGTCCCGGCCGGGAACGTCGCCCGCGCCGCGTCGAAGGCGTCACAGTCAGGAGCCATCGTCCCCGTCACCGTCGACTCGATGTGCTGGACGTGGCTGTACTTGAGGACGTTCATGAACTCCTGTACCCGGACNCTNCCNGGCTNTGCGACCCGGCGAACGTCGTTNCGNCCGAGGTCGACCAGCATCGTGTGNTCNGCNCGNTCCTTGCCGTCGGCGAGCATCTCGCCGGCGAGCCGGCGGTCCTCGACCGGGCTGTTTCCGCGCGGGCACGTGCCAGCGATCGGATTGACCATCACGTGATCGCCGCCCACGGAGACGAGCGTCTCGGGGCTGGCCCCAACGACAGTCCGGCCGTCGTAGTCGAGCAGGTACATGTACGGCGAGGGGTTGATCGACCGCAGCGAGTCGTAGAACCCGAGCGGGTCGACCTCGCCGTAGAGTTCGCGCTTCCGGGAGATGACGCCCTGATAGATGTCGCCATCGAGGACGGACTCCTTGGCCGACCGGACCGCCTCCTCGTAGTCGGCTTTCGGCCCGGCCGTCTCGTGGACCTGCTCGAAGCCGCCAGTAGCGGGGTCCGCAGCCGAGTCGAGCAGATCTGCGACCCGTTCAATCTCCGTCTGGAGTTCGTCGTATCGCTCGCCCGCGCCGTGGTCGGGACCCAGAAGCGGTGTGCAGACCAGCGAGACGGTCCCCTCGGCGTGGTCGAACACGAGCGTCTTCGTCGTGAGGACGAACTGGGCGTCCGGAAATCTCGAACCGGGGCGGTCCAGCCCCACTTCGTCGAGCCAGAGATCGTAGACCGCGTCGTAGGCGAGAAAGCCGACGAGCCCGCCCTCCAGCAGTTGGCGGTCGTGATCCGGGAAGCCTCGCAGATCGGCGTCCGGCAGGCAGGCCCGGAGCGAATCCAGAACGTCGCCACCGTTGGGTTCGAAAAAGTCGGCGTAGCGGTCGTCGAAGACCTCGACCGTCGCTTCCCCGTCGACGGTGACGACGCCGACCGGATCGTAGCCGACGAACGAGTAGCGGGCGTGCCGGTCGTCCGGTTCGGGGGCGAACGCCCCGTCGGGATCGCTGGAGGCGACCTTCTCGGCGCTCTCCAGCAGAAAGGTGTACTCGCCGTCCGCGAGGTCGGTCGTCCGGCCCGTCAACGCGGCATACGCATCGAGTGGGTCGACGTCGACGTCGAGCTCAGCCTCGGTCCGGACGACCGCGGGCCGGCCACCGCTGGCGAGGTCGACGAACGCCTCACGGGCGGTGTCCAGTCCCGTCATGGCGCGACCCGGGCGCGAGTGGCCCGCTCGATGAAGCTTCGAACAGCGTCGTGATCCTTGATCCCGCCTTCGCGCTCGACACCGCTGGCGACGTCGACGGCGAAGGGACCGACCGTCTCGACCGCTCGCTCGACGTTCTCGGGGGTGAGACCGCCGGCGAGGATCACGGGAACGTCGAGGTCGGCAACGAGCTGGCGCGTACGCTCCCAGTCGTGGGTTTCGCCGGTCCCACCGCCACCCTTGGCGTCGACGGAGTCCACGAGCAGCGCGTCGGCCGCCTCGGCATATTCGGCGAGGTCTTCGTCGGTCGGATCGACGGCGACGACGACTTTCGCGGGTGCGTCGTCGAGCGCCGCGACGAGGGCGGGGTCGGCCGCGTGCAACTGAATCGCGTCCGGTCCCACCTGTGCGATCCGCTCGCGAGCCTCGCTCTCACTCTCGGGCATCGTCACGAGGACGCTCGTGACCAGCGGTGGGGTCGAGTCCGCGAGGTCAGCGGCCGTCTCCAAATCGATCTCGCGGGGCGTGTCGACGGTGACGCCGGCAATCAGACCGATGGCGTCTGCGTCGGCCGCGACCGCGACGTCGCGGTCGCGCTCGCGTGTGAGACCGCAGATCTTCACCCGCGTCATGCACCGGCCTCGCGGAGGTCTTCGAGCTTGGCGGCCGCATCGCCCGACTCGATGGCCTGATCGGCCAGTTCGACGCCGTCTGCGAGCGAGGACGCCTCGCCAGCCACGTAGGCCGCCGCACCGGCGTTGGCGAGGATGATATCCCGTTTCGCACCGTCGACGCTGCCGTCGACGATCCCCTCCAGATCCGCAGCGTTCTCGGCAGGCGTCCCGCCAGCGACCGCGGAGATGTCGTGCTGTTCGAGGCCCAGATCGGCAGGCGTGATCGTGTACTCGGTGATCGATTCGCCTTCGACCTCGGCGACGGTCGTCGCGTCGTGGACGGTGATCTCGTCCATCCCCGCGCCGTGGACGACCAGTGCGTGTTCGACGGACATGTGCGCGAGTGCCTGCGCGATGGTCGAGACGAGATCGGGATCGTAGACGCCCAGCACCTGCGCGTTCGCACCTGCGGGGTTGGTGAGTGGTCCGAGGACGTTGAATATCGTCTCGACGCCGAGTTCCTTTCGCGGGCCGATGACGGCCTTCATCGCGGGATGGAACTCCGGCGCGTGCATGTAGCCGATCCCCAGTTGTTCGACGTGAGATTCGACGGCCGCCGGATCGCTTTCGAGCGTGACGCCCGTTTCTTCGAGGACGTCAGAACTCCCCGAGTTCGAGGAGACGGAGTAGTTACCGTGCTTGGCGATCGTGACGCCCGCGCCGGCAGCGACGAGAGCGCTGGTCGTCGAAACGTTGATCGTGTCGTAGTCGTCCCCGCCCGTGCCGCACGTATCCACGAGCGAGCGGCGATCGGGGTCGATCGTCCGCGCGGCCTCGCGCATCCCCTGTGCGAAGCCCGCGATCTCCGCTTCGGTCTCGCCCTTCGACCTGAGGGCCGCCAGCAACGCCCCGATCTGGGCCTCCGTCGCGTCCTCGAAGACGGCCGTCGCCGCCGCCCGTGCCTCTTCGACTGTCAGATTCTCGCCGTCGGTCACGCGTTCGATGTATTCCTTCATGGTGGACACCAGTGGACTAGTTCGTGTTGTAGTGTACAAATCCGTCCACCGGTTTAAGCGTGTCGGGTGCGAAGCCCCAGCCGGGCCGATCGTGCGATACGACCACAACCACCGGACGCGACGGCCATTTCGAAACCTTCAACTACCCGTGCCAACTATCCCAGAATGCGTTCGATCAGCGAGGGTTTGTGGTCTAGACCGGTTATGACACCTCCTTGACATGGAGGAGGCCGGCGGTTCAAATCCGCCCAAACCCAT